>SXGU01030704.1_pt1 | contig 53365 bp, 51 predicted proteins | sample 3174531 | NCBI WGS metagenome assembly SXGU01 (sample SAMN11356863, study PRJNA531348) | freshwater metagenome | isolation source: freshwater sample F1-140 | place: China: Fuxian Lake, Yuxi | collected 2017-12-25 | reverse complement strand
CGCATAATCGAGGCGTCGGGAGCAAAACTGGTGCTGGCACTTGACCCCGAACCCGGGGTAGAGGCATGGCGTTATACGGATCCAAACCAGCTTACAAAGACCGCGTCGGTAAGCTTGAGCGCAGCAGATGGGCGCAGCTATTCTGCCATTGGCAAAACGCTGCGACATTGAAGGCTGGTACACAGACGATACCGCTAAACGCTTTGAATCTTACGGTTGGCACGTGCAATCCGTAGACGGTCACGATGTAGCCGCGATTGGTAAAGCCATAGCTGCGGCTAGAAAAGTGACAGACAAACCCTCTTTAATCTGCTGTAAAACAGTTATCGGTATGGGTTCACCAAACAAATCCGGTTCACACGATTGCCACGGTTCAGCCTTGGGTCTAGACGAAGTGGCGGCCACCCGCGCTAACATCGGCTGGCCACATGAGCCATTTGTCATTCCAGCTGACGTTTACGCTGGTTGGGATGCCACGGCTAAAGGCGCTGCTGCTGAAGCAGCATGGAACAGCAAATTTGCCGCCTACCAAGCAGCCTTCCCAGCTGAAGCCGCTGAATTCTCACGCCGCATGGCTGGCGATTTACCAGCAAACTGGAAATCAGCCACCGATGCCATCATTGCCTCTACTAACGAAAAAGCCGAAACAGTGGCCACACGTAAGGCCTCACAAAATGTGATTGGCGCTTTGGCTCCAATCTTGCCTGAATTCTTGGGCGGTTCTGCTGACTTAACCGGTTCTAACTTAACTTCATGTGGCAGCTTTGTGCACGTGGATGCAAAAAAACCAGGCAACTACATCTCTTACGGCGTACGCGAGTTTGGTATGTTCGCCATCATGAACGGCATGGCCTTACACGGCGGCGTCGTGCCATTCGGCGGTACCTTCCACATGTTCTCTGATTATGCAAAATCTGCCTTGCGCATGGCCGCATTGATGAAACAACGTTCTATCGCGGTATTGACCCACGACTCCATCGGTCAAGGCGAAGACGGTCCTACCCATCAACCGATTGAGAACACCGCCGGCTTACGCTTGATTCCTAACATGGACGTATGGCGTCCAGGTAGCTCAACCGAAACGGCCGTGGCTTGGGTGGCAGCAGTTGAACGCAAAAACGGTCCAAGCAGCTTGGTATTAAGCCGTCAAAACGTGCCTGGCATGAAACACGAAGCCGCGCATTTCGACTTGATGCGTAAAGGCGCATACGTGCTATCAGACGTATCAGGCAAAGCCGATGTGATCATTATTGCCAACGGTTCAGAATTAGAATTGGCCGTTAAAGCAGCAGCTGAATTGAATGCAGCGGGCACGAAAGTTCGAGTGGTTTCTATGCCATCAACCAATGTATTTGATCGCCAAGATAAAGCCTACAAAGACAGCGTGTTAACACCAGGCGTAAAACGCGTAGCGGTTGAAGCCGGCGTAACGGATTTCTGGCGCAAATACGTAGGCTTAGAAGGTGCTGTAGTGGGTATCGACACCTTTGGCGAATCAGCCCCAGGTGGCGTGTTACTGAAACACTTTGGCTTCACCGTTGAAAACGTTGTAGCGACTGTTAAATCAGTACTGTAATGTTAATCTGCGTCATCTTAGTTCGAGTCGCTTAATCGCTCGAGCTTAAGATGCCGTCAAATAACTAACGGTTTAGTTCAAGGGCACCTCCAGTGGGGTGCCCTATTGTTTTATAAAGGCGCTTAACTTCATACCTAGGTATAGGTTAGCCCATCTCTCGAATAACGATAGGAATGATCATGGCAATTCGCGTAGCAATTAATGGTTTCGGTCGCATTGGGCGCATGGTGTTTCGTGCCGCCATCAAGGATTTTACTGATATAGAGGTCGTGGCCATCAACGATTTGTTAGAGCCGGACTATTTGGCCTACATGCTAAAACACGACTCGGTACACGGCCGCTTTAAAGGCGAGGTCGCGGTGAGTGGCAATAATTTGGTGGTAAACGGCAAACCCATACGCTTAACAGCAGAAAAAGACCCCGCCAATTTGAAATGGAATGAAGTGCAAGCTGACATCGTCATCGAGTGCACGGGCTTTTTCTTAACCCAAGAAACTTGCCAAAAACACTTGGATGCAGGCGCGAAAAAAGTCGTGCAATCGGCCCCGGCCAAAGACGACACGCCTATGTTTGTTTACGGCGTGAACCACAAAACTTACCAAGGCGAGGCCATCGTATCGGCCGCCTCATGCACCACCAATGGCTTGGCGCCGGTAGCAAAAGTGCTGAACGATGCCTTTGGCATTAAGCGCGGCTTAATGACCACCGTGCACGCGGCCACCGCCTCGCAAAAAACCGTGGACGGCCCATCCAATAAAGACTGGCGTGGTGGTCGTGGCATATTGGAAAACATCATTCCCTCTAGCACAGGCGCCGCCAAAGCCGTAGGCAAGGTCATACCTAGCTTAAATAAAAAACTCACTGGCATGGCTTTTCGCGTGCCCACCTCAGACGTATCGGTGGTGGATTTAACCTGCGAACTGATTAATGAAACCAGCTACGAGGCCATCTGCCAGGCCATGAAAACCGCTTCCGAAGGCGAACTCAAAGGCGTATTGGGCTACACCGACGATAAAGTGGTGTCCACCGATTTTCGCGGTGAAACCTGCCCATCGGTATTCGATGCCGAAGCCGGCATGGCGCTGGACTCAACTTTTGTTAAGGTGGTGGCATGGTACGACAACGAATACGGCTACACCTGTAATTTGATGCGCTTAGTGCGTTACATCGCTTAGGCTTTACTTCTCGCCCCATTAAAAAAGGAACAACATGGCCGTTATTAAAATGACTGATTTGGATTTACAAGGCAAGCGTGTCTTGATCCGTGCCGATTTAAATGTGCCGGTCAGCAACGGCAAGGTGACATCCGACGCACGCATTAGCGCCTCCATGGCCACCATCAACTTTGCCTTAAAGGCCGGCGCCAAAGTCATGGTGACTTCACACCTAGGCCGTCCTGAAGAAGGCGTGTATTCCGAAGAAAATTCATTGCAGCCGGTGGTCGATGTGATCAGCGCAAAACTCAATCAGCCGGTACGCTTAATCAAAAACTGGTTGGATGGCGAGGTGGCTGTCGCAGCCGGCGAGTTGGTGGTGCTGGAAAACTGCCGCTTTAATCTGGGCGAGAAGAAAAACAACGACGACTTGTCACAAAAATACGCCAAACTGTGCGACGTGTTTGTCATGGATGCCTTTGGCACGGCCCATAGAGCAGAAGCCTCTACCCACGGCGTGGCGAAATATGCTGTGGTGGCGGCCGCTGGCATCTTACTGGTCAACGAATTGGAGGCTTTAGGCAAAGCCTTGCTTAATCCAGCTCGGCCCATGGTGGCCATCGTTGGCGGCAGCAAGGTCTCGACCAAGCTGACAGTATTGGAAAGTTTGTCTGAAAAAGTAGACCAAATGGTGGTCGGTGGTGGCATCGCCAACACCTTTTTAAAAGCAGCCGGCCATGAAGTAGGTGGCTCGTTGTGCGAAGACGACTTGGTGACGGTAGCACGCACCTTAATGGACAAAATGAACCAAAGGGGAGCAAGCATTCCTATTGCCGTCGACGTGGTGTGCGGTAAAAAATTCGCAGCCGACGAGCCCGCCGTAAGCAAGGACGTGGAAAACGTGGTCAAAGATGACATGATTTTTGATATTGGCTCGAAATCTGCTAGTCAAATAGCAGACATCATTAAACATGCCGGCACCGTGGTCTGGAATGGACCGGTTGGCGTGTTTGAATTTGACCAATTTGGCCAGGGAACCAAAACCATCGCCATGGCGATTGCCAACAGCAAGGCTTTCACCTTGGCTGGCGGCGGCGATACCATAGCCGCCATCCAGAAATACGGCATAGAAGATAAAGTGGATTACATCTCCACTGCCGGTGGGGCATTTTTGGAGTTCCTAGAAGGCAAAACTTTGCCTGCGGTGGCCATACTAGAACAACGTGCTGCGCAGTAATACTCAGCCTAAAGCGCAGTACCGTAAAATGGGGCGAGACGCCCCATTTTTATTTGAAATTAAAGCAATACTTACGTTGAAAAGGCTAAGCGCTTGACCTTACGCAAAACCAAAATTGTCGCCACTCTTGGCCCCTCTTCTAACAGCGAAGAAATGCTGGCACGCATGATCACGGCCGGCGTGAACGTGGTCAGGCTGAACTTCTCTCACGGCAGTGCCGACGAGCACATACACCGAGCCGCCATGGTACGTGCCATCGCCGCCAAACTAAACCGGCCCATAGGCGTGTTGTGCGACTTACAAGGCCCAAAAATTCGCATAGGCCGATTCGAATTGGGCAAGGTCAGCCTAAAAACCGGGGACGTCTTTATTTTGGATGCCGATTGCGAATTAGGCAACCAATACCACGTAGGCTTGGATTACAAAACCTTGCCACAAGAGGTGGCGGAAGGCGTGGTCTTACTGTTAGACGACGGCCGTATTAGCATGCAAGTGGACCGCGTGAAAGGCAACCAAATCCATTGCCTGGTGTTAAACGGTGGCGTACTCAGCAATAACAAAGGCATTAATCGCCAAGGCGGCGGCTTGTCTGCCGAAGCCTTGACCAAAAAAGACCGCATAGACATCAAAACTGCCGTGGCATTGGAAGCCGACTTCATCGCTATGTCCTTTCCCAAGACCGCAGCGGATGTCGAGTTGGCAAGAAGCCTAGTCAAGCAAGCCGGCGGCCATGCCAGCATCATCGCCAAAATAGAACGGGCCGAAGCCATAGACAATTTAGCCGCCATCATTGAGGCATCGGATGCCATCATGGTTGCCCGCGGTGATTTAGGCGTGGAAGTGGGTGACGCAGCCGTGCCAGGGTTACAGAAACGCATGATACGCATGGCACGCGCACAAAACAAATTGGTGATCACGGCCACGCAAATGATGGAATCCATGATCAGCAGTCCTATCCCGACGCGAGCAGAAGTGTCCGATGTAGCAAATGCCGTGTTAGACGGCACCGATGCCGTCATGCTGTCGGCCGAAACCGCCGCTGGTCAATACCCGCTGGAAACCGTGCAAGCGGTGCACCGAGTGGTCATGGAAGCGGAAAAAGAATACATCAAACTCGAGCATGCCGAAAAAACCGATGAAACCATTGCTGCCGCGGCCATCTACACGGCCAAACACTTCAAAGTCAAAGCCATTGCCGCCTTGACGCAATCCGGCAACGCGGCTCGCTGGCTATCCAGAGCCGATGCAGAAGTGCCTATCTACGCGCTTTCGCCAGACAAATTGGCTAGACGAAAACTGACTTTACACCGTGGCGTTTACCCTTTCCCGATAGCACAGGGCAATAAAAACAAAGATGAAATCTTGCAAGAAATGGAGCAGGTCTTGTTGCAACAAAAAATGGTTAGCCCGGGTGACACGGTGCTGCTGACCTTTGGTGAACCGATAGGCAGCCCAGGTGGCACCAACACCTTAAAAATTGTCAATATTGGCCCCATCCTAGCCAAATAAAATCCAGTTCTAAGTCAGCTTAAAACCGAGCAAGGCAGATAATGTTTTGTTTGGCTTTAGTTGGCATTTATAATAGTCTATCCACCCCTTAAAGCTTAAAGCACGCACATGACTACGCCTTTACTCGAAACGCACTTAACCAGCCTTAAACGCATACACCAAGGTAAAGTGCGTGACATTTATGAAATCGATGCGCACACCATGCTGCTGGTGAGCACAGACAGGTTGTCTGCCTTCGACGTGATATTGCCAACCGGCATCGCCCACAAAGGCGCCATGTTGACGCAAATGGCGAATTTTTGGTTTGAAAAACTGCAACACATAGTGCCCAACCACTTAACCGGCATCGCCCCTAAAAGCGTGGTGACGGATCCGACCGAGCAAGCGCAATTGGGCTCGCGCGCCGTGGTGGTGAAAAAATTAAAAGCCCTGCCCATAGAAGCGATCGTGCGTGGCTACTTGGTCGGCAGTGGCTGGAAAGAATACCAAGCGCGTGGCACCGTCTGTGGCATCCCTCTAGCGGCTGGCCTACAGCTAGCCGCGCAATTAAGCGAACCCCTATTCACCCCATCCAGTAAAGCCGCGGTGGGAGAACACGATGAAAACATCAGCCTAGCGCAATGCGCTGAGCTGCTGGGTGCAGACATGGCCGCGCAAGTGGCTAAGGTCGCCATAGCCTTATACAAAGAGGCGGCGGCTTATGCCTTAACACGCGGCATCATCATCGCCGACACCAAATTTGAATTCGGCTTGGACGAACATGGCGTGTTGCATGTCATGGACGAGGTACTCACCCCAGACTCATCGCGTTTTTGGCCTGCCGACAGCTACGTCGTGGGTAAAAACCCGCCCAGCTATGACAAGCAATACGTGCGCGATTGGCTAGAAGCCAGCGATTGGAATAAAACCGCTCCGGCCCCTGCTCTACCGGCTGATGTGGCAAAGAAAACCAGTGAAAAATACATGGAAGCCTTTGAGCGCCTCACTGGTCATGCCTTAAAAATAGACTAATGGCTGACAGCGGTGCCGCGTGATTAATCAATTAAAAAATTACGCCCAGCAACTCAAGCAGGAGTTAGCCGTATACCGCTTACTGTTAAAGCACCCGCGCACACCGTGGCTAGCTAAACTGTTGTTGGCTCTAGCCATAGGCTATTTGTTATTGCCCTTCGACCTGATACCGGATTTTATTCCCGTGCTCGGCCAATTAGACGAACTGATCATCATCCCGCTACTGGTCTATTTGGCCGTATTGCTGATACCGAAGAGTCTGCTACTAAGCTGCCGAGTGCAAGTGCAGGCCAGCCAAGCGCCAGAGGTTTAATTGCATTATCGGCGTTAATTTAGCCGGCTTGCTTGTTATAATTGCGGCTCAAAATTTAAGTAAAGCATTCATTCATTTTAATAGTTAGGATTTAGTCATGTCGTTAAACCAAGTACCCACCGGTAAAGATGTACCCAATGATTTCAATGTGATCATTGAAATCCCCATGCAAGGCGACCCCGTTAAATACGAAGTAGACAAAGACAGCGGTGCTATTTTTGTTGACCGCTTCATGGGTACGGCCATGCAGTACCCAACGAATTATGGCTACGTGCCCCACACCTTGGCCGATGACGGCGATCCAGTCGATGTCTTGGTCATGACGCCAGTGGCACTCATTCCTGGCGTGGTGGTGCGTTGCCGTCCACTAGGCGTATTGCTAATGGAAGACGAGGCCGGTTTAGACGCTAAAGTATTGGCCGTGCCAATAGAAAAAGTGTGCGGTTTATACGGCCACCTTAAAACCCATAAGGATTTATCGGCTTGGCGCTTAGACATGATTGCCCACTTCTTCGAGCATTACAAAGATTTGGACAAAGGCAAATGGGTCAAAATTAATGGTTGGGGCGATATCGATCAAGCCAAGAAAGAAATCTTGGACGGCGTGGCCAACTACAATAACGCCAAGGTAAAACCGGCGTTCTAAACTTTAAAGATTAATCGCTAAATGCGATGCAAGCTGGCCGACAGGGCTTTCAATTCCTTTTCGGCTCGCTTGTAATCGGGACAAATACTGGCCACGGTGGCCCAAAATTTTGCCGAGTGGTTCATTTCTTTTAAATGCGCCAACTCGTGGCAAACCACGTAATTAATGATGTGCGGTGGTGCTTGCAATAAGCGCCAATTCAAACGGATTTGTTTTCTCGAATTGCAACTGCCCCAGCGTGAACTGGCGTTAGATAATGCCAAGGAGGCAAAGCCAACGCCAAGCTTACTGGCGAACAGTTCCAAACGCCGGCTAAAATCCAACAAAGCTTGTTTCTTGTACCAAACCAACACCTTACGCGCCACCAGCTTAGTATCCTGCGGATTGGGCAAGGCCAGTTGCAAAATACCGGGCTCGTGCTGCACCGCTTTAGACTGCGCATCGCGCTCGACCACCAAGCGCATGCTGTTACCTAAATAAAGCAAACTCTCACCGTGTTGCCAAGCCATGGCCGGCACTGAATTAGCACTTAAGTCGGCCAGCTTCTTGACTATCCAATCGGATTTTTTGAGCAGGATGCCCTCTAGCTCAGCGTGCGTAATGCGTTGCGGGGCATGCACCAACAAGCCTTGGGCGCCTATTTTCAAGCCCACGCTTCGTCGTGGGCGGCGGCTAAGCTGGTAGGGCACTTGCACACCGCTGGCCAGGGTCAGCAGGTGGTTCATGCCGCGTTTATCACCTGCATTTGCGCTTCTATCCATTGCTCGACTTTAAGGTTGAGCGCATCGGCTTTGAGGTCTGCCGTGGCTATGGCTGGGCCTATGTGCAACTTAATCACACCAGCTTGCTTAATGAAGCCCTTGGGCCAACAATGGCCGGCATTATGCGCCACCGGCAAGACTGGGGTTTTCGTTTGGCAGGCCAACCATGCCCCGCCTATGTGGTATTTGCCCTGTTGATGGGGACGCATGCGCGTGCCTTCTGGGAATATCACCACCCACAAACCTTGCGCCAACCTCGCTTGACCTTTGCTCACCAACTGCTTGAGCGCTTCACGCCCAGAGGCACGGTTAATGGCTATCGGCGAAGTCATGGCCAACCCCCAACCAAAAATGGGGATCCACAATAATTCGCGTTTTAGCACGTAAACTTGAGTAGGGAATATCGCTTGAAAAGCAAAGGTTTCCCAAGCCGATTGGTGCTTAGCCAAAATGATGCAAGGCCTATCGGGTATGTTTTCCATACCACTGATCTCATGGCGTACATTGCAGGTGACCCGTAACCACCAAATCATGCTGCGTGCCCAGCCCGAGATAAGTTGGTTGCGCAAGATGGGATGGACTGGCCAGGCCAGCAAGGCAATGAGCGTAAAGATGGGCGCGGTAATCAGTTGACCGATAAAAAACAAGCTGGAGCGAAGAAAAAGCATGGGCTTATCCTAAATGCGGGCTCGCAATGATGCGTTGCACCGCTTCAGCTAAATCCGCGCACACCCAAGTGTTGTCTGGCAAGGCTAGATCAGCATTGGCCTTGGCAGCGGCCAAGGTGGCCTCACCCTTACCGCTTAACACTAAAATAGGCTGACAACCAACGGCTGCAAAGGCTTGTAAATCTCTTAAGGCATCGCCCACTGCCGGTACGCCATGCAACTCAAGAGCAAAACGCTTAGCAATGTCCTCCACCATGGCCACGTCGGGTTTACGGCAACGGCAATGGTCGTCTGCCGCATGCGGGCAATAGAATATGGCATCGATACGGCCGCCCACTGCAGCCAATTCGCGGTTCATTTTCTCGTGTATGCTGTTGAGGGTGGCCATATCGAATAAGCCGCGGCTGATACCCGATTGATTGGTGGCCACCGCTACCCGATAGCCGGATTGGTTAAGCAAGGCAATCGCGTCCAAACTGCCGGGCAAAGCTACCCACTCATTGGGACTTTTAATGAAATTAGCGGAATCCCGATTGATGACACCGTCCCTATCTAAAATCACTAACTTCATAGTGCTGCCGTGCCTAGCTGGCCAGTTTGGACAAGTCGGCCACGCGGTTCATGGTTTGATGCAACACCGCCAGCAAGCCTAAACGGTTGGCTTTTAAGGCCGGGTCATCGGCGTTAACCATGACCTTATCGAAAAAAGCATCGACCGGCGCTTTAAGGGCCGCTAAAGATTGCAAGGATGCCGTGTAATCACCCAACTCAAACAAGCGATTGGCTTCTGGTACCACCGCCATCAAGGCTTGATTCAGGGCTATTTCTGCCGGTTCTTGCAACAAGCTGGCCTGCACTTGTGCTGGCACTGCTGCTTCAACTTTTTTCAGTATATTGCTGACGCGCTTATTGGCGGCGGCCAAGGCCGGCGCTTCGGCTAAGGCAGAGAAAGCCTTAACCGCTTCTAAACGCTGTGGCACCAAATGAATTTGTTCTGGCATTTGACTGAGCACGGCCTCCACTTCCAGAGCGCTGTAACCTTGCTCTTGCAACGTATTGGCCAATCGGTCAAAGCAAAATGCCGATACCGCTAAACGCGTTTCCTCGCTTAAGCCGGGGAAGCCGCTGGAAGCAGTGCTTAACAAGGCAGACAAATTTAAAGCCAACTTGTTTTCTATCAACATGCGCAGCACACCCAAGGCATGACGACGCAAACCAAACGGGTCTTTATCGCCACTGGGTTTTTCACCTATGCTAAACAAACCCAGCAAGGTTTCTAATTTATCCGCCAAAGCCACGGCAATACCCACTGGATTTCGTGGCAAGCTGTCGCCGGCAAAGCGCGGTTTGTAATGGTCTTCTATGGCATACGCCACGTCATCGTCTAGGCCTTCGTGTTGGGCGTAATAACGGCCCATGATGCCCTGCAACTCAGGGAACTCACCCACCATGTCGGTGACCAAATCGGCCTTGGCCAATTGCGCCGCCAATGCGGCTCGCTTGGCCAAGTCTGCACCGCCTAACTGCATGGCAATGGCACTGGCCATGGCACTCACCCTGGCCGTGCGCTCGCCTTGTGAGCCTAGCTTGTTGTGGTAAACCACTTTATTTAAACTCTCTAGGCGGCTGGCTAAGGTTTTTTTGCGGTCTTGATCAAAGAAGAATTTGGCATCGGCCAGACGCGGGCGCACCACCCGTTCGTTGCCACCTATTACGGCGCTAGCATCGTCTGGACTGATGTTGGATACAATCAAAAAGCGGTTGGTTAACTTAGCCTGCGCGTCCAGCAAAGGGAAGTACTTTTGGTTGGCCTTCATGGTCAAAATCAAGCATTCTTGCGGCACTTCCAAATACACCGCTTCAAATTGGCCCAACAAAACATTGGGGCGCTCAACCAAGGCCGTCACTTCATCCAACAAGGCCTCGTCTTGTATTGGTTTGAGTTGCTGTTTGGCCGCAGCGGCATTGAGTTGCTCTAGAATGTCAGCGCGACGCTCAGCAAAACTGGCTATCACTGCGCCCTCTTGCCTAAGCTGCGCAGCGTAACTATCGGCATCCTTTAGGGTAATCGGCGATACTTTAGCCTCAAAACGGTGACCTTGGGTTTGCGCGCTCGCCGTTAATCCAAGCGCCGTCACTGGCACCACCTGATTGCCGTGCATGGCCACCAAGCCGTGGGCAGGGCGCACAAAATTAACGTTACTCCAACCGTCGGCCAATTGGTAGCTCATGACTTTAGGAATAGGCAGCTTGGCGATGGCTTCGTTTAACGCCAATTGCAATCCGTCTTTTAAGCTCTGGCCTTTTTGCGTCACCTCAATAAACAAAGCCTCATTTTTACCGTCCATTTGACGACTGAGTTGCGGCACGGCGGATTCGTCTAAACCCAGGCCATTTAAGCGTTTAATTAAAGCTGGCGTAGCCTGCCCGTTTGCGTCCAAGCCCACACTGACTGGCATCAGTTTTTGCACGCTGGTTTTATCCGCGGCCATGGCCGCAACCTGGGTCGCATGCATAGCCAAACGGCGGGGCGTGGCATAAGCGGTCAAGGCACTGCTGCTATCGACCAAGCCCAATGCGTGCAAGTTTTCAAATAGCAATTCAGAAAAAGCCTGACCCAGTTTGTTTAATACTTTGGGTGGCAACTCTTCTACAAACAATTCGACTAACAGGTTTTTTTGACTCATGCTGCGGCTTTCTTGGCTAAATCGGTTAACACTTCATCCGCCCAATCCTTGGGCGCCATAGGGAAGCCTAAGCGGGCACGGCTGTCTAAATAACTGGCCGCGACCGATCTGGCCAAGTTGCGTATGCGGCCTATGTAGCCGGCCCGTTCAGTCACGGAAATGGCGCCGCGCGCATCCAATAAATTGAAGGTATGGGCGGCTTTAAGCACTTGTTCGTAAGCCGGCAGGGCCAACTGGTTTTCCATCAGATGCTGGGCTTGTTTTTCGTGCGCGGTAAACGCGGTGAATAAGAAATCGGCATCGGAATGCTCAAAGTTATAGGCCGACTGCTCTTTTTCATTTTGCAAGTAAACGTCACCGTAACTTAAACGTTCGCCGTTTGGTCCAACGGTCCAAGTTAAATCGTAAACGTTATCCACGCCTTGCAAATACATGGCCAATCGCTCTAAACCGTAAGTGATTTCACCGGTAATGGGTTTGCAATTAATGCCCCCTACTTGTTGGAAATAGGTGAATTGGGTGACCTCCATGCCGTTTAGCCACACCTCCCAACCTAAGCCCCAAGCCCCTAAGGTCGGGTTTTCCCAGTCGTCTTCGACAAAGCGTATGTCGTTTTTTTTCAAATCAAAACCCAAGGCCGCCAAGGACCCCAAGTACAGTTCCAATATGTTGGCAGGCGCGGGTTTTAACACCACCTGAAATTGATAATAGTGCTGCAAGCGATTGGGGTTTTCACCGTAGCGCCCGTCTTTAGGACGACGACTCGGTTGCACGTAGGCCGCTTTCCATGGCTCAGGGCCGAGCGAGCGTAAAAAGGTAGCCGTGTGCGAAGTGCCGGCACCCACTTCCATGTCATAGGATTGCAACAGGGCGCAACCGCGGTCCGACCAATAGGTTTGCAGGGTGAGGATAATTTGTTGAAATGTCAGCGCCATGATGGATGCCTGTGGTTTAGTTGCTGGCTTTTGCCGCAAGCCGTAAAGCTGGAATTTTACTTTGTTTTAGCTCGCCTTGCCAAAAAATTAGGCACAAAAATGGCCAATAAACCCAGAAAACACAGCAGTAAAACCGGCTTGTTGGCAAAACGCACATAAGGGGTGCTGCCGCTGTAGCCTTGCGCCATGACCTGCAAGCTAGTCACGCTAAAATGCGGGGCCTGCGCCAACACCTGGCCGCGCCTGTCTATCATGGCGGTGGCGCCAGTATTGGTGGCGCGCAATACAGTGCGGCCGGTTTCCATGGCGCGCGCCTGGGAAAACTGCAAGTGCTGATAGGCAGCGATGGACCGTCCGTACCAGGCATCGTTGCTGGCATTGACCAGTAAGCTGGCCGCTGGTAATTGCCGAATAATTTCTTCACCAAACACGTCTTCGTAGCAGATGTTAATCGCCACTTTTTGCCCAGCTATAGCCATAGGCTGCGGCTGTCTCGTGCCACGCGACAAATCGCTTAATGGCATATTCAGCCAATCGCGGTAAACCCAAGCAAACACGGCTTTGAATGGAATGAATTCGCCAAATGGCACCAAATGCGATTTGCGATACACTTCGCCGCCTGCACCGGCTATGTTTAGCATGCTATTAAAATACTGGCCTTGCTGGTACTCAATCACACCGACCAATACCGCCCCATTATTTTTTTGCGCGAGCACCTTGATGCGTGCTTTAAATTCATCCGGCAAGGCACTGGAGAGCATGGGCAGGGCCGTTTCCGGCATGACAATAAGCTGCGCGTCACTGGCCTCCGCCAAGCGCAAATAGTGCACTAAAGTGCGCTCCACCATGTCTGGTGACCACTTTAAATCTTGTGCAATATTGCCTTGCAACAAGGCCACTTTAATCGGCGCCGACTGCGCTTGCGTCCATTGCACTTGCTTTAAGGCGTAGCCAGATAAAATGAGCATCAGCATGGCATAGATTAAGCGGCGTTTTAGTTTGGCGGGGGCCGGCAGCGAGCTAAAACAATAGGCCGCAGCGCATGCAAGTGCGACCGTTATAAGCGATACCCCGTACACCCCCAGTATAGGCAGGTAGCCCGCCAAAGGGCTGGCTGGGACTTGGCTGTAGCCCATGCTTAACCAGGGAAAGCCCGTGAAAATCCAACTGCGCGTCCAATCGGTTAAGGCCCACCATACCGGCACCGCAATCAGCAATTGATTGGATTGCGCCTTGACGGTTTTCAGGCTGAGCCAGCCGACTAGCGCAGGGAAAAGGGCCAAAAATGCACTAAGCAGCAGAGTCGCCAAGGCAGCCATCCACATAGGCATGTGACCGAAATCGTGCAGGCTGATGTAGATCCAATAGATGCCTGTGCAGAACAAGCCTAGGCCATAAAAAAAGCCGGCTAGTGCAGCTTGCTTAGGGGTGTCGCATTGCCACCACACCCAGCACAAGGCGGCTAGGGAGAGCAGGCTTAGGGGGTATAAGTAAAAAGGCGCAAAACCTAATACACAGGCGGCGCCTAATACAAACAAACACAGCACATGGACTAAACGGGAGGAGTTAAGCATGGGCTAAATTGTAGCCTGTTATAGGCCATAACCGCAAAGCAATACGGCGGCTTGTTGGCCCGTGGTTTATTCGGTCTTGCTGGGCACGTCGTATTTTTTACCGGCGTCAGGGCCTTCACTGCCATCGTTATTGATGAACACCACTTGCACGACTTTGTTATCGATAAAATCCAACTCGGTGGTTTCATAATAACTGCCGTCGGCAGCGGTATTTATGTAGTGGTATTGCCATATGGAGGCGACCACCTTGCCGGTGCTTTTTACTTTAACGTCGTCGGCTTTGGCCGGTTCGCCAAACTGGGCGATGATTTTTGCTTTGTCAAAACCGTTTATGGCTCCCACAAAATCTTTTTCTAGGGTAGGAATATCCAATACGGCCGGCGCTTCCTCAGCCTTAACTGCCGTCATTAATAAAAGCGAGCTCAAGACTACCGCGAATAATGCACTGTATTTCATTACCGACTCCAATCAAAAAAGCGTTATTTTTAAATGCCACGCAAGCTGTGAGCAGGCTAGGCTAGAATAAGTTCCTTGATGGAAAGCAGCAATGTTAGCGCAGCCACGCCACAGCTAGGCTGCCGCGTCCGCGTCGCTTAACACTTCCAGCATCAGGGTGTGCAAGCGACGACTGTCCGCGCGCAATACTTTAAAACGCAAGCCGCTAAAGGTAATTTCATCGTCGCGTTTTGGCAGGTGACCAAACTGATGGACCACCAGCCCGCCGACGGTGGAGAATTCTTCATCGCTCAATTCGCAGCCTATCACGGCATTAAAATCGGCAATTTCCGTTAAGGCTTTTACTCGGTATTGGCCATCGGCATTTTGTATGATGTTGTCTTCTTCTTCGTCGTAATCGTACTCGTCTTCGATTTCACCGACAATTTGTTCCAGCACGTCCTCTATGGTCACCATGCCGGCGACACCGCCATATTCATCGACCACGATGGCAATATGATTGCGATTGCCACGGAATTCTTTTAATAAAATATTGAGTCGCTTGGATTCGGGAATAAACACCGCTGGACGCAACATGTCACGGACTTCAAACTCTTCGCCGGCGTAATAACGCAACAAATCCTTGGCTAACAATATGCCGATCACGTCGTTTTTATCGTCTTCAATGACAGGAAAGCGCGAGTGCGCCGTTTCAATGACGTGCGGTATAAAAGTTTCGGGGGGATGAGTGATGTCGATGACATCCATTTGCGAGCGCGGGATCATGATGTCGCGCACTTGCATTTCACTGACTTGCAGCACGCCCTCTATCATGGCGAGCGAATCTGCATCCATCAAACTGTTTTCATAAGCGCCGTGTAACAGCGCTACAAGTTGCTCGCGATCTTCTGGTTCGCGCATTAAAAAATGACTTAAACGTTCTAATAAACTGGGTTTTTCCGACTCGTCAGCCATGGCAGGCGTCCTATGTAATGAGATAGGGATCAGCATACCCTAATTTTGTGACAATTGCAGTTTCTATGCTCTCCATTAAGGCCGCTTGCGCCTCATGTTCATGGTCGTAGCCGTGCAAATGCAAGATGCCGTGCACGGTTAAATGCGCGTAATGCGCTAGCCAGGATTTTTGCTGGGCGGCCGCTTCACTGGCCACCACCGGTGCGCAAATAATGATGTCGCCGATTAAATGCGGCTCCGCACTTAAAGGGAAAGTCAGCACGTTGGTGGCGTAATCTTTTGCTCGGTAATGTTTATTGAGTGCCCGCCCTTCGGCTTCGTCGACAAGGCGTATGGTGACTTCCGTGTCTACCCTAAGCGCGGCTTTCACCCATGAGCGCAACTGCGCTCGACTGGGCAAAGGGCTATGCTCACTGGCATATTGAACGGCTAATTTTAGCTTGGGCATGTTGCCGAGGGCTTGTAGGGCGAAAGCCCACTAATTAGATTGCTGCGTTGGGCAATCCACATAAGGGTAGCGCACATGGCCATAACGGATCACCAAGATGGCAATCGCAATCAAGAAGATGGAGCCGGATAAGGCCAACATTTGCAAGGCATTAATTTCGGCCACTTCCAACACCAAATAACGCGCCAAGGCGATGATGCCAATGTAAAGCGGGTACCTCACCGGCAAATTACCCGAACCCAAGTAGTGGTTCAACATGGACATCACCTCTAGGTAGAGGAACAGCAAAAGCAGATCGCCGACAGCAATAGCGCGTGCTTGCCATATATGCAATATGGCTTCAAACACCGCGAAAATAGTCGCCATGGCAATGGTGATCAATACGCCTTGCTCAACTACACCAAGGCCACGTTGCACAAATTTACTGAATTTATTTGGGGTCATTACGATCTCGCTTTATCTAGGTATGCTGGACATTATACATTACTCACTTTTGGCCTTCGCCTTAGTGCCGGCACTTAAACTGTTACCGCCGGATTACTTGTCGGCCTGTTGCTCATACTGCTCGTAAGCATTGACTATCTTTTGCACCAAGGGATGGCGCACCACATCCGCCGTTAAAAAGTGTGTCATGGCAATGCCTTTGATGTCTTTTAACACCTTTTGCGCTTCTACCAAGCCGCTTTTTTGATGCCGTTGCAAATCAATTTGTGTCACGTCGCCAGTGATCACGGCTTTCGTACCAAAGCCTATGCGGGTTAAAAACATTTTCATTTGTTCAGGCGTGGTGTTTTGCGCTTCATCCAAAATAATAAAACTCTGATTTAGAGTCCGGCCGCGCATATAAGCCAAGGGCGCCACTTCTATGGCACCGCGCTCGAACATTTTATTGACCGTGTCGTACCCGGCCAAATCGTACAATGCGTCGTACAAAGGCCGTAAGTAGGGGTCGACTTTTTGGTTTAAATCGCCGGGTAAAAAGCCTAGCTTTTCACCGGCCTCGACCGCAGGCCTCACCAAAACAATGCGTTTAACTCTGTCTCGGCTCATGGCATCCAACGCACTGGCCACCGCCAAATAGGTTTTACGGGTACCGGCTGGGCCTATGCCAAAGGTTATGTCGTGATCTTGAATTTGCTGCAAATAAGCAATTTGCCTAGGCGTTCGGCCATGCAATTCGGCCCGACGCGTCATCAACACCGGCGCATTGGAACTGGCTACGTCTTCGGGCTTGAGCTTGTTGATCTCCACTAGCCCTAATTGGATTTCATCCAAGCCTATAGGCTGTTTAGCGCGCGCGTAAAAATTCTCCAGCAACTGCGCGGCCAATCGCTCATTGTGCACGTCGCCAACAAAACGCAGGTGCGCGCCACGACGGACAATTTGCACGTCCAAGGCATCGGCAATCTGTTTAATGTTTTCATCCAATACGCCGCACAAATTGGCTAAACGAAGGTTATCTTCTGGGCTTAAGGTAATTTCCATAGGGTGTCTTTTGCTTAGTGACTGATCAATTCGCCACGCAAACGCTTGGGATTGCTGACATCGGTAATGCGCACATTAACAAATTGATGAATGAGGTCGCTGTCGCCCTGCAGGTCGACGATGCGATTGTTATCGGTTTTTCCCGCTAGTTCCAGGCTGTTTTTCCAGGATGCACTTTCTATTAAGACGCGCTGCACGCTACCCAACATGGCCTCACTAATGCGCTTACCCTGGGCCTCATTGATGGCCTGCAATTTAGTCAATCTTGCTAATTTCACGGCTTGCGTGGTGTCGTCGCTTAAGTAAGAGGCCGGCGTGCCAGGACGTGGGCTGTATAAAAAGCTAAAGCTGTAATCAAAGCCAACGTCTTGCATCAACTGAGCCGTGGCTTCAAATTCGGCTTCGGTTTCACCGGGAAAACCAACGATAAAATCCGAGGTAAAAGTCAAATTTGCATTGGCTGCGCGCAACTTACGCACGGTGGATTTGAATTGCAAAGCCGTGTAATTACGCTTCATAGCCATCAAGACACGATCTGAGCCCGCTTGCACTGGCAAATGCAAGTGCACGGCCAACTTACTGATGTTAGCAAAACAATCGATTAAGCGTTGTGTCATCTCATTGGGGTGACTGGTGGTAAACCGGATGCGCTCTATCTGCGGGATTTCCGCTATGTACTCAATGAGCATGGCCAAATCCGCCTCCAAACCCTCGTGCTCGGCGCGATAAGCGTTGACGTTTTGACCCAACAGGGTGATCTCTTTAATCCCTTGCGCGGCTAACTGCACCGCTTCAGTTAAGATGGCCGCAAACGGGCGCGACACTTCTTCGCCTCGCGTATACGGCACCACACAAAAACTGCAATATTTACTGCAGCCTTCCATGATGCTTAAAAAAGCACTGGCGCCTTCCACCCGTGGTGGTGGCAAATGATCGAATTTTTCTATTTCGGGGAAGGAAATGTCCACCTGCGACTGCCCACTGGATTGCCGTTGCTTGATCAAATCGGGCAGCCTATGCAGGGTTTGTGGGCCAAACACCAAATCCACAAAAGGCGCACGCTTGATGATGTTGTCGCCCTCTTGCGAGGCCACGCAGCCGCCCACGCCTATAACTAAGTTTGGATTTTTGTTTTTAAGTGGGATAAACCGGCCCAAATGACTGAAAACTTTATCTTCGGCTTTTTCCCTAACCGAGCAGGTGTTAAGCAAGATGACGTCGGCGTCCTCCGGCGTCTGCGTTTCGACCATGCCATCGGCGGCAGCCAACATATCGGCCATGCGCGCAGAGTCGTACTCATTCATCTGGCAGCCAAAGGTTTTAATAAAGACTTTTTTTGGTTCCGCACTCGCGCTAACGGGCGAATTTATGGACATTTCTTTTGCATTCAAAGCGTCATAACCTATATACAGTAGCCTTGATTTTAGCGCATTTGTGCATGCGCTTCACGCAAAGTTGTGGCCTGCAGGGTAAAATAGGCAAAAATTAAGACCTTTAGCTTATGCAAGCACTGCCTATTTTCATGAACATCCACCAGCGCCGCTGCGTCGTCATAGGCGCCGGCGAGGTCGCGGCCCGTAAAGTGACCATGCTCTTAAGAGCACATGCCAGCGTGACCGTTTACGCTCCGGAAATTTGCCCTACGCTGGCCGACTTAGCTGAAACTGGCCGCATACGCTACCAGCAAGCCCGCTTTGCAGATCAGCAATTAAGTGGCGCATGCTTGGTTATCGCCGCCACCAATGACTTGCAAGTCAACACGGCTGTGTCGCTTGCCGCTCAGGCAAACAACATCCCGGTCAACGTGGTCGATGCGCCGGCTTTATGCACCTTCACTATGGCGTCCATAGTGGAAAGGTCGCCCATCGTCATCGCCATTTCCAGCGAAGGCAACGCACCGGTATTGGCTCGCTACTTACGCAGTAAAATTGAAACCATGCTGCCCGCTGGCTACGGTCGCATCGCCGCCATTGCCGGTGAATTTAGGGATAAGGTTAAAAGTAAATACGCCACCAGCCAAGCGCGCCGCATTTTTTGGGAGGGCGTGCTGCAAGGCCCGATAGTGGAACGCATATTAGCCGGCCAGGAAGCCGCCGCCAGAATCGGCCTAGACCAACTTTTAGCTGACGACACGGCGTCGCAACAGCACGGTGAAGTCTATTTGGTTGGCGGTGGCCCTGGCGATCCAGACTTGCTAACCTTTCGCGCCTTGCGCTTGATGCAACAATGCGACGTCTGCGTCTACGACAAGCTGGTTAGCCCTGAGGTCTTGGATCTAGTCAGGCGTGATGCGGAACTCATTTACGTCGGCAAATCGCGCGACCAACACACCTTGCCCCAAGAGGAAATCAACCAATTGCTAGCGCGCTTAGCCTTAGCAGGTAAACGCGTGTTGCGTTTAAAAGGCGGCGACCCCTTTATCTTTGGTCGAGGCGGCGAAGAAATTGAAACCCTTATGCAACAAGGCGTGCCATTCCAAGTTGTGCCTGGCATCACGGCGGCCAACGGCGTATCCAGCTACGCCGGCATACCCTTAACCCACCGAGACTATGCCCAAGCCTGCCTGTTCATTACCGGCCATTTAAAAAATGGCGCGCTGGATTTGGATTGGGCGGCCATGGCCAGGCCGCAACAAACCGTGGTGATCTACATGGGCTTGGTTGGCTTGGAGCAAATATGCCAGCAATTGATGGCGCATGGCGTAGCCGCCGACATGCCGGCGGCGGTGATACAACAAGGCACCACGCAGCATCAACGAGTAGTAAGCGCTAACTTAAATGAATTGGCCAGCAAAGTGGCCGCGGCTAAAATGAAAGCACCGTGTTTAACCATAATCGGTGAAGTGGTGCAATTACGCGAAAAATTAAATTGGTTTGAACCGCAGACTCAAGACGCCAACTAATTTTTGATGGGGATGGTCAATCTGGCTTCCAAACCGCCTTCTGGGCGGTTAATCAACTTCAATTTTCCGTTATGCAACTTGGCAATGCGGTCTGCAATAGCCAGACCCAAGCCGCTGCCACCAGCATTACTGCGAGCACTGTCTAAGCGCTCAAACGGACGCAATAATTTCTCCAAGTGCGTATCCGGAATGCCTGGGCCATTATCAAACACACTAATGATAATGTGCTCGGCTGTGATGCTGCTGGCCACTCGCACCTGACCCCCACCGTAGGCATAAGCATTGCCCACCAAATTATCCAATAAGCGCTGCATGGCCAAGGGCTTGATCGGCACCACATAGTTAGCCGCCAATTGCACGACGATGTCACGTCCGGCGCGCAATTGCCTGTCATGCAAGGCCTGTAACAGGTTGTTGATATCTATCATTTGCGTGGGTTCACCTTCCACGCCTTTTACGAAATCCAAGAATTGATGAATGATGTTATCCATGTCGGCAATGTCTTCCACCATGCCGTGTTTGAGGCTGGCGCAACCCTCTTCAGGCAGCATTTCCACAGCCAAGCGTAAGCGCGCCAGTGGCGTGCGTATGTCGTGCGAAACACCGGCTAAAATCAGCGTGCGTTCGGCATCCAGTTCAGCCAAGGAATCCGCCATCTTATTAAACGTGTCGTTGACTTCCTGCAACTCGGCAAAGCTGCCTTCAGGTAGCTTTTCTGGCTGTTCGCCATTACGCAAGCGGTCGGCTGCATTCATCAATAAGTGCAAGGGGCGATTGATTCGTATGGCAATAAAATAGCCAGCGCCTAAAGACAAGGCCAACACCAAAGCCGCCCAACCCAGCCATTGCCAAGGAAAAGCCCGTTCAACGTGCACCCGTGGTATGACCACCCAATAATCGTCCGGGCCGATATTGAAACTAATCCAAAGCCCTTCTACCCCATAATGATTAACGGTAATAATGGTTTCCGGACCTAAACGCTGGCGGATTTTGTTAGCCACCATATTGATAAAAGGATCCGCCGGCAAGGGCTCGATTTCCTCCATGAAATCCGCGTAATAGATACGCACGCCTTCTTTACCGGTGATTTCCGACAGCAGGGCCAAGCGCAAACTTTCTTGCGATGCAATCAATGAAGCGCGCGTGTAATTCACCACGGTAACGGCCTGCAAAGCCGTCGCCTCGGCACGCGGTTCGCGCTCAAAGTACTCGAAAATTTGCAAAGACGCCACTTGCGCCACGGCCAATAACACGGCAATCAGCAGCATCACCCTGGCCAGCAGGGTCTTAGGGAGTAGTATCGGTTTCAAATGGCGATCCGTTTGTAAAAGACAGAAATGGCTAGCAAGGTCTTACTCGTCTAGCGCGCCGTCTGGAATAAAGACGTAGCCAAAACCCCACATGGTTTGCAGATAACGCGGGTGCGCCACATCTGGCTCTATCAGTTTACGTAAGCGCGATACCTGCACGTCTATACTGCGGTCAAACACATCCAATTCACGGCCACGTGCCAACTGCATCAAACGGTCGCGGGATAAGGGTTGACGCGGGTGATCCACAAAGACTTTGAGCAAAGCAAATTCGCCGCTAGTGATGGTGATGGACACACCGTCCTTAGTCAGTGAGCGGCTACTGGCGCTGAAAATAAAATCGCCTATGGCCACGTTGTCGACATTTAAAGCCGGCGCACTGGGTTGCAAACGCTCGTGCCTGCGCATCACGGCATTAATACGCGCCAACAATTCACGCGGATTAAATGGCTTGGGCAAATAATCGTCGGCGCCCATCTCCAAGCCTATGATACGGTCGACCTCATCACCGCGTGCAGTCAACATGATGATGGGTAATATAGTCCCTGTGCCACGAATTCGCCGGCAGATGGATAAACCGTCTTCGCCTGGCAACATCAAATCCAACACCAGTAAATCAATCGGCTCGCTGGCTAAAACAGCATCCATCTCATTGGCGTCGGATGCCACTTTAATGATGTAACCTTGTTCGGTTAAATAACGCTGCAACAATTCACGCAAACGCACATCATCGTCCACGACTAATATTTTTTTATTTTGATTGATCATATTGACACTCGCACTGTGTATTTTTTAGGTTTAACACCAATTAATAGGTTAGAGCCTAAGCCTATAGCCCGCTAATGGCTTTCATATTCCAGTGTATGCTAATTTTGTTTAATTTCAAATGCAGGCCGATTAATTTGCCCATGGCCCATCAATTTAGGGCTGACAAACGCAGCCCTTACAAGCAGAACTAAATGGTATTGCTTCAGTCTATTAAGAACTAAATTTTGTTACAAATTTTTACAATTTCAGCCCTATTCGAAACAATCAATTAACAATCCTGCTCCATGATGCTTGGTCTGAATCCGGTTAAATTTTACAAAGTTAAGGCATTGATTCTTCTTTCCTCAAATCGCTTACTCACGTTTAAGCCGCTCTGCTTTTGGCTAGGCGCGCTTTTTGCCGTCAGCTTAAACAGTCTGGCAGCGGAAAAAAGCTATTTTGAAGGCTACAGCAAACTCAGCAAACTGGCCGCCAATGAGGACAATAACAACGATGGCCTGCAACAAACACTGGAGCTCAATTTTAGCCCAGAGAGCCGAGAAAAATTACGCAAAGCACTGGACGACTACGCCAGATCCATAGACCAAGATCACGATAGAATTGAAGAACGTCGTCGCGCCATGCAAGAGAGCTTGGAAGCACGTTTTTTTGATGCCGATAACGACAACGATGGCACCATAGACCGGCAAGAAGCCACTGAAAAATTACCGCAAATTGCCAGGCACTTCAACCAAGTAGACAGCAACCAAGACAAAGTCATTTCACTTGATGAATTGGCTGAGGCGCAAGCTCGCATACTAGAACGCAGAAGGGCCGCTGAAGCCACCATAGAAGCGCAAAAATTGCAGGCGGCCAGTGACGCTGCCGATGAAGCAAAAGCCAAAAACAAGTCCAAACAAAGCGCTAACAGCAACAAAAAACGCGCGCTCTAAAGCGCGGCTTAGTCTAAAAATCCATCCCTGATTTCCCATGCTATGATGCGGCTAGCCTCTATTTAAGCCTAGCGTACACCCATGCAATTTAACTTACTGCAAGAACAGCGTTTTCGTCCCTTCTTTTTGGTCCAGTTACTGGGCGCCTTCAACGACAACGTATTTAAAACGGCTCTTATTACGCTGCTGGTGTTTGGGGAGTTGAGCACAAGCAAAACAGATTACACTTTCATGGCAAGCGCCTTGCCGGCGCTATTCATTCTGCCTTTTTTGTTATTTTCCGCAACGGCAGGTCAACTGGCTGATAAATTTGAAAAGGCCATGCTGATGCGCCGCATTAAGTTGTTTGAAATAGCCATCATGCTTTTTGCTGCACTTGGCTTTTATCTACACGACCTGATCCTGCTGACGGCGGCATTATTTTTCATGGGCGTGCACTCCAGTTTGTTTGGCCCGGTCAAGTACGCCTACCTGCCGCAGCACTTAGCCGATGACGAATTAATAGGCGGCAATGCCTTGGTGGAAGCCGCTACTTTTTTAGCCATACTGCTGGGGCAAATTCTGGGCGTGGCCTTGGCGCTGAAAACTCAGTCGGCCCTGCACGTTAGTGCGGTCAGCATAGGCATCGCACTAGCAGGTTACTGGGCCAGTCTTAGCCTACCCAACTCACCCGCTGGCGCTAGAGAATTACGCATAGACTGGCATCCCATTCGCGCCACTTGGCACAATTTACTATGGGCTAAACAAAACAAAAAAATAGGCTTAGCCTTACTGGCCATTTCTTGGTTTTGGTTTTACGGTGCTACTTTGTTAGCACAATTTCCGGCTTTTGCTAAAGACACTTTAAAAGGCGATCAAAGCGTGTTCATATTGCTATTAAGCATTTTTTCGTGTGGCATAGGCTTGGGCTCATTGCTCTGTGAATCATTATCCAGGCGCAAAATAGAACTCGGCTTAGTGCTGTGGGGAGCAGTGGGCTTAGGTCTATTTGGCATCGATTTATACGTTGCCAGTCGCGGCATAATCAACCTAGTCGCACTGCCAAACGCTTACCCACTCAATTACCTGCAATGCCTGCTAGCTCCTGCTCACGCACGCGTGCTGCTGGATATTGCATTATTAGGTGTATTTGGTGGCTTTTACATTGTGCCCTTGTATGCCTATGTGCAAAGCACGGTTGCTCAAAGCCATCAGGCGCGCGTGATGGCGAGCAATAATATATTGAATGCCTTGTTTATGGTCGCGTCTGGCGTGCTATCCATCCTTCTCTTGAAATTGGGACTGACCATCGCAAGCCTGTTTTTAGTCACCGCACTCATGAACAGTGCCTTACTCATAGCCCTCTGCCTGTATCATCCCGCATTGCTTCATGCAGGACGAGGCTGGATAGCCTCTTTGTTTAGCCGGCAATAAAACTACAGCGCTTGACTGACCGCTTGCAATCGTGCGGCATAAATGGCTTGTTTAATTTGCGATGGCCCGCTGCAAGCATGCGCGATGGCACCGGCATCGATACCCAGGGCAGCCGCTAATGCTTTGTGTAATAACAAACTGGGGCGACAGCTTGCCTCTGCTACTAAATCGCCGTAGTAACAGCGCGCTGCGCTTAAATAATCATTCAACCTATAGGGCTGCCTGATGGCATCCAGTGCCATTAAAAAATCCAGTATTTGCTGTGCCGACATGGCCAATATTTGCGGCCATAACCCGTGAAATTTATGCAGCAATTGCGCTAACTCCCTGCTGTCGTTCGGCACTTTGAGGCGCGTGCTTAGGCTTGTTACTTGATCGGCGCTTAATTGGCCAGCCAACATCAGCACGGCAAAGCGAACCGGCAATGTCTCTTGCTGTTGGGCGGCACGATTAATTGTTTGCAGTAATGCGTGCACGCTATCTGGCTCGCGCTCCCATAAGGCGGCCAATTCCGGCAAAATACGCGGCATGGCACCACAGGCCTGCAAGACCTCAAACAAACGACTGGGTTGCTGCTCCATTAAGCCTTTAGCCAGTTCCTGCCACACCCGCTCCGCCACCAAGGCATCCACTTCACCGGCTGCCACCATTTTTTGCATCAATTGATTGGTTTGTGCCGCCACGCTAAATTCAGGGAATCGGGCAGCCAACCTAGCTGCCCGCAAAATGCGCACCGGGTCCTCGGCAAAGGCCGGGCTAACGTGACGAAAAATTTTTGCGTGCAAGTCAGCGCAACCTTGATACGGGTCGATTAATTTACCCTGCGCATCTTTAGCAATCGCATTCACGGTCAGATCGCGTCTGGCCAAATCTTCTTCTAAGGTGACGTCGATTGAGGCATGAACCACAAAGCCTTTATAACCTTGCGCCACTTTACGCTCGGTACGAGCGAGGGCATATTCATCGTGGGTTTGCGGATGTAAAAATACCGGGAAATCCTTGCCTACCGATTTATAGCCAGCTGCCAACATAGCGGCGGGTGTTGAGCCAACCACCACGTAGTCTTTATCCTTGACGGGCAAACCCAATAACTCATCCCGCACTGCGCCACCGACCAAATAGACTTGCATGCGCTTACCTGGCCGCCTTGCGTCGAAAGCGATCGTATGCACCGCGTGGGGTCTGATCGATTAGGTACTGTGGCATGATGGTTTCCAATGCGCTTGGCCTAAGTTCAAGCCAGGCAGGAAACGCTTGATCGCTCACGCTGTCTTGCTCCATGGAGCGTATGTTATCGCGTGACATCAATTTAATCGGCAAGCATTCCATGAGGAAGGCTTGCGCGTAGGACAGCGCATCGTTTAAGCCTAGTATGGGTTTATGCACGCCTAAGGTCTGCATAATGGCCTTAAGCAAGGCGCGGAAGGTATAGACCTTAGGACCGACTAGATCGTAGCTTAGGCCAAAGCTAGCCGGTTCATTTAGGCTGGCGACAAAGCAAGTGGCCACGTCTTCCACCCATACCGGTTGAAATTTTGCATTCGGTTTAACCAACACCACCAGCGGCAAATGCTTAATTAAGCCAGCAAATAAATTAATAAATTGGTCTGCTCGGCCAAAAATGATAGAGGGCCTAAAAACCGTGATGGCTAAACCCGGTGCATAAGCGGCTAGGGCCACTTCTGCCCGGCCTTTTGAGCGCAAATACAGACTAGGGGCATCGGTCGCCGCGCACAGACTGCTCATGTGCAACAAACGTTTAATGCCTAAATCCTGGCACAGCTTGGCTAATTGCACAGGCAAATGCTCGTGCACCTGTGTGAAGCTCGTCTTTGCGCTTTGATGCAATATACCCAGCAAGTTAATAACGGCATCGGCCTCTTGTAATGCCGAGCGTAGCGCTTGGGCATCAAACACATTGCATACCTTGAGCGTGACGCCTGGTAACAACGACAAATGCTTAGCGTGGTCTAAGCGTCGAGTGAGCACCGTTACTTGGTAACCGGCACTTACCAACTTAGCCACTATGGCGCTGCCAACAAAGCCAGACCCGCCTAAAACTACTGTGTTTTTTATGTGCATGAATTGCCTGTTTCCCATTAATTTCTGTAGCCTTAATCGGCGCTTGGTAATGCTAAGGTTTGCTGTTCAAACTTTGCCCGTCCAGGAATTTGCCCTAGCCGTGCTTTTAAACTTTGAATTTTAATACTGCTGTTTTCAGGCAGCAAACGTGGGGCGTATATTTGCGCATTGGCCATGACTTTTTGCACGTACAAGCGGGTTTCCGCATAAGGAATGCTTTCTATGTAAATGGCCGCTTCCATGGGTTCGGCAGCCAACCACTCCTTGGCGCGGCTTGGGCCGGCATTGTAGCCGGCAGTGGCCATCACCGCTTGTCCCCCCAGCAAATCCAAGGCGTAGCGCATGTAATGCGTACCAAACGCTACATTGGTTGGCAGATCATGCAGCATGCTGTGGCTGTAATCGACTAGGCCTATGCGTTGTGCGACCCATTTCGCTGTCGTCGGCATGATTTGCATCAAGCCCGATGCCCCTACCCCGGATTTGGCAAAATGCATAAAATGGCTTTCCTGCCTAGCAATGCCATATACCCAGGCCTCGTCCAAGCCTGAATCTTTAGCGTAGTTACGAAATAAATCCCGGTAAGGCGTGGGATAGCGCAAAGCAAAATTGTGCGTGAATTTAGTGTCGTCCGCGGTATCTATAGCCAAGTCATACCACTTCTGACGCATGGCGTATTCTGCAGCCGCCAGCAATTGCTTATCGTCAAAACTTCGGGTCGCAGCCAACCATTCCACTTTACTTTCCCAGCGCAGGCCTATGCGTTGAAACTCCACCGCACGCTTAATGGCAGCATGGTTAGCCAAGGCGCTCAGCTCTTGCTCAGACACTTGGTAATCAAGGGCAGGACTGGCCATCACGCTATCCAACTCTTCGGCCGCCAACCAAGCGTAATAATGGCGCTCGCTGCCTAACTTACGAAATAGGGCATGGGCTAGCGCAAGTTGTTCTGCAGACTTGGCCGCCGTCTCCTTAAGTGCACGCGCTTTCCAATAACGCCATGCGGCTTCATCGGCTTGTTTGGGCGACATGGCGACTATGCTTTGTAAAACAACAGGCCAATCTTGTGCGCGCAATGCCGCTCTGGTTTTCCAGGCCAATTGCTCCTCATTGAGGGCAGCGCCCTCGGCCAAAGCGTAATAACGCAAGGTCATGGGATCGTGTTTGCGCGCGGCATGGTAAGCCATGCGACCCCAAGCCACAGCGCGCTGATTCGCATCAAATAAACCTTGCAGCTTATCTAGGATGGCGATGGCCTCATCGAGCTTAGTCCTGGCCAACTTATCCAGTGCATACAAATTCACTTCCACACCAAAGCGTGATTTAAAGGAAACCGTTCTTTTTTCAAGCAACAGTTGCGGGGCTAAATCGGCACGATCCAGCCCTTTTAATGCGGCCGGATCGACATCAGGCAAGCGAGCCGTGATGTTTTTGGCTAGCGCTAGATTACCGTTAAGCAAAGCCAGACGCATCCTCGCCCATATGTCATCGTCGCTGAGCGCGCCGGTTTTTTGCAAGGCATCAAACAAGGCCGTGCAAGCGCCGGGCAAATCACTGCTGCTTAACCACATGGCTTTGGCTGGGGCCGTCACATCCAGGTCTTTTAATTGCAAGTGACCCAATAATGCATAGCACTGCACGGCTTTATCATCACCATAAAAAAAGGCCTGCTCATCAAAAAAGGCTTGCCAATTTTTTTGCTTGGCGAGCTTTTTTAACCACTCGCCGCGCAAGCGATCGCTAAATGGCATGCTGCTGTATTGCGCTAGGAAATTTTGTACCTCTTCATCGCGCAGCTGTTCCAGTTTCAGCAACATCAGCCAATAGTCGGCATAAGGAGCCAGTAGGTATTGTTGATTTTTAAGCTGATTGACATCGTCCGCTAAGGCTTGCGCATTTTTATTGCTGTAAGCGAGCTTGGCATGTTTAAACAAGGCTTCGTCGCTCATGGCCTTCACTTGGCCAGACAAGGATAAGGCGATCGCCACCATACAAAAGCGTATTAATTGCATGGTGCGCCTTTGCAGCGTAAGCATAGACTGCGTTTGCGTATTATTGTGCCGACAACCATGGGCCCGACCACTCTTGCGTTAAATAGTTAGCAGGCGCATCGGACAAGCGATCAAAGCTATGGAACTCCCAGGCACTGGCATCCGCCATTAAAGCCCTGACCAATTGGTTGTTTAATCGATGACCCGATTTGTATGCGCTAAAGGCCCCCAGCAAAGGGTGGCCTAGCATGTAAATGTCGCCTATGGCATCCAAGGCCTTGTGTTTTACAAACTCGTTGTCATAACGTAAACCATCGGCATTCAGAATGCGGTATTCGTCCAGCACAATGGCATTGTCCAAGCTGCCGCCACGGGCATAGCCGTTGGAGCGCAAATACTCCACTTCATGCATAAAACCAAAGGTGCGCGCTCGACTAATGGCTTGCACGTAAGAGTCGGTGGCGAAGTCTATCGTCACCTGATTGAGTACACCCTCGAAAACTGGGTGATCGAAGGCGATGGTGAAATCCACCTTAAACCCGTGGTAAGGCTCAAAGCGCACCCATTTATCGCCATCGATGATTTCAACGGGTTTTTTAATGCGTATGAATTTCTTACTGGCCGCTTGTTCGACTATACCGGCCTCACGCAATAAATAAATAAATGGCCCGGCACTGCCGTCCATAATCGGCATTTCAGCGGCATTGACTTCGACGTAGGCATTATCTATGCCTAATCCAGCTAAGGCGGACATGATGTGCTCAACGGTCGCGACGCGTACACCATCGACTTCGACCGCTGAGCACAAATGCGTGTCATTAACAGCAGTGGGGCTGGCCAAGATTTCATTGGGTTGAGGCAGATCAACCCGTTTGAAAACAATGCCCGTGTCAGCAGCAGCCGGGCGCAGGGTAAGAGTAACCTTTTCGCCGTTGTGCATACCAACACCGGTAGTGCTAATTGCTGTTTTTAATGTCCGTTGCTTCAACATAGTCTAGCCATACCTAACCGTCTCCCCTTAAGGGCATTTTAGAGCTCAGCGTAGCAGCATAGTTGCAAGCGCAAACAAGCCTAGGTAAAACACCGTATAGGGTAGCCAATTAGGTCATTAGTCGGCTTGTTTACGTAAAAAAGCCGGGATATCGTATTCTTCTACCCCAGACATTTTCATCGCCTCCACTTGCGCGCGACGGCTGTTCGAGCCGAACACCTGCGGCGCTTCATCCATGACGGCGGTCTCGTAAGCATTCGTGCCGTTGGCATAAATAGGTTGGTTCGTGGTGCCATCACGCACAATTTGTTGCGGCACCAAAACTGGTTTTTGCGGCCTTCTACCTGCACCGGTTAAACCCGTGGCGACCATGGTCACACGCAATTCATCGCCCATGGTTTCATCAAACACGTTACCAACAATGACGGTGGCGTCATCGGCCGTGAAGGCTTTGATGGTGTTCATCACGTCGTAGTACTCTTTCATTTTGAACGAAGCAGAACTGGTGATGTTAACCAAAACGCCACGTGCGTTGGCCAAGTTGACGTCTTCCAACAAAGGACTGGCCACGGCTTGTTCAGCTGCGGTGCGAGCGCGATCTGGACCAGTGGCGATAGCTGAACCCATCATAGCCATGCCCATCTCACCCATCACAGTGCGTACATCGGCAAAGTCGACGTTAACCAAACCTGGGCAATTGATGATTTCAGCAATACCAGACACCGCGTTATGCAATACGTCATTGGCCGCACTGAAGGCATCCAAGAAAGGCACGTCTTCACCCAACACTTCCATGAGTTTTTCATTAGGAATAACAATCAAGGAATCCACGTGTTTGGACAATTCCTCTAAGCCTTCTATGGCGACTTTGGTACGTTTACCTTCGAAAACAAAAGGCTTAGTCACCACAGCCACGGTCAATATGCCCATTTCTTTTGCCACTTGGGCAATCACCGGTGCTGCGCCCGTGCCGGTGCCACCACCCATGCCAGCAGTAATAAACAACATGTCTGCGCCATCGATTAATTCAGCAATGGCATCTCGGTCTTCAAGCGCGGCTTCGCGACCAATTTCTGGTTTTGCGCCTGCGCCTAGGCCTTTAGTCATGGCCACGCCCATTTGCAATATGGTTTTTGCTTGGCTTTTCTTCAGCGCCTGTATGTCGGTATTGGCGCATATAAACTCCACGCCCCCAACATTTTTTTCTATCATGTGCGCCACGGCATTGCCACCGCAACCACCCACGCCTATTACTTTAATGACGGCTTCTTGCGAACTTCTTTCCATAATTTCAAACATAGTGTATCTCCTCTTTTTTTAAAAAATAGTGCGATTCTCGGCTACTGCACTTAGTTTCTGCGCTTTACTAAGCCAGCTCCTACCTGCCTAAAACCACCCTCCCTAGCGTTTACTACTAAACTAAAAATTACCTTGAAACCAACTCTTCATTTTTTCCATCATGCGGCCAAATGAACCGGATTCCATTTGCCCGGTTAAATGCCGCTCTAATTGCTGCTTACCCATTAAAACCAAGCCCACGCCTGTGGCATAACGCGGGTTACCCACCACTTCTGATAAGCCGCCTACATACCGTGGCAAGCCCATGCGCACTGGCATATGGAATATTTCCTCGCCCAATTCCACCATGCCACGCATCATGGCAGAGCCACCGGTAATGACGATGCCAGAGGCAATCATTTCTTCCATGCCACTGCGACGCAATTCGTTCAAGACCATTTCATAGAGCTCCACCACCCGCGGTTCCAATACTTCGGCCAAGGTTTGCACAGACAATTGACGCGGTTCACGGCCATCCACACCCGGCACTTCTACCGTTTCGCGCGAGTCGGCCAATTGGCGTAGGGCGCAACCGTATTTAACTTTGATGTCTTCGGCCGATTGGGTGGGGGTGCGAAACGCCACCGCCACGTCGTTGGTCATTTGATCCCCAGCAATCGCCACCACCGCGGTGTGGCGTATCGCGCCTTGTTTAAACACGGCAATGTCCGTCGTGCCGCCGCCTATGTCCACTAAGCACACGCCCAGTTCTTTTTCGTCTTCGGTTAACACAGCCATGCTGGATGCCAATGGTTGCAAGATCAAATCGCTGACTTCTATGCCACAGCGCTTGATGCACTTAACGATGTTTTGTGCAGCGGCCACGGCACCGGTCACGATGTGGACTTTCGCTTCCAGCCTCATGCCACTCATACCCAGCGGTTCACGCACGTCTTCTTGACCGTCGATGATGTAATCCTGCGTCAATATATGCAAAATTTGTTGATCAGCCGGCAAGGCAATCGCACGTGCTGTCTCTATCACCCTATCCACGTCCATTTGTGATACTTCGGCGTCTTTAATTTTCACCATGCCGTGTGAATTTAGACTCTTGATATGGCTGCCAGCAATACCGGTATAGACATTATTGATTTTGCAATCGGCCATCAGCTCTGCTTCTTCAAGCGCACGCTGTATCGATTGCATGGTCGACTCAATGTTGATTACCACGCCTTTTTTCAGACCGCGGGAAATATGCTGGCCGAGGCCTATCACTTTTACCGTGCCCTCTGGCTGCAGCTCAGCAACGATGGCGACAATTTTTGATGTGCCTATGTCTAAGCCCACTATTAAATTTTTATCTTCTCTAACTCTACTCATTGCTTACTCCTTCATCGTTCATGCACGGCTCACGGTAGCTTGTTTCTTGCTAGGGCCAGATTGATGGCTCTTAGCATTGGGTTGACTGGATTTCTTCGCAGCTTGGCTGCTAGGTGTATTGGGTGACAGCGATTTAGTCTCGGCTGCGGCAGGGCGTGTCGCACCAGCCGCAAACGGCTTACGCACGGCAAAGCCATTGGGATAACGCAAATCGGCGTAGCCCACTTTCATGTTCAAGCTGGCAATAGTGTGGCGATAAACCCGGACAAATTTATCCAAACGCGCGGCCACGTCCACCCGTCCTAACTCAATGACCATGCCGTTAGTGGTCGTTACTTGCCAAGCCCGCCTTGGGCTAAGCGCCAAGGTGGCAATCCTTAAATCGGCCATTTTCAAACTTTTGCTCACTTCCATGTATTGCGATGCCACTTCTATGACACCGTCCCCGGGGCCTAAAAACACGGGCAGTTCCTTATTGGTGGCCGCATAAAATAATTCGCCATGGGTATTGACCAAGGCAATGTTGCCCCACCTGGCCAAGGCTTGGTGTTCTTCTATCACCACTTCCAATTTATCCGGCCAACGACGACGCAAACTGACGTTGCGCGCCCACGGTAATTTTTTAAATGCATTGCGCGCCTTAATTAAATCCAAGGTAAAAAAATTACCCTTTAAATGCTTGGCCACGATTAACTTCACCTGCTCACGATTAACATGATTCAACTGCCCCTCAACCACCACTTCACGTAAAGGGAAAATGGGCAAATGCACCACGGCAAACAAAGCCGCGTAAAGCATTGCCACTAAACTGATGGCCAATAAGCTATTGGCCAACCAATTTAACCATGTAGGCTTATCCCACATTGGCTGACTCCAATATGCGCAGCACCAATTGCTCAAAACTGATACCGGCTGCCTTAGCCGCCATGGGTACCAAACTGTGATCGGTCATGCCTGGGCTGCTGTTCACTTCCAGGAAATAGTGCTGGCCATTTTCATCCATTAAGAAATCCACTCGGCCCCAGCCGCTGCAGCCTAAGGCTTGAAACGCGGCTATAGCCTCTTGCTGAATCAAGGCTTCTTTTTCAGGCGATAAACCGCAAGGGCATAAATACTCGGTGTCGTCACGCAAGTACTTAGCCTCGTAATCGTAAAATTCGTTTTTTGGCACGATGCGGACTATAGGCAGCGCCTGCAAACCCTGTTTGGCATCAGCCAAGATACCCACGGTGTATTCGCCGCCACCGACAAATTTCTCGGCCAGCACCAAAGGATCGGCTTTGGCCGCCAAGGCATAGGCCGCTGCCAAATCGCCCGCGCGCTTCACTTTGCTGATGCCTATGCTAGAGCCTTCATTGGCCGGCTTCACAAATAAGGGCAAACCCAATTTCTTTTCTATGGCGGCAAAATCCGTGTTCGCATTGAGCAAGTCAAAATCCGGGGTCACTATGCCCATGGCGCGCCATAGCAATTTGCTACGCCATTTATCCATGCCTATGGCCGAGGCCATCACGCCACTGCCGGTATAAGGAATGTTCATCAGCTCCAAGGCCCCTTGTATGCAACCGTCCTCACCAAAGCGACCGTGTAAATTAATGAATACCCGATCGAATTGTTCCAAGTCGTGCAAAGGCAGATCGCGTGGGTCAAAGCCCTGCGCGTCTATGCCTTGTGCTTGCAAAGCGGCTAGCACGGCGGCACCGCTTTTGAGTGAGACCTCACGTTCAGCGGACCGCCCACCAAGCAATACCGCTACTTTGCCGAATTTACGCATGCCCCACTCCTGCTTGTGCCACTGCGGCTTTTTTTATCAATGCATTAAACATAATCACCTATTACTTTCACTTCTTGCTGTAAGGCCACACCAAACTTTTCCAACACCGTATCGTGCATGTGCTTAATTAACAGCTCTATATCCAAAGCCGTGGCGCCACCGATGTTGACTATAAAATTCGCGTGCTTTTCCGACACCTGTGCGCCACCTATCAAATAGCCTTTTAAGCCACAGGCCTCAATTAAACGCGCCGCGTAGTCGCCCTCTGGGTTTCTGAAAGTCGAGCCGGCACTGGGTAAATTAAGCGGTTGCGAGGCCAAACGACTGGCCAATAAATCCTTAATTTTTTGCGCGGCCACTTCCGCATCGCCGGCCTCAAACTTTAACCACGCCGCCACAAACCATTCGCCCTGCACCGGCATGCTGATGTGCCGGTAGCTGGCAACAAACTCCTGGGCCGAGCGCGTATTAAGCTCACCATGGCGATTAATGGTGATGACGCTGTCAACCGCATCCCAAGTCTCCCAGCCATAGCACCCGGCATTCATGGCTAAAGCGCCGCCTAAGGTGCCGGGTATGCCGGCAAAAAACTCCGCCCCTTGGCGGCTTTGTTTGGCACAAAATTTTGCCAATTTGCCACAAGTCACACCCGATTCCGCGTAGATCAAATCGCCTTCCACATGCATGTCCGTTAACACGTTATGCATGGACACCACGGTCGCGCGTAAGCCGCCATCCCTCACCAACAAATTCGAACCCAAGCCAACAAAATGAATGGGCTGCTGATCGCCTACTTGCTGTAAAAAGGCACGTAAATCGGCCAAATCCACTGGTATGTACAATTGATCGGCAAGGCCGCCCACACGCCAGCTAGTGTGCTTGGACATGGGTTCATTTTGCAGCAGCTTGCCGGCCAATGGATGGGTGCTTGTCGCTTGCATGCCTTAAACGCTCTCCATCGCTAGGGTGCGGGTCTTAGCCGCCACTTGTCCAATTGAGCCGGCACCCATGACGATGATTACATCCTGGTCTTGGGCGATGGCCAATATGGCACTGGGCAAGGCATCGGTCGATTCAACAAAAACTGGCTCCACTTTTGCCGCCAAACGCACCGAACGCATTAAAGTGCGCGTATCGGCCGCGACTATAGGCGTTTCACCGGCGGCATACACCTCGGTTAACAAAATCGCGTCGGCGCTGGATAAGACCCGTACAAAATCTTCAAAGCAATCGCGAGTGCGCGTGTAGCGATGTGGCTGAAACGCTAACACCAAGCGTCGACCTGGAAATGCCGCCCGGGCCGCAGCAATCACCGCTTGCATTTCAACCGGGTGGTGACCGTAATCGTCAATTAGGGTGAAACTGCCCGCTTTGCGCTTATCCGTCGCCGCTAGCGGCACCTCGCCGTAGCGTTCAAAACGGCGGCCCACGCCTTTAAAGTCTTTTAAGGCTTTGATCATGGCCGCATCCGGCACATTCAATTCACTGGCGATAGCAATCGCTGCCAAGGCATTCAGCACATAATGCTTACCCGGCAAGTTGAGGGTTACGTCCATTTCCGTGGTCACGCCATTTATGCGTTGCACGGTAAAATGCATTTTTCCGGCATCGGCCTTGACGTTAATCGCTCTAACTTTTGCCGCCTCGCTAAAGCCATAGGTCATCACCGGCTTGGTCACCCTAGGTAAAATTTGCCGGATATTGGCGTCGTCTATGCACACCACCGCCATGCCCCAAAACGGCAACTGCTGTAGGAATTCCAAAAAAGCGCTCTTTAGCTTATCAAAGCTGTGCTCATAGGTTTCCATGTGATCTTGGTCGATATTGGTCACGACCGCCATCACCGGCGTCAAGTGTAAGAATGACGCGTCCGACTCATCCGCTTCGGCGACAATGTATTCACCAGTGCCCAATTTTGCATTGGCATTAGCGGCCTCTAATTTGCCGCCTATGACGTAGGTAGGGTCCATGCCGGCTTCGGCTAAAATACTGGCAATCAAGCTGGTGGTGGTGGTCTTGCCGTGGGTGCCGGCCACCGCGATGCCCTGTCTAAAACGCATCAATTCTGCCAACATCAGTGCCCGTGGCACCACCGGTATATTTTTCAATCTGGCGGCCTTAACCTCTGGGTTGGCTTCATTCACCGCGCTGGACACCACTACCACGTCGGCTGCCCCTAGATTTTCTGCTGCGTGGCCTTGGTAAACGGTGGCACCGAAATCCGTCAAACGCTTGGTCGTGGCATTGACCGCCAAATCCGACCCGCTGACAGTGAAATCTAAATTAATCAGCACTTCGGCAATCCCACTCATGCCCGAGCCGGCAATGCCGACAAAATGGATGTTTTTGACTTTATGTTTCATGCTGCCAGCTCCATGCAAATGCTTGCCACTTTAGTCGTCGCCTCGGGCATGCCTAAGCTTCTGGCTTTTATGGCCATGTTCAGGCATTGCTCGCGCGTCATGCCTTGCAACAAGGCCGCTACTTTATCCACGGTGAATTCGGCTTGCGGTATCAGCAGTGCTGCGCCGGCATCGGATAAATAATGCGCATTGCCGGTTTGATGGTCGTCCACGGCGTGTGGAAAAGGCACCAACAAGCTGGCGACCCCGGCGGCGGATAACTCGGCCACGGTTAAGGCGCCGGCTCGGCAAATAAGCAAGTCCGCCCAAGCATACATGGCGGCCATGTCGTCGATGAAAGCCTTAGGCTCGGCCTCCACTGCCAGTTGCTGATAGCGCTGCGTTAAATTCGCTATGTGTTTTTCGCCGGCTTGGTGCACCACGATGGGCCTAGTCTTTTTATCCAATTGGGCCAAAGCCGAAGGCAACACTTCGTTTAATGCCTGCGCGCCTAAGCTGCCTCCCACTACCAGCAGACGCAATGGGCCACGCCGCCCTTTTGTTCGCTTGGCCGGTTCCGCTATAGCGCATATGTCTGCCCGCACCGGGTTGCCTAGCAACAGCGCTTTAACGCCAAATGCGGCGGGAAAAGCCGCCAGAACTTTATTCGCTAGCGGCGCTAATACTTTGTTGGTCAAACCGGCCACGGAATTTTGCTCATGAATCACCAATGGCTTGCCTAATAGTTTAGCCATTAAGCCACCAGGAAACGCGGCAAAACCGCCCATGCCCAACACCACATCAGGGTGATGCTGACGCATGGCCTGCGCACTCTGACCAAACGCTATAAGTAATTTAAAGGGCAATAGCAACCAGCCTAGGTAGCCTTTGCCACGCACACCGCGCATGCTGATCATGGCTTTTTGGTAGGGTTTATTGGCAATCAAGCGGTTTTCCATGCCGCCCTCGGTGCACAACCAAACAATCTTCCAGCCCTGCGCCAACAAGGCATCCGCCACCGCCATCGCTGGGTAAACATGCCCGCCTGTGCCACCTGCCATGACCATTAGTGTTTTACTCATGCCGGCAAGCCTTTTTGTAATCGTCGGTTTTCAAAATCCACGCGCAACACAATGGCCATGGCCACGCAATTCACCAAAATGCCCGTTCCGCCAAACGACATGAGGGGTAAGGTCAGCCCTTTGGTGGGTAACAAACCGGTGTTCACGCCCATGTTGATGATGCCTTGCACGCCCATCCACACGCCTAACCCCTGGGCCAATAAGGCAGAGAAATAGCGCTCATTGGCAATGGCTTCTTTGGCTATGCCAAAGGAGCGGATGACTATCCAGGCAAACAAGCCTATGACCGTCAGCACGCCAACAAAGCCCAACTCTTCGGCAATCACGGCCAACAAGAAATCGGTGTGCGCTTCAGGCAAATACAGCAATTTTTCCACGCTGGCGCCCAAGCCCACACCCAGCCATTCGCCACGGCCAAATGCAATCAAGGCATGCGAGAGTTGGTAACCCTTGCCATAGGGGTCAGCCCATGGGTCCATAAAGCCAATGACCCGCTGCATGCGGTAGGGCGAACTCCAAATTAAACCCACGATGGCGATAGGCAACAAGGTCAACAACCCGGCAAAGATTTTGCCATTGATGCCGCCTAGCCATAGGATGGAAATGGAGATCGCGGCAATCACGGCAAACGCGCCAAAATCCGGCTCGCGTAGCAATAAAAAGCCAACCAAGACCATCACCCCAACCATGGGCATAAAGCCGCGCCTAAAGCTGTCCATCACCGCCGCTTTGCGCACGGTGTAATCGGCCACGTAAATCGCGGCAAACAGCTTCATGAATTCCGATGGCTGAGGATTCACCACAAACATCTTCAACCAACGGCGACTGCCGCCGGCTTTTAAGCCTATGCCAGGAATCAGCACCAGCACCAGCAAAGCCAAACCGATTAAGAATAAATACGGTGCCATTTTTTGCCACCAAGCGATGGGGATATTGAATGCAATAAGCGCCGACACGATGCCGACTAACATGAAGGCCGCTTGGTGCACCAAATAATAGCTGCTGTTATGGCCCACGCCTTTGTCGGCTTCAGCGATGGCAATAGAGGCCGAATACACCATCACTAAACTGATGCCCAGCAGGCACAATACCGCCCAAAGAAAGCCTTCGTCGTAACTGGGCGCGTTGATGCGTTCGCGATCTAACATGGTGTTGATCATGCCGTTTCCTTCAAGCTAGGCTGCATGGCCATGACTGCAGCAACAAACACCTCGGCACGCTGCACGTAATTTTTAAACATATCGAAACTTGCGCATGCCGGTGACAACAACACGGCATCGCCGCTATGGGCTAATTTTCTAGCGATACTGACGGCCTCAGGCAAATCCAATGCACGGTATATGGCAACGTCGGCGCCTAGCAAGGCCGCTTCTATTTTGTCTGCGTCACGCCCCATTAACACCACGGCGCGCGCATTAGCGGCCACGGCTTGGGCCAATGGCGTGAAATCTTGGCCCTTGCCATCGCCACCAGCAATCAGCACTACTTTTTGTGGCTGACCACCTTTGTACATGCCGGCCAGCGCAGCGCAACTGGCCCCAACGTTGGTGCCTTTGGAATCATCGTAATAATCCACCTCGTCTATATTGGCCACCCACTCCACACGGTGTGGCAAGCCTTTGAAGTTAAATAGGGTTTGGATGATGGGCGCGTAGTCTATGCCTATGGCACGGCTCAAGGCCACGGCCGCTAAGGCATTCGATGCATTATGCAAGCCGGCAATTTTTAAATCTTGACTGTTTACCAGCTGTTTTTCACCCTCGCACAACCAGCTTTCGCCGTCTATTTGCCGCAAACTAAAATCGGCATGTTCGGACAAGCCAAAGCTCAACTGTGGCAATTTTGGTCTGGCCAGCATCATGCTCCAAGCATCATCCAAGTTCAGCACTTGCAGGCTGGCCTGATAAAAAATATGGGCTTTGGCAATAGCGTAATCCTGCAAGCTGTCGTACCTGTCCATGTGGTCTTCAGACAAATTAAGCATGGTCGCGGCATTCGCTTGCAAACTGTGCGTGGTTTCTAATTGAAAGCTGGACAGTTCCAAGACATACACATCCGGCGTGGCCATGGCCAAGCTGTCCAATACCGGTAAACCAATATTGCCGGCCACGATGGTTTTTAATCCGGCGGCTTGGCAAATTTGACCAACCAAACTGGTGACCGTGGTTTTGCCGTTGGAACCGGTAATGGCGATGACCTTGGCCGAAGCCGGTCTAAATTGCGCAAACAACTCCACGTCGCCGACCACGCTAAGGCCGTTTTTTACCGCCGCTTGGATAGCCGGTTCACTTAATGCCACGCCCGGACTGATCACGGCCAGATCAATCTTCTCAAACAGTTGGGCACTAAACGGCCCAGCATGCACCGGCACTTCAGGCATCTCATTGCGCAAGGCATCCATGCCAGGTGGCGTTTCGCGGGTATCGGCCGCAGACAAATTAGCCCCTTGCGTCTTTAACCAACGCAAGGCGGATAAGCCGGTTTCACCCAGGCCTAGTACCAATACTTTTTTGTCTTTTAACATTTGCATGGGTTTATCTTAATTTCAAGCTAGCCAATCCAATTAACACCAGCATCATGCTGATGATCCAAAAACGCACCACCACTTGCGTTTCTTTCCAACCTTTTTCTTCGTAATGGTGGTGCAAGGGCGCCATTAAAAAGATGCGTTTACCTGTGCCGGTAGTGTGTTTGGTGTACTTGAAATACAGCACTTGTATGGCCACCGATACGGTTTCCACGACAAACACGCCACCCATAATGAATAAGATGATTTCTTGGCGAACAATGACCGCCACTATGCCGAGCGCCGCGCCTAATGCTAAGGCGCCCACGTCGCCCATGAACACTTCTGCTGGGTAGGCGTTAAACCACAGAAAGCCCAAACCGGCACCGGCCATGGCCGCGCAAAACACCATTAATTCACTGGCACCGGCCACGTGTGGCACACCCAAGTAACTGGAAAAATGCAAATGCCCGGCCACGTAAGCAAAGATGCCTAGTGCACTGGCCACCATCACGGTCGGCAGTATGGCTAAGCCATCTAAGCCATCGGTTAAATTGACCGCATTGCTGCTGCCCACCACCACCAAATAAGTCAGCACGATGAAGCCTATGGCGCCCAAGGGCAGCACAAGATGCTTAAAGAATGGCACGATTAACGTCGTTTCCACGCTGCTTAAGTGCGTGCGATAGAGAAACACGGCCACGGCTAAACCTATCAGGCTTTGCCAAAAAAACTTGGCTTTAGCCGACAAGCCTTTGGGATTTTTATGCACCACTTTACGGTAATCGTCCACCCAACCGACCGCGCCAAAACCCACGGTGGTAAACAGCACCACCCAAACAAAACGGTTGCTTAAATCTGCCCACAACAAGGTTGATACCGCAATCGACACCAAGATTAAGGCGCCACCCATGGTAGGCGTACCGGTTTTAATTAAATGACTTTGTGGGCCGTCGTCGCGCACCGCTTGACCGACTTTGTATTCGGTTAACTTACGAATCACACTGGGGCCAGCTATAAAGGAAATGGCCAATGCCGTTAAGGTCGCTAGCACAGCGCGCAACGTGATGTAATTAAATACATTGAAGCCACGTATGTCGTGGGCTAACCAACGGGCCAGTTCTAATAACATGATTGATTCTCCAACAAGCTAGTTTGATTGTTTTTTTCGTCCAACAAATCGACCACACGCTCCATTTTCATGAAGCGCGAGCCTTTTACTAATACCGTCACCTGGGCAGACAACCGTGGCTTAATGGCCTCGGCCAATACGGCGGCATCGTCAAAATGGCGGGCGCCAACACCAAAGCCTTGCACCATTTCAAGACTCAAGTCACCCAAGCAATACAATTGCTGCAAACCTTTTGTTTTAGCGTACTCACCGACCTCGCGATGCATGCGCGCGGCATCGCTGCCTAATTCGCCCATGTCGCCTAACACCAATATTTTTTCACCGGTTTGATTAGCCAACACGTCTATGGCCGCTTTCATGGAATCGGGATTGGCGTTATAGGTGTCGTCAATTAAGCGCGCACCCTGGATGGCCAGCTTGTTTTGCAAGCGGCCTTTAACCGCAGAGAATCCGGCCAAGCCAGTGGCGATGTCTGCATTAGAAACCCCTAGCGCATAAGCCGCAGCACTGGCGGCCAGCGCATTACGGACGTTATGAACGCCCATAAGCGGCAAAGTAAAGGCCACTTCACCGGCTGGGGTGCGGATACGCACGGCATAGCCGCCGTCTTTTTCTTGGTAGCTGGCCTGCACGTCGGCGGGTTGATCGACGCCAAAACTAACGATTTTTTTACCGGCATTAAGGGCACGCCAATAGGCCGCGTAATCGTCGTCGGCATTGATTAGTGCCACGCCGTTTGCTGCCATCCCAGCGAAAATCTCACCCTTGGCTTGAGCGATCTTATCGCGTGATCCCAATTCACCTACATGGGCTGTGCCAGCGTTATTGATCAGCGCCAAGGTCGGCTTGGCCAAATCGCTTAAATAGGCTATTTCACCTAAATGGTTCATGCCCATTTCCAATACCGCGTACCGATGGCTGTCACGCAGCTTAAGCATGGTTAATGGCAGACCTATGTGGTTATTAAGATTGCCCACGGTGGCATGTATGGCGTCCATGCCGCCAGCTTTAACCGCCAAAATGTCACTAAGCATTTCTTTTACCGTGGTTTTACCATTGCTGCCGGTTATGGCCACTACTGGTATGGCAAATTTTTCCCGCCAATGCGAGGCCAATTGACCCAAAGCTAAATAACTGTCTTCAACCACGATGGCTGGCGATAAGTTAGCCGTATTTTTTTCCAATACCACCCCTGCCGCACCCTGCTCCAGGGCTTGCTTAGCATAGTCATGGCCATCAAAGTGCTCGCCTTTTAAGGCGACAAACAATTGGCCGGGACGCACCGCACGGCTATCGGTGCCCACGCTATCAAATGCACTATCGTTACCGATTAAGCTGCCGTGCATGGCCAAGCTGGCTGCGCTTAATTGCATCATGCCGGCACCCCCTGCGTCATGCGGTATTGCTGTAAAGCAAGCCTAGCCTGCTCAACGTCATCGAAGGGCTGCTTAACACCGGCTACTTCCTGATAAGTTTCATGCCCTTTGCCAGCCAACAAGACTATGTCACCAGGCTGAGCGGACAGTATTGCCAGCTTAATCGCCTGCGCTCTGTCCGGCTGCACTTGATACACCGCACCATTCATGCCTTGCAAAACCTCAGCAATAATGGCATCGGGCGATTCGCTTCTAGGGTTATCCGAGGTGACAATGATTTGGTCGGCCAATTTCGCCGCTATCGATCCCATCAGCGGCCGCTTGCCGGCATCGCGCTCGCCACCGCAACCAAACAGGCAGATTAATTGACCTGGCGCTTGCTCGCGCAAGGTCATCAATACTTTTTCTAATGCGTCAGGGGTGTGGGCATAATCCACCACCACCAAGGGCAATTTTCCACCGCCGCATTGTTGCATACGGCCCGGTACGGATTGCAGTTGCGCTAAGGCTGGCAAGGCCTGCTCTATGCTCACGTCCATAGCCAATAATGCGGACAATACCGCCAAGACGTTATAGGCATTAAATCGGCCCAATATTGGCGCTTGCAACTCCACGCTGTTTTGCTGGTACGTCACCTGCATGCTAAGCCCGGCTTCGTGCAAGCGTAAATGGCTGCCACGCACGTCTGCCTCCGCTGAAAAACCGTAACTTAAGGTGGCCTTGGATTCAGCTTTTAAGGTAGTCAACAGACGCTGCCCAAATGCATCGTCGGCATTGATCACGGCGCTTTTCAAGCCAGGCCAGCTAAATAATTTTTGTTTAGCCTGGGCATAGGCCTCCATGCTGCCGTGGTAATCCAAATGGTCACGGCTTAAATTGGTTAACACCGCCACATCAAATTCAACACCATTGACTCGGCCTTGATCCAAGCCGTGTGAAGACACTTCCATGACCACGGCCCGGGCATCCAAGGCCAAGTACTCGGCCAACATAGCTTGCAATAAAATCGCGTCCGGCGTGGTGTTGCTAGCCGCCTTGGTGGCATTTAAAAAGCCATTTCCCACGGTGCCTAACACGGCTGTTTTTTGCCCCAAATAATTCAAACTTTGCGCCAGCCAATGGCTCACCGAGGTTTTGCCGTTAGTGCCCGTTACACCAACCAGGTTTAACTTAGCGCTAGGATGACGATAAAAGTCCGCGGCAATTTCCCCTACGGCTTGCTTAAGATGGCGAACAGCACGATGCGCAACCGTCCATTTTGCTTGCCAAGTAAAATTAGCATCGTCAAAAATGACGCCGATTGCACCGGCCTCAATGGCCTGCTCTATGAAGTCACGCCCATCCGAATGGACGCCAGGGTAGGCTAGGAACAAATTGCCCGGTTTAACCGTGCGACTGTCAGCCGTGATGCCTGTGTAGGTGAGGGCGTCTGTTATCACATGCCCTCCTTCGCATCATCGGCATTGCCTTGCAACACCACGTTGTTGTTGGGCGCATCCGGCGGCACCGCATACAAACGCAAGGTTTCAGCCATCACCGCACTGAACACCGGCGCAGCAACAACACCGCCGTAATAAGCGCCATTGCTAGGCTCGTCTATCATGACAGCTATTAAAAAACGTGGGTTTGAGGCAGGTGCCATGCCAACGAATGATGCGACGTATTCATTGATGTAACCGTGGTCACCCAATTTTTTTGAGGTGCCGGTCTTACCGGCTACGCGGTAACCCAATACCTGCGCCTGTAAGGCGGTGCCGCCAGGTTGCACCACCATTTCCAACATGCTTCTAACCTGATTGGCGGTGGAGGCTGAAAAAACCTGCTGACCCACCGGCGCCTCTTTGACTTTTAACAGGGAGATAGGGCGCAACTCGCCTTCATTAGCAAAAACGGTGTATAGCCTTGCCATTTGCAACAATGTGACGCTGATGCCGTTACCAAAAGACATGGTAGCCATCTCTATAGGACGCCAATTTTTAAATGGGCGCAAACGGCCTGCGGCCTCGCCGGGGAAGCCCACCCCTTCAACGTGCCCTAAACCCAGTTGGTTATACACATTCCACATGAACTGCTTATCCAAGGTTAAAGCTATCTTGGCCGCCCCAACGTTGGACGATTTTTGTATCATTTCCGCTACCGTTAATACGCCTTGGGGATGGGTATCGTGTATGGTGGCTGGGCCAATTTTCAAGGTGCCTGGCGCCGTTTGTATCTTCGTGTCGGCTTTGTACAAGCCTGATTCCAATGCCGCTGCTGCCGTCACGGGTTTTAATGTTGAGCCCGGCTCGTAATTATCAATAATGGCGCGATTGCGGGTTTTGCCTTTGATATTGACTGGGTTATTCGGGTTGTAGGTCGGCACGTTGGCCATGGCTAACACTTCACCGGATTTCGCATCCAACACCACGATCGCACCGGCTAAAGCCTTGTGCGCATCCACCGCTTTTTGCAATTCACGGTGCGCAAGGTATTGGATGCGCAAATCCAGGGCCAAAGCCACGTCATGGCCATCTTGCGGCACCACCACCGCCTGCAAGTCCTCCACAATATGACCCGACCTATCTCTAAGGACCCGACGATTGCCGTCTTTACCAGACAAAGCGCTATTCAAGGCCAATTCAAAGCCTTCCAAACCTTTATCACCCGCCCCTTTGTCGCCCGGTCCGGTAAAACCGACCATGTGTGCCGTTACCTCGCCTGCCGGGTAGTAGCGCTTGTATTCGCGACGCAAATCGATACCCGGTATGCCCAGCTTCATGACCTTAGCGGCATCTTCAGGCGACATGCGTCGCTTCAAATAGACAAACTCACGCTCGGTGTTGGCTAACTTACCTTTAATCACCTCTTCTTGCATGCCTAACATATTGGCTAATTGCTTGGTTTTCACCGCGTCTAACACCACGTCTGGCGGACTGGCCCAGACCGTATCGACCGGCATGCTCACTGCCAGCAATTGACCGTTTCTATCGGTAATTTTGCCGCGCTGTGAGGTTAAAATAAGGTTACGGCTATAGCGCGCATTGCCTTTGTCTTTGTAAAACTCATCATGTATGCCTTGCAGGTAAACGCCACGGCCCAACAAAATGGCAAAACCCATCAAGACTAAGCCCAATAATATGCGTCTACGCCATGCCGGTAGCTTAACAATGACCGGGGTGCGCACCGAGGTTCTTATGGGCATGCGTATGGCCATTATTGGACCACCTTGCTGCTTAGCATAGGCTTAAGCGCATACAACTCGGCCATAGGCACCACTTGTATGCGCTTTGCATCCGGCACTTGCATTTGCAGTTGTTCCGCAGCGATTTTTTCAACGCGACTGTGCATGGCCCAGGTACTTTGTTCCAACTGCAACTGCCCGTATTCTTGCTCCAATTGCGTGCTCACTCGCTTACTTTGTTCCAGCTCTATGTATAGGTTGCGCGCCTTATGCTGGGATTTCACCAAAGCCAAGGACGACAAGATCAATGCGGCAAATAGAATAAAATTTAAGCGCGTCATGCTGTTGTCGTTCTTTCCGCCACGCGCATCACGGCACTGCGTGAACGTGGGTTGGCTTTAATTTCTTGCGGGCTAGGCTTGATGCTTTTGCCCACAGACCTTAATTTAGGCTGCGGCAAATCGGCGGCTCGAACCGGAAAATTGGCTGGCAAATCGTCCCGATTTACCTGAGCACGAATAAATTGCTTCACCATACGGTCTTCTAGCGAGTGAAAACTGATCACCGCCAATCTGCCTTGCGGCGACAATAGAGCCAAGCATTGAGGCATGGTTAGCGACAACTCCTCAAGCTCTTGATTGACGTGAATCCGTAAAGCTTGAAATGTCCGCGTGGCTGGGTTCTGCCCGGGCTCAAAGCGCGTGACTGCGCTTGCCACGACCTTGGTAAGCTGCCCTGTAGTGGTGATGGGGCGCCCGTCATTGCGCTCCGCAATAATCGCCCTTGCAATCTGCTTAGCAAACCGTTCTTCACCATAATTTTTTATAACCTCCGCTAATTCCTGCTCTGTTGTGCCGGCGATAAATTCCGCCGCTGTTTGACCACGGGTCTGATCCATGCGCATGTCTAGAGGCGCATCAAATCTAAAACTAAAGCCTCGGGCAGGCTCATCAATTTGTGGCGAGGATATGCCCAAGTCCAACAAAATACCGTCCACCTTGTTGATGCCCATTTCAGTCAAGCGGACTTGCATGCCAGCAAAATGGCTGTGCACCATGACAAATCGCTCATCCTGAATAGTCTTGCTCGACTCAATTGCTTGCAAGTCTTTATCAAAGGCTATCAGGCGGCCTCGCTCACCCAATTTCTCTAAAATCTTTCTGCTGTGGCCACCGCGACCAAATGTGCCGTCCACATAAACGCCGTCAGCCTTTACCGCCAAGGCCTGGACCGCTTCATCCAATAAAACAGTGACATGCGTCCCACTAGTAGGGATTGTTGTTAGGGTTTCGTCCATCGTAGCTAATGCTTGATTTACTAATAATAAAGCGTCATTTGCAGACGCTTTATTTGGAGACAATGAGGCTAGGTTGGGCGTGGAGCGCACGCCCTTAATCACAGGGAGAAACCCTCTAGCTCTGCCGGCATAGCAAACTGCTCGCCTTGCATGACTTGCGCTAACTGAGCGCGCCAGGCTTCCATGTTCCACAATTCAAAATGGCTGCCTTGCCCCACCAACATCACTTCTTTGCTTAAACCCGCAAAGTCTCGTAATACTGGTGACACCAACAAGCGCCCCGCACTGTCCAAACTTAAATCTTCCGCAAAACCAACCAGCAAGCGTTGTAATGCACTCGATTGCCTATCAAACGAAGACAGCGCCATCATTTTTTCTTGTATTGGCTCCCAGGCCGCTTGGGGGTAAAGCAACAGACAGCGATGCGGGTGAGCCGTCAGCACCAAATTGCCGCCACACTCATGCAACAAGGCTTCACGGTGCTTGGTTGGCACCGCGAGTCTGTTTTTTGCATCTAAGCTTAATGAGGTTGCACCACGAAACATTTTTTACTGTTGTCCTATCGTCCAATTAAAGCCTTTAGCGCCAGTCCGACATTTAAAAGCGAAAATCAAAATAGTGGAGAACCGCCCTTACTAACGGCAACAACCCTTAGTAGTTTAGCGACATGATGTTAGAAGATGATTTTTCAACATCGCTAGCAAGGAACAATTCTCCACATAAACCCACTTTTTCCCACTAAGTTGCACTATAGATAAAAAAATTGGCCAATGCAAGCCATTTTTGCTATTTTCTCTATATATCTCAATGACTTAGCGTGTTTTTGTGATAAAAATAATATCGTTATAAATGAATAACATACGAAATTATATGAATGTAGATTATGAGGATAATGCCGAAAGCATTTGAATTGCCCTTAGCCACCCAGAATGAAGCGGTAAGCTATAGAACAAAAATGGCGGGTCAGGGGATTGGACTCACTGCCACGTTTAGCCATAGGCAGTGAATATAGGATGGGAATAAAAGAATTGAAGCTGGCCGATAAGCCGGGTTTTGTAGGCTTTATTGCTAAAGCTGACAGTCATTCATCTAGGCGCACAATTACTTGTGCGCTCAAGCAACCTACCCGCTGGCAGCGCGAACCACGCCTTATTTACTTGCGTAAAAATGCCAGCCTATTTGGTCTTGCTGCAGATGGAGGTTACCGCGTTTCACCGTAACTTAATACGCTCGTCTCTGTGGCCCTATTCCGCGCCTTATGCTCCAAGGCTTGCGCCTTTGAAGGTTTCGACGGACGGCCGTTAGCCGTCATCTTGCTCTGTGCAGCCCGGACTTTCCTCCCTTCACCAAGAAAGCCCGCAGGGGGCTTCCCCATTCAACTATGCCAGTAAACTGGCAAGTTAAATGTGAACGGCGACTGTCTAGCCAGCTTCACGCTTAGTTTAACACGGCAAGAGCTATAAATAGGCGCTTAAAGCGATTGCATTTTCCATGCAATAGGCTGACCAGCCCTTAATGGGACGATGCTGTCGTCGGCAAACGGCAAGCTGGCCGGCACGCTCCAACTTTGCCTATGCAATTGAATGCGGCTCGTGTTGCGCGGCAAACCGTAAAAATCTGCCCCATGAAAACTAGCGAACCCTTCCAACTTATCCAAGGCGCCCACCGCGTCAAAGGCCTCGGCATACAATTCCATCGCCGTGTGTGCCGTATACATGCCAGCACAACCGCAAGCGGCTTCTTTGGTGTGCTTGGCATGCGGCGCACTGTCGGTACCCAAGAAAAACTTAGCATTGCCCGATATAGCGACATGCAGCAAAGCCTGACGGTGCTCTTCGCGCTTCAATATCGGCAAACAATAATGATGCGGCTGTATGCCACCAACAAACATGGCATTACGGTTCATTAACAAATGGTGAGCAGTAATGGTGGCGCCCACATTGGCCGGTGTATGCAAGACAAAGTCAGCCGCATCCTTGGTCGTGATGTGCTCAAACACCACTTTCAATGCTGGGTAGTCTTTAACAATGGCGAGCATATGCCGCTCAATAAACACACGCTCTCTATCGAACACATCCACCTGCGCGTCCGTCACCTCGGCATGCACCAACAATGGCAAGCCTAACTTCTCCATCTCGGCCAAGGCTAGCCTACAATGCGCCAAATCCGTGACCCCTGAATCGCTATTGGTGGTTGCCCCGGCTGGGTAAAATTTCACCCCGTACACTACGCCGCTGGCCACCGCCGCCCTAATCTCTTCTGCGCTGGTGTTATCGGTTAGATACAAGGTCATCAGCGGTTCAAAATTAATGCCGCTAGGTAGCGCCGCCAAGATGCGTTGCCGGTAGGCCAAAGCCAAGGCCGTGGTGGTCACAGGCGGGCGTAAATTAGGCATGATCATGGCCCTAGCAAACTGCCGAGCGCTGTCAGGCAAAACGGCCTTTAAGGCCTCACCGTCGCGCAAGTGTAAATGCCAGTCGTCTGGGCGAGTAAGGGTCAATGTGTTGATGATGGTCATAGAAATATGGCTAACATTAAGGTTCAGATTGCTTTAGCTGCAAGGCTAACTCGTACAATTCGTTTTTTCTCTCACGGCTTATGTCGGCGGCCAACTTAACCGCCTGCTTTAAGGGCAATTCGGCTAGCAGCAATGTTAACATGCGCGCCGTTTGCTCCGATATTTCCTCTTGATTTTTCAAAGGCGGCGCCTCCACCAAGAGCACAAACTCACCGCGCTGCTGATTGGCATCGGCTTTTAACCAAGCCTGCGCATCAGATAAAAGGCAAGTGTGGACAGTTTCAAAGGTTTTGGTCAATTCGCGGGCAATCGTAACGCGCCTCTCCTCACCTAGCACTTGTGCCATATCGGCTAGGCTAGCGACTATGCGATGCGGCGCCTCATAAAAAACCAAGGTCACAGTCTGACTTTTTAAGCCTTCAAGCACTTGGCGCCTAGCGGCCCCACTGGCCGGCAAAAAACCATGAAAGAAAAAACCATTCTGAACTATGCCACTCACTGATAAAGCCGTCACCACCGCGCTCACTCCGGGGATGGGCACAACTTTGATGCCGGCTTGTCGTATAAAATTTACCACCACCGCCCCTGGATCGCTGATACCGGGCGTACCCGCATCGGTAACCAGCGCAATATTCTCTCCGGCTTGCAATTGCACTAACAATTTGGCCGCGGATTGATGCTCATTATGCTCGTGCACGGCCATGAGTTTTTTACTGATGGCAAAATGCCCCAACAATCCTGCCGTATGGCGCGTGTCTTCAGCCGCAATGGCATCCACACTTTTTAAGGTGTCCAATGCCCGCAAGGTAATATCACTTAAATTGCCTATGGGCGTGGCCACCACATATAATGTACCCAGCGTATTTTTCGTCATTTCACTCATAATGAAAGTTTAACGCCTAGCTGCGCTAACGCCTATGAAAATCAACCAAAACAACCCAGGCTTGCTTGCGGAAAACTTGGCAGCCAGCTATCTGATTGAACAAGGCCTGAAGCTGCTGGTCAAGAATTACCATTGCCGATTTGGCGAGATTGATTTGATCATGCAAGATAAACACACCCTGGTGTTCATTGAAGTAAGGCTGAGAACTAACCTAGGATTTGGAAATGCCGGCAGCAGCATTACCAAACAAAAACAATTAAAACTTACGCGCACTGCTTCGCATTATTTGCAAGCACATGGCGATGCAGCCTGTCGCTTCGATGCCATTCTGATGGACAAAGCCGAGGTGGCAAACTTAGTGTGGTTACGTAATGCATTTGACGCATAAAAAGCGTATCATTCGCAAAAATATAGATGCCCCCATCTAATTGCCCTCTCAATTCAAGGAGTCAACCATGCTGTTAAACACTCAAAATATTACCCTAAAGCTTCTCTTGTCCTTAGCATTGATCGGACAACTCAGCGCCTGCGTCCCGGTAGTTGTCGGTGGTGCAGCAGCTGGCGGAGCGATGGCTAGCGACAGACGTACCTCAGGCATATACGTAGAAGACGAAAACATAGAATTAAAAGCACTGAAGATGATAGAAACGAACTTAGGTTCAACCGCGCACGTCAATGTCACCAGCTATAACCGCAACGTCTTGTTAACGGGCGAAGCACCGAGTGCTGAAGCAAAAAGCAAAGCCGAAAGCATGATTAAAGCCATTACCAATATCCGCGGCATCACAAATGAAATCGTTGTGGGTGAAAAATCCTCTATCAGCTCACGCAGTAACGATGCTTACTTAACCACCAAAATTAAAACGCAATTCGTAACGGAAAATAAATTTTCTGCCAACTACGTCAAAGTGGTTACTGAAAACAACGTGGTGTATTTATTAGGTATTGTTACCAAGTCTGAAGCCGATGCTGCCGCTGAAATAGCCAGCAACACCAGTGGCGTGCACAAAGTAGTGAAGTTATTTGAATACCAACCCTAAATACACGATTGATTTATCTTCTTCCAGGCAACAGACCTTAATTTAATATTGGCAAGCCATCTCATGACTAGCAATCTAAAAACCAGCACGACCACAGGCGAAATTATCATACAAAGTAACACGCGCGCCGGCAAACCCTTTCGCCCTAGCGATTGGGTGGATCGCATGTGCAGCAGTTACGCTTCCTTTGGGGAAGACCGTAAATTAAAATACTCACCTTACCTCAAACCAAAAGTAATGGATGGGGTACGCTGCCTGGCGGTGGATTTAAAACTAAAAACCGTCAACCCAGATGGCTATGCGCAACTCATGCATTTTGCTGAAGAGAATCAGTTAAATGTGGTCGACGAGCACGGCAACAGCATTAGCGCACCGCAATAAATCCGCCCCTTTAAGGCAGCCGTTTTACATTTGGCTCTTCACTAAAACGGTTTTTTTCGTTACGATACGTATTCATTTAAAGTATTAATCAAATCGAGGTTTTCATGAGTGAACATATAACACACCTTAACGATGCGAGTTTTGAGCAAGACGTGCTCCAGTCGCAACTTCCTGTTTTAGTAGACTATTGGGCGGAATGGTGTGGCCCTTGCAAGATGATTGCACCCATCTTGGATGAGATCTCTAAGGAATACGCCGGCCGCTTAAAAGTGGGCAAACTAAACATAGACGACAACCAATTGACCCCGCCAAAATACGGCATACGCGGCATCCCTACGCTAATGCTGTTTAAAAATGGCAACGTGGAAGCAACCAAAGTTGGCGCCCTATCTAAATCCCAATTAACCGCATTTATTGACAGCAACATTTAAACCCTTTACGCTGTGCACATTATTGAGAATGTGCTTGATTTAAGTCCCTCAAATCAAGCACTTTTCAAATCTTTCCATCCCTAGTTTTAACCTTCCCTAGATTACCCCTTGTATTAGTGAGCCTTCATGCACTTATCCGACCTTAAACATCTCCCCGTCACCGAATTAGTGGACATGGCCATTGCCGACGACATCGACAATGCCAGCCGCATGCGCAAACAAGATCTAATTTTTGCCATCTTGAAGCACAAGGCAAAAAAAGGTGAGAGCATATTTGGCGATGGCACACTGGAAGTATTGCAAGATGGCTTTGGCTTTTTGCGCTCACCGGACACCTCTTACCTAGCGGGTCCTGACGACATATACGTTTCACCGTCGCAAATTCGCCGCTTTAATTTGCACACGGGTGACAGCATACAAGGTGAAATTCGCATCCCTAAAGACGGTGAACGCTATTTCGCCCTAGTGAAGGTCGATGTGGTTAACGGTGAAGCGCCGGAAAACACCAAGCATAAAATTCTATTTGAAAACTTAACCCCGCTATTTCCGACCATACCGCTCACCTTAGAGCGCGATATCAAGGGCGTGGAAAACATTACCAGCCGCGTTATCGACATGATTGCACCGATAGGCCGCGGTCAACGTGGCTTACTGGTTGCCAGCCCCAAGAGTGGTAAAACGGTGATGATGCAAAACATTGCACACGCCATTACCGCCAATCATCCCGATGTCGTTTTAATCGTCTTACTGATAGACGAGCGGCCTGAGGAAGTGACCGAAATGACCCGCTCCGTTAAGGGCGAAGTGGTGGCATCGACTTTTGATGAACCTGCAACACGCCACGTGCAAGTGGCTGAAATGGTGCTGGAAAAAGCCAAACGCTTGGTTGAGCATAAAATAGTCGTGGTGATTTTACTTGATTCTTTTTCCAGTTTAGCCCGTGCTTACATCACCGTCATACCTTCATCCGGCAAAGTATTAT
>SXGU01103887.1_pt1 | contig 53434 bp, 48 predicted proteins | sample 3174531 | NCBI WGS metagenome assembly SXGU01 (sample SAMN11356863, study PRJNA531348) | freshwater metagenome | isolation source: freshwater sample F1-140 | place: China: Fuxian Lake, Yuxi | collected 2017-12-25 | reverse complement strand
ATGGCTCAATCTCGGTGTGAATAACGGGCCGATGGGTTTGTGTTGGTTGAATGACCAGTCGCGGTATCTGACGTTTAAGCTGGTCACGCCGACCGTGTCGCAGACGACGGTGAATTTCAACCGTTCGATGGGATTCGAACCAGGCGATTCGCTTCCTTTCTCAACGGATCTCCAAAAGTGGGTATGGGAAGACGATGCGCTCAATGTCATCCAACGGGAATTCGATCAGATGGTTGCGCGGATTGAGAATGCCGAGGTGACGGCATGATTTCTCAGTACAGAGCCGTCTTTGAGGATATTAAAATCGGTTTCCTGAGCTGGCGTATGTGGGGGAGGATAGGATGGCAAGAGAATAAACGTCGCTATCGGCGGACCGTGCTGGGTCCGTTCTGGACCACTCTTTCGATGGGGATTTTTATTCTCGCAATGGGGACCATGTGGTCTCAACTCTGGAAGCAGGATCCGAAAATATATTTGCCGTTTCTCGCTTCTGGCATGGTGGTGTGGGGTTTGGTGGGGACGCTGATCAACGAAGGATGCACGGTATTTGTTTCCTCCGAGGGTCTTATTAAATCAATACCGATTAATTACACGATGCTCGCGTGCGCTGCAGTATGGCGGAATTGTGTCGTTCTCGCCCACAATATGATGATTTTTATCGGTGTAGCTGTCTATGGCGGGGTATCGGTTAATTGGCATACATTGCTGGCCATTCCTGGCCTTATGATAATTGCGCTCAATGGAGTATGGGTGTGTCTTCTGCTTGGATTACTCTGCGCGCGTTTTCGGGACATTCAGCAGGTGGTAGGCTCAACGCTCCAGGTCGCGATGCTCGTGACGCCGATCTTCTGGTCGACAGAGCAATTGGGGCGACGATTTATGGCTTTTGTGGATTACAATGCGCTCTATCACTTCGTTGACGTTGTCCGGGCTCCACTTTTGGGAAAGACGGCCTCTCCGTGGACCTACGAGTTTATCGCGATATTTACCGTCATCGGGTGGACGGTGACGATTATGGCATTCAGTCGGTTTCGCAGCCGAATCCCCTATTGGTTATAGGCGAACATGTTGGCATCGCTGGTACTTGACAATGTGACGGTTGATTATCCGGTCTACGGATCGAAGAAGTCATTTCGCAGTGCAATCAATAGTACGGTTGGAGGGCTTATTCGCCGTGAAGGCAGAGACGAACAGCATGTGGTCGTTCGGGCGCTTGATCAAATATCCCTATCTGTCAAACATGGCGACCGGCTGGGGATCATCGGGCATAACGGGGCGGGGAAATCTACATTACTTCGAGTATGCGCCGGGGTGTATGAACCGACTATGGGGAGCGTGGCCATAGAGGGAAAGGTGTCCCCTTTGTTCAATGTTTCTCCTGGCTTGGATCCTGACGATACGGGCTATGAAAACATTTTGACCTGTGGACTCTTTTTAGGGATGAGTCGGGCTGAAGTCGCGCAGAAGGTGCGTGATATCGAACAGTTCTGTGAGCTGGGCGATTATTTGAACATCCCGGTTCGGGCCTACTCCAGTGGGATGTTGACTAGGCTCTGCTTTGCGATTGCGACATCGATCGATCCGGAGATCCTGGTTCTCGATGAAGGGTTGGGTGCGGGAGACGCGCGATTTGCCGAACAGGCTGAACGGCGAGTCGAGTCGCTCGTGGCTCGGTCCAGTATTATGATCCTGTCGTCCCATTCCGATGCGCTCATTCGGGCTATGTGCAATAAAGCGATCCTTCTGCACAGCGGACGAATCGAGCTGGAGGGTACGGTTGACGAGGTCCTTGATGCCTATCAAAATATTAATCAGGCAATGACGAGGGAGGGATGGGACGCTGACGCCAGCACGTCGGTGGCCGTTCCCACTACGATTTACCATTCAGCTCCTCTCCCTTTCTATAAGCCGGATGCAAGTTTTGGCTTTGCTCCAAATGAAGGCCGGCAAGCAGTGACGATTGCAAGAGGTAATTTGTGCCATCGGTTCACCACAACGATATTACCGCTGGGTAAGGGCCGAGCTACAAGTCATGGCCAATCACCTGACCATCCTGCGCGAGCCATCGGCATCTTTGGCGACTCATGGATTTTTGGCTGGGGAAATACGGATGAGACTACGTTTCCTTTTATCTTGCAGTCTCGGCTTCCCAAAGATCTGGTTCGTAACTTTGCCTTCAATGGATGGAGTAATATTCACGCGTTGATCAAGCTGAAATCGCTTGTACAGCAAGGTGACAAGTTGCACGTTGTGGTGATGGGCTATGCCGACTTTTATGACAAGCTGAATGTTGCCGCGCCAAGTCATTTGAAACAATATAAAAAAAACAGTTTAAGCGAAGACTATATGCCCGATGTGCCGGGATACGGGCATCCCCGCGCGCGATTGATCGAGGGGCGTTTGGGCGTCGACGTGATTCCGTTATTTTGCGAGGATAATGGGCTTTGCGATCAGCCAGATCCTCCTAGGAGCATGCAACATAAGGTGACCTTATCCATTCTGGCTGAAGCGCGTAGCGTTTTCCCTCATGCGAGGTACCTGTTGGCTTATTTGAGAGGGCCTGATGGTTCGTCTGTGGTTGACGGTGCTCCCACCCTTGGCTATGAAACTATCGATCTTCGGCCGAAGACACCATTCGAAATGGATGAGGGGCCCCTCGATGGCCATCACGGGCCCAGGGCGCAGGTCGCCTTCGCAGATAAAGTTTTTCAGGCTCTGTCAGAGCTTTACACTAACGAGCAGTGATGTCACCTCGGAAAGCGATGGCGGGTCGGGACGAGAGCAAGTTGACGGCTTTGGCGGTCGGACTATTTCATGAAGTTTGACTTAGATGTGCTGGGAGTGCGAGACCGCTGAATATATTGCATGCTCTGGGGGCGTTTGGTTACAGGGGCAACGTCAAGTGGCCAGTAGTCTTTCTTTGCTATCGTTTCCTTGACGGGGGCATACCATTGGTTATTGTTATTTGCGGAGTTGGAGCAAGAGAATCCATAGTCAAAGCATTCGTGCCGAATCGGACTTGATCATGGAAAGTGTGTCTAACTGAGGTAATTGAAAATGTCTGTAAATGCTAGCTGGATGAGGATGTTTCTTGAGATGCAGCGTCGCTGCAATTTCTCGAAGGGTGATGCCCTTGCGCTTGGGGTTCAGGATGTTATGTTTACCCACGAAGAGGCCGCTCAACTTATGCGCGAGAGGAAGACCGACTTCCGAGTGCTAGCCGACTCCGAGAGAAACTATCATTTATCCAGAAATCAAACGCAGTTTACGTCGGATCCAAGGCATTATATGGACGTCAAGGATCTGTTCTCGATGTTGGGGTATGGTTCGCTGACTACGCTGGATGCTTTTGAGAACGACAAGCCAGACATTCAGTGGAATCTCTGTGACCCAATGCCGGAGTCGATGCACAATAAATTCGATCTGCTGTTCGACATCGGAGTCCTCGAGCATACGGCAGACATATTTCAGTCGCTAGAAAATGCAGGCAATCTGGTAAAGCCAGGGGGATGGATGATCCTGTATTTGCCGATGGTCTCGCCGATCAACACCTGCATGTTTCACCCGAATCCGCCATTTTACTTTGACAATCTCGCGCAGAACGGGTTCGGTAATTTTGTCTCTTGGATCAACTGGATGCCAGACTGGGACCAGCAGACTGACATCCGTACCGTTTGGCTTAACTATCAATACAATGACGATGTGTATATCTGGAAGCCCCGGTATTACACCGTGATGTGGTTCATGGCCCAAAAGCTTGAGTATAAAAATATATTTAAGCCCGCGTTGCAAAATTTTTATAAGGAATGGCATGCGGGCGGAAAATTGTTTTCTACGATGGAGACTGATTTGATGAATGGGGTTGAGGGCCGACCGCTGACGGGGGTTCACGCTAGTGCGCACATTTTGAGTGCCGCTGCCGCACGATCAAAGTTCGCTGCGGAAATACTCCGGAGGTTTAATCCTAAGATCGCATGCCCCTGGCAGCAACCGAGCGCACAATTCGATCCTACAGCGCTTCAATTGGCCAAATACCCGTTGTGCGAATTGGGCGTCCCTTATGCATCTGAACCGACGGTGCCACCAATTGATTCCAGGACACAAGCGGATGTTCCAGAGCAAATGCTCGTAGGGCCGTCAATGCGGGAACAGCTTTATCTGTAAATTTACGCGGGCAAGATTAATCATTAAGGTATAGATTCTTATGCTGAGGTCACTTGTTAAGAAAATGCTTAGCCGTTTCAAGTCGCCGGTTGTCTCGCTGACTCGACGCTTGATGGAGGAGTCCGGGATTGAGGCCCAGCTGCAAACGATTATTCGTCAACTACATGACATTAAGAAGCTCGAGCAGGTTAAGACGCTCGAGCCAGACTTGAAGTGGAAAGACTCTGTGCAGATCGTTCTCGATGTCGCCCGCCAAGTTCGCAAGCAGTCGGGGCATCCTCTGGCGCATGACCTGGATATGCACTATGGCCATTGCGCAGACCTTCTTATGCGGCATGGTAAAGAGCTTGACATTGCCAATCGACTACCGTTCAAGGAGGATGACTGGAGCCTGGACTACGTGAAGTCAATGGGCTGCTATGTGCCGGGAAATGAGACCGAACCAACAGTTGGTATAAGGGAATATCCTTTGATGGGGCTACTTGACGACCCAGATTGCGGCGTATTTCTTGTGGTTGGCCAATCCAATGCAGCCAATCACGGAGATATTCCCTATCGGCCAAAATCTGAGGTGTACACACTCAATTTCATGAACATGCGTTGCTATTTGGCTGAAGATCCGTTGTCTGGCTCATCTGGGATGGGGGGAAGTATCTGGTCTCGACTGGGTGACCAGCTTGTTGAGGCAGGGGTCTACCGCAAGGTTCTGTTCGTGCCGCTTGCGTTTGGTGGCACGTTTGCACGTGATTGGATCCAAGGTGGAAGCATGGTCCGCCGCCTTGACCTTTGCTTGAGTCGTCTATCTCGCGTCGTTGGCGGTGGGATCTTGCCCCTCTCGGCAGTATTCTGGCAACAGGGGGAAGCAGAGGCCAATCACACGGATATGTTGCCTGAGGCATATGTTGAGCATATTCAGTGTCTGATCGCATCGTTGCGGGAACGGTTCATTGTCGCACCGGTATTTGTGGCAAGGGCGACGCTTTGCGCGTGCAATTCGCCAATTTTTGATAACTCCGGACAGATCCGGAAAGGACAGCATGATTTGGTTATGCCGGAGCTAGGCATTCTTGCTGGCCCTGACCTCGATCAGGTCGGCGTAGACGAGCGGTATGATGCCTGTCATTTGTCAGATATTGGTCTAAGCCATTGCGCGCGTTTGTGGTTAGATGTCATCCGAGATGCCAAACCTATTTTGCAAAAACCGCGTGTGGTTGTCTAACTCTTTAAGGGCTGCAATATGCACTGCCACCTAATTGGCCTGTGGCCATGCTGAGCCATCAGCGGCCATGTCGGCTAATTCTTGCCATTTGGGGGGAATCCCATCTAGAGACGGCCTTGTCGCTGACACTGCCGGCGGTACTTGCCCCTGGTAATCTTCCATACCTGTCCAGTCTGTTCCCTTGCGAATTCGTTCTAGTCACGGAGCGGAGGCTGGTTCAGTCATTCCTTTCACATCCGATGACGGCACAGCTTCGCCGGTATGTGAAGGTATCGTGCCGGCCAATGGATGACCTGCTTGAATCGCCGTGCAGTTACGGGCTGACCTTGACGCTGGCGTTGGAGCGAGGTTTCGACGACATCAGAGAAACCGTTACGGAAACAAATTTACTGTTTCTGAACTCGGACTTTATTCTGGCTGATGGCTCGTATGTCTGTCTCGCGAAAAAACTGAGAGAGGGTGCGAGGCTGGTTGCCTCACCTAGCTATTGTGCCAACGCTGAGATGGTCCGGCCAGTGATTGAAAGCCTGAAAGATGAGTCGTCGCATGTGCTCGCGGTTGACAAACGCCATATGGCGGAAATTATTTTAAAAAATTTGCACAACACCATAATTGGTCAGACTATAGGGTCGCCATTCCATTTCGATTGTGTGTATGTATATCAGCTCTACGCACGCATTGCCGTTGATACACTTATCGGTTATCAGATGCCCATCGCACTTGTTGCGATGCGTCCTACAGTTGCACATCACCGCATACGAACGTTTTGGGATTTTGGCGTGGCTTCTGAGTTTTGCCCAGGTGAAGACTACCAAGTACTTGGAGACTCAGACGAGTTTCTCATGATGGAGTTGCGTGAGCGAGACGTAGGGAAGGAATATATACGCACGGGATCATTGGATGCTGCACATATTTCGGCTAAGCTCTCTTCACAGCTAACGTATGATCAATATCGATGCGCGGAGAATTTGCTCATTCTGCATTCGCGGGATCTTTTTGTTGATCTGGGCGATGGGCAATTCATGCTGAATAGAATGAGGGATGAAATTCGTAACGGCCTTTCTGGCCAAAAGGTGGTGAAGCATCAATATCATCCAATCTGGATGCACCATCTAGCGCTGCTGCATGCGCGACAGAAGGAGCGATCTCTTGGTGGTCGGCTCCGTTCGTTCTTTAGGCTTTGATAGGGAGAATGAAATTCAGGATCTCGGTTCCGGCTACCTCAGCCTGGTTTGCCAGGCTTTGCCCGTAGGGGAAATTTCTTTTGATGGTGGAAAGTTTTTGAGCCAGGCCAGAAAAATTTCTTTGCACTGGAAGAGCTGGCTTCTCTGCAGAAAATGACGGTATGTCAAATCGGTCAAAGTCTTCTCGTCTCTCCGGAAAGCTGGAAAGTGCCTCTAATCTGCAGCCCTCCAATCCAGGATGGAGAGGCGAAGAAGATCAGGTTTTTAGGGGGCGGATTTCCGCGTGCCCATTCCGATGGTCATTGGTGTGTAATGCCTGCAATTTCATTGAGGAAACGACGGGCTACTAACTCATTCCCTTTTTGCGTGAGGTGGACTCCGTCGATGTATGTTTGGTCAGGTTCGTCTCGGAAGACATCTGTCATGTCACAGTATCGAACAGAGCCTGAATTTCTCTTGATGCGATTTGCGAAATATTCCTTAGCCAGCGTGAAATAAGAGTTTAGTTCTTCGATCCGCCCCCAGGGCGCGTCGGCAGCAGGCCCTACGCGCTCAATATCGCTCAGAACGTTTTTTCTTAGTTTGCCGTTCTCCTTGAATGGAAGAGTGGCCTGAAGGCATAGGATTGCGGGAATGTCCGCTCCACGCGCAAGTGCTGCCATGGTATCTACGTTAGTCATGTAGGTCATCACAGAGTTGGAATCTGATGCCGAAAGTGACTCGATCCAATTTTCAGGAGTGGCTGTTGCGCTCTGAGCTGTCGGCTCATTAATCGCCTTGACGAGGTGCCATGTATAGTAAAGGAATGGGTAGAGCCTGTTGATCGTTGCGATGGCTTGGTTGAGCGAACCTGTAACCGACTGAACGTCGCTGAATCCGCGCATCAATTCATAGTCATACCAGGAAAGATTTACCTCGGATAAGTCGCTATATTTTTTCGCTGATGGGTCGAAGTGTGCCCATCAGCATATTCAGGAAATCATTGTATCCATCGTAGGTCAAGATCATGTCAGGGTGAAATTGCATCACGCGGTAGGAGAGTGTGACGAGTTCCTGTCCGGAGAAATGTCCGCCTGTGCCGGCATTGATCACGCGGACACGTTGGTTTGGAAAGAGTTGTGACTTCGCGATCATATGCTCGAGTTGCCCGGAAATTGTTTCGTTCCCATATTCGACACCATGTCCCGCAACTGATGAGCCGCCAAGGATGAAAATTCTGAATTCGTTCTGTGGCTTCTGGTAAGGGAGCGGTTCGCATGTATCATTGCAGAGAAACCCCTCATCGCCGGACACTAAATGGCCCGTATAAATTCGGTTGGGACGAAATCGATAACCGGTTCGCGTGCTGACATAATAGTGGCTGTCCTGATCCTGTCGTTGAAACACGGGTTGTAAGGTATCGCTTGGATTTTTGAATAGTGGGTGAAAGTCGCTCACTAGCTTCCGATAGTTTTGTGCCCAGAGCAATGATCGTGGCTCTTCCGTTTGTTTTTGAGATAGAACATAAATTGCTGTGAAGGATGCGCCTTCGAGCAGGACCCATATCTCAATGCAAATGATGAGAAAACTGAACGCATATTTCAGTCCGTGAATCGCCAGTAATCCGACTTTCTCCTTCATGTTCATCAGTAAGTTGCTCCTGTTGTCTCGCAGTGTATTGTTATACTAAGTGCGGCATATGGTGGTTACGTGTGTTTGTTGTACTATGGTGCGTGATCCAAGCTCTGTATCTTGACGGGAATTCTTCTGTTCATATTGTGTATTTTAATGCATGCCTGACAGCGAGTCATTAATTTGATATCGCTTGAAGTGGAAGCTCTAGCTCTCTGATTTTTTCGGCGAGTAGATGGGCTATGCGTCTATTGGGGTTTCCTTGGAGGTGCCCATCATTGGGCACCGAAAGATGTTCCGGGTCGTGCTCCTTGATGTCCTGGATTTCATCAGTCGGGTCGACCAACGGAATGTCGAGTTCGCGCGCAATGCGGGTGAGATAATCAGGTGCCGGTTCGACTCTGGCTCCAAAGTAATCTGGAACGTACAGCACCATTGGTCGTGCACCCATCATGGTAGCCTGGTTTCGTAGCCGTTCAAGCAGGAGCCGAGTGGTGGCTTCCGCAATGGTGGGGTCAATAGGATCCTTGTAGGGGTAAAAGTCTATCAGCCGCAGTGTTTCAAAGATATCGCGAGTTCGGCGCAGGCCTGACCAAAAATAATCCAGCCATATGCTATAGGCAGGGCCTTGGCCGGTGACATAGTTGAAATATGCGTTAATTTGGTCAAGGGCTGACTGATTGTCGCGAGGCTCACGCATGCTGAATGTGCCATTTGGAGTCTTTGCCAAATGGGGAACGGTAATGCAGGTAAAGACGGCAAAGGCTGGCGAGCAGACATTGATGTTTCGTCGCGGGTGATCATGGTAATGGCCGAGAACAATGACCTTCGGGTGAAGGTCGCTAAACCTTTCGAGTCTGCGTAAGGCGGAAACGGTAGCATAGCCAGGCATACCTAAGTTAGTCACCTCTACTCCGAGTTCTCGCGATAGGGCGTGGGGATATGTTTGGTCGTATGATACGCCCATGCCGAAAGTCTGCGAGTCGCCGATGACAATCACCGCTGGATTTGCTGGAGCATGTTTGCCCGCGGCATCTACCCGTACGCCGCGGCTGTCTGTGTATACGGTGTAAGACGTATCCGGGGTAATCGGTAAGTCAGCGGCCAAGTTTGGCCTTATCGTATAGCCAGTATGGGAATCGTTCTGATAGATCGATTGAATTTTTCGTTGAATGCCCATGTGTGCGCGTGGGCTCTCAATCGTTGCGGCCACATAGCCAAGGAACATGATTGTGAAAATTGCCACATTGATCACGATCAAGGTTGCTAGTCCGGCAAATTTCTTAACGTAGCCCATTGAATTCTATTCCTGGGTGTGTGTGTAGAGGAAGGATAACGCTGTGGCCAGTGCTTGCGCTTTGTGGGGATGTGGGATTTCCCTTCCGGTCGATTTCTCGCAAGGGAGAGTGGTGAGATCTTTTCACGGCTTTATCTTTCGTCGAGCCTGTTTCAGGTTGCAGGATTTTATGTCGTATGAACCATATGACGATCGTTTAGATCTTGGGTTTGATTCATGGTTTAGCGTCGAGTGCCGTTGTATTGCTTCTATTTGATGGCGCAGCCAGTGGCCTGTTCGCTCATGAAATTACTGAAACGGATCTCAGGTTATGGGGGGCGGACTTAGTCCTCCGTGGAAGACGAAGTTTCAAGAGTGGCTAAGATGTCTCTTGGCGTAATATTTTTGATGAAATCACCGTAATGCTACCGCAGACAGTTGTTGTATCCCGCCCTTTGGTGATGGCAGATTTGAGCGATTCTGCCATCGAGCAACATAGCCAAAACGGCGCCAAGAGTATAATGAATAATGCCTTGAGGACCTCTCGGCGCAGAGGTGCAATGGTTGAGTGCAGGTTTAGCCAGGCAATGATCACTCCTGCGGAGCGAATGGCCCTAGTCAAGCCGCCAGCATATAGCTCGAAGCGTGCACCATGCTTTAGTGAGACACGAGCAATGATATTTGATGGCAGGATCGGCGCTGCTCTGGTGCTGTCCATGTAGTGGAAAACGATTTTTCCGTTAGGCGATAAATGCTTTATTGCTTGATCGTATATTGTTTCAAGTGCGGTAATGCGGGCGGAGTCTAGTTGAACTATGCAGAGGTCGAATTTATTCCCCTCCGATGCTGGAGCAATGCCGTCCCCATTCAATTGGCTTTCAGTCGCTGTAAATACGGTACTTCCTGGGGGCAGTTCTATCGATTTGGCTAGCCATCCCTCGTCAGTGCAAACCATCAATAGTTTTAAGGGGGGGCCAGATTTGGTCTCGCGAAGGAGCCGGGAAATGTGCCTGAATTCTGACCACGAGGGGTGCCATGGGGGGTAGCGTGGAACTTCTCCTGTGAGTTTAAGGACGTAAGGCAGTAGACGAGTATGCAGTATGAATCCTGCAGCCATGCGTGCCTGACGGGATAAAGTGCGCCATAATGGAACAGCTAAGAAACCGCTTTTCATTGACACGGCGTCCAGCCCATTCTTGTGTAGCTGTTGAAGTTCGTGAAGCCGAGGTCGAAGCGATCGGCGCCCAAGGAGAAAGGGCTCTTCAAGTAATCGCAGATTTTCCTTCATTTCTGCAATTGCTGCTCGCCGGAGTCTCGTCTCATGAAAGTACTTCAAATGCAGTTGGTGGTGACGCCAGGCCTTATGGCCACTATGTGTTGGCGCCTGAGTCACATGTTTCAGTATTTCTTTAGTCCCCGTATCAAGTGCCGCCCGTGCAGCTTCAATGTCGCCTGGCAATTCATCCCCGTGCAGAGTTAGGGGAAATTTTGCATGATCGAGCTGATATTGAGTGATGTAGCCTGACATGCCTGATGCTTTAGACTTCGGTGTCCCGTGACCACATCGAATCGATTCTATATGCGCATTCCTTGCCCGTAGTTCCAGCATGAGAAATTCATCGGAATCACCGAGAACCGTCATTTTCTTTGAGGGGCATAGTTCGTGCACCACGCCCCAATCCCAAAACGTATTAATATCCGTTACCCGTACTTCCGGTCGAACGCCTACCAACGCAATGGGCATTTGATGCCCAACGATCGTGCGCTCATCTGCCTGCCAGTAAAACTGGTCGGAGTAAGCAAAGTGACACACATCTTGATTGAGTATTTTTGTCCGAATTGTGTTGTGCCGATGTGCGATGATCAGGTCGGCCATTGCACGTGGGGCGAGGACAATTGCGCCATTGTGGCCTACGGCGTTAGCTTGTAAGAGCGGGGTGACTTCTTCTTCATTTGCACAATAGCTAGGCGCAAACAGTGCCCGTTCCCCGGCCAGCATATGGGGCATTAATCGCGCATAACAGCCGTCTGCCAGCACGAAATCTGCGTTCAGAAATAGAATAAATGATTCTGTCATCTCTGACGCAAGATCTGAGAAGCCGCGAAATAGCGCGTATGCCAGTGTTATCCCATATTGCCAAGGTTCGCCGATTAAATCGTCGAGTGAGACGAGTTTTAGGGGGCAGATCAACTGAAGCTTTACGCTAATGGGGTGAGACTTGACGTACGTGAATAGTGATTCCTCGGTCACAATGACGACTGTGCAGTCAAAGTGCTCGGCCAGCGTTGGAAGATTGCCTGGTGCTAGCGCGGACGATAAGGCACGCTCAAGTAAATTGTCGATATAAGATTTCCCCCAGGCGAAGGTTACCAGGCGAACTCGTCGCCCTTGCCATACTGCAGATGGTTCCATTCGGGGAATCTCTCTCAAGTCGTTATTTTCGAGTTATGTGCGGCGCCAGATTTTAGGGTCTGCTGGTAATTTTGCTGATTAGATGTAGTCGCATATATAATGGTTTATATTAGCATGGAAGCAAGCTGGCATGCGAATTTTCTGGGTGCATGGCAGTCCGGTTGTTGCCGGTTGCTAATATGCCTAAATCGGTGTCCTTGAAGTCGGTTGCAGTCTGAAAAAATGGGCATCCGGCTAGGTATTTCACGGTTAATCGTAGAGGCTCTTCCTCGTCTCGGTTTGAGCCTCTATTCCAAGGCGGCGTAATCGCCCGCACTGCAATGCGGGCGAGTTTTTCTCGGTGTGAGCGTCTTCAGCTGTTGCAGGGCATTGTCGGTCATGGTTCTCACGGGTTTACCCTTGCTAAGGATGCCGGTATATGAAGGCTCAATCTGCTCGAATATTGCTCCTGGTTCGCTCCCTCAATTACGGCGGTACCGAACGGCAATTGGTCATGCTGGCCGTCGGGCTTAAGGCGAGTGGTGTGCCGGTACGAGTTGTGACGTTCTATGACGGTGGTTCTCTGGGAGATGAGCTTGCCGGTTCTGGCGTCGAGTGCCGATCGCTCATGAAGCGCTCCAGGTGGGATGTCGCAAGGCTTTTATGGCGATGGACTCGAATGGTCCGGGATTATCGCCCGTCGGTGGTGTATTCGTTTCTCGGCAGTGCAAATTTGATGGCCATCGTGGCTAAGCCGTGGTTTGGTCATGCCAAGATTGTCTGGAGTGTGCGTGCGTCCAGTATGGACCTGAACCGGTACGGGTGGCTGGATCGCCTGTTGTATCGGATCGAGTGTAGGCTTTCTCGCTTCGCAGATTTAATCATCGCAAATTCCCATGCGGGCCGCGATTACGCGATCGCACACGGTTTTCCCTCTGCAAAATTGATTGTGCTTCCCAATGGCATTGATGTCGAGCGGTTTTGTCCTGACCCCAAGGTGCGGGAGCAGCTCCGAAAGAGACTGCGAGTTGCTGCTGACGAATCATTCATAGGCCTGGTTGGGCGGATTGATCCGATGAAAGGACATGACGTCTTTTTACGGGCGGCGGCTATTCTGCGGAACGACCGGCAGGATGTTCGTTTTCTTTGTGTCGGGGAGGGGCCAGAATACTATCGACGGAGGCTTCTGGCTCTGACCGAGGAGCTGAGGTTGAGTCGCGCCGTGATATGGGAAGGTGCGACTGGCGACATGGAGGCCGTTTATAACTCGTTAGACATCGCCACCTGCTCTTCTTCTAGTGAAGGCTTCCCCAACGTCATTGGTGAGGCTATGGCCTGTGGTGTTCCTTGTGTGGCAACCAACGTAGGAGATGCCCAAAGGATTGTTGGTGATGCAGGCTATGTAGTGACGGCCGATGATCCGATGGCGCTTGCCGAGGCATGGTGCAAGGTGCTGGATATGGGGGCTGCAGAGAGAGCACGACTGGGGGGGCGCGCGCGCGCGCGTATCACCGAGCATTTTAGTCGTGATCGATTGATTGAAGTAACGTCGCATGCGCTGGGGCTGTGATGCGAAGTAAACGAACGGACTCGGCGATCAGGGTGGGGATTTCGAGGGCTGAATGAAAAAAGGCGATTCGTGTGCAGGTCGACTGGTTCCCGACGATCGGAGCGTCATGGTAGCGAAAGGCTCGTTTTTGTTACAGCGAGCAGCCGTGGTATTTTGATTACTGATTCCAGGTGGGGCGCGCCCGTAAAGTCTGTATGGCTTGGAGGATTGCGGGGCGGTATTGAAGCCGTCACGAGATGTGGGTCTTGACGTGAGCGAAACGCCGCTCAAGATGGAATATGCGAGGGCTGACCCCTTCGTTTTTGGCGGGAAGCAAGACATGAAAAAGAATATTCTTGCAGTGCTGCTGGGCTGTCTTTTGGCCGTTATTTTGGTGGAGGTCATCTTTCAGGCTCTTCCCGTGTCGGACGCGACGAGCACGATGGATGTCAATGACGCTAATCCATACATGAGATTTGAGCCAAATCGAAGTCTGGATATTTCGATTGGAAAGTTCTTTGAGATTAGAAGTCGGAAAAAGACGAATAACTGGGGATTTTTTGACGACAAAGACTTTCGGCGAGGTGAGGGCAAAGGGAAGCTGGTGGTCATTGGTGACAGTTATGTCGAGGCATTACAGGTGAAGAACGCCGAAGCGATTCACGGTAGATTGAGTGCTGCTCTTGACTCCCAATATGATGTGTATGGCATTGGCTCCAGCGGTAGCCCTCTATCTCAGTACTTGGCTTATGCCAAGTTTGCAAGAGCTGAATTTGATCCAAGTGTTTTCGTGTTTGTCGTGGTGGCGAATGATTATGATGAGTCTCTTTTGAGGTATAAGCAGAGCCCTGGGTATCATTACTATGACGACAACTTTCAGCTGGAGCGAGTTGATTACAGGGCTGGTATGCTGAAAACGCTCTTGCGATTCTCTGCTACAGTGCGCTACTTTGCGATAAATTTACGCCCATATAGCTTTATTGGCGGTGCGAGGCAGGGTGGCTCTTCAGCGTTTGTTGCGAATGTGCCCGCGATGGTAGATGAAGTAAGGGTGAGCTGGAGTAAGAGGGCCGTTGATAGGTTTATGTCTGACCTGAAGGTGATAGTCGGAGATAAACCTGTTTTTTTTGTTGTTGATGGCCTGCGGGAGTATATTTATCGTGACGGTAGTGATTCGCAAGAGAAGAAAAGCTACGCGTATGTCATGAATCAGTATTTTATTCAGCAAAGCGAGGCGAGCAGGTTTTTCGCCATTGATTTGCACCCGATTTTCAGAGACGATTATTTTCGGAACGGTGAAAGGTTTGAGTTTGAAACAAATGCTCATTGGAATGCGCGCGGGCACGAATTGGCCGCGGAGGCGGTGCGGTTAGCTTTGAGCCAGCGCGGATTGCTATGGGCTCGTTGAGTGGGCGCTATCGCTGAGTGAAAGTTGGGGGTAAGGTGAAAAAGTTGAGGCGTCCTCCTGGAGCAGTATTCCCCTGCCTTCGGGTATCTCGAGAATGATCCACATCCTTCACGTCATTACGGGGCTTGATACTGGCGGGGCCGAGGTGATGTTGGCCAAGCTGGTTGCTGGAATGGATCGAACCCGTTTTGCAAACAGTGTCGTATCGCTGACCGATCGAGGCCAGTTAGGTGAGAGTATTCAATCGTCCGGAGTGCCGGTTCATTGTCTGAACATGCGGCGCGGCTGGCCAGACCCACGTGCGTTGCCGCGGCTGGTTCAGTTATTGAAGACTTTGAATCCATCGCTGGTGCAGAGTTGGCTGTATCACGCCGATCTCTTGAGCCTGATCGCGGCCTGGATAGCCGGCCCCATCCCACTGGTGTGGAATTTGCGTTGTTCGGACATGGACTTAGAACATTATCCGTATCAAACCCGTCTAGTTCAGCGGGTGCTTTCGCTCCGTTCACATGTGCCCGTTGCAGTAGTGGCGAACAGTCTGGCGGGGCAACAATATCATCAACGATTTGGATATCGGTCACGCCGATGGGAGGTTATCTCGAACGGATTTGATACGGATCGATTCCGTCCTGACCGTTCCATAGGACCGAAGCTGCGCGAGGAGCTTGGGTTGCCAGAAGATACGGTGCTGCTCGCACTCGTTGCGCGTGTTGACCCCATGAAAGATCATGCAATGTTTCTGGCTGCGGCCCGTCAAGTTGCGACTGCGCGAGCTAATGCGCATTTTGTGTTGGCCGGGAAGGGCACGGAGACGCTCATTCCTCGAGTCGCCGAGCTGGGTCTTTCAGGGCGAGTGCATTTTCTTGGCCCGCATCGCCATATCGATCGACTTATTCCCGGCATAGACATTGTCTGTTTGTCCTCGGCGTTCGGGGAGGGGTTTCCCAACGTACTGGGTGAAGCGATGGCTGCTGGCGTGCCATGTGTCGCAACCGATGTTGGCGATGTTCGGGCGATTATCGCCCACACAGGTGTTGTCGTGCCGCCACGTAACCCTCAGGCATTTGCTATGGCGATGATCGATCTCATTGATCGAGGGCCGAAGGTTCGCTATGAGTTGGGGCAAGCAGCCAGGGTTTGGATCGAAGCGGAGTATTCACTGTCACGTATCATTACACGCTACGAAACTTTGTATGAAAATCTTTTGCCCGCGCTAGTCATGCAACCGGTCAAGCGCTTCTCGGCATAGAGGGATGTAGAAATTTATTCATGTGTGGGATAGCGGGGATATTCAGTCGTCAGGGTGAGGAGTGGGAGACAGTCGTGTCTGCTATGGTTCAAGCGATCCGGTATCGTGGGCCTGATGATTCAGGGGTTTGGTGCGATCGGTCAGCAGGGGTCGCGCTCGGGCATGCCAGACTATCGATTCTTGATCTTTCACCCGAGGGCCATCAACCGATGGCTTCGGGTAGCGGTCGATATGTAATTTCCTATAATGGTGAGATCTATAACTTCACTGAGCTGCGGTCTGAGCTGGAGGCCACCGGTGCGAAGTTCCGTGGGCATTCGGATACAGAAGTCATGCTTGCCGCCTTCGAGGAGTGGGGACTTGCGCGTGCCGTGCAGCGATTTGTGGGGATGTTTGCTTTCGCCCTCTGGGATCGGGAGCGACGGACACTTTCCCTCGTCCGTGACCGGATCGGGGTTAAACCGCTGTATTTCGGATGGGCCGGAAAGACATTTTTGTTTGGTTCAGAACTGAAGGCGCTCCGAGCATGTAAGGGCTTCCACTCTGAGATTGATCGTGGAGCGCTTACCTCATTTATGAGAGTAGGGTATGTACCAGCGCCACTGTCGATTTATAAGCATGTGTACAAGCTATCGGCTGGCTGTGTGCTGACCGTGGGGGATAGGGAACTCGAAGCAGCTGAGGGGTTTTCACCTGATCCGGATGCTCGTCATGCGACATGGAAGCCGGTTCGCTATTGGTCCGCGAAGGAGCGTGTTGAGGCAGGTTGTGCCTTTCCATTTAAAGGATCAGAAGCGGAAGCGGTCGAGCAACTCGATGGGCTCCTACGCGACGCCGTGGGGCTGCGGATGACAGCGGATGTCCCTTTGGGTGCGTTTCTGTCTGGCGGGATTGATTCATCGCTGGTCGTGGCGCTCATGCAGGCGCAGAGCAGTCGACCGATTCGGACATTTACGGTCGGATTTCATGAGGCGGAATACAATGAAGCGATTCATGCCAGAAAAGTGGCAGAGCATATAGGGACGGATCATACGGAATTGTATGTTTCTCCTGAGCAGGCGCGAGCGGTTATTCCGCGGCTGTCGGCCATGTATGATGAGCCGTTTGCCGATTCATCTCAAATCCCGACATTTTTAGTCTCTGAGCTGGCTCGCAGGCATGTGACGGTGGCTCTGTCCGGCGATGGCGGCGACGAATTGTTTGCGGGGTATAACCGGTATTTTTGGGGAAGGCGATTGTGGAGATACCTGGATTTGGTGCCCCCGTCAATCCGGCGTGGTTTGGCCGGGGGGATCACGTCCCTGTCGCCTGCAACATGGGCGGATTTGTTTGAACGGTTTGGGCGGTTTCTTCCCGCGGTGGCCAAGCCAGGTGACAAGTTGCACAAGCTCGCGGCTTTGCTGGCGCTGCCGGATCCGGACTCCATGTATTTGGGCATGATCTCGCTCTGGAAAGATCCTGCCGAGATTGTGGTGCAGGGGGTGGAGCCGTTGACTCCTGTCACAGACCGAGCCAATTGGGCGGCTCTTCAGGATTTCACCATGCGCATGATGTATCTCGATCTGATCACGTATCTGCCGGATGATATTCTCACAAAAGTCGATCGGGCCAGCATGGCGGTGGGGCTGGAAGCGCGCGTGCCGTTGCTTGACCATCGAGTCGTGGAGTTTGCCTGGCGGCTTCCGCTTTCGTTCAGGATCCATAAAGAGGGCGAGGGGAAATGGCTCTTGCGGCGCGTCCTCGACCGGTATGTGCCCAGGCAGTTGATCGAGCGGCCCAAGATGGGGTTTGGTGTGCCATTGGATTCCTGGTTGCGCGGGCCGTTGCGTGAGTGGGCCGAGGAGCTGCTCGATGAGCAGCGGCTCCATCGTGAAGGCTATTTGCACCCTGCTGCAATCCGGGGAAAGTGGGCGGAGCATCTTTCTGGCAAGCGTAATTGGCACTATCCACTGTGGAATGTGCTGATGTTTCAGGCTTGGGTTGAACGTGAATGAGTACTCGTCCTCGTCTTCTTTTTGTGATCACCGAAGATTGGTATTTTTGGTCCCATCGACTCGATCTCGCACGGGCTGCACGGGATGCGGGGTTCGAGGTCATAATCGCAACTCGAGTCACCGGCCACGGAGAACAGATTCGGGAGGAAGGTTTTCGTCTGTTGCCCCTCACTTTGCTCCGTCGCGGCAGAAACCCCTTCAGCGAGCTGTTGGCGATTCTGCAGCTGATTCGGTTCTATCGGCGCGAGCGGCCGGACATCGTCCACCATGTAGCCATCAAGCCGATTCTGTATGGCTCCTTTGCCGCATGGATCGTGCGTGTTCCCGTCGTCATCAACGCGTTTGCCGGGCTCGGGTATACGTTTACCGATCGATCGGACCGGTCAGGCTGCCTTCAGCTTGGTGTTCGATTGGGCCTCAAGACCGCGCTTTCCCTCAACCACCGTTCGCTCGCATTATTCCAGAACAGCGAAGATCGAGACCGGTTGGTCTGCGAGGGGATCGTCGGGTCCAGCCGCTCACGGATCATTCCCGGATCGGGTGTCGACGTCGAACGATTTTGCCCACACGAAGAGACAGAGGGGGTGCCGGTCGTGATGCTGGCATCGCGCATGTTATGGGACAAAGGTGTGGGGGAATTTGTTCAGGCTGCCCGCCTACTGAAGGAGCGGGCAGTGCAGGCTCGCTTCGTGCTTGTCGGTCGATGTGATGAGGATAACCCTGCGGCAATTGAGCAATCTCAATTGCAGCAGTGGGGGCATGAGGGCGTGATTGAGTGGTGGGAACATCGAGACGATATGCCCGTGGTGTTGGCTTCGGCGGCAGTGGTCACGTTACCGTCCTATCGGGAAGGGCTTCCCAAAGTTTTGCTGGAGGCCGCAGCATGCGGGAAGCCGATGGTGGCAGCGGATGTGCCAGGATGCCGTGAGGTCGTTCGCCATCAGGTCAATGGGTTGCTGGTTCCAGCAAAGAATCCGGTCGCGCTTGCGGAGGCTATTGGGTTCTTGCTTGACCATCCCGTCCAACGTGCCGGAATGGGTGTTGCCGCACGAGAAATAGTAATTCGGGAATATTCCGTGCCTACGGTTGCCTGCCAAATGCTAGATTTCTACCGAGAATTGTTAAGCCAGAGCTGGGAGGGCCGATCCTCCCTCAGAAATGTATGACGCGCATACTCGTCACAGGAGCTGCCGGATTTCTGGGAGAGCATTTGGTCAAAGAACTTCATGGCGCGGGATATGTTGTCCGTGCTCTTGTTCGGGAGAAACTCCCTGCTATATCGTTCCCGGCAGATGTCGAAGTCGTAGCGGGGGACTTGCTCGATGCTCGAGCCATGCGAGTTGCAACGGCTGGCTGTGCTGGCGTGGTACATTTGGCCGGCATAGCTCATGTCCTGAACGAGAAGCAGTCGGCCACCCTGGATTTTAACGGCGTTAATGTCGTGGGAACACGGAATATTCTAGAGGGGGCCGTTGCTGGTGGGGCATCACGTGTGGTGTTTGCGAGCACAGTGAAGGTGTTCGGCGAGACGACCGTGGGCTGTGTGGATGAGTCCCGGACGCCGTGTCCAGAAAATTCCTATGCACGGTCGAAATGGGCCGCTGAACAGGTAGTCATGGACTACGCGAGAAAGGCAGGATTCATCGCCATGTCGCTTCGTTTGCCGATGGTCTATGGGCCCACTCAGAAGGGCAATCTCTTTCGAATGATCGCCGCAATCGATCAGGGTTGTTTTCCCCCGCTGCCTCACGTGAATAACGTCCGAAGTATGCTCCACGTCGGCAATTTTGCACATGCGACGATGTTGGCGCTCCAACAGCCAAGGGTTGAGTATTCAGCGTATGTGGTGACGGATGAGAACCCGTACGAGATATCTGCGATCTATGATTTGCTGCGGATGGGACTTGGGAGGCCTATTCCGAAGTGGCGAGTTCCCCTCTGGATGCTGAAGATGGGGGCAGGCTGCGGGGATATTATTCAGATCGCCACGGGGCGATCGGTTTCTGTCAGTTCATCAACTCTAGAAAAACTGATCGGACCGGCATGGTATAGCGCTGCGGCCATCACGCGCGATCTAGGGTACTGCCCTCCGTATAGGTTCAATGACGCTGTGCCAGAGATGATTCGCTTCTATCGGGCAAGTTTACGATGATGCTTATGGGACTTGCCGTTGTCGTTTGTGCTCTGTCTTGCTGGCTAACCAAGCGCTTGACTCATAGTGACTCTTTCTTGTGTTTATTGGATCATCCCAATGAGCGTTCTCTTCATGATATGCCCATTCCGCGGACGGGAGGTCTGGCGATTGTTGGGAGCCTTTTCCTTGGTTTGATCGCTGCCAGAGTTCTTGGGATTCTGGTTGTGAGGGAAGGTCAATTATGGTCGGGGTGGGGTTATTTGGAAAGCTGGATTCTTGGTGTGACGATGTTGTTAGGCTTTGTGTCGTTCATGGACGACCGTGGAGGAGTGCCGGTATGGCTTCGGCTAGGGTGCCAATTTGTCGTATCTGGCATCCTTGCTCTTGGAGCGGGCCTCCTTTTTCCTGTTATTCAGTTCCCATCCTTTGGAGTAATCGAGTTGGGATGGATGGGGCCCGCAATCACCATTCTGTTTTTGGTATGGTTTACCAATCTCTATAACTTCATGGATGGAATGGACGGGTTTGCGGGAGGGATGACTACCCTCGGATGTGGGTTTATGGCGTATTTTGCCTGGGAGGCGGGACACGAATTTATTTTGGTCTCGGCCCTTCTCTTGTCCGTGGCCTCAGCGGGGTTTCTTGCATATAATTTCCCCCCAGCCAAGATTTTCATGGGCGATGTGGGGAGCGTTGTGAGTGGATTTTTGTGCGGCGCCTTGATTGTTTTAGGCTGTCGCGATGGAGTGTTCGACGTATGGGTGCCATTTATTTTGTTTTCGCCATTTATTTTGGATGCGACTGTTACCCTGATCCGTCGGGTCTGGCAACGAGAGAAAGTCTGGGTTGCCCATCGAACACACTATTATCAGCGATTGGTGCTTAGTGGTTGGGGGCATCGCAAGACTGTGTTAGCGGAATATGCCATTATGGTTCTCTGCGGAGGCTTCGCGCTGCTCTATCAGAATGCAGCGGAAGAATGGCAAATCGCTATTCTGGGTGGGTGGGTCATGCTGTTTGTTTCCCTCGCTTTTGCAGTGATGAGCATGGAGCAACGGATGCAACCAGTTGGCTCTTGAGAGAATCGTGATGTCACCGACTTTTTTTAGTGCCATACAGACATCTAGAATGGCGGGCTATTTCGATACCATTATTCGCGTGGTATTGGCGGTGTATATCGCGGTGCTTCCCTTCAAATCATTGCTCATTGTTGAGCGAAATGGGTTTATTCTTCTCCTTGGATTGCTGGTTGGGTGGTGTGTCGCCAATCGGCGTCTTTTCTATTCTCAGACACCGTATAACATGCTCCTCTTGGCTTTTGTTGTCTGGGTTGGGGTCACGATCCCCTTCGCGGTCACTCCGTCCTATAGTTTGAAGGAATATGGCAAGTTGCTTCAGCATATGGTGGTCTTCTATTCGGTCATCTACTTTTTTAGAGATCTACGTTCTCGGCAGGTTCTTTTGGGGCTAATTGGTGTCGTTGTTGTTGTTGTTGCAGCCTACGGACTTTCACAGTTTAATCTCGAAAATCCTCAAGCCGTGGGATCGTTTCTATTTGCTGAAGTGTGGCTGACTACGTTTCTCGTCATGGTTATTCCGTTTGCGCTGGTACTGGCATTAGGGGAGGGGCCTCTGGAAATAAGAAGTGGTGGTGCAATTGCTGTAGGAATGATGGTCGTCTGCTTGTTATCGACTCAGTCGCGCGCAGGGTTGGTTGCTCTTATTGGGGAATTGTGGGTGGTTGCCTGGTTCATCCGTTCGTTTTCCGCAAAAATTGTTGCCGCACTCGCAACTTTATGCGTGATTGCCGCCATCATGCTGGTTTTTAACGAGGCCTCAATGGGAGTGAGTGCTGACATCACGCACGCGATTCCTATTAAGAAAGGTGTCACCTCTGCGGTCCACCGGTTTGAAATTTGGGGGTTTTCTCTGTCTGAGATCGCTAAGCACTGGCTGGTTGGAATTGGCTATGGAAACCATAGTTATCTTATGCTGTATGGTCAGGAGCAGGAAGCTCTCATGCCCGGACATTCTCCTATTACGCATGCAGGAACCCATAATATTATTCTTTATCTGGCGCTCCATATCGGGCTTCCGGGGTTGTTACTCTTTGGATGGTTCGTTGTTCGATTTGTGTTGAAGACCGCTGAGGCGTACCGTCGTGTTCATGCGTGGCTGCCTAAGGCTGTACTCTTGGGAGCCGTTGGCAGTGTCACGGGATTAATCCTACGGTTGCAGTTTGATCAAATGCTTGTTGGGTCGTTGGCGATATTTTTCTGGGTGCTCCTTGCGTTGGCAGTCTTGAGCTATCCGGCGAATAGCGAAGTTGCGAGTGAAATTTGAATGTTAAGTTCTGAGTTTTGGCGGAGCGCTAAATCGCAAATCATTTGGTTAATGATGTAAGGTCTTGTGCGAGAGCTTGAGCGAAAGATAGTGATTTTGTTGTTTCGTAAATTCCCCCTAACTTGAGACGGTTTCAACGGAGAACTTTCTGGCGCAATAGTCACCCTAGCCAGGAGGTTCCTATGTGCCAGGCTAACCTTGAAACTAGAAGTTCTCCTCTGGAAGTGTCTCTTTGACGAGTGGGGCTTACGGTTTGATGGCTTGATCTGCCGCACGGCCTGGGTTGATCACGCTAACTATAGGACGATTGTGCCCTTGCTTCAGTGGCGCTCCTCTTATCCGTACCCGTTTCGATAGCCGTAACCATTTCAATCCTGAGGATGAAAGTTATGCTTGACTCACAATAACTTGTGTGTTCATATCATGAACGCACTGCCATATTGGGCTACTCAATGAATGTGCAAGGTCAACGGGATCTTCTCTTGCTCTCTGAAGTTGAGCGTGATGCTGGTGTAACGCAGCGATCACTCTCGACGAAACTTGGCTTGGCGCTTGGCCTTACTAACCTGTATCTCAAACGTCTGGCCCGCAAGGGCTATATTAAAATCACTACTATCCCACGTAACCGTATTCAGTATCTGTTGACCCCGCAAGGACTTACGGAAAAGTCCCGGTTGACCTATCTCTACATGCAGCACTCGCTCACATACTACCGTGATATGCGTGCTCGACTAACAGAGATGATGTCGACTTGCGATGCCTCCTATGGTCAGCGGGTGGTGATCTATGGGACGACGGAGTTAGCCGAGCTTGCCTACTTGTCGCTTCGAGAGATGAACATCGATTGTGTAGGATTTATTGATGGAAGTTCGCGTGAATCATTTCTTTCTTGCCCAGTTTCTATGCCTGAGCAGGTAAATTGCTGGCAGTTTGATCGAGTGTTGATTGCGGATCTTGAGCATGCGGCAGCCTGTGAAGAACAGTTGGTACAAGCGGGAGTGCCGCGGGAAAAGGTACTGAGCCTCAGTACGCGTGTATAGGCCGTAACGCTTTCGCGCATGGCAGAAATTTCGGTGGCGTGTGCGATTTGGATCTGTAAGCGAAAGGGCGGAGCTGTATCCGTAGGGCGTGTGATACGCGCTAAAATTGCGAATGGCGGGAGTTGCGAGAAAGGCGAAGCGAATGCGCGAGAGTAGCGGGAAGTGCGGGATTTGTGAAGCGGGCTGGGAGTGTCAAGTCTCGCATTCCGTGCATGTCTCGACTTTTCTGCCAATTGCGCACGGGGGGGGGGCATGAATTCATTCATGGGTACCCCCCGCTGGTACGCTCTTCGGACGCGGTCGCGGTATGAGAAGGTTGTGCGGGACCAACTTCTGAGCCAGGGGATCGAGCCATTGTTGCCGACGGTTAAACGTATGAGTCAGTGGAAGGATCGCAAAAAGGAAATTGAAGTTCCTCTCTTCTCGGGATACTGCTTTGTGCGTTTCGCTGCGGATCGTAAGCTGCCGGTGCTTAAAACCATAGGAGTGGTCGATATTGTCGGTGCCGGTCATAGTCCTGAGCCGATCGCGGACGAGGAGATTGGGGCGCTTAGGACTTTGATGTCCAGCGTACTTCCCTATGACTCGCACCCGTATCTCCACGAAGGTATGGCAGTCGAGGTGATTCGGGGGCCACTCCTGGGCGTCCGTGGAATTCTTTTACGCAAAGAGAAACATCATAGGCTGGTGTTGGGTATTCGTCTCATTCAGCAAGCTGCAGCGGTGGAAATCGATATCAGTGATGTCGTCTCAATTTGAGTTTCTCCATGAGCGAGGCGGAATGGTGCATCGATAGAATGTTTGCCGTTAAACCGTTAACAGCTTTTGGGTGGGAACGTCATGCTTAAGGATAAGTCAATTCTGGTGACAGGCGGTACTGGTTCATTTGGTAAAGCGTTCGTCGAAACCGTTCTTGCCCACCATCCTGATATTAAGCGCCTCGTCGTCTACTCTCGAGATGAACTCAAGCAATTCGAGATGTCACAACAGTTTTCTGATGATCGGTACAAGGGGCTTCGCTACTTCATCGGCGATGTGCGCGATCAGGATCGTTTGCGCCGTGCGATGGAAGGCATTAATGTGGTGATCCACGCTGCTGCGCTGAAGCAGGTGCCGGCCGCTGAGTACAATCCATTTGAGTGTATCAAGACTAATGTGCTGGGGGCGCAGAACGTGATCGAGGCCTGTCTGGACACCGGCGTGCAGCGCGTGATCGCGCTGTCCACTGACAAGGCTGCCGCGCCGATTAACCTCTACGGCGCCACCAAGTTGTGCTCGGACAAGCTGTTTGTGGCCGCCAACAACATTAGGGGCCATCGTGACATACGCTTTGTTGTGGTGCGCTACGGTAACGTAATGGGTAGTCGTGGTTCAGTCATTCCATTCTTCCTTGAACGGCGGTCAAGTGGAGTCTTGCCTATTACTGATCCGGGCATGACGCGCTTTAACATCAGCCTGCAGGAAGGCGTTGATATGGTGCTATGGTCGTTAGAGCATGCTTGGGGTGGAGAAATACTGGTACCCAAGATTCCTTCTTATCGTATTATCGATGTGGCTAAGGCTATTGGCCCCGAGTGTGTTCATTCGGTCATTGGTGTGCGCCCTGGTGAGAAAATCCATGAGGAGATGATTACTGCCAGTGACAGCCTTAACACGGTAGACATGGGTAAGTACTACGCCATTCTGCCAGTGGGGGCAAAATATTCGATGCAGGATTATTGCGAAAAGGTGGGAGCCAGGCCTGTCGAGCAAGGCTTTTGCTATGACAGCGGTAGTAATGAGCATTTTCTCACGGTAGATGAGTTGCGTGACCTTATCCGTGCGTATGTCGATTAAGGCCGCGCAGGTTAAGGTAGAGGCATGATTCCCTACGGGCGCCAAGATGTTTCCGAAGCAGACATTCAGGCGGTGGTGAATGTCTTGCGTTCGGACTTCCTCACGCAGGGCCCAGCCGTGCCAGCGTTTGAGGCAGCCGTTGCCGGTAATTGTGGCGTGCATCATGCGATAGCGGTTAACAGTGCCACCAGCGCGCTACATATTGCCTGCCTGGCGATGGGCGTTGGGCCTGGGGATTGGGTGTGGACGAGTCCCAATACCTTTGTGGCCAGCGCCAACTGTGCGCTGTATTGCGGTGCGAGAGTTGATTTTGTCGACATCGATCCGCATACATGGAATTTGAGCGTCCCAAAGTTGAGGGAAAAGCTTGCTAGGGCGAAGGAGGATGGATGTTTGCCCAAGGTGGTGGTGCCGGTGCATTTTTCCGGTCAGCCTCCCGAGCAGGAGGCGATCTGGGATTTGGCGCAAGCATACGGTTTTAGAATCCTGGAAGATGCCTCCCACGCCATCGGCGCATCAAGAAACGGGGAATTAGTCGGCAATTGCCGCTGGTCAGATATCACTGTATTTAGTTTTCACCCGGTCAAGATTATCACTGCAGGTGAGGGCGGCATGGCACTTACCAATGATGAGGGGCTGGCGGAACATATGGTCATGCTCCGCAGTCACGGCATTACTCGCGAGGCCAGCCGCCTTGTGGATGTATCCTTCGGTCCGTGGTACTACGAGCAGCAAATGCTTGGTTTCAACTACCGCATGACAGACATTCAGGCTGCGCTGGGCACGAGCCAGCTTGCGCGTTTGGGTAGTTACATCGAACGCCGCAATGTATTGGCTCAGCGTTACGACCACGCCCTGAGAGATTTACCGTTACAGATACCGACTGTGCAGGATGGGAACCGGTCCGCATTCCATTTATATGTTGTTCGGTTGAAGCTCAACGCTACGGACAAGGCCCACCGACAAGTGTTTGAGTCACTTCGGCAGCGAGGTGTTGGCGTCAATCTCCACTATATGCCGGTTCATCTGCAGCCGTACTATCGGGATCGTGGTTTCGCGCCTGGGCAGTATCCCGAAGCGGAGGCTCATGGCCAAGAAGCCATCACCTTGCCCATGTATTCATCGTTGACCGACCAGCAACAGGATCAGGTGGTGGACTCACTGTATCAAATACTTGAGTGCTGATATGAAGCAAAATAATATCTTTCTGGAATTCGAATGGGATGCATGGTTTGAGCGAAATGCAAAGCTGCTCGTTTTACGTAAACTTCCAGATCCCGATCCCTTGTTGGTCGAGATACTTAATCTGCTCGCCCTTGCGAAAGGAACGAAAATTCCAGAGATTGGCTGTGGGGAGGGGGGCGCTTGAGTTGGTTGAAGGAAAACTATGGGTTCGATTGCTATGGTGTGGAGCCATCCGCTTAAGCCGTTGAGGTTGCAAGGGGGCGGGGTATTGCGACACATCAAGGCACGGCGGATCAATTGCCCTTTGCTGATAATGCCTTCGATGTCCTCATGTTTGGTTTCTGTTTCTATTTATGCGACCGAGAGGATCTGTTCCGTATCGCTTGTGAGGCGGGTAGGGTGTTGAAAAGTCCAGGCTGGCTATTGATCCTAGATTTCTATAGTCCGCACCGGTGAAGCGGGAATATCATCATCGTTCCGGAGTTTTTACTCATAAGATGGACTATAGAGCCCTTTTCACATGGAATTCTTCGTATGTGAATTTTTGTCACAAGGTTCGTCATCATTCAAAAGATGGCTATGATGATCCGAAAGAATGGGTCGCTACGTCGGTGATTCACAAGAATTTGAAGGTGAATGAGTAGCCGTCTCGCCCTCGGTACCGTTCAATTCGGTTTTCCCTATGGCATTGCCAATCAGGCTGGCCAAGTCGCCCGCGATGAGGCGAGCGCGATTCTGAGCCATGCCCTGGCTATGGGGGTCGATACTCTCGATACCGCTATTGCCTATGGTGAGAGCGAGCAACGGCTGGGCGACATTGGGATTGGACAGTGGCAGGTCATTTCAAAGCTGTCAGCCGTCCAGGAACCGTGTATAGATGTTTCAGCCTGGGTACAGGAATCAGTTCTCGGTTCTCTCGAGCGACTCAGAATCCCCAAACTTTACGGGCTGTTGTTGCATCGACCGCAACAGCTTCTCGGAGCCCAAGGCGACGCCCTTTATCGAGCATTGGTCGCAATCAAGGATCATGGCAAGGTGGGGAAGATCGGGATCTCTATCTACGATCCTCGCGAGCTCGATGCCCTATGCCCACACTATCACTTCGATGTGGTGCAAGCGCCATTCAATATCTTGGATCGACGCCTTGTCGCATCGGGCTGGTTGGAGCGGCTGCACCAAGCCGGTACAGAAATTCATATCCGCTCAGTCTTTCTCCAGGGGCTGTTATTAATGAAAGCGGCAAATCGGCCTGCTACATTTAACCGCTGGCGACCGTTGTGGCAGCAATGGCATAACTGGTTGGATGACGAGGCATTGACCCCACTGCAAGCATGCTTGGGTTTTGCGCTAGCGCAACCCCAGATAGCTCGTGTGGTGGTTGGCGTCGATAGCCTGATGCAGTTTAAAGATGTTCTTGATAATCTCGGGTCGCCGCCCATAGAGCCGCCTGCATTCCTTGTGAGTGAAGATATCGATCTCATCAATCCATCTCGTTGGATAGCCTAATGAAGACCGTCGCCATTGTCCAGGCCCGCATGGGTTCTATGCGTTTCCCTAACAAGGTCATGCGACCTATCTGTGGCACACCGTTGATCGGTTTGTTGCTGGAGCGGCTGGCAACGGCTCAGCGCATCGACCAGATTGTGCTTGCCACCTCGGAAGACGAGCGTAGCGAGCCGTTGGCCAAGTATGTGCGTGGGCTCGGTTACGCAGTGTATCAAGGTAGCGAAAACGATGTGCTCGACCGGTATTACCAGGCGGCAAAAAAGGCAAATGCGGATACAGTGGTGCGTATCACGGGCGATTGCCCCTTGATCGATCCCGTGCTTGTTGATTCGGTCATCGCTAGGTTTTTAGACTCCGGTGTGGACTATGCCTCCAATGTGTCGCCGCCGACCTATCCGGATGGGCTGGACGTCGAGGTGTTTTCTTGTCGGGCGTTGGAGACAGCGTGGACTCAGGCGAAGGAGTTCCATCAGCGTGAGCACGTTACTCCCTTTGTCCGTGGATCAGGCAAGTTCAGCCAGGTTAGTGTGTCAAATGTTGAGAACCATTCAGGTGAACGTTGGACCGTCGATGAGCCAGAAGACTTGGAAGTCATGCGGAGGGTTTTCGAACATTTCCATCCTCGACGGGATTTTGGTTGGCTTGAAGTGCTAACCCTGCGAAACAAACATCCTGAGTGGTTTATGGCCAATCAACACCTAACTCGCAACGAAGGGGCGGAGCTTGGCATTGGCCAGAAGCTCTGGAGGCGCGCCAAACAAGTGATTCCCGGCGGCAATATGTTGCTCTCCAAACGCGCCGAAATGTTTCTGCCGGACCAGTGGCCGGCCTATTTCAGTAAAGCTAATGGTTGCAAGGTGTGGGACTTGGATGGTCACGAATACATCGACATGTCCATCATGGGAGTTGGGACCAATATTCTAGGCTACGGGCATCCCGAAGTGGATGAGGCGGTGCGCAAAACGATTGATGCCGGCAACATGTCCACGTTGAACTGTCCGGAGGAGGTTTATCTGGCCGAGCGGCTGGTGGAGCTTCATCCTTGGGCGGATATGGTGCGTCTGGCTCGTTCCGGTGGCGAAGCTAATGCGGTCGCCATTCGAATCGCGCGTGCGGCTTCCGGGAAAGACAAGGTTGCCTTTTGCGGCTATCACGGCTGGCATGACTGGTACCTTGCCGCTAATCTTGGCGATGAAACACATCTTGCCGGGCACTTGTTGCCGGGCCTTGAGCCTAAAGGGGTGCCGGACAATTTACGCGACACGATTTTCCCGTTTGCGTATAACCGCTTTGACGAACTTCAAACCTTGGTTAATGCCCATGATATTGGTGTGATCAAGATGGAGGTGTCACGCAACCAGGGACCGGAGAATGGCTTTCTTGAAAAAGTCAGGAAGCTGGCCACCGAGCGTGGCATTGTGCTTATCTTCGATGAATGCACGTCTGGTTTTCGACAAACCTTCGGGGGGCTGCATAAACTCTATGGCGTCGAGCCTGACATGGCGATGTTTGGCAAGGCTTTGGGGAACGGCTACGCCATCACGGCTACCATTGGTCGCCGTGAAGTCATGCAAGCAGCGCAGGCTACGTTCATTAGCAGTACATTTTGGACTGAGCGTATCGGTCCGACCGCCGGACTTAAAACATTGGAAGTCATGGAACGATTGAAGTCATGGGATGCCATTACCAAGACCGGCTTGAGTATCCGCCAGGGGTGGCAACAACTCGCTGACAAACACGGTCTTAAGATCGATCACTGGGGATTGCCGGCACTGACAGGGTTTACTTTCCGGAGTCCCAATGCCCTTGCGTATAAGACGCTCGTCACGCAAGAAATGCTGACCAACGGCTATTTGGCCGGTAACAGCGTGTATGTTTGCACTGAACATACTCCTGAAGTGGTCTCGGGATTTTTTGAAGCGCTGGATCCTGTTTTTCTCTTGATCAAGGAATGCGAGGAGGGGCGAGATATTATGAGCCTATTGAAAGGCCCGGTCTGCCATGGCGGGTTCAAACGCTTGAATTGAGCATTGAATGAAAATTGCCTTTCGGGTCGATGCTTCGAGTCAAATCGGCACGGGTCATTTTATGCGCTGTCTGACCTTGGCGGATGCGTTGAAACAGCGCGGTGTACAGACCCGTGTTCTTAGTCGTCATTTGCCAGGGTATTTAAGGGACATGTTGGTGGCAAAGGAGCATGAATTCATGCTCCTCAATGGTCGCTCAGTTGAGGCGCTCCAGGACGATTTAGCCCACTCTCACTGGCTTGGCACTAGTCAGCTGGTTGATGCTCAAGACTCCATTCAGGCGTTGTCTGATCAAGTCTGGGACTGGTTGGTTGTAGATCACTATGCATTGGATATTCGTTGGGAGTCTCTCCTTAGAAAGACGGCCAAGAATATTCTGGTTATCGACGACATCGCTGACCGGCAGCACGACGGCGATGTTCTGTTGGATCAGAATTTCTACACGGATATGGACACCCGGTACGCCGGAAAAGTGCCCGCGTATTGCCGGTTATTGCTTGGTCTTCGCTATGCTCTGCTGCGTGATGAATTTCGTCAATTGCGTGAGCAGGTCAGGCCTCGGACAGGGCCGGTTAGGAAAGTGCTGGTATTCTTCGGCGGTGTAGATGCCGACAATTATACTGCTCGGGCCATCGAAGCACTGGCTAATATCGGCGGCCAGGATTTACATGTTGATGTCGTGGTTGGTGCACAGCACCCGCACCTCAAAGAAATTGAGTTAACGTGTGCCGATCATGGCTTTGTCTGCCATGTGCAAACCAATCGGATGGCCGAGTTAATGGCATCTGCTGACCTGGCTATTGGTGCAGCTGGGTCGGCTAGTTGGGAGCGGTGCTGTATGGGATTGCCGGCGCTAGCTTTTCCCACGGCTAGCAATCAGCGACCGCTGGTTGAGGCCGCTGCGGTACGGGGGCTGTTGTACGCGCCTCGCTCTCAGTCTAACGGTACGCCATCTCTTGAGCTCCATCTTAAGGCATTATTAGATAACCCGCGTTTGCTGGAGTCGGTATCTCGCAGAAGTGTCGAGGCTGTAGATGGTCGTGGAGTACAGCGTGTGTTACGGGCAATTGGAAGTAACTCGATTGCAATTCGTGAAGCGACGCAAGCCGATTCTGAAAAATTGTTTATTTGGCGAAATCATTCTTCTGTCAGAGCGGTATCTCGCAATGTCGATCCAATCGAAAAGCCTGCTCACGATGCATGGTTGAGTGCGGTTATTTCCGACTCAGACCGGGCACTGCTGATTGGGGAGTGTCGAGGCGAGGTAGTTGGCGTAGTGCGTTTCGATGTGCGGGCAGGTGAGGCTGAGGTCTCGATATATCTGGTGCCAGATCATCAAGGGGAAGGTTATGGCCCAGAGCTGTTACTCGCTACGGAGCAGTGGCTCGCTGAATCTTATTCCGATGTGCGGATTATTAGGGCAGAAGTCCTTGGCTGCAACCAGCCTTCGCACAGTCTTTTCCGTACATGCGGCTATCAAGTGCGCGCTACTCTGTATGCCAAGGAAGTTCATCGTGTATGAGTAAACCGATTCGCGTCGCCAAACATTTTATAGGCCAAGGGCAGGCTCCTTTTATCATTGCGGAGATGTCTGGAAATCATAACCAGTCGCTTGAACGGGCTTTTGAAATAGTCGATGCCGCTGCCAAGGCGGGGGTACATGCGCTGAAAATTCAGACTTATACGCCAGATACGATGACGATTGATCTGGACGAGCGGGAGTTTCATGTCGGCGACTCTAAGAGTTTGTGGGCGGGTACCTCACTCTACGAGCTCTACGGTAAGGCCTATACTCCATGGGATTGGCATAAACCCATCTTCGACCGGGCGCGTCAACGTGGAGTTGTTGCCTTTAGCACGCCGTTTGATGGCACGGCGGTAGATTTTCTCGAGAGCCTGAACGTGCCCTGTTACAAGATCGCGTCTTTCGAGAACGCTGATCTGCCACTGATTCGTCAAGTAGCTGCTACGGGCAAGCCGCTTATCATTTCAACTGGAATGGCCACCGTGGCAGAGCTGGACGAAACCGTTCGCACCGCACGTGAGGCTGGCTGTAAGGACCTGATCTTACTCAAGTGCACCAGTACCTATCCTGCCACTGCAGCAAATACTAATATTTTGACCATCCCGCACCTGCGCGAGTTGTTTGGCTGCGAAGTGGGTTTGTCCGATCATACTATGGGCGTTGGAGTGTCAGTAGCCAGCGTAGCGCTAGGTGCCACCGTTATCGAGAAGCACTTTACCCTCAATCGTGCAGATGGTGGTGTGGACAGCACTTTCTCCATGGAGCCCGCCGAGATGGCACAGCTAGTAGTAGAGACTGAACGCGCTTGGCAGGCGTTAGGGCAAGTGCGCTATGGTCCGACCGAAGCAGAGAAGGAGTCGATCCGGTTCAGGCGCTCTCTTTATATAGTGAAGGATCTGGAGGCAGGCGATGTGTTGACTGAAGAAAATGTGCGGGCAATTCGACCTGGGCTAGGGTTGGCACCGAAGTATCTAGAGCACGTCTTGGGAAAGACCGTGAAACAGGACGTGAAGCGCGGGACGGCGTTGGGATGGGAACTTTTCCAGTGACGCACCGAGAATCCTGCGCGAGTGATGAAGAAGGATACGGGCTGCATCGCTCATGACTGACGCGCCGCGCTATCTAATCACTACAGCCGATGAGCGAACATGGAAGTTCGATCGTCCAGTGCTGTTTCTTGGAGAATGGTGCCGTCGGTTTGATCGCAAGCATATTTGGTCAAAGATGGACGCGATTGTGGCTGAGCCGTATGGACTGGGCCGGTCACGGAAAGATAAAGACCATGCGTTAGCCCGAGCGATTGAAATGCAACTCCTTTCGGTTCTTTGTGGTGAGCTGAACATATTTCATGGAACAAGTCACTGTCGTCGTTATTGGCAAATTATCCTTGGGCATTGGTTGCGGCGGTATGTCGATGTTGTTTTCAATCGGTATCAAACGCTCCGGCAATGCGTAGGAGCCTACCGTGTAAGTGGCACCGGTAGGTTAATCGGTAGCAATTATGGCTTGGCTACGCGGGATTCTTTGTCTTTTATTCTGGCTTGCAATGATTCGGCCTGGAACAGTGCTTTATACGCCAGAATACTTGGATTTTTCCCGGACAGTGGGTTGGTAGTAATGGACGTCCCTGTCGAGGACGGTTCTTGCTTCGAGATGCCGGAGAGCTTTGGTCGAGACTCATGTGGAAAGCGTTTTGCGCGCATCGTTAGTTGGCAGGTAGAGGCATTGACGGATTTGTTTACCCGAGACGATGATGCTTTCATTATCAATAGTTACTTGCCTCCAGTGCAAGAGGCTAAGCTTCAAGTAAGTCTCGGGCAGGTTCCAAAGCATTGGCGTTTTCCAAAGGTGAGGAAATTTGAGCCTGATGTCGAGTTGCGCAAAAGTCTTTCCCTGCGCGTAGGCAAAAGGTTTGCCGGGGAATTCGAATGTTGCGTCGCGGGGTTATTGTTCGAGGTTCTGCCATCATGCTATTTGGAGGGCTTTCATGCCATGTGTACGCAGGTAGACTCGTTGCCATGGCCAGTACGGCCCAGCTTCATATTTACCAGTAGTCACTTTGATACCAATGAAATCTTCAAGTGTTGGGTGGCAAGCAAGACGGAGAGTGGGGTGCCTTATTATGTGGGGCAGCACGGGAATAATTATGGTACGCATCGTTATGCAAATCCTTCGGTTGAAGAGAGTACTGCTGATAAGTTTTTGACTTGGGGTTGGACCGACGGGCTCCCGCAGCACACCGCAGCATTTATTTTTAAAACTGCTGGGGGAAAGCCCCAATCCTATAATCCGAAGGGCGGGCTTCTTCTAGTCGAAACCTGCCTAAATCATCGGGTAAGCATTTGGGACGACTACGGTGAGTTTGAGGAATACTTCAAGGAGCAGCAGGCATTTGTCGAAAGTCTTGATCCCTCGCTTCGAGGGGAGCTTACCATTCGCCTGTCCCGAGAATTTGAAATTCATGATTGGGCTGAAGATCTTCGTTGGCAGGAATTTGATCGTCACCTCAAAATTGAGAAAGGGGCTAGGCGCATCAGTAGCCTGATTGGGGACTGTCGGTTGGTGGTGCATAGCTATGATTCAACGGGCATTCTAGAGGGCTTATCTCAAAATGTTCCGACGATGGCATTTTGGCGAGGCGGGCTGGATCATGTGAGAGATAGCGCCAAGGCTTATTATCAGTTGCTTATCGACGCCGGTATTATCCATTTGACACCGCAGTCTGCTGCTAGGCAAATCAATAGGACTTGGGAGGATGTTGTCGGTTGGTGGGAGAGTAGAGACGTGCAGGCGGCACGCCAGACATTTTGTGACCGTTATGCCCGGAGTAGCAAGAGTCCAATCGAAGACTTGAAAGGGATACTTGTCGGAGCTCACCTGTAAGCGCTTAATTGTTGGCTTGGGGGTAATGAAGAGTCTTGCCATATGCACCACGGTACAGATGGAAATTGAAAACTAGGATGCAGGACTGTTTTAAGGATGGGTGCGTTCGAAGACAAAATTTAGTATCACTGTCGTCTGATGCAGGGTGTAGCCCGTGTGTGAGCTTTTCAATCGCATGCAGCGCGTTGGACTTTTCCCTTAGGTTCAGGAGTCTGCAGCTCGACACGTAGCTGTCATTCGCCCTAGTCCAGAGTTGTAGTGGCATGAGCCGCAGGCCAGGAAGTTTGGGTAGAATTTGTGGATGCAGTTGCGAGGACAAGCATGATGAGCCTGAAGGACCTTGTGGATGTTTTGCCTCAGGAGTATCGTTTCTAGGTTAGAAGGGAGCTCCCATAATGAAGTTTAATGATCTAATGAGTGGAAAGCAGGTGTCGGGCTGTTATGTCATCGCCGAGGCCGGTCTTAACCACAATGGGTCGGTGGAGATCGCCAAGGCATTGATTGATGTTGCGGCTATCGCTGGCGCAGATGCGGTTAAGTTTCAGAAGAGAACCGTGGAGAAATTGGCGGTCAAGTCTGTCCTTGACGCACGGGACGATCGCTTCCCGGAATTCGGGAAAACGTATCGTGAGATTCGGGAGCATTTGGAGTTTGCGTTAGATGAATATCGTGACTTGAAGGCGCACGCGGAGGTCAAGGGGCTTAACTTTATGGTCACGGCTTTTGATGCCGAAGCCGTGGACTTCCTTGAGAAGCTTGGAGTCGAGAGCTATAAATTGGCCAGCCATAGCGCGACAAATTTGGCGCTTCTTGACTATTTGGCTCGCTTGCGCAAGCCTACCGTGCTCTCTACTGGAATGGCTGAGTTGGAGGAATTGGATTGTGCTGTTGAAGTATTCCGGCGACATGACGCGCCACTTGCTCTACTGCACTGCGTGTCTGCTTACCCGACGCCTCTGGCGGAGTGCAATCTGGCAATGATTGACGTGCTCAAAGCACGGTACAGGCTACCTGTGGGCTATTCCGGCCATGAGTTAGGCTATTTGCCGACAGTCGTGGCCGTCAGCCTGGGCGCTCAGATAGTCGAACGCCATTTTACTTTAAATAAAACCATGGTTGGATTCGACCATAAGATGTCGCTGGAGCCGGATGAGCTCATTGCCATGGTGCGCGACATTCGAAATGTGCCGAAAATTTGCGGGACGGGCGAGAAGCGGGTCAGCGAGACAGAATGGATTACCCGTCGCAAATATCACGTTTCCATGGTGTCTTCCGTGGCAGTTAAGGCTGGTACAGTGCTATGTGAAACCATGGTGTCTTATCGCAATCCAGGCACCGGGATTCCGTCCAAGCTTGCACATACAGTTCTGGGTAAGCGAGCGCTATGCGATATTCCTGCCGATGAACTGTTGTTACCCGGCATGTTTGAGTAAAGTTACGCAATGCCTGAAATCTCCATCATTGTCCGCACCAAGAATGAGGAACGCTGGATTGCACACTGCCTGGCCATGCTGTATAGGCAGGATCTCCAGGATTTCGAGGTGATTCTGGTAGATAATCAGAGCGTAGACCATACTGTGGCGGTGGCCTCACGTCATCCATTGGCGGCGGTGGTCAATGTTGATGAGTATTTGCCAGGCCACGCCCTCAATGAGGGAATTCGCGTATCCAAGGGTCGATTCATTGTGTGTCTCTCTGCCCATTGCATTCCTAAGGGGACAGATTGGCTATCGACACTTCGACGTAACTTTGATGAGGATAAGAAGTTGGCCGGCGTATACGGGCGTCAGTTGCCGGTAAGCTTTACCAGTGCAGTCGATAAGCGCGATTTACTCATTGTGTTCGGTCAGGACAGACGTGTGCAGATCAAGGACTATTTCTTTCACAATGCCAACAGTATGTTGCCCCGTGATGTGTGGGAGCAATTCCCTTTCGACGAGCAAGTTACCAATATCGAAGATCGTGTATGGGGCAAGTCGGTAATTGAAGCGGGGTACCGCATTGTCTATGACCCGGAAGCGGCGGTATATCATCACCACGGATTGCATCAAGGCAACGCCCCGGAACGCGCCAAAGGTGTGGTTTCTATTATCGAGCGGGTGGACGAGGGATTAGTTAACGAATTACCCGAGTCTCTACGCCCTGAGCACGCCAACATTGCTGCTGTGGTGCCCGTGCAAGGGGAGGTAGAGACGGGGAGCTTTGAGGATCGCCTGTTGACGGGCACCATTGCAGCCCTCAAACAGGCTAAGTATGTTGACCACATTTATCTGGTTGCTGGTTCCCCTGCCTTGGCGGAGCGCTTCGGCGTCAACTGGATCAGTCGCCAGGGATTGGCTGACGTTAACATGATGAGCCTTGATGAGTTGATGAACGAGGTGCTACGCATCATCGAATCCCAAAGGAACTTTCCTGAAGCATTACTATACGTCAACTACGATTATCCATTTCGTCCACCAAATTTGTTTGATGATTTGATCATGGATGCCCAATACAAGGGATATGACACGGTATTTCCCGGACTGATCGACTTCGGCCATTACTGGTTCCATAACGGTAGCGGCGAGTTCAGGCAAACCGACCCGTCATTGAAGTCTCGTGGCCAGCGCCAGCCAATTTACCGAGCTCTTTATGGCCTGGGTTGCGTGAGTTCGGCTTGGGTGATACGCAGTGGCAAAATGGTTGGTGGCAAAATTGGCATCTTGTCCATTGATGGCTCGAGGAGTGCCTTGCGTCTTCGGGATTTGGGGTCTGAAAAAATCTATGAAGCGCTACTCGATCACCCGTCAGGAGTGAAGGCGCAAAGGCCATGAACGGACAGCCGCGAGTTTTGGCTATAACTCTGGCGCGCGGGGGATCCAAGTCGGTCCCGATGAAAAATATCCGCCCTATCCTGGGTATTCCACTCATCGCATACACCATTGCTGAAGCCCGTCGCAGCCGTTTTATTACGCGCTATCTAGTATCCACCGATGACGAGAACATTCGTCAGGTGGCAATCGCATACGGTGCCGAGGCGCCGTTTCTACGTCCCGCCGAATTTTCCACCGATACTGCTAGCTCGGTTGTTGCTCTGCAACACGCGGTAAGCTGGGCTGAGCAAGAAGAGGGGGGGCGGCGATATGACTACATTATTGAGCTCATGTGCACTAACCCGCTCAAAAATGTGGATGATATCGATGCGGCATTGCATAAATTGATTACTACCGGCGCTGATTCGGTCATTGCGGTACATAAACTCGAGGATCATCATCCTATCCGCATCAAGAAGATCGTTGATGATAAGATTGTGGACTTTTGCCTGCCGGAGATTCCTGAAACTCGCCGCCAAGACCTGAAGCCAGATGCCTATGTTCGAAGCGGATCGATTTATGCTTTGCGGCGTGATCATTTGATGGTTGACGGCCGACGCTACGGTACGGAGCACAGTCGCCCGCATATTCTAGCGCCAGAGCGGACAGTCAATGTGGATGCTGAGATCGACTTTCTGGTGGCAGAGAAGCTTCTTGAAAGGGCTCCGCGAGCTTACGTTAAGCCCATGAACGTCAAGAGACCATGATGCGACCCGAGATTTTAGTAATCACCCCGGTCCGGCATATTGCTGGAGTGTCGGAGGTTCTAGAGGCAACGGGCCATGTAACATACATGGACGACCCGACCCCGGATGAGGTGCTTGCCGCCATTGGAAAGTATGACGCACTCTATACCAATCCCAATAAGTCCAAGGTTTTTATTGGGTCAAAAGTAATTGACGCAGCGAGGAGCTTGAAAGTTATTTGCACCGCTTCGACGGGCACTAACCATATCGATAAAGCCTATGCCGCAGAGAAGGGATTGCCGATTCTGTCGTTGACTGAAGAGCGCGAGGTGATCAACCGTATCAGTTCCACCGCTGAACTGGCCTTTGCCTTGACGATGGCAGGGTTGCGGCATGTGGTGCGTAGCCATAACGCAGTGCTGGCTGGAGAGTGGGATTACACCCGCTACATCGGCCGCCAGATGAACTGCTTGACCATTGGCGTGATTGGCTACGGACGGCTAGGAGCCATGTATGCTCGCTATTGTCAGGCGTTTGGTGCGCGCGTTTTGGTTTCCGACCCCTATAAAGCCGTGGATCGGGAAGGACTGGAGCAGGTGAAAGACCTATCGATGTTATTGCGTGACTCGGACGTGATTGCGATTCATGTGCATGTCACAGACGAAACGCAGGGGATGATGAACGGGAAATGCTTTGCGCAGATGAAGAAGGATGTATTGCTGGTCAACACCTCGCGTGGTGATATCGTTAATGAAACGGATCTTGTGTGTTTTTTGCGCGCAGCCCCGCAGGCTCGTGTAGCGACTGATGTGCTCGCCGATGAGATTCGCAATCGGTTAGCAAGTCCTTTGCTCCAGTATGCCCATGAGAGCGAGCAGGTAATTATTACCCCGCACATTGGCGGCATGTCTCGTGAGGCGCAGGAGATTGCATATGGGCATGCGGCGCATCGCTTGCAGCGCTTCTGGCTAGCGCGCGCGTAAGTTCCTATGTCTCTTCTTGGGGGGGGCTTGCTCAGACTGTAATCGTCGCTGTGTTATGGATTGTGACCTCTCTCGAAGCTATTTGGACACATTTGAGTTTATGCGGCCACGTCTTTCGATGAGTGGGATGATTCACCTTGACGAGTATTGCCCCCCCCCCCCAATTTTTTTGGAGGGTCCCGTGGCGATCGATGAGTTGGTTGGCGACAAATGCGCGAGGTTGGAGATGGCGATGCGGACACCTGGCGCGTTTCAGTGGCAGTATGTCACAAGAGAAGTTCAACTCTCTCTACTCACATCGCTTGCTATAAGAGGCTGCTAGATGTCTGATTCAATCCTTTTTAGGGGCGAAGACCTTGAGCGATTCAGTGAATGGCGGACTGTCGAGAAAGACCATTGCATTGCCTGTGGTAGTAGGGAGTTTGGGTTATGGGCAACTGCAGGTTCGTACAGCTCCGTGCAGTGTGTTAAATGCGGGCTTATCTGGATGAGCCCGCATTTGAACGATGAAGGTTTGGCTAAATATTATGCGAATTACATTGGTCGTCGGCGTCTGAATGATGACTTGAAAATGGAACAGCGCAAGATTCAGTACCAATTTGACCGAGAGCTTATTGATCACTTTATAAGCGAGGGTAAGGTTCTCGATGTCGGATGTAATGGTGGTTTTTTCTTGGAAGCGTTAAGCGGAAATTTCGAAAAGCATGGCATTGAGATTGATCCAGAGGCGGTTGCTTATGCGCGAAAAAACCAGAAGGAGTTTGGTCGTGAGGTTCTCCATGTTTCCCTAATGGAAGCGCCATATGAGGCCAGCTCATTCGACATGATTGCGATGCGGGGCACGATTGAACATCTCCCAGATCCAGTGAGTGCAATCAGGAAGGTCAGCCAGCTTCTTAAAAAAGTGGATATTATTATATCGCAGCCACTCCAAACGGTGACAGCTTTGCGGCTAATTTGTTTCGTGATAAGTGGACGTTGTTTCACCCAGTTCAGCATATTTGGCATTTTAGTCCAGGGACGCTCAGCCTTGTCTGCTCCAGGTTCGGGCTTAAACTTATCGCCAAGCAATTTCCATACCTTATGACACCTTACGAAAATGTGCATGAGGACGTGAAGGTTGTTGCAGGTGCAATCAAGTTAAGGGAGCGAAACCCGTCAGCCGAGCTGCCGGTTAGCCCGCCATTTTGGGAGAACATGATGGCGTTAGTGTTTGAGAAGGTGGAATAGGTTTTTCAGGACAGTGAAATGAAACCTGCAATTATGACTTCGTCTGTGGCTGTCAGTATGCGTGCCATTCCTCTTCTAGCTGAGTCTAGCCAGCCGGAACAGTTCGCATTATTCCCCTGTGAGTATGGGGGAGGCGTGATAATTGCCCAGGAAGAGATGTTGCAGTTGTCGCGGATTTATTCGCCGATTTATGAGGCATGCATTTTTCGCCTGTCGGGTCGTCTAGTCGACCAGTTTGACATTGCGGAGTCCGCGGCCAGCGTCCTCGCACGTCATGCATTAGTGCCATTACTTCACTGTTTTTTGGATCGTTTGGTTCGAGTGAAGAAAGCAATTGACTGCGCGTCCGGGCAGTTGGTGACGCCTCGCCAGAAATTGCTTCCGACGACGGAGACGATCGAGGCATTCAATCAATGTGCTGTTGCCGGCCCAGCGTTTAACCAGTTGATGATCTGGTTCGTGGGACGAGTCTGGCAGCTCCCAGAGTCCGATCCGGTGCCCGCGCAGCAGGAATTCGGCTCTCAGGTCGGATTTAAAAATAATTTATTTCGCTTGTATCCCCGGACCCTGTGGAGGGTGATAAGGGAGGTAGGACTGCGATTATTTGAGCTATTGCCCAGGACTCGTTTCCCTGCGTTGACCATGGCTAACGCAACAGGAGCATTTCGGGAGCATGGATTTTATTTGAAATACCTTACTGATGTGAGTCCTAAATGGCCACTTGCCTCAGTGGGTATCGACAGAGAGCTTAGAGTGAAATTGCTTTCTGATGATTTCATCGAAGGCAGTGATTTGAATGATTTGTTCGTTAAATTGGAATTGGAAGCCTTTGAGCGAAAACGTGCTCGGCTTCTTTTGGTAGAGTTCGTTCGAAATTACTATCCGCCATCGCTTCTTGAGGCAATCCCGGCGAATCTGAACCGGGCTCTGCGGGTATTGCACCCGCTAAAAAGGAAAGCGCTTATTTCGTCGAGCGGCAGAGATTCTCGTTCTGCATATATTGTAGCTGGTGCAAAACAGATGGGCCTATCCATTATTGATCATCAGCATGGCGGACACTATGGATACCTTGAAGACGTGAATGTAATCTTAGAGCTAGAATATCCTGGAGTGGATCAGTTCGTAAGTTGGGGCTGGTCTCGGTTGCCAACTCATCCTGCCGTTAAAGGAATGTCTGTCGTTGAGTTGCCAAGCCCATGGCTGAGTGAGCGGAAACGTTATTGGGCTGGCTTAAGTCTTGATGGAGAAAAAGAGTACGATTTTTTACTGATGTCCAATATGGTGAAACGTTTTCCTGCAGCACCGCAGGGCGCGTCAACGTCTCGTATCGATCTCATCCAGGAATTCGCGGAATCGTTAAAGCATCTTGTTCGAAAAACGGTCGAGAGGGGTGTTCGGACTTTTCATAAACCCTATAATGTAACGACTGTGAACTTGCTCGCTAAAACCATGCAAGAGTTAGAGTCAATTGGAGGGGCGCATTACTTTTGTGAGCAGCAGTTGGATAAGGGGTTAACTCATGAGCTCGTGCAACGCTGTCATGTGGTCCTATGGGATCAGCCTGGGACGGGGTTTCTTGAATGCCTTTCATCGAATATTCCGACCATGGTTTATTGGCCACGGACGTATTGTCGAGAGGAGGCGTGGGTCGAATCATTGTTTTTACAGCTTGAGCAATTAGGGGTTGTTCACCGTCACGTGGAGACGTTGATTGAAGAGATTCGGATTTTCAAGAAGTCGCCGCATTCTTGGATGAATCATCCTGAGCGGGTTGCGCTGATAGATCGCTTCTGTCGGATGTTCGCGTGGGCGAGTGACGAATGGCCTGAGTGCTGGCGTCGGTATTTTGATGGGCTGTCCTGTCGCAGTGATGGTGCAAATGATCGATAGTACGGTGATTAGTCTGAAGAAGTATGGGTTTGCCAAAAGCGCTACGAAGATATTGTCATCAAGCGAAGCAGTGGAGTTGAGCCAACTTATCAATGAATTGTTCAAGGATGAATCGGTCATTGACCGTAAGAGTGCCAATGCCTCGGTTATTGTCAATTTGCCTGGGATGAATCCGCGGCTTGACTGGTTGCTCGAAAAGATAGTGAGCCATGATGGTGTCAGATCCGTTCTCGCCCAGGTTCTTGGGGACAATTATAAGGTGTGGCAGGTGAATGCGCGTCGGTCTGAGATCGGCGATAAAGGGCTTTGGCTTCATCAGGATGCGCCAGGAGAAACGAACTTGGCTGTGTTTCTGTCCGATAATATGTCTGGGGCTGGCGCTACCGCATTTCTCGCAATGTCGCATAGGTTGCCTCGCTGGGCCAGTCGGATTTCATGGTCGAGTATTCGTCTTGCCGCACCGTGGCTTACACCGCTCAAAGGCAAGCTAGGGGAGAGCGCTTTCTTTTTCAATCGCACGTGGCATGCGCGGCTGAAAAATAACTCATCGCAAGTGCAGGATGTCATTTTGATGAGTTTTTTCCCGCAGGGGGGGGTATTCACGCCATGCAAACAGAGTCAGGAGAGGCTGGAGAGTTGGGACGGATGGGAGCTTGGTCGTCTGTTAGATTTAAGCAAGGGGACACGATTATTGGAAGATGGACGCGTCCAGGTTGTTTCCCCATGGAACAAGCAAGTCAATGACTCCTATGCGATGTTATTGGAATGTGCTGAATGCAACGGCGTCAAGGGGGGAGTAGCGCCTCTCTTTTTCAGGGTAATATTCCTGGATCTGGCATTTCGACCGTTATATTTGATCTATAGATTGTTCAAGCCGTTGATTCAGCCAGGTAAATGAAAGTTATAAAATGAAGTTGCTCGTTACTGGGGCCGATGGATTTATTGGCTCGCATCTTGTCGAGGCCCTTGTCCGTCAAGGGCATGATATCCGGGCATTTGTACTTTACACCTCTTTTAATTCCTGGGGTTGGCTGGATCATTGCAGCGAAGATGTGAAGGGTAAATTTGAAGTGTTTGCCGGTGATATTCGTGATCCGTATGGCGTGAAAGTGGCAATGAAAGGCTGCGATGCGGTGTTACACCTGGCTGCCTTGATCGCCATTCCGTATTCGTATCATTCGCCTGAGACCTACGTCGATACCAATATCAAAGGCACGCTGAATGTGCTGCAGGCGGCGCGTGAGCTTGCTGTACGGCGCGTGATTCATACTTCCACGAGTGAAGTCTATGGTACGGCGCGTTTTGTGCCAATTACCGAGGTGCATCCGCTGCAGGGGCAGTCTCCATACTCGGCGACTAAGATTGCTGCGGACCAGCTGGCCTTCTCTTTCTATGCGTCATTCGGTTTGCCGGTGGTGATTGCGCGACCGTTTAACACGTATGGACCGCGGCAGTCTGCACGAGCGGTGATCCCGACCATCATATCGCAGATTGCCATCGGGCAGCGACGGGTTAAACTGGGTGCGGTAGTGCCCACACGCGATTTTAGCTATGTGCAGGATACGGTGGCTGGTTTTATCGCTGCGCTCAACTCTGATCAGGGGCTGGGCGAAGCAGTGAACTTCGGTAGCAATTTTGAGATTTCAATCGGTGACACTGCTCGATTGATTGCTGAGGCTATGAATACTGAGATTGAGATCATTGTTGACGAAGAGCGGTTGCGTCCTGAGACTTCCGAAGTCGAACGCCTATGGGCCGACAATACTAAGGCTAAGCAACTTTTTGGTTGGCAACCTAGTCATAGTGGTCGCGAGGGATTCAAGCGTGGCCTTGAAGCAACTATTGAATGGTTCAAGAATCCCATAAACCTCTCCAGCTATAAATCTGATCGCTATAACATCTGAGATGGATGCCACTGTGGAGTTGGTCAGTCGGGATTTGCTGCAAGTGTTGCACGATGTTTTGGGTGCGCCTGACAGACTGATTGCCCTGCACGAACCGGAGTTTGTCGGCAATGAGAGTGCGCTGCTACAGGACTGCCTCGATTCTACTTTCGTTTCATCTGTCGGTAAATATGTCGATCAGTTTGAGTCGATGCTGGCTGACTACACCGGCGCCAAACATGCAGTAGCAGTCGTTAATGGAACGGCAGCGCTACACATCGCACTCAAGCTTGTTGGTGTGCAACCTCAGGATGAAGTTCTAGTGCCGGCACTATCGTTCGTGGCTACCGCCAATGCGGTTGTTCATTGTGGTGGGGTGCCTCATTTTGTGGACAGCGGTCTCGATACCATGGGGATAGACCCAATCGCGCTTTCCGAATATTTAGATGCCACTGCTGAGCTTACATCTCATGGTTTGCGCAATCGGCATACTGGTCGCCGCATTGCCTCGATTGTGCCCATGCATACCTATGGACACCCAGTTGATATGGTGTCCTTGATGGAGGTTGCTAATCGCTATAAATTGCTTGTGGTGGAGGATTCCGCTGAGTCGCTGGGCAGTACCTATCAGGGGCAGCACACCGGCACATTTGGAAAGTTTGGTACGTTCAGCTTTAATGGCAATAAAATCATTACGACAGGCGGCGGTGGCGCCATGCTGACTAACGATACTGATCTGGCACGACATGCCAAGCATCTCACAACCACGGCCAAGCGGCTCCACCGCTGGGAGTTTTCCCATGATGAGGTTGCGTGGAACTATCGCCTCCCTAATCTGAATGCAGCGTTAGGCTGCGCGCAGATGGAGCGCCTGCCAGATTTCCTGGTGCGCAAGCGCGAGCTGGCGGCGCGGTATCAATCAGCGTGTCGTGGTCTTATTGGTATTCGATTCGTACCTGAGCCTGCAGGATGTCGAAGCAATTACTGGCTCAATTCAGTGCGTTTGGAGCAGCCAGGCACAAATGCTCGCGACCGGGCACTTGCTGTCGCTAATGATAACGGCTATCAGTGCCGACCGGCATGGACGCTCTTGCATAAGCTCCCCATGTATGCTGACTGTCCGCGCGCTCCGCTGCCAGTGGCAGAGCAGTTAGAGTCTAGCCTGATCAACCTGCCTAGTAGTGCTAAGCTGGCAAGGCAGTTGTTATGACCATCAAGCGAAAAATTTGTGTAGTGACAGGCACCCGCGCAGAATACGGATTGCTCTATTGTCTAATGAAGGAGATCGATGCGGATGTCGATCTGCAATTGCAGATCATCGTGACCGGCATGCATCTTTCGCCTGAATTTGGATTGACCTATCTGCAGATCGAAGCCGATGGTTTCGCTATCGATGCTAAAGTTGAGATGTTGCTTTCGTCCGATTCGAATGTGGGTATTGCTAAGTCCATAGGCGTAGGTGTTATCGGCTTTGCTGATGCATTGGACAGCCTAAAGCCTGATATCCTTGTCGTGCTAGGTGATCGGGTTGAGATTCTGGCAGCGGCTCAGGCGGCGATGGTGGCACGGGTTCCCATTGCGCACATCCATGGAGGGGAGAGGACCGAAGGCGCCTACGATGAGGGTATTCGGCATGCGGTTACAAAAATGGCGCAGTGGCATTTCGTGGCTGCAGATGCCTATCGGAGGAGAGTTATTCAACTGGGGGAATCACCCGATCGTGTGTTCAATTTTGGTGCACCTGGACTAGATCGTCTTCAGCGTATTGAGTGGATGGATAGGTCTTCTTTAGAAAAGTCATTGGAAGTCAAGCTTGGCCCTCTAGTCTTTTTGGTTACCTACCACCCCGCAACCTTGGGTCAGCAAAAGCCTGTCGAAGCGATGAACGCGTTGCTTGCTGCATTGGATGATTTTCCTGAGGCAACCGTCATCTTTACGTACCCAAACGCAGACGCGGGTGGACGCGTGTTGATCGAGGGGCTGGATCAGTGGGTTGCGGCAAATAAGTGCCGAGCCAGGGCCTTTGTTTCGTTGGGGCAACAGCGGTATTTGAGCTTGATGCGAGAGTCGGATGTGATCCTCGGTAACTCCTCGAGCGCGCTCATTGAAGCGCCTATTATCAAAAGGGCATCGGTGAATATTGGCGATCGTCAAAATGGGAGGCTGAAAGCGTCGAGTGTTATTGATGCTTCGGAGGAAAGTGAATCGATCATTGTCGCAATAAATAAGGCGCTTTCGGAAGAGTTCCGTGCAGGACTGTCGTCTACGAAGTCTCTTTATGGTTCCGGCGAGGTTAGCCGGCAAATCAAAGACACTCTCAAGGCGGGTGCACTTCAGATACGGAAAGTATTTTTTGACATCGATCATGCACACTGACAAGCCAACATTCATCATCGCCGAAGCGGGTGTTAATCATAACGGTGATCTGAGTCTTGCTGGACAGTTGATTGACGTTGCTGCTGAAGCCGGTGTGGATGCGGTCAAGTTCCAAACGTTTCTCTCTGAGCACCTAGTCACCCGCAATACTCCTAAAGCGGAATATCAAGCTCGCGCGACTGATCAGTCCGAAAGCCAGTTCGAGATGATTCGAAGGCTCGAATTGACCGGGTCCGATCATGAGACATTAATGGCTCATGCTCAAGCGCGCGGCATTGCATTTTTGTCCACCCCTTTCGATGTGCCGAGTCTGCACCTTCTCACCGAACGATGTAAGCTACAGGTCATCAAGATTCCGTCCGGGGAGATTACCAACGCCCCTTTTTTACTTGCCATCGCGAGGACTGCGCAGCGAGTGATTCTCTCTACTGGCATGAGCACATTGGGGGAGGTGGAGGCGGCTTTGGGTGTATTGGCGTTTGGGTGTATTGCGCCAGGTGAGGTTAAACCACAAATCGGAGACTTTGAGCAGGCTTTTGCCTCTAGCGCGGGTCAGCGAGCTCTGCGGGATCGTGTGACGTTGCTTCACTGCACGACTGAATATCCAGCGCCCTACGGTGAAGTGAATTTGCGCGCCATGAACACCCTGAGTGAGGCGTTTGGGCTACCGGTGGGCTACTCGGATCACACGACGGGGATTCATATTTCGCTGGCTGCTGTGGCCTGTGGAGCACGAGTGATCGAAAAACATTTTACCCTGGATCGCAATCTGCCAGGCCCGGATCACAAGGCCTCGCTTGAGCCAGGTGAGTTGTGTGAGCTTGTCCGCCAGATCCGCGAGATTGCGCAAGCCTTGGGTGATGGCGTCAAGCGACCGACCGTATCTGAAAGGAAGAATCGTGATGTTGCTCGTAAGATTCTGGTGGCAGCGAGGGCGATAAAGTTGGGTGAGGTGTTTACGGAAGAGAACCTTGTGTGTAAACGGTCTGGGGCGGGTGTGAGCCCATTTGCCTATTGGCAAATCTTAGGGCAGCGAGCAATTCGCGCGTATAAGGCTGACGAAGCACTAGATGTCTAAGCAAGTTTATTTACTTGGTGGCGGTGGGCATGGCCGAGTTGTTTTGGATGCGTTACTGTCATGTGGTGTAAACGTTGCCGGTGTGATTGATCCTGGGCTGAAAGTTGGAAGCCCAGTGTTCGGCGTATCCGTCATGGGCGGCGATGAATTTTTAGATCGGATTGCGCCGACCGATGCGTTGCTCATCAATGGTTTAGGAGCCAACTCATGCGTGCGTAGTCGAAGGAAATTGTTTGAAGACCTAAAGTCGCGTGGTTTTTCATTTGATGTGGTGCGACATTCTTCTTCAGTGATCGGGCGAGAGTGCTACTTGGGCGAAAGTTCGCAAATCATGGCGGGGGCAGTTTTGCAGAGCCGGGTCCAGATCGGAGTTAATACGGTAATTAATACTCGGGCCAGCATCGATCACGACTGTATCGTTGGCGCTCATGCCTTTGTTGCACCTGGTGTTGTGTTGAGTGGGGATGTAGAGGTGGGAGATTCAGCCTTCATTGGCGTGGGAGTAGTTGTGCTGCCTGGAATAGTGATCGGTGCAAGTGCTGTAATTGGTGCCGGTTCCGTTGTCATCAAAAGTGTTCCTGACGGATGGATCGTCGCAGGTAATCCCGCAGTCAAGATTGGAATGGCCAAGTAATGCAAAATTGGAAGGATGTGGTTGTTTCGCCAGAAACATCGTTGGGTGCTGTGATCGCCAAGGTTGATGCATCGGGACTGCAGGTGGCGCTGGTGGTGGCATCTGACGATTCTTTGCTCGGTGTCTTGACGGACGGGAATATCCGCCGAGCCATTTTGGCAGGCAAAGGACTTCAAGTTCCTGTTTCAGCGATAATGACTGTCATGCCGACAACCGTTGGGGCATCTACTCCCCGTGACGAGATGCTAGGGCTTATGCGCCGAAAAGTACTTCATCATCTACCTCTGGTAGATGATGGTGGCCGTGTTGTTGGCCTGGTGACTCTCGATGAACTCATCGGTGCTATTGAACGTCCCAATTGGGTTGTGCTGATGGCTGGTGGTCTGGGTACGCGTCTGCAACCGCTTACCGACGAGTGTCCTAAGCCGCTATTGTCGGTGGGTGGCAAGCCGATTCTTGAATCTATTCTTGAGAGCTTTGCCGAACAGGGCTTCAAGCATATTTTCTTATCCGTTAACTACAGGGCCGAGATGGTCCGCAATCACTTTGGTGGGGGGGAACGCTGGGGTGTGCAGGTAGCCTACTTGCATGAAAGTACTCGCCTTGGCACCGCTGGCGCGTTGTCATTGTTGCCCGAAAAACCGACCGCTCCGATCGTCGTGATGAATGGCGACCTGCTTACACGTACTAACTACGATAATTTGCTGCAGTTTCACAATGCTCAGGGCGCCATTGCCACAATGGCCGTGCGTGAATATGACTTCCAGGTTCCTTACGGTGTGGTGCGGCTTAGTGGCGCGCACATCGAAGCTATTGAGGAAAAGCCGGTGCAGAGATTTTTCGTCAACGCCGGTATTTACGTGCTGTCACCAGAAGCGCTGGATTATCTGCCAGCGGAGACATTCTTTGACATGCCTACCCTGTTTGAACACCTCGTCGCTGCAGGAAAGACTGCTGCTGCATATCCGCTACGCGAATACTGGCTGGATATTGGGCGGTTGGAAGAGTTTGAGCGAGCGCAGCGAGAGTGGGGGCGGACTCCCCAATGATCAATGGCCAAACAGTGCTTGGTGTAATTACTGCGCGAGGCGGGTCTAAAGCTGTTCCTGGAAAGAATATTCGCGTAGTGGGTGGCAAGCCGTTAATTGCTTGGACTATTAAGGCTGCGCACGCTTCGAAGTATCTGGATCGCTGTATCCTCTCGTCCGATGACGATGCAATTCTTGAAGTCGCTAAGAGCTACGGGTGCGAGGTCCCCTTCAAGCGCGAAGCAGGTTTGGCTGCAGACGACACTCCCGGTGTTGACGTAGTGCTGGACGCATTGGGCCGATGTTCTGGTTATGACTGGGTTGTGTTGCTTCAACCCACTTCTCCTCTACGAACGGCAGATGATATTGATGGGGCGCTGAAAAAGTGTATTGAGTTGGACGCTCCAGCCTGTGTGTCGGTCTGCGAGACACAGCAGAGTCCATTCTGGATGTACTTTCAGAGGGAGTCCCGCCTGTATCCAATTATCGAGAAGCCACTGATTGGGCGCCGACAGGATTTGCCTAAATCTTACGCGTTGAATGGAGCTGTCTATGTGGCTAGCACGTTTTGGTTGGTGAAGCAGAAGACCTTCATGGCGTCAAGTACAGTTGCCTATGAGATGCCAGCGGAGCGCTCGCTAGACATTGATACCGAGGCAGATTTTAAATTTCTTTCAGCCCTCCTCCAATAAAGCGAGAATGAGTATGCATAATTATCCCCGTCGACGCCCGTTCGGTATTGAACCATTCAAGGAAGATAATGGCCCCTTTGAGCCAAGGTACGGCCTTCCAGCGGAAATTGTATTCTGTAAGAGTTGCGTGATTTCAAATCAGCGGCCTAATTCAGCTGTTGAATATACTCATACGAAAGATAGTAAGAAGAAAACTATTCATTTTGACAAGCATGGTATCTGCGATGCCTGCCGGGTAGCCGGCCGCAAAAAAGAAATCAATTGGACGGAGCGTGAAGCTCAATTGCGGGAGCTCTGTGATCGACACCGTAGCAAGGGCGGGTCTTACGATTGCGTCGTGCCAGGCTCTGGCGGTAAGGACAGCTTCTATGCTGCACACATGCTGAAATATAAATACGGCATGCACCCTCTGACGGTAACCTGGGCTCCTCATATTTATACCGATTGGGGTTGGCGCAATTTTCAAAGTTGGATTCATGCTGGGTTCGATAATTTTCTGCATACGCCAAATGGACGGGTGCACCGTTTGTTGACTAGGCTGGCAGTGGAGAATTTGTTCCACCCCTTCCAGGCATTTATGTTTGGGCAAAAGGCGCTGGCGCCAACAATGGCCTTATTGCATAAAATCCCGCTTGTTTTTTACGGCGAAAGCGAAGCCGAGTATGGGAATCCGATCGCCGACTCAAATTCTGCTAAGCGGGATTGGTCATATTTCACCGCCGCCGACAGATCTCAAATATACCTTGGCGGTACATCCGTTGCTGACCTCAAGACTCATTTTGGCGTCGACGACCACGAGTTGCAGCCTTATTTGCCAGCCGATCCGGCACAGATCGAAGCTCAGAAAATAGAGGTTCACTATCTTGGCTACTATCTGAAATGGCATCCGCAGGGTTGTTACTATTATGCGGTTGAGAACGGCGGTTTTCAGGCTTCACCAGAGCGGACACCGGGAACTTATAGTAAGTACAACAGTATAGATGACCGCATCGACGACTTTCATTATTACACCACCTACGTAAAATTTGGCATCGGACGTGCAACTTACGACGCGGCGCAGGAAATCCGTTCAGGAGACATTACTCGAGATGAAGGCGTAGCGTTGGTCGAACGATTTGATGGAGAGTTTCCTGAGCGTTTTGCTGAAGAAATATTCCAGTATCTGAGTATTCCTGCTAAAGATTTCCCTCAGGCCTCAACGATGTTCGAGCAGCCAATTATGGATCGTGCCTATTTTATGCATCTGGCAGACACCTTTCGCTCGTCGCACCTCTGGAAGTATGAGAACGGTGAGTGGAAGCTGCGGCACACAGTTTGGCGCCAGGAAGGTCGATAGATGTCGGGTATCCGTCTAATCGCCCGCCTCGACATCAAGGGGCCCAATCTCATCAAGGGGATTCACCTTGAAGGGTTTCGCGTGATGGGTGATCCGCAGGAATACGCACGGCGCTACTACAAGCAAGGTGCTGATGAGCTGGTCTATATGGATATCGTTGCAAGTCTGTATGGCCGCAATAGCTTGCACGACATCGTGCGGCGGACGGCTCATGATGTATTCGTCCCACTAACCGTTGGGGGCGGCCTACGGTCGGTAGATGATGTACGTGAAATTTTGCGTGCAGGTGCGGATAAGGTGGCGGTCAACACCGCCGCTGTGCAGCGCCCCGAGTTGATCAGCGAAGTCGCCCATATCTTTGGTTCTCAGTGTGTGGTTTTGTCGATTGAAGCCCAACGCCAAGGGAAGGATTGCTGGGAGGTTTATACCGATAATGGCCGTGAGCGTACGGGCCTTGATGTAGTCGCGTGGGCTCGCCGTGGGGTGGAGTTAGGGGCGGGTGAGATTTTGCTTACTTCTATAGATCAAGAGGGGACGCGTAAAGGCTTTGACTGTGAATTGGTGCGCGCAGTCTCGGATGCCGTAAGTGTGCCAGTCATCGCCAGCGGTGGTATGGGTTCGGCCGAGAACTTAGTCGATGTAGTACGCCACGGCCATGCGGATGCGGTCGCTATGGCCGATATCCTTCACTATAACCGCGCTACGATATCGGAGATCAGGAGATTTGCAACCACGGCTGGGATTGAAGTTAGGCGAGTCGCATGAGCGTAGACGTTGCTATTGTTGACTATGGTGCGGGCAATCTATTGAGCGTCCGAAGAGCTTTCGAGCATTGCGGGGCAATCGTCACTGTATCAGAAGACCCCGAAACGTTGCTCTCGGCGTTGCGACTTGTGTTGCCAGGTGTCGGCGCTTTTGCTAACGGCATGCGGGGATTGATTGATCGAGGACTCAACAAGGTAGTTTTGGAGTTCGCCGATTCAGGCAAGCCGTTGTTGGGGATCTGTCTGGGCATGCAGATGTTGGCTACCGTCAGCGAGGAATTTGGTGAGCATGAAGGCCTTGGTATAATACCAGGACGAGTTACGGCGATTCCCCGCACTGGCAAAGGCGGAATTCCGCACAAAATACCATACGTGGGCTGGGCAGGGCTGGAGCAGCCAGCTCGAGAGGTAGATTGGGGCGGAACTATTCTCGCGGGCATTGAGCCTGGTGATTCTGCCTATTTGGTGCATTCGTACGAAGTGGTGCCCGAGAACGACGGGCATCGGCTTGCTGATTATTTCTACAATGGTCGGAGAGTTTCTGCTGCGGTTCGAAAGGGAAATGTTTATGGGTGCCAGTTCCATCCCGAGAAAAGCGCAAGTGTCGGGATGAGGGTCTTAGATCGGTTTTTGCTGATTTGAGGGTGTTAATGTTAGAGAGGTATCTCTCTCATATTTCGGCTTTGCGCGGAAGACTCGTTTTGGTATGGCGCGCGAGGAAAATATGGCGTAAACCTAAAAAAGCAAAAATATTGATCTATGATCGATGTGGCTCCGATGTTTTGTTCGGGTTTATTAATGAAGATAATGCTGAAATATTGGACGTGCGAGGGGAGAGTGTCAATATTTATGTATTGCTAAAGTGTGCTCTTGCTATGGATTTATCCAGCGTCAGTTACGCAAATGCATATATTGCCATTGTGAACCCGTCGGTCGTAGTAACTTTTATTGATAATGCTCCGTGTTTTTATGGGCTGAAGCATTCCAGTAGAGACGTGTTGACGATTTTCTTGCAAAATGGCTGGCGAGGCGAGACGAGTGATGTTTTTGGGTATTTAAAGGATAATCCGATACATAAACCGTACCAGGTTGATTACATGCTCACCTTTGGTGTCGCAATTGGTGAGAAGTATCGCGAATATGTTAAGGGGCAAGTTATTCCGGTTGGTAGTGTTAGGAATAATCAGTGCCAGATTGATGAGCTCAAGCAGGCGCGAACGCTTGTGTTTATATCGCAATATAGTCCGCCGCCCGGTGGGGCAAGTCAAGCGTGTTTCGTAAGTGTTAATGGCAGGATGATAACTTGGGAGAGGTTTTATTCTGCGGAAAGAAAAGTGATTAAATTTCTTGCCGATTATTGTGGCGAAAAGGACTTCGTTCTTCAGATATGTGGACGAAGCCTTGATTCGCCAGGTGAGGAATGCAGGTTCTTTGATGAGTTGATTGCGGACAGGGAGTGGGAGTTTCTGCCGAGGGT
>SXGU01385143.1_pt1 | contig 53507 bp, 47 predicted proteins | sample 3174531 | NCBI WGS metagenome assembly SXGU01 (sample SAMN11356863, study PRJNA531348) | freshwater metagenome | isolation source: freshwater sample F1-140 | place: China: Fuxian Lake, Yuxi | collected 2017-12-25 | reverse complement strand
TCGCGGGGTACTCGCCGTGGAGGTACTCTCTCGGTCATGCTTGCATCTATCGTCGTCGCAGCAGCACTCGCAGCACCACCAGAAGTGACCGAATCCGCACCCGAGCGCACATTTGAGTTGGATTTCGGGGGGCAAGCCTACTTCACACGACTCGTTGGAAACTTCAACGACGGCGCCGCGCAGGTCTCCGTCGAGGACATCGGCCTCCACGACAGCGCGATCGCGATGGACGCGGCGTTCACTGTCCATGAAGGGAAGTTTCACGCATCGCTTCAGGCACTCTCGTTTAACACGAGCGGGAGCGGCTCGGCTGCAGAGACGATGTCTTTCTCTGGCATCACCGTCAATGCTGGGGACGCATTTACCTCCAATCTCGACACATGGACCTTTGGTGCCAAGGTCGCGTATGACTTTTGGGAACCCTACGCGGAAGATGCCAACGCGCCTAACGCCGATGACTTCGCGTTCGTCATGCAAGGCATCGTTGCGGTGGAGTTTGTGAATCTCTCGCGCACGATCAATGACCTCACGACGCTGGACTCGATGGAAGGAGATGACTCCTTCCTCGTTCCGAGCGTGGGCGGAGGATTCAATGTTGGATTTGATGTTGGGCACGCCGTGCCGATGGTGCAGCGGCTGGAGATTTACACCGACGCTCTGATTGGGGCGACCCTGCCGTTGCAATCGGACGGTGGATTTGGCATGGCCTTGAACATTGACGCAGGGTGCCGACTCTGGCTTTCGCCGCACTTCTCGTTGAACCTCGGCTACCAACTCGTTGGCGGTGCCTTCGACGGACGCGACATCGATCTCACGGGAAGTATGCAGGGCATTGTCGCGGGCGCATCGTGGCGATTCTGAGAAACGCATGGACGGGCATCCAACGAAGTTTCTCCGCGCACGCATTCGGCACGCGCTCTTCACGGTGGTTCCAGATCGGCTCACGGGTGGTCGACTCCGCGCGCGGCACTTGAGCCAACCGATCGAACTCACGAAGATCGCACTTGCCCCGAAGGGTTGGCCGCGCGGCTTTGATGGATTCAAGATCGCACATCTCTCGGATTTTCACTTCGGACACCTTGCGTCGAGCGAGCGCATTCGCGAGGCCGTGGCAACGGCCAATGCGGCGCAGCCCGACCTCGTCGCGTTGACGGGCGATCTTGTTGACCTTCACGCAGACGATTGCGATCTCCTCTTCGCCGAACTCGCGCAACTGCGCGCGCCGTGCGGCATCTATATGGTGCTGGGAAATCACGATCATCTCCATGCACCGCGCAAGATCATCAAGGCAGCGCGAGAGGTTGGCATCACGGTGCTCATGAATTCGACGACCGAGGTTCGGCGTGCGGGTGACGCACTTGTCGTCGGGGGAATCGATTGGTCAAATCGCATCGCGCTCGATGCGGCGCGCCTCGACGCAATGGACGCGCTGCCTCAGCTCTTGCTCGCACACAATCCCAAGGCGTTCGCCTCCGCGAGTTCCCGCAGCATCCCCCTGACTCTCGCAGGTCATACGCATGGCGGGCAAATCGCACGACGCACGCGGCCGCAGCACAATCTTGCGTTTTCACACCGATTCTCGTCTGGTCTCTATGAGCGCGATGGCTCACACCTCATCGTCACACGCGGCGTGGGCGCGTGGTTTCCACTTCGCGTCCATTGCCCGCCGGAGGTTGTCTTGGTTGAAGTACAAGCGACCTCGCAGTGAGCTCGCCAATCGATTTAGGGCGCGTTCCCTGAGGCGGCACTCAAGGCGAGAATGGGCAGCAATGGGAAGAGGAGCGCTGTCTGTGCCGCATACTCGGGAGAGAAATTCTTTCCGTGCTTGCTCAGGAAGGTGAGGTGCACGGGTTTGTCTTCGGCTGAAGCGATCAACTCAAGTGTCGTCGTCCATTCCGTCGTTCGGTTTATCTCAAAAGTGCCATCGAGCGGGACAGCAAGTTCGTCAAGCCTCGCCGCGAGTTCGGCGTCGGTCTGCGCAACGGCATCGTGCGAGAGTGACTCGCGCCACTTCCGCAGGTGCCAATTGCAGAGCAGGCTTCGAAGTTCGATCTGCCGTGCGAGCGGCGCGTCCTTGTCTGTCGTCCACTCGGATCCTTGCGGCATCGGTGGAATGATCCATGCACGCGCCTTTGTCTCGCGGCCGAGCGGAACGATGATGTCCGTTCCCGCTTTCGAAAATCCCATCTTGCGGCGCGGGAGCTCGATCGGTTCATTGGCGATCAGCACGAGGAATGAGTTTGACTTCCATGCATAGAGTTTGTCCTTCGCGTCTTCTTCCTTCGTGGTTGCGAGCCTGGTCTTGAGGTCAATGCACTGGCCCTCGTTCGGGAGTTGCCACTTGCAGAGACTCAAGCTCTGGGTATCAGAGAACGGTGTTCCGAGGACTTCAACCTTCGGGCTTCCGGGCGCCTGCACCGTGAGTGAATCCCATGACTTGCATCCGCTGCCAAAGGTCGCGAAGAGCACGGCAAGGCAGAGGATTCTCAAGTTCCGCATCGCATCAGCGTAGCGACAGTTCACGCCAGAGCAAATCGATGTGCTCTCGCTTGGTGGAAAGCGAGCCAATCGACACTCTCAGCACTAGCCTGTCTTGCTCTGAGCCCGCGAATCGGCAGTGCGACACAAACGAGTGCCCGGTTGCATTGACGCGCTGCATCAGTGCTTCGGTGGAAGTATCGCCATCGTTGTGCGCGATTGCGATGAGGTTGAGCTTTGGTTCGACAACGAGGTGCAAATGTGTCGACGCCCGGATGCGCGCGGCTAGTTCTTGTGCCATGGACACATGTTCGCGAATCATCTTGCGAAGTCCTTCGAGTCCCCATGAGCGCAGCACAAACCACAGCTTGAGCGCGCGGAACCGTCGACCGAGTGGGATCTGCCAGTCGCGGTAGTCGATCACGCTTCCTGATTCGGTTGCGGAGTTGCGCAGGTACTCGGGGAGCACGCTCAGGGCTCGCACGAGTTCGCTTCGATTGGCCACAAACATCGCGTCGCAGTCGAAGTTCACCGGCATCCACTTATGCGGATTGAAGCACCAACTATCGGCGCACTCCGCGCCGTCGACGACGAAGCGAAACTCCGGGCAAAGCGCCGCTGTCCCACTCATCGCCGCGTCCACATGGAGCCAAAGGGGCTGCGTGTGGGTATGTCGGCGGCAGACTTCGCGGATCGCACGAACATCATCAAATCCATTGATCCCAGTCGTTCCCGTTGTGGCCGTCACGAATGCGCACTGCAATCCGGAAGCGCGATCGGAAGCCATGCGTTCATGCAAGAGATCAGTCCGCATGGCGCCTGAAGCGTCCGACGGAATGATTCGAAGGGCTTCCTTGCCAAGTCCAGCGATGCGCATGCTCTTTTCGATCGAGGAGTGCGCTTGGTCGCTCGTGTAGGCAGTCAGGCGCGCTTGCGTATCACTCAATCCCCGCGCATCACTCGCGAAGTTCGTTGCGCGCTCGCGCGCTGCGACAAGCGCGACAAGCGCAGCGGAGCTGGCGGTGTCTTGCAAGACGCCGCCACCACTTCCGGTCGAGAGAAATTGCGCTGGAAGTCCAAGCGCGTGCACGAGCCAATCAAGCACATGCGTTTCAAGCTCTGTGCACGCAGGACTTGTTGACCACAGCATGCCTTGCACGCCAAGACCCGCACTCGCGAGTTCGCCGAGGATGGATTCGTAACTTGAGTTTGCTGGGAAGTACGCAAACCAACCGGGATGCTGCCAATGCACGATCCCCGGCATCACGATTGCATCAAGATCCCGAAGAACGGTTTCAAAGGACTCGCCCTGTTCGGGCGCCGTGGCGGGAAGTCTTTCGCGAATCGCGCCTGGAGTAGTCGTGTGCTGCACTGAACGAGTTGGCAATGACTCGCGGTACTGCGCGATCCAGTCGATGAGTGCATAGCCATGTCGGCGAAACGACTCTGCATCGAGTGGAGCACTGTGCGTCTCTGCGTCAGACATAGAGGAAAGAGTAACGGTGTAGAGTAGATCCGCATGGAGTGCATAGCGCCCATCCTTACGACTTCGCGGCTGACGCTGCGGCCGCTCGTCGATGCGGATCTTCCGGCACTCGTCGAGGGACTCAACGACCGCGAGGTTTCGCGATGGCTTCGCACGGTTCCCCATCCTTATGGACACGCGGATGCGATGGCGTTCTCGCGGATCGTTCATGAGGGAAGGCGCGAGGGGAGCCTTGATGACTTTGTGATCACGATCACCGAGACGCAGAGGGTGGTCGGCGGCATCGGATTGCGATATTCCGAAGATAGGACGACCGCAGCGCTTGGATATTGGATCGGGCGCGCACACTGGGGCAAGGGATTCGCGACGGAAGCTTCGCGCCGCGTCGTTGCCTACGCGAGGGAAGAGCGCTCCGCGGTCTCACCGCTCGCATTACTCGAGGCGCATGCGCACGTTGGCAATGAGCGTTCGCGGCGCGTCTTGGCGAACTGCGGATTCACCGAGGTTCGAATCGAGATGGTTGAAGTGTGCGGTCTCGACGGCAACCGCCAAGCGCATCGGTATGAACTTTGCGTGCGTTAGGCCGGAAGCGTTTGTAATGCTCGCTCTGTCTCTGTAACGAGTTCCTGCATCAGCGGCGCGCCGAGATCGAGCCGAATGCCAGCGGTTTCGAACAATTCCGGCAGGGGGCGCGAACCTCCGAGTGCGAGCGCTTGCTTGTACTTGGCCAAGGCGCGGGCGCTATCTCGTCTCGACTGCATCCACATCTGCATGGCGCCAAGTTCAGCAATGCCGTACTCGATGTAGTAGAAGGGCGAGCCGAAGAGATGCAATTGTCGTTGCCACTGGCTGTCGAGTGTTTCCTCGAGTCCCGACCAATCGCAATCCCCGCCGAATCTGGCGTCGAGTGCGCGCCACTGCGCACGGCGTTCACTCACCGAGTGCCCGATGTGCGTGTGCGTCCAATGCTGGAACGCATCGATGGTCGCAATCCACGGCATGAGCGTGGGGAACTTCTCGAGTCGATCGCGCTCTGCGCGCTGACATTCTTGTGGCGAGTAGAACTCGTCGAGGAAAGGCAGCGTCAAGAGTTCCTGCGACATTGACGCGACTTCGGCAAACTCCATCGGCGCATTTCGGTAATCCACGAGTGGATCAGAGGCGCACAGCAAGGAGTGGAATGCGTGCCCAGCCTCATGCACCATTGTGACGAGATCGCGATGTACTCCAGCGGCATTCATGAAGATGAAGGGGCGACCGCTGCGTTGTCGCTGGTACTGATAGCCTCCGGGCGCTTTGCCTTTGCGACTCGCGAGATCGAGGCAATCGCCTTCCGCCAACGACGCATACATCTGCGAGAGCTCTGCGTCCATGCGGCGGTACATGTCTCCGCAGCCGTCGTAGAGGCGTGCGGCGTCGTCGAATGGTCGGAGGGGTTGCCGACCGTGCGGATCAACCGCGAGGTCCCAGGGCCGGAGCTTCGCAAGGCCGAGCGCCTTTGCGCGCTCGTCATGGATCTTGCGCTGCAACGGAACAAGCGTCGATGCGATGGAGCTCTGAAACCGGATGCAGTCGGCGGTCGAGTAATCGAAGCGCTTGTAGCGTCGATGTTGAAAGTCGCGGAAGTTGTCGAAGCCCGCGTTCTTCGCAAGTTGCTGGCGCTTGGCGAGCATCTCATCGTAAATCGCATCGATGTCGACGCGCGCGAGTGCGCGGCGAGCTTGGGTCGTGCGCCACGCAGATTCGCGGAGTGCACGGTCGGTATCTTCGAAGTAGCGCCCCATTTGCGCCATCGTGTGTTCCGTCCCATTGAACTGCACCGTCATGCTGCCGTTGATCTGACTGTAGCGCTGGTCCAATTGCGACAGTTCGGTCTGAATCGAGACATTCTCTTCGCGGAAGAGTTCGACATCGACGGCGAGATTGCGGAGATAAATGGCATACCGCGGCAGCGGAAGACCGGAGGCATGCGGGCTGCGCGAGATTTTCTTATCTAACTCGAACGCGGCTTTGCGCATGTTTGGCTCGACATTCGAGACAAAGTCGGCGTATGCCTTTTGGATGGCCGTGTCATCCGTATGCCGCGTCATCTCGATGTAGAGATTCGCTTCTGCTTCGCCGGTTGTTGCGTCGAGTGTGCTTCGGTCGAGAATGAGTTGTTCAAGATCCTGCGCCGAGTGGACGCCTCGCGTGGTCAGCGCCTCGTAGTAGGGCGCGATGTTCGCCCAGTCGGTGGCGTCGAGCGTTGCAGGCACAAATTCGTTCGCGGCGGGGACAGAAGGCATAGAGCAAGAGTTTACGGTCTTGCAGCTTCGCGCGAAAATCGCGGGTTGGAGCGCTCAGGCGTGTTCAACCGAGGGCGCAGGAGCAAGGCGCATGGCTCGAGCGGGGATGCCGAGCTTGCGCGAGACCGCATCAGCGAGTGCCTCCGCGTGGACCGCTTCATCCGCGACCACAAAGAGCGTGGACCCCGAACCGCTGAGGTGCACTTCGCGCTCCGCAAGTCGACCAAACTCTTCGGCATCGTCGAGCAGCGTCGGTGCACACTGCATCGCCGCTGCCGAGAGATCATTGAACGGAGCGTGACTTGCGAGCGTGTCGCCAACCATCGAGCGCACTCGATTGGCATCGACGCGCGCCGAAGTGGAAAGTTGATCGAATTGCGCGTAGACCTCAGAGGTTCGGCAGGATGCGGATGGAAAGATCGCGACGAGATGTGCCTCCGGAAGCGGCGCGGACGCAATGCGTTCGCCAAGTCCTTCGACAATCGCGCTGCCACCTTCGATGAGGAACGGCACATCTGAACCAAGTGCATGTCCAACCTCGCGAAGTTGAGCGCGAGAGATATCAAGCGCAAAGAGCTCGACGAGTCCACGAAGCATCGCTGCTGCGTCACTCGATCCGCCGCCGAGTCCGCCGCCGACCGGAATGCGTTTTCGCATGCGCAGTTGCACCGGCAGCGAGTGCTGTACACACCGTTCAAGCGCGAGGTGTGCGCGCGCCGCAAGGTCTTGAGAGATGGACCAATCAATCGGCGTCTTGCGCAGCGCGTCTTCATGCCACTCAATCGCAAACCGAGCGGGTGTTCCCGCAGGAAGTCGCGTCAGCAAGAGTTCGTCGCAGAGGTCGGTGGTCACCATCCACGACGCGATCGGGTGCATACGGTCGGGTCCGGGCGGTCCAACCGAGAGCGCAAGGTTGATTTTCGCAGGTGCGTGGACCGTGACGGTGGAGAGCATGCGATGCAAATGGTACTCAGGTTGGAGATGAATTCAGCGTATGTTCATGCAGGTTCTGGTGGAAGAGAAGGCGTAGACTTCAACACCGAGCACCCGCTTGTTCGGCACGCCATGCTGTACCAACCGCAACTGCACGATTCCTACTACGCCGCATCCGAGGCGGAACTCGCACAGCGCATCTCCGCGCGGCGCAAGGAACTCGGCGATCGACTCTTGATCCTCGGCCATCACTATCAACAAGATGATGTGATCCAGCACGCTGACTTTACGGGGGACAGCCTAAAGCTCTCGCAGATCGCTGCGAAGGAAGCACTCACGCGGGGCGCAGAGTTCATCGTGTTCTGTGGCGTGCACTTTATGGCCGAGACGGCGGACATTCTGACTCCTGCGGCAGTGCGAGTGTTGCTGCCAGACTTAAGCGCAGGTTGCTCCATGGCGGACATGGCGGCGTACGACGACGCAGTCGACGCGTGGGACTCGATCAATAGCGCCACAGCCGGAACGAAGACGCGGGTCATTCCAGTGACCTATGTCAACTCAAGTGCAGCGGTGAAGGCTTTTGTTGGCGAACGAGGCGGTGCATGCTGCACGAGTTCCAACGCCGCGGAGGTTTTCGATTGGGCACTTCGCGGGGGCGAGACGCCACTGAGGGCAAAAGAGCGCGTCAAGATTTTGTTTCTTCCGGACCAACATCTCGGTCGCAACACGGCGAAGTCGAAGGGACTCGTGACGGAAATCGATGCGCAGCGAACCGGTGAGAAGCCTGATTGCGCGCTTTGGAATCCGCGCAAGGCAGCGGGAGGTTTGTCAGCGGACCAGATCCGCGACGCGAAGGTCTTGCTCTGGGCCGGACACTGCAGCGTGCACAAGTTGTTCCGACCTGAGCATGTGCACCAAGCGCGCAGTGACAAACGAACCGTCATCGTGCATCCGGAATGCGCGCAGGAGGTCGTAGACATCGCGGACATGCGCGGTTCAACCGAACACATCATCAACACGATCGAGACCGCTGCGCCAGGAAGCCGATGGGCGCTGGGCACGGAAGTGCACTTGGTGAATCGAGTTGCGGCCGCAGCCGCGTTGCGTGGTGTTGATGCGCGCATACTTTCCGACTGCCAATGTCTCTGCACAACGATGTACCGAATCGATCAACAGCATCTCGCGTGGGTGCTCGATGAGTTGGTTGAAGGGAATGTTGTGAATGAGATTCGCGTCCATGCCGATGCACGGCGGCTCGCGAACCTCGCGCTGCAGCGCATGTTGGGGAATGTTGCGAGCAAGAAGAAGCTCGCGCAGGCTGTTGCTCTTTCGGATTGAAGATGAACACAGACACACTCTCATCCGCGCATGCGCGTCCGCGCCCTGTCCCGCGCCGCTTCCTTCGCCGCGCAACCTGGGTTGCGATCGGACTCGTTGCGCTGGTTCTCGCTTTGCCCTCACTCTTTTCGATGACGATTGGGCCGGGCTATCTTGAAGGCGCGATCGGAGAGCGAGTCAATGGAAAGGTGCGTGTCTCCTCGCTGCTCTTGCGGTGGTTTTCGTCGCAAAGCGTCGCGATGAGTGTCGATGGAGGAGATGAGGTTGGAAAGGTTGACCTCTTTGTCGAAGTGGAGCCAAGTCTGTTTGCGTTGGCGACAGGAAGTGATGTGCGCATCAAACTCATTGGCAACGCGATGAGCAGGACGGGTATCGACGGAAGTCCGAACATCTTGAAGTTGATCAAGTTATCGGCGCCTGCTGAACCCGCGGAGACGCCGTCGAGCGATGTGTCGAGTGCGAGTGCAAGAGTTGCGCCGTTCTTTGGCTCGCGCGTGATTGAGGTTTCGCTTGAGAAGTGTGCCCTTGGCACATACGACGCGGCGCGAACCACTGGTTCCATGTTCAGCGTGAGTGGAATGGCGACGCTCGCGCAGAGCGATGCGCGGCTCGATCTCCAACTTAGTATTGGAACGAAGCAGGGCGCCGATAGTTCCGCGCAGGGGACAGTCGCGTTGAAGGGCGATGTGCATGTCGAGCAACGCACAAACGGTGCGGTCGATTTGCATCACAGCACGATGGATCTTGCCATTGAGGTCAAGGACGCGCGGGTCTCTACGAATGACGGAGAGATGAAGGGCGTCGGGCTTGCCGTGCACGCGACGAAGGATGCGGAAGGCTCCATCGCGATTGACGGATCCGGCTCGGGCGCGATTGATGGGCACGCTCCATCGACGCTCTCGATGAAGGTGCGTGCGCCAGAATGCATTGACGCCGAAGGTCGCACGAAATTTGATCCGTCGAGTCTTGTCGCACACGTCGATCTTCGCGCGTTCCCCGTTGCAACGCTGACTCCGGCGCTTCGAGCCTTTGGCATGCAGGCGCCGCTGGATCCAGTTCTTGACTTCGGCGAGTCGGCTGACATTGCGGTGCAGAGCGAAGGCGCCGGATCACTGTTCGTTGTGTTCGACACGCAACGCGTGAAGTTGCGCTTCGAGGGGAGAGTCGCCGCAGATGGCGGGAGCGTTCAGGAAGGAAGGCTTGAGGGAAGTGTGTTGGTACGAAGCGAGGTGGCGACATGGCTCACGGGTTGCGAAGTGGACACGCCGTTGGCGGTCGAGTACCGAGGTAATGCCATCGAGTGGACGAAGCCGAAGAATGGCGTCGCGTCCACAACGAATGCCGTTGCGGGGAACTTCGCTGCCGAACTGAAGCGGCCCGTCGCGATGATCGTGCCACCCGACATGCTCAACACCGCAAGCCCGACGCGTGCTGATTTTTCGATTTGCACGCTCCGCGCCGAGAAGCGCGCAGGGGATGAGGCCTTGACGACTCATCTTGATGCGCAGTGGGCGATCGACGGAAGCAGCCCAACGACCCTTCAGGCGCAGTGCGCAGTCGATCTTGGAACGAAAGCGATCGCGGTCGCGAGCGCTTCCTTGTCCGCGCCACTCCATCCCGCGCTCGTTTCGGCTTGGACGAATGGCGCAGTGAAAGTTGGACCTCGCGGTGCACACTGCAAGGCGACCGTTGCGGGCGTCAAGTTGCAATCAGGCGCACAAGTACCTGTTGAAGGCGGGCGCGTTCGGCTCGAGGTTGGCGGCTCGCTCGTCCTTGAAGGCGCGGGAACGCAATCAGCCGTAACTGATCTCGCGATCGCGATCGACTTTCCACAGGCATCGAGAGAGGGAAGTGTTGCGCTCAATGCCTCTGTCGACGGCGCGAGCACGCGTATTGCACAGTCCTTCGTTGCGATTCCAAAGTCTATCGAAGAGATTGCTCCTTCTGGACTGCATGGCACGATCGATCTCGTGGGCGTGGATCCGCGCTTACTCTCGCGCATCGCTCCCTCGACGACTCCGTATCTTGGAATTCTTGGGCGCGACCCGCTGACTGTTTCGGTCCGCAACGAGAGTAAGGGCGGGAAACTCGTCGCGGAGTACGCGTTGCGTACCGTGACCGCAGAGAGTTCAGGCGCGATGCTGCTCTCGCGGGACTCGCTCGCGTTCGAGTCGGTCCGCGCGCGTGCGACGCTGAACGCCGAAGGACTCGCGTCGCTTCCGCTCGGGCAAGACATGTTCATGGAGCCAGGCGCGGAGGTATCGATCGCGCTCCCGAGCCTTTCGCTGACGAAAACGACATCTGGTTTCCAACTTCCTAACGCGATCGCGGCCACGGTCGCGCTCAAGAATGTTCGCGTGCTTCGCGCGAGTTGGCTTCGTGCTCCGATCGGGCTTGCGTCGTTGGAAGCAAAACTTGGGTACGAGGTCGATGCGCAGCGCGCGACCTGCGCTGGCGTGGGAGCGCTCGGCGGAGGCGGGACGGCCGGATCGATGCGATTTGATCTTGCATGGACGAAGCCAACGAATGCGTCGCTCTTTGGTGGCGTGAGTGGCGAGGTCGTGCTGAACGACTTCGATATTGCGCGCTTTGAACCGAGCTTTGGATTTGGTGCGGGCGAGTACTCAAGCGCGCTTGGTGGTCGCGGCGCAGTGACCGCGCGCATGAGCGACGGTGCGCAGGAACAGTTGAGCGCGTCGCTGGAGTTTCCGAGCTTGCAAGGATCGCTGACGCTGAGGGGCAGTGGCGATGCGAAGGCGCGCACTGTGCAAGGCAGCGCGAACTTGACGGCCACGATTTCGAAGGAGCGATTCGCGAAACTTGCGGCGATCGATGGCGACGCCACGCGTCGTGTGCTGCAGCCAGTCATCGTTGGGTGTTCGCTTGAGTCGTTTGTTGTTCCACTCAACGAAGCGTTGAAGCCAAAGATCGAAGAGGTTTCGTTTCGCGCGACCGGAAGCCTCTCGCCAGTTTCGATCGAGGTCCTCAGCGGGCAAGGCGCGAATGCGACGCGAGCCGTGCTTTCAACCGGAGCGCTGAAACTCAAGAGTAGTTGCACGCGCCTTGGCGATCAGTTGACCCTTCGGCTCGAGAGTGATGCGTCGACTGCGTCGCAAGGCGACGTCGCAATCGACGCGAAGGCTGCGCAATTGCTCGGAGCGTCGCCGAGCGTGGATATGGAGATTCGCGCAACAAAGTTCCCCGCAGCCACCATTGATGTTCTCGCGGGCACCGGTGGAGCAGTGCAGAAGTATGTCGGTGACGCGATCGACGCGGAGTTCGTCGCGAAGCACTTGTCGCGAGATCGAGGTGTGATCGCCGCATCTTTGCGAGGCGCGCAGGCGTCGCTTGAGGCTCCAGAGGTCGCGCTCCGTGACGGATTCCTGCGCATCACAAAGGAGCACCCGCTGCGCGTGACATGCGCCGTCAGCGGAGCGGTCAAACAGGAACTGCTCGCGACGATCAATCCTGTTTTCACTGATGTGCAAACAACGAATCCTGTTGTTTTCACGGTCTCAAGTCTTGATTGGCCAATGGACGGAGACCGGCGCAAGTTCGATGCGCTGTTCGATCTCACGCTTGGGGAAGTGCAGTTCACAAACTCTGGCGTGCTCGCGTTCCTTCTCTCTTCAGGAGGAATGGATGGGATTGTGGAGCCACTTCACGCAAGTGTTGTGGATGGGCGATTGGCGTATCGAGACTTCTTCTTGCGCCTCGGAACGATGCCGAACAAGCAATGGAAGAACACGCTGGCGTTCACCGGCGATGTGGATCTAGTGCGGCTCTACGCGAACGCAATCACCACGGAGGTGCCGCTCTCCGATGCAACGCATTGGTCGAGCAAGGCGGATCTCCTGGTGCAGGGTCTCGGCGCGAGTGGTCAGGAGTTTGTGCGCAACCTCAAGGTCGGCGTGAAACTCTCGGGTCCGCTTTTTGACGCGAATGGCAAGCCAGCAAAACTCGAAGTAACCCCGACATTCCCCGATGTTGGGAAGTCAATTCTCGATAACCCTGGTGGCCTGATCGATCTTGGCACAAGTATCTTCGACGCACTGAAGAAGTGAGTCGGGCTGCAACGCTGTCGCGTCACATCGGCTTGTCGGCGACGGTCTCGTCGAACACCTGAAGCAACTTCGTCTTGTCAAAGATGAGTTCTTGCCGTGATGTTCCCGTGACTTCGTAGTGCGGAGTCAATTCGATTGCATCGACCGGGCATGCCTCTTCGCACATACCGCAGTAAATGCAGCGCAATTCGTCGATATCGAATTGCACTGGATACTTCTCGCGATCTTCCCAAGGGCTCTCGCCGGCGACGATGTGAATGCAGTTCGCCGGGCATGCCGTTGCGCACATCATGCAGGCGACGCAGCGGACGCGACCATCCTCGTCCTTATTGAGTCGGTGCACGCCGCGGAAGTTGTCGCGGAACTGCCCGCCATCTTCCACCGCGCGGTCATCGCGCTTCTGTTCTGGGTACTGGAGTACCCACACATTCTTCCGAACCGCGCCATTGCGGCCGAAATTCTGAAACGCATGCCGCATGGTTGTGCCAAGCCCCTTGAAAATGTTGGGGATGTAGAGGCTCTCGGTCCGCGTGAGGGCGGTAGGGGTGACATCAACCACTTCGTCGTCGCGGATAGCCATGGGGTAGAGATGGTAGGGTGTCGCTGTCATGAACGAAAGTGACCATCCCTCGCGTCCGAAGCTGCCATCGAGAAGCAGCATGGAGTCCGACGCGGCCGAACTTCGCCGGTTGCGCGCGAGCCTGGAGCGCAAGGGGCCGGCCATTCGACTGTTTGGAAACACCGACGCTTCCCTCTTCGCGCTGGGGACCCAAATCATGAGCGAGGTGATCGCCGGAGTAGCCTTGGGGTGGGGGGCGGATGCACTGCTCGGAACGCACCGAAAGTGGATCGTCGTCGGGTCCATCGCGGGAGTCGTCGTGGCCATGGTGACCATTGGGCGCACGGCGGTGAAACTGAGCAGGCGGACCAACGATGCCGCGCGAGGCGAGCCATCTCGGAGGGAGTCACATGACACAGACGCAACATGATTCAACGCAGCCATTTAGCGCCAAGCTCGTTCCGTGCTATCCGACCCTGCACCTCGTCGGGGCGATCACGATTGTGAGCCTGTTGCTGCTGGTTGTTTGGACGCTGATCAAGGTCGGCGGAAGTATCGACGGGGAGGTGTATTTCGCGGGAGTCTTGGGGCTTCTTGCCGCGTTTTTTGGCAATTTTATGGGGGCGTTCTTCGGGGGGTATCTAGCTGAATCGAAGGGGCCGCAAGTTGCGTGGATTGCCTCGACCGCGCTGCGATTCCTCATCACCCCTGCAGCGGCAGTTTCGTTATACTTCTCCGCCCCTGTCCGACCAAAGCCGCTCCTTCTGGTGGCGTTGGCGGCGTATTTGATCCTGTTGTTCGCTGACGCGGCCACCATGCTCAAGTACGGCAACCGTGCGAAGCAATGACCTTCGATTGGTCATGCGCGCGCGGGGACAAGCGGGCCGCGCACAACGAGAGTTGGATGGCGGTGTTCGAATGTGATCTCGAGCGCGACCGAAGGGTCTTTCCTTCCGTTTCGCCCGAAGTTTTGAATCAGTTCGCTCTGCGTTTGTGCTGAAGTTCCACTGCTCTTGTGATGCCCATGACGCTTGATTTCGCGATTCCAACTTTCAGTCATTTCGCTGACGCATTGCCGAATGTGATCGCCTCGGGCGCGAATCCACTCGCACATGTGTTGGACAAGGAGTCCGCGATCAGCGACTTCCTTGGTTTCAAGGTGAAATTGAGTGCCGTTTCGATCGTGGCCTGCGGCGCCCTGATGTTCTGCATCTTGTGCATCGCGGCCAAGCGGATCTCGACGGGACCTGCCTCGGAAGGCACCGGTCGATTCCTCACGAAGGGTCGCGTGTCACAGATCGTTGAAGTGCTCGTGCAAGGGCTGCGCGACGGCATGCTTGAACCATTGCTCGGCAAGGCCACGGCTGCGTACTACATGCCGCTCCTGCTGTCGCTGTTCTTCTTCGTCCTGGGGATGAATCTCGTCGGCCTGATTCCGATCGGTGACGCGCAAGAGTTGGGCTTCGCGATGAGCGGGGCTGGTCACGGAAATGCTGCAGAAGACCTGATTTTCTTCGGCGGAACCGCGACGGCATCCATCTCGGTGACAGCGGGTCTCGCGCTCGTGAGTTTCTTCGCGATGCTCTTCCAAGCAGCGCGGGAACTTGGCGTGAAGGGCCTGTTTGAGCACATGTGCGGCGGCAAGGAACTGCTGTACGGACCAAAGGGATTGCTCTTGGTCGTGCCAATCATCTTCGTGGTCGAAGTGCTCGGTTTGTTCATCAAGCCCGCCGCGCTCGCCATTCGTCTTTTCGCCAACATGCTCGCAGGGCACACGCTGCTCGCGACAATCTTTATGTTCACTGGCATGGCGCTCACCGCAGGTGGTTGGGGGCTGGCAGCGCCGATCGGCGTGATTTCGATCGCGTTTGCCGTCGCGATTAGTTTCCTTGAACTCTTTGTCGCCTTCTTGCAGGCGTTCGTCTTCATGTTCCTGACCGCGGTGTTCATCAGCATGATGAGTCATCACGGCGAGCACGCGCATGAGGAAGGGCACGGAGCACACGCGCATTGAGTTGATTTCCTCCCGTCCGACTTACCCCGGGCTGTGGGATGCCCGGCTGAATGATTCCTAATCCTTCAACGGCGCGTCCCACCGCCAGCACTCAGAGATTCGACAGATTTGCAAGCAAGCAGGTACACCATGAGCAAGATGAAGAAGATCGTTCCGTTCGCCGTCCTCGGCGCAGTCGCCCTCCTCGCATCCCCAGTCCTCGCGCAAGATGACGCAGCAGCGCACGCCGCTGCCGCAGGCAAGCCTATCGCCGCTGGTCTCGCAGCCATTGGTGCTGGCCTCGCCGTCATCGGTGCTGGTCTGGGCATTGGCCGCATCGGTGGCAGCGCCGTCGAAGCAATCGCGCGTCAGCCAGAAGCCGCTGGTCTCATTGGACCTCAGATGATTCTCACCGCAGCGCTCATCGAAGGCGTTGCGCTCTTCGCGGTCGTCCTCTGCCTCCTCGGCGTTCTGTGATTGCCCGCAAGATGGTTGTTCAGGCGCATCGCTCTGATTGAGTGGCTGCGCTTGAGCGGATCACATAAACATCCGGTTCCGTCGGGGAAACCCGACGGAACCGATTCAGATCATGCGTGAGTTCCTCTCACGCGACTCCTTAGTTTCATCGACAGGACTTTCCTTATGGCCACGCTCGTCGCAGCAAGCCCACTCGACTTCGACCTCGTCGGATTCACCGTCGCGCTCACCGTCTTCCTTGTGTTCTTCGCGCTGGCCGCGAAGTTCGTGTGGCCGAAGATCGCGAAGGGCCTCGACGAGCGCTACGAGAAGATTCGACATGAGATCGAATCCGCCGAGGCGGCGAGCCGGAAGGCGATTGACGCACAAGCAGAGTTCGAGAAGCGCCTCCAAGACGCGCGTGAACAGTCAGCGCGCATGATCGAAGAGTCGCGCGAGGCTGCGCGCAAGATCGCCGCGGATCTCGTGGCGAAGAATGAGCAAGAACTCGCCGACATGAAGTTGAAGGCGATGCAGGAACTCGAGGGTGCCAAAGAAGGCGCGGTGCGCGAACTCAATGAGCACGCGATCAGTCTCGCTTCTGTCATGGCTTCCAAGATTCTCCGCCGCGAAGTTGCGGCGAACGACCAACAGCGCTTGGTGAGTGAATCCCTCGCAGAGTTGGGGAAGAGCAACAAGAACTGAGTCGCCCGAAGCGGTACGCCCTCGATTCCAGACCTGAGTTCTCGCAAAGACCACCCATTAAGTTCACCTATGGCAGCCGTCACGAACATCGATGAAATCGCCCTCGTCTACGCGCGCGCTTTGCTTGAAGAGTGTGAGCACTCTGGCGGAACCGCGCAGGCGGTTTCGATCGGGCAGGAATTGACCGAGCTCGGCGAACTCATCCGCGCCGACAAAAAGTTCAGCGAGTTTCTCCGTTCGCCGTTGCTTGACGGATCGAAGCGAGTTGCTTCGCTTTCCAAGATCTTGCAGGGTCGCGTGAGCGATGTGTTGTTCCGATTCGCAATGGTGCTTGCCGAGCGCGGTCGCGCTGGTCGCCTGTCGGATGTCGCGGACGCGTTCGATCGACTGTTGCAAGAGCGACTTGGCCGAATCGAAGTGGATGTCTACACCGTTGCGGGGAACGCCGATGAGGCGACGCTCGCGACCGTGCGTACTCGAGTGAAAGAGGCGTTCGGCAAGGAGCCCGTGCTCCATCAATACGCCGACCCCAACATGATTGGTGGCGTCAAGCTGCGCGTGGGTGATCAACTCATCGACGGCTCGATTGCAACTGGATTACGCAACATGCGAACACGGATCACGCGCCTCGGTGGCGAGCAGATTCGTGCTCGGATGCGAGACATTCTTCGTTGAACTTGGATTGATGCAATGACCCGCAGCAGACGCTGCACCGACAGAACCCCTTACGACGCAAAGAGGCATCGCTGTGAAGATTAGGACCGACGAGATTACGACTGTCATCCGCCAGGAAATCGAGCAATACTCGAGCCAACTCGAGATTTCCGAGGTCGGGCAGGTCGTTGAAGTGGGCGACGGTATCGCGCGCATCTACGGCTTGTCCAAGGCGATGGCTGGCGAGCTGTTGGAGTTCACGACCGAGCACGGCTCCGTGCAGGGTCAGGTCATGAACCTCGAGAGCGACACCGTGGGTGCCGCAATCTTCGGTGAAGCGCGATATGTGCGCGAGGGCGCATCCGTTCGCGCGACGGGCAACCTGCTTGAGGTTCCTGTTGGCGAATGCATGCTCGGTCGCGTGGTTGATCCGCTCGGCGCCCCCATCGATGGCGGTGCGGCACTGAATCCCAGCGAGTTCCGCAAGGTCGACATTGTTGCGCCTGGAATCTCCTATCGTCAGCCGGTGACTGAACCACTGCAGTTCGGCATCAAGGCCGTTGACTCGATGGTCCCTGTCGGTCGCGGTCAGCGAGAACTCGTGATCGGCGATCGAAAGACTGGCAAGACTGCCGTCTGCCTCGATGCGATCATCAATCAGAAGCGCTACTGGGGCACGAAGGATGCGGTCGTTTGCATCTATGTCGCTGTCGGTCAGAAAGAGTCGACCATCGCGAGCGTGGTGGAAACACTTCGCAAGGCTGGAGCACTTGAGTACACGATCATCGTTGCAGCAGGCGCGAGCACCGCAGCACCGTTGCAATACATCGCGCCATACTCCGGTTGCGCGATGGCCGAGTACTTCATGTGGAAGGGCAAGGACCCGAACTACACCGGTCCGAAGCACTCACTCGTCGTGTACGACGATCTTTCGAAGCAAGCTGCCGCCTACCGCGAACTCTCCTTGCTCCTCCGTCGCCCGCCGGGTCGTGAGGCGTACCCTGGCGACGTGTTCTATCTGCACTCGCGCTTGCTTGAGCGCGCAACCAAGCTCTCCAAGGAGCATGGTGGTGGATCGATCACCGCGCTTCCGATCATTGAGACGCAAGAAGGCGACGTCTCTGCGTACATTCCGACCAATGTGATCTCGATCACGGACGGTCAGATTTATCTTCAGCCCGAACTTTTCGCGGCTGGTATCCGTCCCGCGATCAATGTCGGTATCTCGGTTTCACGCGTGGGTGGTGCAGCGCAGGTGAAGGCGATGAAGGAAGTCGCTGGATCGCTTCGACTTGACCTCGCGGCGTTCCGTGAACTCGAAGCATTCGCACAACTTGGTACGGAACTCGATCCGGCTTCGCAGCGACAACTTGATCGCGGCGCGCGCATGGTCGAACTGCTCAAGCAAGGGCAGTACAAGCCATTTGATGTGATCGATCAGTGCATCTCGATCTTCGCAGGCTCGAAGGGCATCCTTGATGATGTCCCTGTTCCAGCGGTCGGGAAGTTTGAAGATGGATTGCTCGAGTACTTCCATGGTCCGGCGAAGGCGTTGCGTGACCAACTGGTCGAAAAGCGCTCCTTCAAGGGCAGTGAAGACGCGTATCTCAAGGCGATGCGCGAGTACAAGGCGACCTTCAAGGCCTAATCGAACAACACGACTCATTCCACCCGCGAGGCTGCGCACGACGCAGCCTCGCGGGTGCTTTTTTGGCTCGTTCACCCGCTCCGGTACGATGCCATCACTATGGGATGCCTAGGAACTTGCTTTCGTGTGCCCATCGCGATCATCGTCGGCTACATAGCGATGATGCTGATCGTGATGGTCGCGTTCACCGTCGCGTTCCTCGCGCTTCCACGGGAGTCGGTCTATGTGCCGCAGTCGTGGGAGCCTTCAACCCTCTGGCTCGCACTCGACATTGGCATCTGCCTCGTGGCGGGATTTACAGGCGGAGTCGTCACAACCATGATCGGTCGGAAGCGAGCGGGCATTTTGTTGGCCTTCATCGTCATGATTGGGGCTCTCGGCGTCGCTTGGTCTGTGAAGAGTGCTCCGCGTGATCTCGAGGGTCGTCCGGAGTTCCCGACGGCGGACATGAGCTTCATGGACGGAGGGAAGTGGACGGACATGCCCGAGTGGATGCCATGGGCGCACGGCGGCATTGGGTTCTTCAGCGTCTTGATGGGGACATCGTTTGCAGGCCGGCGGTCGAAGCATGACTGATGGCCGCGTGCTCGTGACGGGCGGCGCTGGTTTCATCGGAAGTCATGTGTGCGAAGCGTTGCTTCGCGCGGGCTATGCCGTGCGGGTCCTCGATGACTTCTCTTCGGGGAGTCTGTCTAACCTACCTCCGGCAGGCGCGTCACTCGAGATTGAGCACGGTTCCGTTTGCGAGGCCATCGATGTTGAACGCGCGGTTCGTGGTTGTGCTGTGGTCGTGCATCTCGCGGCGCTCACTTCGGTTGCCGCGAGTTTTCTCGACGAGGCGCATTACATCGCCGTGAATCTTGAAGGAACAAAGCGTGTCGCTGCCGCGGCGAAGCAGTGCGAAGCGCGTCGAATGCTCTTTGCGTCGAGTGCTGCGGTGTACGGCGATCGACCGGGACCACATTCGGAAACGGCGTCCTTCGCGCCGACTTCGCCGTATGCGCGAACGAAATGTGATGCGGAACTGGTGCTGCGAGAACTTTCGGCAACGACATCCTGTGACGCGCTCGCGTTTCGGATGTTCAATGTCTACGGGCCGCGACAGGCAGCGGCGGGCTCGTACTCCGCGGCGATTCCCGGATTCGTCGCGCGCCTCCGGAACAAGAAGTCGGTCCAGATCTTTGGGGATGGGACGCAGACGCGCGACTTTGTGCATGTGTCCGATGTTGCAGCGGCCTTCGTCAGCGCGATCTCGTCCGCGCATCGGTTCGGCGGCGCTGCGATCAACCTTGGCACAGGTCTTTCCACAAGCATCGGCGTTCTGGCGAAGACAGCGGCGCGCTTGGCACACTGCACGACATGTGTGGAGTTTGGTCCTGCGCGAGCGGGTGATGTGCATGAGAGCGTCGCGGTTATCGCGCGCGCGAAAGAGCTCCTCGGCTTCGAGCCACGCACGTCACTCGAAGCCGGACTGCGTGATCTCTTTGCACGCGCCGAGTCCCCAAACTCACTCTCCGTACAATGATGTTCATGCACATTGATCCCGATCATGCGCGGCTCGGACTTGACGCAGCTATCGAGCAAGCGGAGAAGGGGTGGCGCGAAGGCGGCATCCCGATCGGCAGCGTGCTCATGAATGAAGCGGGCATCATCGTTGCGCGCGGCCACAATCAGCGCGTGCAGAGCGGCGATCCCACGGCGCATGCCGAAGTCGATTGCATTCGGAACGCAGGCCGACGACGCGACTGGAAACGCCTCACGCTCGTTTCGACACTTTCGCCATGCCCCATGTGTACAGGGACAACAGTGCTGCACAAGATCCCACGCGTCGTGATCGGCGAGCATCGCACCTACATGGGTGCCGAACACTGGTTCAAGGAAACAGGCGTGATCGCCCTCGTCCTTGACGATCCGCGCTGTGTGGCATTGATGGAGCGCATGATTCGCGAGAAACCCGATCTCTGGGCTGAAGACATTGGCGATTGACTCGCGCGTGTCGTCGTGTCAAGCGCTCGGGAAGATGAAGTCATCGCGGTGGAGGACAAACAGCGCGTTGGTTGCTCGTGAACAGGCGGTGTAGAGCGCGCGCGGATTGACATTGACGCCGCTGCCTTGCACATCATGCAGAATGACGACGGGGCTCTCCGCGCCTTTGAACGTATGCAGCGTCTCGTACCGCAGGTATTCATCAGGATCTCGATCTGGGGGGTACTCGCTTGCCCGCACGAGTTGCATCCCGCAAAGTGTTTTCACGTTGGCGAGACATGTGCGATCGCGTCGGAACGGGCTGAGTAAGACGATGTCGCGGGGTCGGACATCTTCAGACTCGAGTAACTCGGTCAAGTACTGATCGAGCAATTGCAGTTGGCTCTGCACGCTTCTATCGCCAGACGGATAGGGCGCGACACGAGGTTCGCGCCCTTCGCGTGATTCGTGCGGAAGTGCTTCCTCGCACGGTGGAACCACGCCAAACCGATGGAGGAACGATGCGATGCGACGGGTGTTGCGCAGATTGCGCGTGAGAAGGAGCGGTTGCCCGAATCGCGCGCGCAGCAAGGCAGGATCCTCGTGTTCGTAGATGCCCTGCGCGCTGTCGCGGAAGGCGCACGCGCTGCCCTCTGGTGTGAGAAATCCTTGCAGTAGACACTCGATCCACGCTGGCTTGAAGTCTTGCGCTTCGTCGATCACGATCGCGTCGAACTTGGGGAGTGACGCGGCAGATGTTCGGACGAGTTCGCAAAGTTGCGACTCGATCGCATCGAAGCGGGCGGTGCCTTCGAGCGCCGCATGCGCCGCGGTCGGCAGCGTCTGTTCAGCGAGTTGGTGAAAGTGGAGGCACGCGATATGCGATTCGTTGTGGAGCATGCGCTTGGCAATGTGCTCCGCAAGAAAACGGTTGTAACAAGTCACGAGTACCCGAGGAGCGCGCTGCAGATTGGCGCTTGCCAAGCGAGCTCGTTCTCGCAACGCGCGTCTCACGGCGGCGAAGGTCTTCCCCGTTCCGGCAGCACCTTCGACGAGCACTCGGCGATGGTCGCGTGCAGCGTCGATTACATGCAGCGCCGGACTCACGAGATCCGCCTCGAGCGACCGATCGCGTTCGATTTCCGCCACGACGCGAACGCGAGGCACGGCGTGAGGGCGAAGCCAAACACTCCGAACCATGCTGACGGTGTTTGCGTGACCGGCGGCGAGATCAGGAAATCGCTTCGACAGATTCGCAAGCTCCGTTTCGATGGCGTCGCCGAGTTTGACCGAGTTGATCGCGGTGCGCGCGCAGATGAAGTCGCGGTCATCCATTCCGGCGGGGAATGCAACCGGATCGGACTCCGGGAGCGCGGCGAGCGCGCGAAATCGAATGCGCGGTTCTCCGTCATTCCACGCAAAGCGCTTGCAAAGAGTGCGCATGAGTGTGTGCGTGGCTGAGAGCGACTGCTCGTACGCACCCTTTCCGTCACTGCTGAATCCGTTATGTCGGAACCAACCCCAGCGCCCGCTCGCGGCATCAAATCCGTAGGGACCACCTTTCACTTCGATGGAGAGCCACCCGCGCCGATCATCGACGATGAGGAAATCAATCTCCCGAGTGCTTGGCCGCTGCGGTACGGAAAAGGTCAAGCCGCAGTACACCTCAAGATCAGTGTGCGCGAGCGCCGCCTCAAGTTGCGCGCGAAAGACCATCTCGCCATGAGGAGTGGTTGGATCGGCCGTAGACGGAAAGAACTTCGCCATGTGGGGGTCCCCGTGCCCATGAAGGGTACTTCAAATGATAAACCTCGCGCAGGGCGCGAGGTTTATCGACAGCACGAACCTACTGTGGGATCAATCGTCTTCGTCGTTGATGTCGTCAGCCCAGTGCGCACTCTCGTCGCTGCTTGGCTCGCGCGATGCGGACGGTGTGTAGCTGCTATTGGCCGAAACGCTGCGCGCGCTCCCTACGGTGAGCACAGCAGAATCACGCTCGGTTGCAAAGACCGTGCCTTCGCGTTCGCCCGCGTCGCGCATCGACTTCATGCGTTGCCAATCATCGACTGAAATCAAGACCTCGCGCGCAACCGAACCCTTGTGGTCACTGAGAATGCCTGCCGCACCCATCTGATCCACGAGGCGGGATGCGCGACCATATCCAATTGCGAGTCGGCGTTGCAGGAGCGAGACGCTTCCACGACCAGAGTCGATCATTACCTCGACTGCTTTGTCGAAGAGTGGGTCGCGATCCGCTTCGCCATCGCTGATGTCGGCCTCGCCGTCGCCCTCGGGCGATTTCGAAACGGCACGCAGCGTCATGAGTTGCCGTTCAAATGTTGGCATCGCCACATCCCGCAGGAATCGCGCAACCTTGCGCGTTTCGCCGTCGGTCACGAACGTGCCTTGGCAGCGGCGCGCCTCGGTTTGACTTGGCGTGACGACGAGCATGTCGCCTTGACCGAGCAGGAGTTCCGCGCCCTTCTGATCAAGCACGATGCGACTGTCCATGCTTGACGCGACTTTGAATCCGATGCGGCAGGGCATGTTGGACTTAATGAGACCAGTGACGACGGATGCTTGTGGTCGTTGCGTCGCGAGCACGAGGTGGATACCGACCGCGCGCGCCTTCTGCGCGATGCGAACGATCGAGTGTTCGACCTCCTTGTTGGTGAGCATGAGGTCTGCGAGCTCGTCGATGACGAAGACCATGTAGTGCATCTTCTTGGGGAACTTCGCCCACTCAAGATCATCCGCAGGACTGACGCGGCTCTTCAACTCCTCCTCGCCGAGGTTGTTGAACGAGGCGATGTTCTGCACACCAACCTCCTTGAGCAGTTCATATCGCTCGTCCATCTTTTGAACAGCCCACTCGAGCACGGCGGAGGCCTTCGACATCTCGGTGATGACTGGGCACGCGAGGTGTGGAACCTCGCTGAACTGCGCCATTTCGACCATCTTGGGGTCGACGAGCACGAGCTTCAATTCGTCGGGCCGTTTCGTGTACAGCCAACTCATGATGATCGTGTTCATGCACACGCTCTTTCCCGAACCTGTGGTTCCGGCGATCAGCATGTGCGGCATCTTGGCGAGGTCAAGAACGAGTGGCTCACCCGCGCTGTCCTTCCCGAGGAACATGGGGAGCGTCATGCCTGCCGCATGGCCGCTCGACATGAGTTCTTTGAGGCGCACCTTCTCCTTCTGTTGATTGGGCACTTCAATGCCGACCGCCGTTCGGCCCACCATGTTGGGAATGATTCGAATGTTCGGCGCGCGCAGCGATCGTGCAATGTCGAGCGAGACGCGCTCGAGTTTCGAGACGAGCGTTCCTGGCGCGAGTTCTACCGAGTACACGGTGACGACCGGCCCACTCTCGATCTGTGTGATTTCGCCTTCGATCTTGTACTCGCGTAGGGCGTTGATCAAGACCGTAGCCTGATCTCGCACGAAGGTTTCAAGCTTGGCGGAGTAGTTCCCTTCCGCTTCTTCGAGAAGATCGAGCGTTGGGAACTGATAGCCGGAGTAGTCAGGCGTGCGCGGGATGTCCTCATCGCGCAGCGCGGGCTGTTCCACATGCGACGCAATCTTCACCGGCAACATGCTGATGCGAGACCGGATTTCATCATCGCTCAGAGGCGCGCGTTTGGTTGGCTCGGCCTCGACTGGCGTCGCAACGGCAGCGGGAGTTGTGTCGAGCTCCTCGCATGCGTCCTCAGTTTCCTCTGCAACGAGAGCCGCATCTTCTTCGTCAAGGTCGGCAATCGCGGGCGCGGACTGTGTTGTGACGGCGGTGGCGAGCGCGGTGGCGCGTGTGCGTGCTGGCTTGCTTGGAGCGTTCGATGGAACACCAGCGACTTGTGGTTGGGGGAACAGACCGGCAACGCGCATCCTGATGGATTCGAAGTGACCACTCCAGTCCGCGCGGAAAATCGGCGCAAGGAATGAGAGGGCCGATTGCACCGCACCAGGAATGCGAGCGACGATGTGATCCGCAGTCACGACTGCGCCAACAAGCAGCGCCGTCATGAAGAGAAGCGATGCGCCGACAGGTCCGAATCTCGCGCCGAGTTCATCCGTGAAGAAGGTCGGAATGAGTCCAGCGGCCGCGCCGCCGAGCGTGCCGACATTGGGAAACCACTGCGCGTGGAGCGCACCGACCGCGAGCATCATGATGAGCGTGCCAAGCGCGCGAGTTCCGGCGTGCGTCAGTTCGCGACTTGCCGCGACGAATCCCAGCCAAGTTCCAAGAAACAACACTGGAACCCAAACGCCGAATCCGAGTGAGTGGTAACTCCAGTACGCAATCGCCGCGCCGAAACGACCACAGAGGTTGACCGGCGGATCGGTGGGGTTTGCGACGACATGGGTTGGCCAATCGGCGGACTGGAAACTGGCGAGCGAAACGACGAGCACGACCCAAGCTGCCGTTGCGGCAACCCAAAGGATCTTCTTGCGAATGTGCTCGGGGATCGGGAGGGGTGTTTCTTCTTCCGCGAGAACCGAAACAGACGGAGTCTTCGACCTAGCCATAGTTGCGAAACATCGGCGTTTAGCGGTTGTTGTGACCAGATTCGCCCAGAGCCGATAGGATTCCGGACGCATGAAATTTGTCCTCGTGGATCGCTTCCTCTCGCTCGATGAAAACGCCGCCGTCGCGGTCAAGAATGTCACGGCCGCAGAGGAGTACCTCGGCGATCACTTTCCGGGTTTTCCCGTCCTGCCTGGCGTGTTCATGATTGAAGCGTTGACTCAAGCCGCGCGCGCGGTCATGGCGAAGCGTGGCGTGCCCCGCATGGTTCTTGGCGAGGTGAAGGCGCTGCGCTACGGTTCGTTTGTGCGACCAGGAGAGACGCTTCGAGTCGAAGTCACTCTTGAGAAACTACTTGACGACGGAAGGGTCTCCTTCAAGGCTGCCGGAACTGTTGTTAGGCTCGCCTCAGGGCCGAAAGAAGGCGATTCCAAGCCAGAAACAGCGGTCTCGGGTCGCCTTATACTGCGCCCCCTTCAAACGACCGAATGACCGGCAATCGCCGGGTGAGACCGCGGAGACCGCTATGACAATGAACCGTGCAGATATCGAGAAGCATGTGACTGAAGTCCTCGTCGACGCCCTCGGGGTGGATGATTCCGATGTCACTCCGGACGCGACCCTCGCAGGCGACCTTGGCGCTGAGAGCATCGACTACCTCGACATCGTGTACCGACTCGAGAAGAAGTTCGCGACCCCAGAGAAGCCATTCAAGGTTCAGCAGGGCGAGCTCTTTCCTGAAAATCTGATGACCGATCCTGGGTTGGTTGTCGGCGGCAAGGTGACGGAAGCAGGGATGCAATTGCTCCGCGACCGCATGCCGCATATCGCGCTTGGCGACTTCGCCGCCGATCCGCAGGTGACCAAGCTCTCATCGTTGTTCACGGTGAAGAGCCTCTGTGACTTTGTTGAGAGAAAACTCTCCGCCTAAACACCCTCTCGAAGAACTGCGCACCGCATGCGTTGGATGTGGATTGACCGAGTTGTGTTGCATGAACCCGGCCGACGACTCGTCGCGGTGAAGAATGTCTCGTTGGCTGAAGAGCATCTGCACGACCACTTCGCGCGCGATGGTCAACTCGAGGCGTTCCCTGTGATGCCCAACTCGCTCATTATCGAGGGGATGGCGCAGACGGCGGGCATTCTCGTGGGCGCAACCCGAAACTTCGAGGAGAAAGTCGTCCTCGCAAAGATTGCCTCCGCCGTCATCGCCTCGGATGTATTGCCAGGTCAGTGCATTCGTTACGACGCGACCATCGATCGCGTGGACGAGGTTGGCGCGAACACGATCGGGACGATAGAGCGCCTCGATCACCGCGATGGCTCGTGGACGCAGATTGGTCGCATCGAAATGATGTTTAGCCACCTTGATCAGAATCGCGCAGGCATGAAGTTTCCTGAGGAGAACTTCGTGTTCGGCGAGAATTTCCGCACGCTCCTGATTGGTGCGGGACTTCAGAAAGCCCAACCTGCGACCGCACCAGCGCCTGCGAGCTGATCTCGTGCGGGCAACTTGAGTTTGACCGCTTCCTCTCTCCCTGAACCCACCGTGACTCCTTGATGACTGTGAGAATCCACTATGCCCCGACTCGAAGTTGCTGAACCATCGTCCACCACGGGCATCGTCGCCCAAACGCTCGCGAGCGCGCCGATCAACATCTTCAAGGGTCTCGCCGCCCACCCTCGACTCTTTGAGGGCTATCTCGCGTTCAGCAAGGGACTCGCTGAAGGCGGCGCGCTGACGGCAATCGAGCGTGAAATCGTCATGCTGTTCGTGAGCGAGATTCGCGATTGCGATTACTGCCTTGCTGCACACACCGTGATCGGCGCGAAGGCTGGTCTCAGTGCGGAAGCCGCGATGGCCGCACGCACAGGCGAAGGCGGGGACGAGAAGCAACAGGCGTTGCTCGACTTCACTGCAATCATTCTTGAGTCCGATGGCTTCGTCACGGACGAAGAACTCTCAGAGTTCCGACGCGCTGGATACGGCGACCGTGCTGCGATCGAAGTGATCGCGTGCATCACCTTGATGACATTCACGAATCTCTTCAATCATGTTCATGAGACAGAGATTGACTTCCCAGAGGCGCCCGCGATCGACAACGATCAAGCGGACTAAACATCTCTGTGCTTGAGGGTGGATGAAAAACGACAGGCCTCGCGGAATTGCGTGCCGCGAGGCCTGTCTCTCCTCAAAGGCCCTGATCGGGGAGGCGTTCCGATGCAGGGCCGATCCAGGGTCGAAACCCATCACGAACGCGGAGTCCCAGACGCGCCCGTGACAAAGAGAACATCGAATGTAGACACGCCACATGCAAGTGAAGTGATTACAGTGGGTTGCGAGAGTGTTCCACCTGTGCGTTCTAGATCGATTCAGACCCTTCGCAAGCCCTAAGATGGGCGCCCTCAACCGTTGGAGCCCTCTTGAAGAGTTCGCACACGCATCATCTCGGGATCTACACCGGATCGTTTGACCCGATCACCTTCGGTCACCTTGACATCCTCAGGCGCAGCCGAAAGTTGTTCGATGAAGTCGTGCTTGCGATCGGACGAAATCCAAACAAGGAGGCGATGTTCACCTTCGAGGAACGGGTTGAACTCGCAAAGCTCCTTGTCAACGAACTTCTTGCGTCGGAAAAAGATGGAGCGCCGATTCGCGTCGAGCATTACGCCGGATTGACGGTGGATTACGCGCGCAGCGTTGGCGCGAGCGCGATCATCCGCGGCATCCGCAACATCACCGATCTTGCGGCCGAGTGTCAACTCGCGATCACCAATCGGCAGGTTGCGGAGATCGAGACGGTCTTCATCGTGACAGGTGAGAGTTACGCATACACGAGTTCAAGCCTCATCAAGCAGATTGCGGCACTTGGTGGATCGCTCGATGCACTTGCGACGCTTGTGCCGCCGCAGGTCGTCGCGGCACTCGCCAAGATGCGTCGCGATCCGAACAGCGCCATCAGCCGACTCGCGCGCGATGGCCTTGCAGAGTAAATCGTATGTCCGCAAGTTTCCGTGTTATCTCCATTGGCACGCTCGCCGCGAATCCGTTTTGGAATGAGCGAGGATCGGTTCGCGCAGCGCACGCAACGACGACGCTCATTCTCAGCGGCGATGCTCGCATCCTCGTCGATCCCTCGCTTCCCGCGCAGATCCTCCTGCCCAAACTTGCGGAACGATCTGGTCTTCAGCCAGAGCAGATCACGCATGTGTTCTTGACCTGCTTCAGCCCGATCCATCGACGCGCGATCGCTTCCTTTGAGAGCGCGCAGTGGTTGATCGCCGAACGAGAACGCGAGGCGATCGGGCAACAACTTGTCGCGAAATTCCATGAGGCTCGCGGTGCGGGCGATACAGAATTGCTCGCGGCCATCACGCCCGAGATCGCGGTCCTTGAGCGGACCAAGGCGGCACCAGACGCGCTCGGGAAGGGCGTTGATCTGTTCCCGCTCTGTGGCGTGTCACCCGGGTTGTCGGGACTCTTGCTCCCCGGACGGACCGCGACCGTGCTCATCGCGGGCGATGCGGTTCCGACACTTGAGCATCTCGAAGGCGGGCAAGTGCTCACGCCATGTTTCGACCTTGAGATGGCGCGCGCGTCGCTCGGGGAGGCGGCTGAGATTGCCGATTGGATCGTCTGTGGGAGAGATAATGTGCTCCCGAACCCGACCCGCAGACCGTTCTAGCGCGCACGGTGTCGAATAGTATTTCCGCATGCAGCCCACGCGAGAATCGCCCGAAACTTCGGTACCGCAATGTGACGATTGCAATGCGCCGCCGAAGTGGTCCGGGCCAGACTCTTCCATCGCGCCAGTCAGTATCCGCGCGCTCCAACGCGCGACGCGTGAAGGATTGAAGTTTGCGTGCCTCACTTGTTACGACGCGACCTCCGCTCGCTGGCTCGAACGAGCGGGCGTCCCCGTGTTGCTCGTTGGGGATACGGCCGCAGAGATGATTCTCGGTTTTCCGAACACGCTTCACGCGCCGCTTGACTTTCTGATCACGCTCACCGCGGCCGTGAAACGCGGCGCTCCAAAATGCCTTGTCATGGCGGACATGCCATTCATGAGTTATCAAGTTGAGGATGCGGAAGGCGTCCGCAACGCTGGGCGATTCATGACGGAAGGCACGGCGGATTGCGTCAAGCTCGAAGTGGATCGCTCCTTTGCTCCGCTTGTGACGCGCCTGTCACGGGCAGGCATCCCGGTTGTTGCGCACATTGGCTCGCGGCCGCAGCATGCGAAGGTGCAGGGCGGGTACTACGCAGCTGGAAAGACCGCAGCGAGTGCGGTGGACTTGGTTGAGGACGCGCGCGTCATGATCGAGGCGGGCGCGACGATGCTGCTCGTGGAGGCGACGCCTGTTGAGGTCACGGAGGAAATCGTTCGCCGGTCGACGATCCCGGTCATCGGTTGTGGCGCTGGCGCGGCCTGCCATGGCCAAGTTGTCGTGACTTCGGATCTGCTCGGATTGACGGCGCGCCAGCCACCTTTCGCGTTACCGCTCGTGCAAATGGGCGCGATGCTCGATGAAATGGCAAAAATGTGGCGAGAACGAGTGCGGACTGGCGTGTTGGGCGAACATCCTTACGCGCTGAGCGAAGAAGAAGCAGTCGAGTTTCGGCGGCGCATGCAGCATTGAACCGTGTGCGCGCATCCGAACGCGCGGCTGCCCGTTTGATCATTGCTTGAGGAAATCTCCATGAGAGCAATCACTACCTATGGTCCTGCCCTTGTCGTCCTCTCCGCGGTCGGTGCGGTGCTCGTCGCTGCGCCTGCGGTGATCCGCAACAGCGCTGAGGCGGAAACGCGCTCGCTTGTGCAAGCGGCATCACAACGGTTGGATCAGACGGATGTGCTTGCGCAGATCAATCAAGCGCAGCGCGACATCGCAACGCTCGTCGAGCCATCGGTCGTGCATGTCAGCACCGAGACCACCATGCAACGGAGGCGCTTCACGGAGTCCTACGCCTCAAGTGGAAGCGGATGGATTTGGGATGAAGATGGACATGTCGTCACCAACGCACATGTTGTGGATGGCGCGGATCGGATTCAGATTCAACTGCACGACGGCGAAATGCGCAGCGCAACGCTGGTTGGTCTTGATCTGCATACCGATATCGCGGTCCTCGCCGTTGCGCCGGGTCGACTTCACGCATCACTCCGAGGCGACAGTGATGCTGTGCGGCAGGGCGACCAAGTGTTTGCGTTCGGCTCTCCCTTTGACTTTCGTTTCTCGATGTCGCGAGGCATCGTGAGCGGACTCGGTCGTAGCGCGGGTCTTGCAGACATCGATTACGAGAACTTCATTCAGACCGATGCGGAGATCAATCCTGGGAATTCCGGCGGTCCGCTCACCGACATTCGTGGACGCGTAATCGGCATGAACACCGCAATCGCCACTGGGCGCGGGAACTCTGTTGGCCAGGGACAATTCGCGGGCATCGGACTCGCGATTCCGATTTCCATGATCGATTCCGTGGTCTCGCAGATCATCGAGCTTGGCGAAGTGAAAAAGGGCTATCTCGGCGTAAGCGTCGCACCGATCGCGATGATCCGTTCGGGTGTGCGCCTCGATAATCCGGCGATGCGCGTGCTCGCGAACGCATACAACGGCGATGGCGCGGTTGTGAGCTTTGTCAGTGAGGGCTCGCCCGCAGCGAACGCAGGCCTTCGTATCGGTGATGTCATCGTGAGCCTCGACGGAAAACGGATCACAGAGGACGGACAGATTCCTGCGCTCATTAGTTCAATGCGCCCCGGCTCTTCAGTGAATTTCTCTGTTGTCCGACCCAATGTCGAGACGAACGCGCTCGAGGAACTCACGATGAGCGCGACGCTGAGTGAACTTGATCCCGCCTTGCGCGCGTCGCCGGCGTTGCTCGCAGCGCTCCGTCGCGCGGGCTTCGAGAGTTTGGTGACGAGTAATGTGGCTTCCGCTGCGCGTCTTGAAGCGACGCATCACCCCGGCGTACTGATCGAGTCGGTGCGAGAAGGATCCGATGTTGATCAACTTCTCGACGAGGGTGACACGATCATCGGCATCATGGGGCAGCCCATTCAGACCATCGACGAGTTGTACGCGCGTGTGCTTCGCGCCGCTGGCCCGCAGGGCGCGCTGCCTCGCGAAGTCCCGCTGACCTGTCAACTTGCCGATGGCCGTACGATCCAGATTGCGGTTCGCCTTTATTGACGGATGTAATCCATCGGATTTTCCTGTTGACTTTGGGAGCGATGAGATAGAGTGCCGAGCGTGCTCTCTGACACTCATGCTCCCGCGCTTCTCGAGGTGAAAAACCTCCGCACTTGGTTTCCCATTCGCAAGGGTCTCCTCCAGCGAACGGTCGGTCACTTCAAGGCCGTCGATGATGTGAGTTTTACGATCGCGAAGGGTGAGACGCTTGGATTGGTAGGAGAGTCCGGATGTGGGAAGACCACAGTCGGACGCACGATCTTGCGTCTGATTCGCGCGACTGGAGGCGAAGTTCGATTTGAAGGGAACTCGGTCTTTGATGCGACGGCAACGCAGCTGCGTGCGTTGCGTCGTCAGATGCAGATTATTTTTCAGGATCCCGGTGGAAGTCTCAATCCTCGCATGCGCGTCGGAAGCATCATCGGCGAGCCGCTCGAGGTGCATGGGCTGACAAAGTCGAGCGAGGAGACGCGTGCGCGAGTCGAGGAGTTGCTCGTGAAGTGCGGTCTCTGGAAACAAGCGGCGGACCGCTATCCACATGAGTTTTCCGGTGGACAGCGGCAACGCATCGGTATCGCACGCGCGCTTTCACTGAACCCGAAGTTGATCGTGTGCGACGAGCCGACGAGCGCCCTTGATGTCTCGATTCAGTCGCAGATTCTGAACCTCTTGAAGGATCTCCAGTCAGAGTTTGGGCTCTCCTACCTTTTCATTTCACACGACATGGCAGTCATCCATCACATCTGTGATCGAATCGCTGTCATGTATAACGGCAAGATCGTGGAAGAGGGTTCGCGCGCCGAAGTGATCGAGCGACCTCAACAGGCGTATACGCAGGCACTTCTGTCTGCCGTGCCAGAGCCCGATCCTCATCGAAAGAAGAAGCGCATTACATTCGACGGCATGCGGATGTGAGGATCAGTGCGAGATGCGTTCACGCTCCGCACGGGTGGCGAGCGGATAGACCTTGAAAATCGTGATCGCGCGTTCCCGTCGCGTCAGAAGCAGGGACCCCAAGCATCCAAGAGTGCTGCGAGATCTGCAGCGTCCACGATTCCATCGCCATTGAGGTCGGCGGCGCCTGAGGCAAGGCCCCATGAACCGAGCATGCCAGCAAGGTCAGCAGCGTCGACATTGCTGTCGCCGTTCAGGTCGCCCGTGCATGGCGGAGCGATCACGCAACTCCCCTCGTTCGAAAAATCATCGGTGCCTGCGGTGAAGTCAGTGAAGTCAATGAGCGCAAGGGAGATGCGCGTGTACCCATCTTTCTCGAAGAAGACTCCGAATCGATCGCAATCAAGTGGTACTGGCAGGCTGTACGCAAATGCTCCGATGTACACACGCGCTTTGCGCGGCCAAGTGAGGCCGCCGTCGTAGGAGAGCCACGCGAAGCCGTTGGTGCGCGCGGTCGCGTTGGGGCCACAGAAGATGAGGCGCGACTGCGCGAATCCGTCGAGTGGATCGGTCAATGCAATCAATCCGGCCATGCATGACGGATCTGGCAGCTCGTCATCGTTTGCGAGTGCGCTCCATGTGAGTCCGGCGTCCGTCGAGATTGCCGTCTTGCGCCAGCCGCCGCCGCTGAACTGTCGAGAGTTCAGCATGAGTGAGCCGTCGGCGCGCTCGACCATTTGCACTTCGTTTCCGGTACCTGCACTTCCATTTGCTGCGACCTCGCCGTACTGCCATGTGTCGCCACCATCATCGGAGTAAACGGCGTAGCAAGCCCAGACGCCGTAGGGTCCTTGGTTGAACGGCATGATGATTCGACCTGCATGCTTCCCGTGACGAAGTTGGATCCCGATGCCGGGGCCACTTGCGACACTTGTGACGATGGTTGGTCGTTTGACGGACGCGGTCACATCAACGGCAGAACTCCAAGTCGCACCTCCATCATCTGAGAACTTCACAAAGGTCCGGCAGATGTTTGTCCCCTTGTTTCCAGGCACGACGCAACTCTCACCGCAACCCGTCGGGTAAGACTGATACATCGCAATCGCGCGACCGGCGTGGATGCCCGTGCGAACTTCAACGACGCATGGGTTGTTGAGCGAACGCCCAGGCTGATCGTCGACGAGTGCGAGCGGACTCCAAGTCGTACCCAAATCGTCGCTTGACTTCATCACGATGTCATTGATTCCGTTGTCGGCGCCAGAGCCGCGGCCTTCTGCAAAGGCGAGCAACCGACCTGACTCAAGTTGCATGATGGCGGGAATGCGGTAGGTGTTGTAGCCCTCTTGCCCACTCACAAACACATCGACCATCGGCAGCGGCGGCGGTGGCGTGTCGATCACATACTTCTGCGCGATGTAGGTTTCGATGGAGAGCCGTTCAGCGTCCGAGAGTGCCTTGTCGAAGATGAGGACCTCGCTGATCGAGCCAGTCAGTGGATTCGCCAAGTTGTAACGACTGCCGAGCATCGCGCCCGACATGTTTTGCATCGCGATGGTTCCGGTGCCTACGAGCGCGCCGTTCACATGAAGAGTCTGCGCACCGGCAGAAACCGTGCAGGAAATGAGTGACACGCCACTCTCAAAGACCGCGCCTCCGAGTGTGGTGGGTGTCGCGCCTGGATAGAGAACCCATTGTGCGGGCGTTGCAAGTTCACCAGTCAAGAGCGCGGTGCGACCAGCGCTCGAGGAGCTGTCGAAGATGTAACCACCGTTGGCCGACGTCGGTCGCGCGACGCAGATCACTGTGCGCGCCGTCGAGATCACGCTGAATTCTGCAGCGGTGTTCGCAGACCAGAGGTAGTCGTTCCCGTCGAACTCAACGCCAGGCGCACCGTTTGCGACGGACGCTCGAAAGGTTGGTCGCTGCGTGAGTGTGGCGGAGACTCGCGCGAGGTCGTGATTGCGAATCGAGGAGTCTTCCCATCGTGTGACGGTTGTGCCATCGGCTGGCGCGCCCGCTTGCGCGTTTACACCAACATCGGCGCGCCACCATGCATAGAGATTGGTGAACGCTGGGTCGGGTGTGCCATCAGGTAGCACAATGTCCCCGAATCCCGTCGAAGTGATCGCGGCGACAAGCGCGCTCGTGATCAGCGAGGACTTGAAAGCGCGAGTGCCTGCATTTCCGTCGGAGCGATCAGCGCGTGACATGCGCGAAACATGACACGCTTCGGTCTTCGTGCAAGTGCATTATCACCATCGATCGGATGGTTTTTCTCGACGCAGAGAGAACTCGCGGCGCGCAATTGAACGCGCCTCGCGATTCCATCTGGTGCAGGGGCCATGCAAACTGCGGGGCTCGTTCATGCTCGAGCTTGTCGCGGAGCGCGGAATCGATGCAAACGCCTCGCCGGCTGCGATTCGCGTCAATCGAGTGTTACGCTTGCACGATGCAAGGCAAGCGCCTCGTCCACATCATTCTCATCTGCTTTGTTCTCGCGGCCATCGGTACTACGATCTTTGCATGGAGCGTCGTCAGCGGCGTGCGTAAGGATGCGAGGTTCACGACAGCTCGCTTGCGCCTGCTGACTGATGCGGTCGTGCAGTACTCGGCGCAATCGGGAGGGTTTCCACTAGGCGCGGAGGAACTTCTCGATGGAGGCGATCCTCATGCCCGACGCGCGATGATCGAGGCGCTCAGCGTCGTACGGGTGGAATGGCCCATCGATAGAACGGTCGAGCCGATTCTTCGCGTCGATGGACGACCGACCGAAGCAGGCGCACTTGGTTTGGCAGCGGAAGCACTGAGCCAAGCTGCGTCAGCGGTCCGCGCGAGAACGCGAGTACCTCCGCCGACGCGCTGATTTTTGCGAGATTTGCGGGAGCGATTGCATCGGAATTGTTGGCATAATGCGGAAATGCCATCTGATGTGCCCACCGAACAACGCGCGACCACAACGACATCTGTTCTGCCGGAAATGATGGCGGGCGCGCCAGTTCGACCGATGGTTCGCACGGCTCCAGAAACTCCACTTATCGATGTGATGGGCGGAAGCAGCCGCTGGCAGATTCCAGTGCACGAGCATGGATTTGTTGCACTGTGCGACGCGATGCCGCGACTCGTCCCTGAAGGAAAGACGGCTGACTTTGCCATTGTGCAAGCCGCGCGTGTGTCCTACGGCGATGGGACGAAGCATGTCAACGAGGATCGCGGGCTTGTGCGCTACCTCTTGCGCCATCGGCACACGACGCCACTCGAGATGGTCGAGTTCAAGTTCCACATCGCGATGCCTATTTTCATCGCGCGGCAATGGATCCGCCATCGGACCGCGAATGTGAACGAATGCTCCGCGCGATACTCGATCATGCCCGATCGCTTCTATCGCCCCTCCATCTCAAGCGTGCGCAAGCAATCGAAGTCAAATCGCCAAGGTTCCGATGGCACCATCGACGTTGGAACAGCCGAGCAGTTTCTCGAACTCCTCGCGGATGCCGAGGCGCACTACGCGAAGTATCTCAAGCTCATCGAGCAGGGGGTTGCCCGCGAGCTTGCTCGCGCGGCACTTCCGGTCAGTCTGTACACCGAGTGGTATTGGAAATGCGATCTGCACAACATCTTCCACTTCCTCTCGCTCCGAATGGATGATCATGCACAACTTGAGATTCAAGACTTTGCGCGCGCGATGTTCGCGTTGATCAAGCCGATCGTGCCCATCGCGTGCGAGGCGTTTGAGGACTATCGGCTGAAGTCGATGCATCTCACCGCACTTGAAGTCGAGGCGTTGCGAAGTGGGCAGCCGCTCGCGACGGAGAATTCTCGGGAGCGCGCGGAGTGGGAAGCGAAGCGTTCGCAGCTCGGGCTCTAAGCCTCTCGGTCCGAAGTGGGATCAGTTCCCAGTTGCGAGACGCGCGCGATCGAGTTCGCGTTCCGTAGGGATCGAAATGAGACCGATCAGTTCATCGCCTGCTGCGGTTTGAAACTGCACCAGCCGAATCGGCGTGGGCTGAAAGCGGCGGAAGATTCCGCCAGGGAAGGGAGCTTCTCCGCGGTGATCCCAAAAGTCTTCGACCGCGAGTCGGATGGTTTCGCCGGGAGCGATGTGTTGCACATGCTGCAGGTACCGCTGATTGAGCCAGACATCGACTTCCTTGAACTCCTCAAGCGTGGCGTTGACGATCACCATCGTCGCGTCGACATTGAGCACTTGCGCGTTGAGCACTCGCTTCTGTGAGAGTTCAAACGGATATGCGCGCGTGGCCTTCGCAGGGTCGGTGCGCACCCCTGTACCGCAACTGACACAAGCGCACAGAAGCAGGCACGAGAAGAGTGCGTTGTGGGCGAGCTTCGTGGATCGAGCGAGACACATGCGCTTGAAGTGTACTGCCCAGTCGATTCCCTAGTCGATCACCTAGAGCCCGGCGGCTGCGCGGCATTGCTGTACAAGTGCCTGCGCGCGCTCGGCGGTTGCGGCTTCCGCGATGACCCGGACGATCGGTTCCGTGTTGGATGCGCGCAAGTGCACCCAGCCGTCATCGAAATCAATACGCACGCCGTCAGCATCGTTGATGCGCTCCTTGGCGAACGCGTGTTTCACTTTCGAAAGGGCTGCTGGAACCGCGGCGTTTCCGCCGATTGCCGCGAGATCCAGTTTGGTCTTCAGCATCGTGTAGCGAGGCATGCTTTCGACGAGCTGTGCAAGTGACTGAGGATGGTGCGACGCGAGAAGGTCAAGCACAAGGGCCATCGAGGAGAGCGAGTCCCTCACGAAGCAGACTTCGGGAACGATCACGCCGCCGTTGCCTTCGCCGCCGATTCGACCACCTGCAGGCTTGAGCGCGCTCACGACATGCGCCTCGCCGACCGGCGTGCGGAGCACGCTCGTGCCGGGATAGCGAGCCGCAACATCATCGATCATGCGCGACGTCGAGAGATTTGCCGCCATCGTGGTCGGTCCGCTGCGCGCGAGCATCGCGCACGCGCACAGCACAAGGGTGTACTCCTCGCCGATGAACCGACCGCGTTCATCGACAATCGCAACTCGATCCGCGTCGGGATCCTGTGCGAATCCAACTGCTGTCCCGCGCGTTGACGCGACTGCTGCGCAGAGTTGTCCGAGGTTCTCCTCGACGGGTTCAGGTCGATGTGCAAAGATGCCGGTTGCTTCACCATTGAGATGGGAGAGTTCGCAGCCGAGGCGTTCAAGGAGCATCCGACCTGGGACGCATCCGGATGCATTCACGCTGTCGAGCACGACGCGAAACTTTCGTGCAGCGATCGCTTGCACGCTCTTAGGCGAAAGCAAAGAGAGCACTTTCGCGACATGCATCTCATGTGCGTCGCTTCGCGTGGTTGCTACTCCGATGCGTTCAGCATCCACGAACAGAAACTGTTCACTTCGAAAGCGAGCGATGATCGCGTCCGCTTCCGCTTTGGCCGGCGCGAGGCCGTCTTCGTTGAGACACTTCAGGCCATTCCACTCAAGCGGATTGTGACTTGCGGTGACGACCATGCCTCCATCGAGATTGAGCTCTCGGATCATCACGCCAATGGTTGGCGTCATCACGACCCCGAAGTCGACGACATCGCATCCAACTGCAGTCAGCGCGCCCTTCACCGAATGCGCGAACGCCTCTCCTCCCGCGCGACCGTCTCGTCCGAGCGCGAGCTTCGGGCGTCGCGCGTCGGAAGATCGTCTTGCGGCACACAAGTGCGATCCAAAGGCGGAAGCGAACTTGCTTGCGACGACAGGCGTCATACTTGCGCCGACGATGCCTCGCGCGCCTGAGACGGAGAGCATGAACGGTGCGTCAGGAGCAGTCATGATGGTGCCGGAGAATAGTCGACCGCCTCTCGATTCGTTGGGTCACGGTCGCGCTCGGCGCGTGGCGAGGAATTGCGCGAATGCGTCGATCGTGGCTGGGCTCACATGATGTTCAATGCCTTCGGCATCGATGCGAGCTGTCGCATCATCAACGCCCAGTTCGAGCAAGAATGCGTGCACGAGCTCGTGCCTTGCCCGAGCGGCTTCCGCAAGTTTGCGTCCCTTGGGCGTGAGCACGATCGGTCGATACGGTGCAGACTCAAGCAGCCCCTCACGCCCGAGGCGGGCGATCGTGCGGCTCACGGTGACATGCGACAGACCGAATCGGCGCGCGAGGTGCACAACTCGACTCACACCAGTCGCATCGATCGCATCTTGGATTGCCTCGCAATAGTCTTCCGCGCGCTCACTCGCGTGTTGTGCGCGAAGTCGAGCGTGGTCCGCCGCGGTTGCTCGAGGCGCCGCGTCGCGCGAATGCGGGGTCCCTTCAGGCCGCTTGCTCACTCGTCGTTTCCTCGTAGCGCGGCGAGCGCGCCGAAGTCATCGAGAGTGGAAGTGTCTTGCGTAGACTCTTTGCCCGCGGCGACATCCCTCAGCAGTCGACGCATGATCTTTCCGGAGCGGGTCTTGGGGAGTGCTGCTGTAAAGCGCAGCATGTCGGGTCTTGCGATTGCGCCGAGCACGCTTGAAACATGCTCGCGCAGTTCCGCTTTGAGCGCCTCACTCGCGGTCGCCTGGAGGCTGAGCGTGACAAAGGCTGCAATCCCGGTTCCCTTGATTTCATGCGGCATGCCTACGACTGCCGCTTCAACGACTGCTGGGTGCGAGACGAGCGCGCTCTCAACTTCCATCGTGCCGAGTCGATGACCGGAGACATTGATCACATCATCGATGCGTCCCATGATCCAGAAGTAGCCGCGTTCGTCGCGGCGCGCACCATCGCCCGCGAGGTACATGCCGGCAATTCGCGACCAATAGGTATCGATGAATCGCTGTCGATCTCCGTGAATGCCTCGGAGCATGGAGGGCCATGGCTTGCGGATGACGAGGAGTCCTCCGGTGTTCGGAGGAAGTTCGTTTCCGGTTTCATCGACGATTGCCGCGTCAATGCCGAAGAACGGAAGGGTGCAAGATCCCGGCACGGTTGGCGTCGCGCAGGGGAGCGGTGTAATCACATGCCCACCGGTTTCGGTTTGCCAGAAGGTGTCAACGATCGGGCAACGCGAGGCGCCGATTTGTTCGTGATACCAAATCCACGCCTCTGGATTGATCGGTTCACCAACTGTGCCAAGCAGTTTGAGGGATGAAAGATCGTGCTTCTTCGGATGCGACTCCCCCCACTTCATGAAGGCGCGAATAGCGGTTGGCGCGGTATAGAAGTGCGTCACGCGATGCCGCGCGACGATCTCCCAAAAACGATCTTCTGCGGGAAAATTTGGGGCGCCTTCATACATCAATGTCGGCACGCGATTGGGCAGTAGGCCATAGACAATGTAGGAGTGACCTGTGACCCATCCGATGTCTGCCGTGCACCAGAACACATGATTCGCGTTGGGCTTGAGGTTGAAAGTCATCCGCGCGGTGTAGGCGGTGTAGACCATGTAGCCACCGCTCGTATGCCGAATGCCCTTTGGTTTTCCGGTGGATCCTGAGGTGTAGAGCACGAACAGCAAGTCCTCTGCATCGACGGCCTCGCATGGGCACTCGCTCGATTCCTTCGCGATGACATCGTGCCACCAGTGGTCTCGCGCGGCGTTCCACTCGATCGGAGTCGCCGTGCGCTTCAACACAACACAGTGCTCAATCGCGTGTCCTTGCGCGACCAACGACTGCATCGCTTCATCCACATTCTTCTTCAGCGGAACAACGCTTCCGCGGCGCCATGCGCCATCGCAAGTGACGATCACGCGCGACTTCGCATCAAGAACGCGGTCGACGATGGACGGTGCGGGGAAGCCGCCGAAGATGACGCTGTGTGCGGCGCCGATGCGCGCGCATGCAAGCATCGCGATCGGTAACTCAGGAACCATGCCCATGTAGAGCGTGACGATTTCGCCCTTCTTCACGCCAAGCGCTTTGAGCGCGTTGGCGAATCGCGAGACCTCGTCTTGGAGCTCGCCATAGGCGAGGTGTCGCACTTCTGGCATTCCGCTCGCTTGTGGCTCGCCTTCCCAGATGAGTCCGACATCGTTCGCGTGGCCCTCGAGCACATGGCGGTCGATCGCGTTGAAGCACACATTCGTCTGCGCGCCCACAAACCACTTCGCGTCCGGACAATTCCACTCAAGAACGCTCGTCCATGGCTTGAACCACTCGAAGTCCTGCGCGATTTCGCCCCAAAAACCACTTGGATCCGCGACCGAGCGCGCGTGGAGGGCGTGGTACTGCTCTAGGCTCTCAACATTCGCACCACCAAGCGCGTCGGCTTGAGCGGTGTGAGGCGGAAAGATGCGATCCTCCTTGAGTAGCGACTCAACCGAAGTGGACGAGACTTGCGAAATCGACATGCGGGGAAAGATATCGAAAGTGCTCGACTGCGCGAGAAGCGAGATCTGCGCGCGGGAGTTGCTGAAACTATTGCGATCGACAGCGCTTCTCCTAACACAACCGCCCGCCAGCATGGGCAATGCTTGGCGGGCGGCCATCCTGCTTGCGACCAACCAGGTCCCGGAGGGGTGATGAGCTGCAGCTGATGCTATGCACGATCGCGGAGTCGCGCGGCCGTACATAGTGAGTGCTTTACGACGGAGAGGTGTGCCGTGTTCGGTGGGCGCACTCTCTCGTCGAAAATTCGTGGCGTGGCAGTCCGGATGTTTGCCTCTTGCGATCGTCGCTTCGCGGTTCCATCACGAAGCTGCGGCGCTGAGGTTCCTGCTCTCAATATACGGTCGAGCGGATGGTGATATCTCCACATACACAGAAGTGGGGTGAGAGCCCTAGCAACGAGTTCGCTTTGCAAGAGCTAGCGCGTTTGGTTGGCGAATGCTCGTGCAGCGAGTAGCGCCTCGTGCAGTTTGTCAGGATCCTTCCCTCCAGCCTGAGCCGCATCGGGCTTTCCGCCACCGTTGCCGCCGCAAGCAACTGCTGCGACCTTCACCCACTCACCAGCTTTCAGTCCCTTCTCGATCGCACACTTTGGACAGATCGCGGCGAGAGAAACTCTCTTCTCGTCGTGATCGGCACTCAGAAACATCGTCGCAGTCGACGGAAGTCGTGTGCGTGCAACATCAAGTGCAGCCATGAGCGTGGGCGTGTCTGCATCGTCGATGACGGCGATGAGCGCCGCGTCTGCGCCGGCGCCGCTTGCGGCGTGTTGTTCGGTGAGTTCGCGTGCTTGTGCGACGGCGCGATCGCGCATCGCCCCCTCTGCATCTTTGCGCGCGGCCTTCGCTTTGGCTTTTAGTGGCTCCATCGCGGTATCGAACGCCGCGCGTCCGAGCGCGCCAAGCGTGAGCGCCTGAGCGGACTTCGAAATGTCCGCAGATTCCGCGAGAAGTTCAGGGCCGGAGAGCTCAAGAGCGAGGGAAACCCGATTGAGCAGCCCTTCAACAGTTGCGTCTGCCGCCGCGGCGGCCGCACCAGTCCAGGCGAAGACTCTGCGAATGCCTGCGGCGAGGCCGCCTTCACTCGCGAGGACGAACTGCTTTGCGTCGCCGGTGCGTGCGAGATGCGTACCGCCGCAGAATTCGGTGGACTGAAGCGCCCATGCGGCGTTACTCGGATTTGCGAGAAGCGCATCCACTGATGCGCCGATTGAGACCACGCGTACGGGGTCGGGATACCGCTCTCCGAAGACTGCGCGGACGCCGTGAATGGTGCGCGCAGCTGCGAGCGAAACTTCCTGTGCATCCACGAGCAGGTTGGCGCGGATTGCGTCGTTGACGCGCGCTTCGATGGATCTCACTTGCTCGAGGCTCAATCCCTGCTTCGCGCTGTAGTCGAATCGCAATCGTTCTCGATCGACCATCGAACCCTTCTGTTCCACATCAGGACCGAGTTCCGCTCTGAGCGCAAGGTTGAGAAGATGCGTAGTTGTGTGGTTCGCGCGAATGAGTTCGCGGCGTTCGCGCTCGATCATGAGCGTTCCTTCATCGCCAACGCGCAAGCGACCTCGTGTCACCTTCCCAATGTGCAAGACATAGCCGCCGACGCGTTTCGCATCGGTGATGGAGATCGACGCATGTTCGCCACTGGCATGCTCCGCTTGGAACACGCCGTGATCGGCGACCTGTCCGCCCATTTCCGCATAGAAAGGCGTGCGGCCGAAGACCACCGCGACCAGTCGTTCCGCGTCAGCATCCGCGTGCTCGTCGAAACTAGTGCCATTCCAGATCGCGCGCACGGTGGCGGTGAGTGGCTTTGGATCGAACTTGGTTGAATCATCCGTCGCGTGGACCTGCAATGCTTCGAGCTTCGCGATGGCGTCTGGTGGGAAGTGCATTTCCGCATCCGTGCCTTGGACCGCACGGCTCTTTTCGCGGGCTTCCTCCATGAGGGCTTCGTATCCAGCGACATCAACACCTAACCCAGCCTCTTCCGCCATCACTTGCGTGAGGTCAATAGGAAACCCGAAGGTATCGTGAAGTTTGAACGCATCTTGCGCGGGGATCGTGTTGCCCGATTGCGTGCGGACGCGTGCGGCCGCCTCGCCGAAGAGCGCGAGGCCTCGCTCAAGGGTTCGCCCAAACTGCACTTCTTCATCGAGGATGACCTGCGCAACTCGCGTCGCGTGTTGCTTAACCTCTGGGAACGCATCGCCGAGCGTAAGCACCACCGCGTTCACGAGGTCGTGAAGGAATGGCCCGCGCACGCCCATGGTTTGATGCCCATGACGCACCGCGCGCCGAAGGATGCGACGGAGCACATATCCACGACCTTCGTTGGAAGGATTCGCGCCGTCCGTGATCGCAAGCGAGAGACATCGAATGTGATCTGCAATCACGCGATACGCGATATCGACAGAGTCATCGAGCTTGCCTCCGTACGGCCGAGCGCCGGTGCGTGTTTGAATTGCTGCAAACACTGGCGACCACAGGTCCGTGTCATAGTTCGAGCGCTTGCCCTGAATGACGGAGACGAGTCGCTCAAGACCCATGCCGGTGTCGACATGTTTTGCCGGAAGTGATTTGAGCGAGCGATCCGGTTCACGATTGAACTGGATAAACACATGATTCCAAATCTCAAGGACATCAGGATCGCCGCTGTTGACGAGTTGCGCGGCGTTTCGCCCTCCGATTCGGTCGAAGTGGATTTCGCTGCAAGGTCCACAAGGGCCCGTTTCGCCCATCTCCCAGAAGTTGTCCTTCATGTTGCCAGGAATGACATGACCCGCGGGCAGGAGTGATTCCCAAAGCGCCTTCGCCTCGAGATCGGGCTCGAGGCCAGCTTCCTTGTTTCCCTCAAACCAAGTTGCGTAGAGCCGATTGGGATCGAGGCCGTACACCTCCGTGAGTAACTCGAATCCCCAGCGAATGGATTCTGACTTGAAGTAGTCGCCGAACGACCAGTTCCCCAACATCTCAAAAAATGTGTGGTGATAGGTGTCCTTGCCCACATCTTCAAGATCGTTGTGCTTGCCGCCCGCGCGAATGCACTTCTGTGTATTGACGGCCCGTGTGTAGTTGCGCTTGCCTCTTCCAAGAAAGACATCCTTGAATTGGTTCATTCCGGCGTTCGTGAACAGAAGCGTTGGATCATCATGCGGAACGACGGCGCTTGATGGCGCAAAGGTGTGTCCCGCCTTCGCAATGAAGAAGTCGATGAACGCTTGACGGATAGCAACGGCGGTAGACGGGCGCATGGGGTCGCAAGCGTACGGGAGAGCATCCTCGGTGTACGCTTGCAGCATGAGCCAGTCGTTGCATTCCGGTGCCGCACGCCCCACGCGCCGTCCATTCATCGGTGGCAACTGGAAGATGAATACGGATGTCGCGCAGGCAGCCGAGTTGGCCGACGACATCGCGAATGGATGCGCGCAACTCGCCGAGCGCCTCGATATCGCGATCTTTCCGCCGTTTCCGTATCTCCACTCCGCGGCGCACGCGGTCGGACACCGGCCGGTGCTTGTCGGCGGCCAAGATGTGAGTGCTCACGCTGCGGGGGCGTACACGGGGCAGACAAGCGCTGCCATGTTGGTCGACCTCGGTTGCCGCTGCGTGCTTATCGGGCATTCGGAGCGGCGTCATGGACTTGGCGAACTTGACGCGCTTCTGAGAGTGAAGTTGGCGCGAGCGGTCGAGAATGGGCTGATTCCGGTGCTTTGCGTCGGGGAAACCAAGGCGCAGCGTCGTGAAGGTCGCGCCTGTGCAGTGATCGACGAGCAGGTACGAAGTTCCCTCAGCGGTATTAGCGAAGAACGGGCGAGCGGCCTCGTCGTCGCTTATGAGCCAGTCTGGGCGATCGGTACCGGTTTAGCCGCTACTGCGGATGACGCTCAGCAGGTGCATTGCGATATTGTTCGCAAATCACTTGCGGATCAATTTGGCAGCGATGTAGCCCAGAAGATCCGCATTCTGTACGGCGGGTCCGTCAATGCTGCCAATGCAGCCGAGTACTTTACCAAGCCCGATATCGATGGAGCTTTGGTAGGCGGAGCAAGCCTCAAGAGCGATGATTTTATCGCTATCGTTCAGGCTGCTTCCAATTAACCTGATAGCCCGAACAGCGGCATGGGTCTGGAACCCGTGCCGCTGTTAATTTAACCGATATGGCTGAAGAAACCCGCTTGGTGTTGGAAAGTGTATTTTGGTTGTTGGCAATGTTGTTTTTGCTGATGTTGTTGCAGCGTTGGTTGCACAAGGCACTGCAGGGGCTATTGTTGCTGCTAACGCACGACCTTGGCATAACCATTGGCATTTTTTCCTTCCTGTTTTTACCCGGAGTTTTATTGCACGAGTTAAGCCATTTTTTTGCTGCCAAAATATTGCGGGTCAAGACCGGCCGTTTTTCGGTGATACCTAAAGTGTTGCCAAATGGAAAAGTGCAGCTGGGATATGTAGAAGTAGCGGCGACCGATTTTGTGCGCGATTCCGTGGTTGGGGTAGCGCCCTTGATCAGTGGTATGGGGGTGATCTTGTTGGTTGCGCAGTACATATTCGGTTTGCCCATTTTGGCAACCGAACAGCTCGGTCCTCGGCTTCTCCCCCAATTGTGGGGTTCAGTTTTTCAGGTGCCAGACGCATGGCTATGGATCTATTTGGTCTTTGCAGTCTCTACGACCATGATGCCTTCAGAATCTGACAGACACGCCTGGTTCCCGCTATTATTTTTTTCGGCGGGTATCCTTGGTTTGGCGGTTTTGGCTGGCGCTGGCGATTGGTTAAAAACAGCCATGGCATCACCGTTCGGCCATTTTTCCCGCATCGCGGTCCTGATTTTCGGCGTGTGTAATGTTCTTCACCTGGCTTTTTTAGCACCGATTATCTTGCTTCAAAGCCTGGTTTCGCGCCTAACCGGATACCAGGTCCGGTGATGATCCTGCCCCCCATTCTTTAACATTAAAAAAGTTTAAATTTAACGAATGGGTCATTGCTACCATGGTCGCGCTATGCTAAAATCTTTTTATTGCCGTATAGAGCAGGGTCATCGCGTCTTCTAATCCATATATGGCGGCTACAAATGTTCTATTAATGGAGAAAGATGCGTTGTCCCTATTGTCAGCATTACGAATCCAAAGTGATCGACACAACCCACGACAGCCATGGTGGAATTCGCAGGCGTCGTGAGTGCCTAAAATGCGGCCAGCGTTTCAGTTCTTACGAAAGGCCGATCCTGGCAACCCCCTTGTTGATCAAGCAGGATAGTACTCGCGAGGAGTTTGATCGCGAAAAACTCGCCCGTGGTATCCGTATCTCCTGCGCCAAACGCAAGGTTTCGGCGGCTGATATCGAACGTCTGGTTGGCAAAGTAGAGGCAGAACTGCAAAAAATGGGCAAAGCCGAAGTATCCTCAAGAGTTGTGGGGGATTTGGTTACGGCAGGCCTAAAGGAAATTGATCAGGTGGCTTATATTCGCTATGCCACTGTTTATTTAAAACTGGATGACCTGCGGTCCATCCGGGCTGAAATTGACCGTCTGCTTGAGGCGGAACAGAAATGATCAGCTACTAATTGTTACCGCCGAGCAAAAAGGAGAAAAAATGGCAACAGTTAACATGCCTTCAAAACATGGTATTTTGCCAACCCCCGATATTCCGGTTGGTTTGGGTCAGGTAGCGCTTACAGAAAATGCCAAACAGGTACTTCTAAAACGCTATGTTAGGCGTGGTGACGATGGCAAGCCTGCCGAAACGGTGGAAGAAATGTTTTGGCGTGTGGCTTACCATGTTGCCAAGGTGGAAGTTGAATGGGATGGCGATGTAATGCAGCGCGCCCAGCATTTTTACACCCTTCTCAGCAGTAAAAAATTCTTCCCTAATTCCCCCACCTTTACCGGGGCAGGAACACCATTGGGCCAATTGGCTGCCTGTTTCGTATTGCCGATCACAGACGATATGGGCAAGGACCCATCCGGCATCTTCCAATCGCTTCGAGATGCGGCACTGATCCAACAAACCGGTGGCGGAAATGGCTTCTCCTTTTCCCGGTTGCGCCCCAAAGGTGGTTTGGTCAAAAGCTCCTCTGGCACAGCCACCGGCCCGGTAGGATTTTTACACGTCTACGACCATGCCTTTGGAGAGATCGCCCAAGGCGGAACCCGCCGGGGTGCCAACATGGGTGTATTGCGGGTAGACCATCCGGATGTGGAAGAATTCATCACCTGCAAGACCAGTGAAAACGCCATCACCAACTTCAATATTTCCGTGGGCATTACCGATGCCTTCATGGAAGCTGTACGCGAGGACAAAGATTGGGATTTGGTTTTCCCTGACATCGCCTCACCTGAATACCGAAAATTCCGCGGCACCATTGAACAGGCGCGGGAACATAATATTCCTTTGGTGGTGTATAAAACTGTTCGGGCGCGAGACCTGTTTGAACAGATCGTGACCCAGGCACACCACAATGGCGAACCCGGAGTGCTTTTCCTGGATGCCGCCAACCGTCAAAACCCGGTACCGCATTTGTATCCGTTGGAATCCACCAACCCGTGCGGCGAACAATGGCTTGGACCTTACGAAAACTGCTGCCTGGGTTCGATTAACCTGGCAGAGCATTTCGGTGAAAATGGTTCAGTGGACTGGGATGGATTAAAACAAAGCATTTCTCTCTCCACCATCTTTTTGGATGATGTTGTGCAAGCAAACGCCTATGTACCTGCCGTACCGCAACTGCGCGAGGCTGCCTTGCGGGCTCGCCGTATTGGCTTGGGCATCATGGGCCTTGCCGACCTGATGTACCATGTTGGCGTCCGCTATGGCTCCCCGGAAGGCCAGGAATTTGCTTCCCAGGTGATGGAATTTATCCGCTACCACTGTATGCAAACATCAATCGAGCTCGCCAAAAGTCGTGGTGCTTTCCCTGCGATCAGCGGCTCGGTTTACGACCCTGAAAATTTGAAATGGACCGTCCCGCAGCCATTGGAACCATATCAGTCCAGTTGGGAACGCCCTGAGCTCAATTGGGAGGAAATTGTAGATGGTATCCGTGCTTTTGGCATCCGCAATGCTGCCCAAACAACCGTAGCACCAACAGGCACCATCGCCACCGTAGCAGGTTGCGAAGGGTACGGTTGTGAGCCGGTCTTTGCCTTGGCCTACATCCGTCATGTCAACGACAATGGCAAAGACCTCAAACTTACCTATGGGTCGCCTGCGTTCGAAAAAGCCCTGCGCAAGGCCGGAGTCCCGCTGGATGACCAACAAGATATCTTTGAGCAAGTAATGAATTTCGGCAGCTGCCAAACCATATCCAATTTGCCGAGTAATTTACGTGATGTATTTGTTACCGCTGGCGATGTGACAGCCGAAGAGCACGTTCGGATGGCCGCGGCTTTGCAGGCCTTTGTAGATAACTCGATCTCCAAAACGATCAACTTCCCTGAAGGCACCACCGAAGATGAGGTTGCCAAAGCGTATTTGTTGGCTTGGGAACTGGGTGCAAAAGGGATCACCGTGTACGTTACCGGAAGCCGCGACAAAGTAGTGTTGGAGACCCACGCCACCGCCAGCAAAAAAGAAACCCCTGTTGCTGATCATCTGCCAGTACCCGAAACGCAAAAAGTGATCTGGCACGAGACTAAAAAGCCGCGCCCCCGTTCCTTGCACGGCATGACCTTCAACGTAGATACACCTCTCGGTAAGGCGTTTGTAACTGTCAATGCCAATGGCGGTAACCAGCCATTCGAAGTATTCGTAAATACTTCCAAGGCTGGGTCCGATACCGCCGCCGTATCAGAGGCGATCGGCCGATTGATCTCCTACATTCTGCGATTGGCATCTCCGATCGCCCCGATCGACAGGATGCGAGAGGTGGTTGCACAGTTGATGGGTATTGGCGGCGGCCGGGCGTTAGGGTTTGGCCCTCACCGTGTACGCAGCCTGCCCGATGGTGTTGGTCAGGTTTTGGGTGAGTATCTGCGTACCTGGGAAGGTTCCAAGGAATCGGAAGAGGAAATGGATAGTAGCCAAACAACCAGTACATACTCTGGGATCTCCCAGCCGATGGCTTTTGGGGATCTGTGCCCGGAATGTGGCGAGGCAGCAGTGGTCAATGAAGAAGGTTGCCGCAAGTGTTACTCCTGCGGCTTTAGCGAGTGCTAACCCTCGCAGATCGGCAATAACATTTATGGCTACCGGTGATTGCGCCGGTAGCTTTTTTTTAGGCATTGCCAAAAATGCAGAAAGAGATCGGACTGCTTGGCCAAAGGATCTTTTCCATGATTATGTGCGATGCATGCTGCGGGTAAGTGATCCTGTCAAATCTTGTCTGTACGAGTAACCGCGAATATTTGGGTGTTACAATACTGCTCAGAATTTGCGACAAAATTGAGGTGTGACAGTGGTTAAGATCTATTCAGTTGAAGATGCAAAAAAAACCATATTAAAGCGCATTCCGCCTGATGAAGTCAAAGTTACAGAGGGCATGTTGGCGCGCATAGAAGCTACCTTTGGCGAGCGGATCATGCCTGAAGAGGCGGTGCGACGCATCATCCGTGATATTCGTGAAAACGGAGATGCCGGTTTGGCATTGTGGAACCAAAAACTGGATGGTTTTCCAAGGGGCGTTTCGAATAAAGTTCCGGTAGAAGATATCCAACGTTCGTTGGAATTGATCCCCCACGCGGAGCGGGAAGCCTTGACAGTTGCTGCGCAAAGGATCCGTTCGTTTTACCAAAAGCAACCAACCCATAGTTGGGTCACCAACGACTTGGGTGGCACGCTCGGGCAGTTCATTCGCCCGCATCATCGGGTAGGCGTATATGTACCTGGTGGAACGGCAGCGTTGCCGTCATCTGTGTTGATGAGCGCGGTGCCCGCCCAGGTAGCCGGGGTTAAAGAGATCGTGATCGTCTCCCCGCCTGTTCGCGCTTCAGGGCAAGATGCGGCCGAATCGCCGATCTTCCCTTATCTGCCAAAGATCATTTTGGCAGCCTGTGCCGTGATCGGCATTACCGAGGTGTATGCCATCGGTGGGGCACAATCGATCGGCGCGCTGGCGTTTGGTACCGAAACCATTCCACCAGTGGATAAGATCTTTGGCCCGGGAAACTTGTTTGTAACCCTTGCCAAACGTCAGGTATTTGGAATGGTGGGCATCGATGGCCTTGCGGGGCCGACTGAAACGATGATCATTGCTGATGGCAATGCAAAACCGGCTTGGGTGGCAGCAGATATGCTGGCCCAGGCAGAACATGATGTGCTGGCCTCAGCCATCTTGCTTACACCATCGTTGGATCTTGCAAAACAGGTACAAACCGAGCTGGAAAAGCAAGCCGCAACCTTGCCGCGTAAGGAGATCCTCGACCAGTCGCTCGCCAACCAAAGCGGCATCGTGATCACTGAAAACCTGGAAGAAGCCATAAACATCAACAACCAATACGCCCCTGAGCATTTGTGCCTTGCGGTGGATGACCCATGGAGCCTGAGCGATAAGGTGAAGAACGCCGGGGGTATTTTTATAGGCGAACAGAGTTTTGAAATGCTCGGCGATTATATCGCCGGTCCCAGCCATGTAATGCCAACCGGCGGTTCCGCGCGATTTGCTTCCCCTGTCAATGTGTGGGATTTTGTCCACATCATCAGCCTGATCGCGTTGGACAAAAAGACAACCCAGGAGATCTCCCCTTTGGCAGCCAGAATTGCCCGCGCCGAGGGGCTCGAAGCACACGCCCGTTCTGCCGATTTTAGGATCAACGAAGGATAAATGGCACCCCCGATCAAATTACCGAAACACATCACCGATCTGCCTGCGTATACGCCGATCGAACCATTCGAAGTGTTATCCGCGCGGATAAACCGGCCACCCGACAAGATCATCAAGCTGGATGCCAATGAAAATCCGTTTGGCATGTCTCCGCGGGCAAGGGAGGCACTTGCAGACTTGCGTTTTGCCCACATCTACCCAGACCCCGAAAGCCGCGCCTTGCGTAGCGCGCTGGCGAATTTTTGCGCTGTGCCAGCCGATAACCTGTTGGCAGGCGCCGGGGCGGATGAATTGATCGACCTGGTGATGCGGGTAACACTTGAAAAAGGGGATGTGATCCTGAACTGCCCACCTACCTTTGGAATGTATCGCTTCGATGGCGACTTGAACGGCGCCACGGTGGTCGATATTTTCCGCAAGCCAGATTTTAGCCTGGACCTGCCGGCACTCTTGCAAGCGGCTGAAGAATTCCAGCCAAAGCTGATCTTCCTAACATCGCCCAATAATCCGGATGGCTCCTTGATCACACGGGAAGTGATCGAGCGCATTTTGGAATTACCTGCCTTGGTTGTGCTCGATGAAGCCTATATTGAATTTGCCTCACCGAGTGACCTTGGCCGCTCGGCCAGTTTGATCCAACAGGTTGCCCGGCGCGACAACCTCATCGTTCTGCGCACCTTCAGCAAGCTTGCCGGGTTGGCCGGTTTGCGGGTTGGCTATGGCGCTTTCCCGGGTTGGATGATGCAAGTGTTATGGAAGGCCAAGCAACCATACAATGTTAATGTGGCCGCCAGTGTAGCCGCGATCGCGGCCTTAAAGGATGAGAGCTACCTGCTTAACACGGTAGCCATTTTGGTTGCAGAGCGGCAACGGATGCTTGTCGAATTGGCAAAGTTCGGTTTTCTGTCACCTTTTCCAAGCGAATCCAATTTTATTTTGTGCACAGTAACTGGCCGCAATGCGTTAGAGCTAAAAGAACGACTTGCCAATGATCACGGGATTTTTATTCGCTATTTCAACAAACCAGGCCTTACCGATTGCATTCGCATTTCGGTGGGTACCCCGGAACAAAATGATCTGTTGCTTGCTACTTTGCGTGAAATTGTAAAGTGAGGTGATGATGCGAACCGCGAAGATCGAACGGAAAACCAATGAAACACAAGTACGTGTTGAATTGTGCCTGGATGGAACAGGGAAACACACCATCCAAACCGGTATCGGATTTTTAGATCATATGCTCACCCATGTGGCTGTGCATGGGATGTTCGATCTGGAGGTCCACGCCAAGGGAGACCTGCACATCGATGTTCACCATACTGTGGAGGACATCGCCATCACCCTTGGGATGGCCTTTGACCAAGCCTTGTCGGACCGAAAAGGAATTGTTCGAACCGCGCATAGTTATGTGCCGATGGATGAAACACTGGCTTTTGTGGCGGTGGACTTGTCTAGCCGACCGTACAGTGTGTTTTCCGCGCAGTTTGGCCCCAGCCCGGTTGGCAATATCCCAACCAGCCTGTTCGAACACTTTTTTGAATCCTTTGCCGTCCATGCCAAATGCAACCTGCATGCCCGGGTGGAGTATGGCCGAGACGACCACCACAAAGCTGAGGCTCTATTTAAAGCCTTTGCCCGCTGTTTAGATGCTGCCACCCAGATCGATAGCCGCCGAGGCGGGATCCCGTCGACCAAAGGTGTGATCTGACGAGCATGACGGAACAATCCTTCACAGTTTTTCCGGCAATCGATCTGCGGGATGGAAAAGTGGTCCGCTTGGAACAGGGAGACCCCAACCGGCAAACCATATACAGTGATGACCCGGCGGCTTTTGCCCAAAAGTGGCGCTCAGCCGGGGCGGCCTGGTTGCACATCATCAACCTTAGCGGCGCCTTTGGCGAGGATGAGACAGCCAATATGGATGCGTTGAAAAAGATCGTTTCCACTGGCTTAAAAGTGGAGTTTGGTGGTGGGGTTCGCAGCTTGGAAACGATTGAAAAACTGCTCGCTTTTGGCGTCGATCGCATTTTTCTCGGCACTATCGCTATTCAGCAACCCCAATTGCTACAGCAGGCGGTATCAATTTTTGGAGACCAAAAGATCGCAGGCGATATTGGGGCGAAGGATGGCAAGGTAGTGATCAAGGGCTGGCAGGAATCGCTTCCACTATCCGTAGCGGATGCAGGCAAATTGTTTGTTGATGCCGGTGTTAGGTGGTGTGTGCTGACGGATGTAAGCCGTGATGGTGTAGGCAAAGGTGTCAACATAGATTCTGCCTTAGGGTTGCAAAACCAAACCGGCTTGCGTGTTGTCGCTTCCGGTGGGGTTGCCAGCATCGAGGAAGTAAAAAAAGCAAGACTGGCCGGCCTTGCAGGTATCATCATTGGCCGCGCGCTATATACCGGCCAAATTAATTTAAAGGATTGCATAACAGTCTGAACATGATCACGATCATTGACTATAAAGCCGGCAACCAAACCTCGGTGCATCGGGCATTGAATTATTTGGGTATCCCCAATCAGATCAGTGCCGATCCAAGGCTGATCCTCTCCTCAGACCGGTTGGTTTTTCCGGGGGTAGGGCATGCTGGTGCCTCTATGAAAGTTTTGCAAGAGCGTGGACTCGATATTGCCCTTAAACAAGCCTATGCTGCGGGTATCCCTGTTTTGGGCATTTGCATCGGAAGCCAGATCATTCTTGACCATTCTGAAGAAGGGGATACCGAATGCCTGGGCATTTTGCCCGGCAAAGTAAAAAGGTTCGAAATTGACGACCCGGCATACAAGATCCCGCATATGGGCTGGAACAGCATTACCATCACCCAGCAACACCCAGTTTTTGAGGGATTGGCCAGCGGTACAGAGTTTTATTTTGTCCACTCCTACTACACCCAACCCAGCTTGCCAGAGCAGGTGTTTGCCGAGTGCGAGTATGGATCCACATTTCCGGTAGCGATTGGCGAGGGTAACTTGTTCGCGGTGCAATTCCATGCGGAAAAAAGTGGCAAGGCCGGTTTGCGATTGTTGCAAAATTTCTCCCGATGGAAACCTTAGGAGCGTATGCTAAGTAAACGGATCATCAGCTGCCTGGATGTGCGAGATGGCAAACTTGCCAAAAGCATCCGCTTTGTTGATACAAAAGACATTGGCGACCCAGTAGCCAAAGCCCGCCAATATTTTGAGGACGGGCTGGATGAGCTGGTCTTTTAC
>SXGU01376701.1_pt1 | contig 53639 bp, 43 predicted proteins | sample 3174531 | NCBI WGS metagenome assembly SXGU01 (sample SAMN11356863, study PRJNA531348) | freshwater metagenome | isolation source: freshwater sample F1-140 | place: China: Fuxian Lake, Yuxi | collected 2017-12-25 | reverse complement strand
GGTAACAATGGATGACTAATCTAGAAATTACCTTTGATAATGTTAAAAAATTAGCACAAGTTGGTCGAGCAAGATTTGTGATTGAACATAATTTTGGACACAGAGAAAATCTCCCAAATGTATTTTTTGGACTTGCTCAAGTTGCACAACTCATCACAGAAATGTTTCGTTTCTGGAGAACTGGAAAAACAGAAATAAATAAGATTGGAAGTAAAAGAAGATATTTTGAAAGACTTGCTGTTCAAATTTCAAGTTATGAAATATTTAAAATTTGATTTCGACTCTGCTTAGGACTGTGAATAAAAATAATGGCTCAATACAAAACCGTTTTAGAAAGGAAAAGTGAGGTCAAGAAAAATATTTTGGAGGAGGAGTTTGATACATCAACGGTAGCAACTCCTAATGACTTGTTTTGCCTAAATATTTTCAATCTTATTTTGAGTCAGAACGAACGTTTCATAAGGAATCACTGATAATCCACTATTTTGTTAAAGTTTATGAGTTAAAATGACGATAAAGAACTATGTTGATTCGGCAATATTTTGTATCCATTTTAAGAATAGTTTTATTGACAAATATTCTCGGAATACTATGTGGATGTAGTGGATATTTTTATTTAACAATTGAATCACTTGATAAAAAAAATGAAGAAATTTCTAGTGTCATTCCTGAAGCAACTCCAATTGCAGATGAAATACCTCTCGAAATATTAAGTTTAAATGTTAAAAATATATTCTCAAGTAGTGCTCAATTAGAATGGATAATTCCTGATTTAAATCTACAGACAAAAATAGTTTTTGTGCAGGGTAATTTGGCTCCAGAGAATTGTTCAGTTACTCAAGTTGATGGTCAATTTACAGTGCTGGGTAATACTTATAGTTTAACTAATTTAAATCCAGAAACAATTTACAGCGGAAGAATTTGCTCAGTAAGTAGCAGTGAAATCTACTCTGCTGGAGTTACATTTCAATTTAAAACTTTAATTCATGTAAACTTAGACCACATTTACAGTAGTTTTAAAAATTGGAACGACTATTTAGAAAATGATGGGACAAATGTATTTTCAGCTTCAGGAACGCCTTGTAGTTTAGATTTCCAAAAAAAATACAATCATTGCTTACATGGAGGTCAATTATTTAGTGCCACTCTTCCTACAGGATACTTATGCTCACAACTTAAAATTGAAGATGAACTTGAAATCTTTCAGTGGAGATGTATAGATGGAGTTAATCCTAAAATTATTTCTATGAATTTAAAAGATAATAAAGGACTTAAAGATTTAATTTCAGGCTTAACTTTTAAAAGTAATTTTATTAAAATTTCTACAAATAATAATCTGATAATTACATCAGAGCCTTCAATCTGGTGGGATAACACAATAAAAGATTTACCAGTTATTTCAGAAGGAACTTCTAAAATTTTGACAAATGAAGTTGCAGGAGTAGGTACAATTTATACTTATTCAGAAAACAGAAAATCAGGATCAATTATTCTTTCTGAAGATAAAATAAGTTTAGTTGGATTAAATAATTCAACTTTAAAACTTGGTGATAATCCTATTGGACCAATAATCTCAGTACCTGGAGCAATGTTAAATAATATTAAGCATATTTGGATAGAAGGAATTTATGAGGGAGGAAATATATATCTTTATTATGTTCATAATTCACGATTAAATCAAGTAAAAGTCCAAAATGGATATATTTTTTTAGATTGGTTTAATTCGTCAGTAATTTCAAACTTTAGTGTTTCAAACTTAATTACAAGTTATGGTCTTTACATTGACAACTCTAATTCTTTAGAAGTCTACAACGGTAAATTGTCAAATTTAAATTCGGGAGTTTCGTTTAATAACACATGTTTAAACAATCTTGTTTCTAATATTTTAGTATCAAATGTAAGTGAGAATGGAATAGGTTACTTTGAAAATTCAATTCTAAGCCGAATTTCGTTAGTAAATATGGAGAATTCAGCAAATGGTCGAAGTATTCGATTAGCTAATACAGGGGGAATTTTCTCTAATCTTATTCGAAATTATTTAGGTTTAAATACTTTAAATGATATTTCTTCTTTTAACACTGAAAATCTGACAATTTTAAATATTGCTTCTGGAGCTGCTAGCTCTCATAATTATTATTCAAGTTCTGAAGGTGGTAACAATAGATTTACTGGCAAAATATTGTTGCAAAATAGTCCTAGTTGTTCAGTAGTAAATTCTGCTCTTGCAGGTCTTAATGGCTCCTGTGTACCAACAGGAATAAGTGATGGTGTTTTAGATAATACGCTTGATCCAAATGAGGTTTTTAAAGGCCCCATATCAATAGATGATTTACAAAATTTAAGTGATCTCAATGGTTCACAGTTATTTTCACAAATTTTTGATTGGCTAAATTTTGATTCACAATATAAATTGTGGAGCAAACCAACTACTTTATTACCAGACTTAACTGCCAGAGGTCCTTGTAGTTTTGGTGTATGCGAAATATGGGATTATAGTTTAAAACCATCATCATCAAATAAAGCTTACAATAACACCCATATTAACGGAACTTACAACTCGCAGTTTATCCCAGGCCAAACATGTCCACAAGCTATTAATGGTAATGAAGTGACTACGGCATTGGTCCCTCTCAATAATAGCTTTGCATCTGGAAACTCTACTTTTTTAACCCATGCAGAAGAGCTCGCAGGAGATTATATAGGTGATGATGATCTTTTATGTGAATCAAATGAAGCTTGTCTGTATTTACCAAATTTTGGTGCCTATCAAGGTGAAGGTGATTATTATAGCTCAGGAACCTGTATTTTCCAAAATGGTACGATTCAAAATGTGAACATGTACGCCTATCCTGTTAATTAAATAACTGCTCATGATTAAGTCTGATTGCTTCGCAATTGTATCAGACATATTCACGAGCAGTTATTTTCCTGTTTGTTTTGGGCGATTTTCAATCACCCCTTATTATGAAAACACAAACTTACGTTTGTATTTTCATAATAACTGCTCATGATTAAGTCTAATTGCTTCGCAATTGTATCAGACATAATCACGAGAAGTTATTCTGCTGCTTGTTGGGGGTGATTTTTAAATCTCCCCGAATTATGAATTGTCGTGTTCATTTTAAAGCCCTAAAGAATGCTAATGATCATATTTTTTTCGAACAAAAAACTTTCTCAACTCTTCGAACCAAAGAACTAAACTCGATATGGCACCAATTACAAAAAAATGATCCAGGTCAATTGGCACCGTATGAAAAAACTGAGATAAAGGGGTCCAATATATTACTAAACCATGCATGATATTGGCAAAAACTAGACCTCCCAATAACCAGTAATTTTTAAAAATACTCAAAGTGAAAATTGATTTTGTGGAAGATCTGCAATTTAAAACATTAAACCACTGATTTACAACTAAGACAGTAAAGGTTTCTGTCTGAACTTGATCAGCAGGAACTCCTGATTTTGTCCGAAATAAAAACCAACCAAAAGTCGTAAGCACCGATACAAAAACCATCAGGGGAATTCTTTGTAATAAATTTTTATCTAATAAGGGCTCTGTCATTGAAACTGGTTTACGACTCATTTCATCACCTTCTGGTGGCTCCATGATTAAGTTAACAGTTAATGCCCCTTCGGAAACTAAATTGAGCCACAGAATTTGAACTGCAGCGAGTGGCGGTGGAAAACCAAAAATTAGTGCTAACAGTAAAATTAAAACTTCATCTATTGAAGTAACAAATAAAAATAATAATAATTTTTTAATATTTTGATAAACTAATCGTCCTTCAGATACTGCATCTACTATAGTTGAAAAATTATCATCAGTAATAATTATTTTTGCAGCTTCTTTTGCAACCTCTGTACCTGTAATACCCATTGCAACGCCAATATCGGACTTCATTAAGGCGGGAGCATCGTTTACTCCATCACCAGTCATAGCTACAACATTTTCTTTTTTTTGAAAAGCCTGTACAATTTTTAACTTCTGCTCAGGATGAACTCGCGCAAACACATTACACTCATTAACATTTTGTTCCCAATCCAACTCACTCCAATTTTCCATTTCTTGACCATCAAAAACTTTTCCATTTTTATTTGTAATTCCTAACTTGATGGCTATTGCTAACGCTGTCGCTTTATGATCACCAGTGACCATAACTGGTCGTATTCCTGCTGAATAACATTCAGCAATTGATTTTTGAACCTCTAAGCGGGGAGGATCTAGTTCTCCAATGAGACCAAGTATTTCAACTTTACCTTTAAATATAGAATATAAATGTTCTCCATCTATTGATACACCTTTAACAACCCCTACCGCTAAAACACGTAATGCGGATTCACCCATTTTTAATGCTGCATTTTTAATTTCTTTATCATCTGTTTTTTCACTTAACTCTAGTAAAGATTCAAAAGCACCCTTTATATAAACAATTGTGCCACCATTTATATTATGTTGAGTTGCCATCATTTTTGTACTTGAATCAAAGGGCAATTCAGCAACTCTTTTATGATGTTTTCTAATCTCATTATAATCAAAATCACTCTTCATCGCAAAAGTTAATAAAGCCGCTTCAGTGGGATCACCAATTATTTTCCAATTTGAACTTTTACTTTCTTCTGGCGGAATCAGTTGGGAATCATTACAAAGCACAAGGGCTTCAACTATATTTTTAAGAGCAGTATTAAAAGGCTCAACATTTTCTTTTATTTCATCTGAAGTTTTATGATTATATTCTAATTTACCATTAGGGTTATATCCAACTCCTGTTACTTCTATAGTTTTCTGAATTTTGGATAAATAAACAGAAGTAACGGTCATTTCATTTTTAGTTAAAGTTCCAGTTTTATCTGTACAGATAACAGAGGTCGAACCTAGAGTTTCTACCGCTGACAATTTTCTGACAATAGTTCTTTTCTTTGCCATTCGTTGTACACCGACAGCAAGTGCAACCGTTAAAGCTACAGGCAACCCCTCTGGCACCAATGAAACCATTTGACTTACAGCCACCATAAATATTTCAGCAAGGGGAATATCATGCAAACTTCCAACACCAATCACAAGAAAAAATAAACCAATAGCTACATAAGAAATAGTTTTTCCGAATCTATCTATTTTTAACTCTAGTTGTGTTTTACTTTGTTTTGAATCGCTTGTTAAATTTGCTATTTTTCCTATTTCATTTTTTAATCCACTGGCAATAACAACTGCAAGTCCACGTCCTGTGGTTATATGAGTCCCTGCATAAACCATATTTATTCGATCAGCAAGTGGCACATCACTGCTAATTGCACTTGTGGTTTTAATAACAGGTAATGATTCACCCGTTAGCGAAGCCTCTGCTGCTGCCAACGATGAAGCCTCGATAAGCCTTGCATCTGAAGGGACTGCATCTCCAGCGGAAAGTATAATAATATCTCCAGGAACTAACTCAGAGCTATCTAAAATAAATTCTTTATTATCTCGCTTCACTCTTGCTTTTAATTGAGTCATTTTTTTTAACGCTAGCAATGAGCTTTCAGCTCTTCCCTCTTGAAAGGCTCCTATTATTGAATTTAAGATCACGACAATTAAAATTACTAATGCATCTTTTACTTCGCCAATAAAAAAACTAATTGCAGAAGCAGCAAGTAATAAATAAATCAGTGGGCTTTTAAATTGTGAAATAAATATGCTAAAAATTGAAATTGACCTTTGTTCAGGTAAAATATTTTTTCCATATTTTTCTTGCAATGAATTGATGTCACGTGCAAATAGACCTTCAGATTTATTAGTATTTAGTTTTTTTATCACTTCTTCTATTGAGAGATTATGCCATTGACTCATTCTCATTTTTCCAATTCTAATTTAAATTCTTAAAAATATTTATAGGAAAAACACCTTATAAATAAAAATTTTTTTTGAAAATAATTTGAATCAGATTTTTCATTAGTTTTTTTATAGCGAATTCATCCGATGCATGGAAACGCAAAAAAACTGTAATAAATTTTTGGAAAAATTCGTTCAAATGATTTTCCTGTTTAGTTTAGATTACATTTAAATTAATTCATATAAAAAAAGTCATTGTTAATAAATTAAAACTTTACCTTTACTTAATATATTTTTTTCGAAATACAATCATTTCTATAATTAAATAAATTACGACCATTATTAACACTCCAGCACTTTTTAAGAAAGCCCACAACTCAGTTGACCAATAAAAACTTGCATAAACAGCTAAAAGTGATTGAACTACGAAAAATAAACCAAGCCTTAAAGTTAAAACATAAAAAAAACTCTCGAATTCTTTTGTGACAGTATGACCCTGTTGTTTTAGCATCTCGACTAAAATTGGTTTTTTTAAAAAATAAGAACCAATCAAAAATCCAGCCGTAACAATTTCGAGAATGGCAATCTGAAGTTTAAACCAAAGTCCATCCTGAGTAAGGTAAGAAACTAAAGAAAGACCAACAATCATAATATTAGAAAATAGTGTCATGTTGGAAATTTTTTTATGTTTCCATTTCTCCCAACTAATTTCACCAATAGCATAAATAACAGAGGCAATTAATGCCCAAGAGAGTCCTCCCCATTCTTCCACAACAGTAAAAATAATTACTGGAATTATACTAAATAATAATTGCTGCTTAGTTGATAGTGGCTGCTTAATTTGACTCATAGATTGATTAAATTAAACCAAATGGTTTGGAATTTGTAAAAGCAATTTAAAATTTTTCACGCTAAAGCCTAACCTTATTAGCTCCTTATAACCATCTAATATTTAATGGAAATTTCTACTTTTTCATTTCTATTTCTCGAAATTATTACCAGTATATTGTTATTATCACAATATACTGGTAATAATTTACAATTACTTATTGCTAAAATATAGTTATAATGACAATATATTAGTATCAAGATTTAATATGAAAAACGAAATCACTTTCATTAATAAATTTAAATTTCCTGAAGTCACTACATCGATGCTTATTGGTGCTTTTTCTGACTACGTAGATATCCGCGGCAAGATTAATTCATTAAGTAAAAAGGGGTTAATTATACCTATTAAACAAGGTGTCTATCTAATCAGTGGTGAGCTAGGTTTAAGACCTTACTCTAAAGAGGTTCTAGCCAACCTGATATATGGGCCATCATATATTTCCTTGGAAACAGCATTATCTAATTACGGATTTATTCCTGAAAAAGTTACAACCACCACATCTATCAGCTTTGGTCGCGGAAAATCATTTACTACCTCTGTTGGTGAATTTAAATATCATCATATTAAAAAATCCATCTACCCCATTGGAGTAAAACTAAAAGAAGTTTTTAAGGATTCATATTGTCAATATGCTTCCCCCGAAAAAGCAATCCTCGATTTTATTCATATCAAAGAAACAAAGGGTGAATTTAAAAATCAAAAAGATTATTTCAACTACATTCTTGATTCTTACAGACTGGATTTAACCGCTATTGAAAGGGAAATTTCTTCAAAAAAATTACATTCCTTTGCAGAATACTATCCCTTTAAACATGTACAATGGTTTTCCAATGAACTCATAATGAGGTTAATTAAATGAATGAAGCAATCGAACAAATGCTTATTAAATACAAACCCCAATCCATCGAATATTATGAGAATGCTTTAAAAGAAATTCTCCAAGAGATTATTTTATTAGCTCTTGATCGAAATGGTTTTTTTGAAAAAGCGGCCTTCTATGGTGGAACAGCGTTGAGAATAATGCATGGCTTAGATCGTTTTTCCGAAGACTTAAATTTTACCCTTCTTGAACCCAATTCTAAGTTCAAATTGGATAAATTTTTTCCAGGATTAGAGCGAGAACTGAATGCTTTTGGATTTGATTTTACAATGCAAAGAATTCATAAAAATGAAGATAGAACTACTGAGTCTGCTTTTCTTAAAACAAATACTCAATTACTTTTCATAAATGTAAAAGGAGCTAAAGGTTTAGCAGACCACATTCAAAAAAATCAGTCTATAAAAATAAAATTTGAAGTAGATGTTGAACCTGCAGTTTCATTTGATACTGAAATCAAAACTTTACTATTACCCTCCCCTTACACTGTTAAGACACTTACTTTACCATCCCTATTTGCTGGAAAAATGCATGCTGCACTTTTGCGTAAATGGAAAACAAGAATTAAGGGACGAGATTTTTATGACGTTCAATGGTATCTAGCTCACAAAATTCCAGTTAAAAAAGATTATCTTGAAGAAAAAATGAAGGCCTCTAAAGCGCTAAGCGAACCCTTGACTGAAAAAATATTAATTGAATTATTTGAAAAAAGAGTGGATTTAATAAATTGGGAAGATGCGAAGAAGGATGTCGTTAGATTTTTAAAGGATAAAAACCAAATCAAACTTTGGTCATCTCAGTTTTTTAAAAATATATTTAAGAATATAAAATTAGAGTAAAGCTATTAACTAAAAATTATTAACTTGATTGGCTCTAAAAGCACGCCGTGCCCGTAAACAAGATTCACACTGGCCACACCATTTTTCATTCGCAAAATAGCAAAACCAAAGTTTCTCAAGAGGTACTTTTAACTCTAACGCTTTTTTCACAATTTGTGTTTTGTTAAACTTAATAGTATAACAATATGTTTTTACTTTATTGGCAGTTGAAAACGATAAACTCTGATCCATTGCCTTTAAAAAATCTTCAGAATTATCAGGAAATGTTGCAGCTTCTTCTGCATTAAAGCCAGGAATAATATAGTCTGCAGCTAAACTCTCAGCATATCCTGCAGCAATGTTTAAAAAAATTCCATTGCGGTTTGGCACCCAAACTGATTTTGCCGTTTGCAATGAAATACTATAATCATCTATTGAAACTTCGCTTGCTTGTGGAATATTTAATTCACGATTGATTAAACTGCTTTTGTTCCAATCTTTAATCCATGGTACTGAAATTATTTGATGTCGAATATTATTTTTCTGACAAAAATATTGAGCAGCTTCTTTCTCTTTCACAAAAGCCCGCTGACCATAATCAAAGGTTATTGCAAGTACAATTTCTGTTTCTTGAATTGCCCAATAAAAATTGGTAGTTGAATCTAAACCACCAGATAATAACACAACGGATTTTTTTTTCATTATTTACTAACCTTCTTTTTAATAACCTCGCTAATTTCACTTGCATGTTTTAAAACCCGAAGTCCCAATGCTTGTAAATCTTGAAGAACCAAAGGCGATCCTTCAACTCTTTTAATGATGGCATCGATAGCTGATTGAAGTTGTGGAGTAATTTTAGAAAGAGCTCCATCAATTAAACGCCCATCAAGTTGTTTATAATTAGCCTTTGTTTTATCATGAACACTAATTTTAGTTTTCCCATTTTTTGCACTTTTCAAAGCTGGTTTTTTAATTTTTTTTGGCCCATTACTTTTTTTAGTTGTACGTCCAGATCGAGTTTTCAAATTTCCCCCTTTTTAAAAAAATTCATTAACAAGAAAAAAATGCTCATGATTATGTCTGATATAATCGCGAAGCGATCAGACTTAATCTTGAGCAGATTTTATGAAAATACAAACTTTAGTTTTTATTTTCATAATAAGGGCGATTGAAGATCGCCCCAACAAACAAGAAAAAAATGCTCATGATTATGTCTGATACAATCGCGAAGCGATCAGACTTAATCTTGAGCATTTTTTATTTCTTTTATAAGCAACTGCACACTTTTTTTCATTTGAAAATAATTCCACTGGGGTTCAGCCAGCAAACTAATAATTTGTTTTTCTTGAACCATTTTTAATTGTTCTTCAGTTGGTGAAAATAGCAAACCATCAATCTTATTTTCTGTAGTTCTATCTTTTAGAGTTAATCTTTTATGTCCACCTTTTAAATTCTTTATTTGAAAAACTTCAATTTTTTCAAAACAAAATAATGGAGATTCAAATCCTTGCCCAAATGGGCCCATTGCCTGCAACCATTGCATCGCTGAATTATTAATTTCAGAAAGTTCTAAATAACCGTCAAACCAAATTTCCGATGCAATTTTTTGTTTTTCTGAATCCATAAAATAGTTTTTAAATTTTTCACTTATTAAATCTTTTTGATCAATATGAAATTCAAATCCAGCGGCATGGGCATGCCCTCCAAATCGATGTAAATAAGAATTTGCATACTCAAGTGCTAATACTAAATTACAAGTGCTTTCATTCGGAGCTCTACAACTTCCAACAACAATTCCTTCTCCACCCTCACCGATTGAACCTACAAAAGATGGTTTTTTAAAAACTTGAGCCAACTTTGTTGCAACTAAACCAATAACTCCTCTATGAAAACTTTCATGACATATAAAAGTAAAAGGTTCATTAACCCATTTTTGTGCTTCTGCAAGAGCAAATGCTTCAGCTTCGGCCTGTAATGATACTCTCATTTCATTTTGAGCCATAACTTTAGTAACTAATCGCTCTGCTTCTTCTTCTGTTTTTACCGTAAATAAATCTAAGGGGCGGATATCTAATTCCATCCGGCTAAGAGCATTGAGTTTCGGTGCAAAACGAATAGCAACATCTTGACTACTGAGCTCTCTCCCCCAAAGATTTAACTTTTCAAGCAAAAGTCGTATTCCTATATGTTTAGTATGTGATAATTGGTTGAGACCATGTTTTACTAAAACCCTATTCTCATCTATCAAGGGAACCATATCGGTTAAAGTTCCAATAACAAAACAATCTAAAAGGTCTTTTAAATTTAATTGAGATTCAGTTAATAATTTTTCTGTAATGAGTTTGCGACGTAAAGCCCAAACTAGATAAAATGCGACTCCAACTCCACATAAGTGACCTAATTGAGAGGAACATTCAGTTTGATTGGGATTAATTATACAATAAGCTTCAGGTAACTCTTGAAGTGGTAAATGATGATCTGTTAATATTAAATCAATATTTAAAGCTTTACATTTATTTGCAGCAGGTATTGATGTAATTCCAACATCTGCCGTGACAATAACACTTACCCCTAATTTTTTTAAACTCTCAACAGCATGCACATGGAAGCCATATCCTTCGGTCAATCTTGTAGGCTGATAAATATTTAAATTTAAATATCCCATTGCACGAAAAGCTTTTTCAAGAAGAGCAAGGGCCGAAGTTCCATCCAAATCAAAATCACCATATAAGGCAATGGTCTCTTGATTTTTCAAAGCTAAAGTCAATCGATCCACAGCTTTATCAATTCCATTTAGTAACTGTGGATCTCTTAAATCTTGAAGTTTTGGATTTACCCAATTTTGAACTTGATCTTTATTTTTAAAACCACGGGAAAGTGCTAAGGATTTTACAATTTCTGGAATTTGAAAAAAAGATTCTTGGTCTTGGTTTTCGGCGCCACTCAAGTTTTGACTTTGACGAGAACGCCAAACCTTATCCATATTGACCTACTTTACTAAGCAGTTTTTGAATGACTACGATCAAAGAACATTACAAATGGAGCTGCAACATATATTGAAGAATATGTTCCAAATATAATACCAATAGTTAATGCAAAACATATATCAGAAACAGTTCCATCTGCCAATAACCATAAAGTAACAGCTGATGTTAATACTGTACCTGAAGTAATCAATGTTCGAGTTAACATATCATTAATAGCTTTATTTACAATAAAACCTATCCCTGATTTTGAGTATTCATGTTCAGTTTCTCGAATACGGTCAAACACCACTATGGTATCATTTAACGAATACCCAATTAGGGTTAAAATTGCAGCTAAAATAGGAACATTGATTTCTTTACCAACCAAAACAAAGATTGCCAGGGTAATTACAGCATCATGAAATAAACATACCACAGCACCAGGAGCATATTTATAATCGAAGCGAAGTCCAACATAAATTAAAATAACTAGTAAACAATAAAACACTGATAAAAATCCATTACGTTTCAATTCAGCGCCAACTTGAGGTCCAACTGAATCAATACGGCGGTAATCTGGTTGTGATGATGCAAACTCTTTACTTATTGAATCCTTAAGTCCAACAACTGCTTTTTGAATTTCTTCATTAACTTCTTTTTCAGTTTGTTTTTTTGGCATTTGAAATCGAATTACAAATTCATCACTTCCAAAACTTTGAATTTCTGGGTGTATTACTTTTTGAGTTTCAACTACGGCTCTCAGTTTTTCTATTTCAACGGCTTGAGAAAATTTAACTTGAATTTCAGTCCCACCAATAAAATCAATACCCCATGAAATTCCATGAATGGATAAATATATAAATGAAAGAACTACAAAAAAAAGCGAGAGTCCGCCAAAAATTTTTATATTTTTAACAAAGTCAAATTTTCCAAAGGACTCTTGATTTGTCGAATTTGTTGAAGAACCTGTTGATGAAACTTTTTTCATGAATTACTCCGTTTAAATAAACTTAATCGTGATATAAAAATCTTATTATTAAATTGAAAAATGCTCTTTTTTCCATTTATGAATTACTGTATCCATCAGTACTTTTGAAATAAACACATTTGCAAAAAGCGTTGTAGCAATACCAATTAATAATGTTACGGCAAAACCTTTTACAGGTCCTGTCCCAAAATTTAAAAGAATAACTGCCGTCGCTCCAGTCGTTATATTTGCATCCAAAATAGCACTCATGGCTCTGTTAAACCCTTCTCTCAAAGCTCCTTTAAATGAAGCTCCATGATGTAACTCTTCACGAATACGTTCAAAAATTAAAACGTTTGAGTCAACGGCGAATCCAATTGTTAATGCAATACCAGCAATTCCTGGTAAAGTTAAGGTTGCTCCCAATGATGATAAAAGAGCTAAAGAAAAAACGACGTTTAGAGCTAAAGTAATAACTGCAACAATGCCACTTGCTTTGTAACGAATTAACATAAAAATACAAATTAATAGCGCACCAATCAATGAAGCAAATTTAGCTTTTCCGACGGAATCACTTCCAAGTGTAGGGCCCACTCGACGCTCTTCTAATTGTTCTAAAGTAGCAGGTAATGCTCCTGCTCTTAGTGAGGTTGCAATCATTTTTGCTTCATTCATTGCTGTTTGACGGTCACGGGAACTTCCCAAAGTGATAACAGCACGTCCCCCAGAAATTTTTGTATTAATTGAGGGAGCTGACTTGATGACTTTATCAAGACTGATTGCCATTAACTTTCCTATGTTTTGACCGGTTAACTCAGCAAATTTTGCTGCACCTGAAGCATTAAAAACTAAACTCACTTCAGGGGCGCCATATTCATTAAAAGTAACAAAAGCATCATCTAGTGCGTCTCCACCTAGACCCGTATCAGTTCTTACTAAGAAAGGCATTTTCCCAGCTTCCATTGTCGCTGCTGTTGGTGCTTTCTCAAACAACACCATCGTTTTTTCTGGTAACTGAGATTTTAAATCCTCATTTAGTTTTGTCACGTACTGAGAATACTTCATTCCTTTTAGTTCGTAATTACCCTTTTTCTCAGCCTCAGTGATCATATTTTGTAACTCATCAGGCTTTTTAGAATTATCAACCATCATAAAATCTAATTTTGCAGATGTATTGATTAAGCTTTTAGCTTGCTCTGCATCTGTTACACCTGGAAGCTGAATAATAATATGATCTGTTCCTTGCGCAGAAATACTTGGCTCTGCAACACCAAATTCATCAATACGGTTACGTATTGTTTCAATAGCCTGTTGCAAAACTCTTGATTTATAATCTGTAAGATAAGAGTCAAAATATCTATATTTAAGGATTTGACCTTCTTCACCAGTTATTTGCAACATAGTTGCATATCGGTCCTCTATGTATTTAGAGATTGCAGCTTTATGACTTGGATCTAAATAAGAAATATCAAGCTCACCCGTTTGTGAGCCACTAACAGTTTTGACATCTTGAAAAATAATTTTCTTTTCGTTGAATTCAGATTTTAACTGATTTGATAATCTCAAAACACTTTCAGCCATTGCCGAATTGATATCAACACCCATTACTAAATGTAAACCACCTTGGATATCTAAGCCAAAGTTAAGTTTCTTTTTTGTAAACCACCACATTTTATCGACATTAATAAAGTTGGGAGTCAGCATTATTAAGGATAATATGATACCCATAAGTGCTGTGAATGATCTCAGACGAAAATTTTCCATGATGCTTACCTACCTCATATTTAAGAACTTTTTTAAAAACTTAAAACTATTCAATCTTAGATTTTTTGATGAATCAAATAAAAAAAATTATTTTTTTGAATTGTTTACTGGAGCATTTTGTTGAGCTTTTTGTGCAGCAAGAGTTGTTGCAACTTGGGATCTTAAAACTTTAATTTCCACACCTTCTGCAACTTCTAAAGTAACAAACTGGTCTGATAAATTTGAGATTGTTCCTAATATACCACTACTAGTAATTACTTCCTCACCCCTCTTTAGACCTGTTACAAATTCTTGGTGTTGTTTTTGTTTTTTTGTTTGCGGACGAATGATTAAAAAATAAAAAATCGCAAAAATAAAAATAAACGGCAAAAACATTTCAAACGCACCGGGTTGTTTTGGCGCGACTGCTCCTGTTGGAGCTGTTGATACAGTTGTAGATTGTGCATAAGCTTGATTTAAAAACATATTAATCCTCCTAAGATATTTCTAAGTATATTTTTTGAATGCAACGAAGATCGTAAAAGGACCATTAAATGGTGTAATAATCAATACCCATCTTACGTCTCGACTGTCCGCGACTTGATCCATAAAAATTAATTTCTTAAAATCTATACATGGTTTAATGACCTTAAAAAAACAAACAAGAAAATAACATAAAAAAAGCCAGAGGGGGGTTTTTGATATGAAAAAAAGTGTTTGCTCAATATTTATATTCTTATGTGCTAATGGGGTATTCCCATCCCTCTCTAAAGCTAATTTGATTAAAGCAAATTCCAACTTAGAAATCATAGGTAAAAATCGTTGCAATGAAATGGGCGCCCCCCATCGAGTAATGGTTATGGTTCCTGGAACATTAAATTCTCTTGTCCCTGGTGCACCTGAAGATGCAATCTCTGCTAATGGAAATCAATTTCCATATTTTAGTATGGCTGTACGACAAGTCATGGAATCTCATTTTTGCGCTGTACATATTATTTCAGGTCTAGATTATTTTGGAGAATTTAAAAAAAATGGGGAACATACTTTTGAACAAACTCTGAGCTGGTACAACGCCTTGATCTCAGAACTTGATTACAAACCAGAAGTTTGGTTTTATGGTCATAGCGCTGGTGGATTGTACTCACTATATGCCGCACATTTAAATGAAAGAAATAAGGCTTTTCAAAGTCTCCCCATAAAAAAGATAGTCACAATGGCAACACCATTTAATGGTGTTGAGTTTATTGATAAGTTAACGTCCTATAATTCATTTGTTGCAGAACTCGTTCAAAAATTTATTGAGACAGCTTGGTCAATTGATTTAAAAGGTCTTTGGGGATTAAAAAAACAAAATGTAAGAATTTTTCTATATAATTTAAAATTAGATCCACAAATTGAAATACATTCGTTTGCTGGAGCACAATCAACAACCTATTCGGCCAATGAAATTATGAATGCAATATTTCTTTCACCACCACTTAATGCCCTTCAAAAATTAATTAATTCAGTGAGTGATGGAATGGTGAGCTTAGCCTCTGTTTTCAATCAGACTATTCTTAATAAACAAACACAGGATCCAATACAATATTTATATGTTCAAAGCCATAATGATTATCAAATTAATCTCGATCACATTGAACAAGTATGGGATTACAGATACCTCAAAGTACTCGGCACCACCAACTCGGATTATGTTTTAGAACAACAAATAAAAGTATATAATGATATTCTTCAAATGAGCGGTATTTAAGGTTTAGTTTTGTAATTTTACTAATACTCGCTTTGAAAAATTCGCATCAACAATTTTTCCAGAGATATTTTTATTCTTAATGTACTCCAGAACTTGTTTTAACCTTGAAATAGTCACAGAGTTTGGATTGTATCCCAACTTAACTAGGAGCCCCTTCCAATCAAGTGTTGCTATAAAGCCTTCTGTTTCTTTATAAAAAATCTCAACAACCTGATGCTTTGAAAACATACCCTCATCTGAAAGTTGTGAGATAAAATCCACAGCTTTCTTTCGAAGCTCCATATTTTTATTCAATTCGAGCCCTCTCAAAAAAGGAAGGGAGGGAGCTTCTTGCATAGTGATTTGAGGAAGCAAAGTCCCATCTTTAGCAACTGGAATAATTTTACCATTTCCATTTACAAGTAAACAACCTAAGATTTTTGTTTTAATCTTCAATTCTAATTTATTGGGCCAATGCCTGATGACTCTAACATCGTCAACCCAATTTGGTTTACTTGATAGTTCAGTTATTTTTTTTAAAGGAAGATCCCACATAAAAATATTTTGTAAATAATTGAGCTCTTTTTTATATTCTGAAAATTGTTTTTGATAATAAGATTCAAGTTTTAAATTATCTTCATTTAAATCATATTCAGTGGCATTTGATATCTCAATGGTTTCAACCCTAAACACATCTCGATTTTTATAAAAACTAAATCCAAGTATAGTTAATAAAATAATTAAACAAATTTTTTTGAACATACTAATTTATCCCTGCCAACAAACAAATTGACTCACGCTTCAACTTAAATATTTTTAGTAATTATTAAGGTCTTAAATATATTTTAAATTGATATAATTTATTATCCTAGCTTTAGTTAACAAACAGGATCTTAGTCGTAATCTTATCTTAACTAATTGAGTTTTAAAATCCAAGAATAGTAATATTCTTCGAACTCCGGATCAAAAAGAGTTTGAGTGAAAATTGACTTTAGTTGCTCTTGTTTCATTTTATTTTTTCTAAAATAAATAAATAATTTATCTCCTAGCATTTCTCCTAATAGTCGAGCCGCCTCCCAAATATCCACTGAGCTTCCAGACAATTTTGATTTAAATTTTAACGGATTGGTTTTCTGAAATCGACTTCGAATAATAGCAACTTCATACATTTTCTGCCTTAAGACCATCATTAAAATTTTACGTTTATTTTTAGATTTACTCATATGAAGAGACGATCTTATATCTTCAAGTGTTGAAGTTTTACGTTTATGATTAATAAGTTTAGAACCAAAATACTTTACCGACTGCAACCAAATTAATTTTATGAATTGCATTTCAATTTCTAAATAATCAAAATTACGATGCGAAAGTTTACCGTGCACATATTCAGAGGCCAATGATGACATTTGATTTATATCCATCCGTGCTAAATAACCAGCTTGAAGTTTTGAATGAAAAAAGCTTTTCTCTAAAGATATAAGTTTTTTAACAAAATGATACTCTTTAGCTCCAAGCTCTTTTAATTTATAAAAAAATGATTCATCACCAACTGTGTAAACAGATATTTCATCAATACTCACTTTAATTTTTAAAATCGAAGAAAGAAACTGAATTTGCTTGGCTAAATGATCTGTTAAATCTAATGAAAACTCATCCCATTCTGTATCTAATTTATTTTCAAGATGCATTAAATAACTTTGCCACTTTACCCACGGTGGAACATTCAGTATGCAATAATTATTACGAGACATTTTTAGATATTCAATTTGGCTTTCAAGCCCTTGCTGCGTTAGTTTAAAATATATGGGTTCAAAATTTTGAAAAATCCTAACTATGGAGTTCTTATTTATATTTAAAAGCTTTTCAAAAGAGTGGGGCAACTGCTCTTTTAATAAATGGAGTTCACCATAAATTATAAAAATAAGGGAATCTGGATATATTTGTTTTACTTTTTTTAATCTTAAAACCGAATAGTTTTCTCGACTTTTCAAAGATGACAATTTTTTCTCTTTGAAAGACCAATTTAATCCAATAACTTTAATATTATTTTCGCGTGCAAACTCTAATAATGGTAAATAATGACTCCAAGGAAAGCCCCAGCTTTGCTCCCATTTAATTTTTTTCAAAAATATTTTCTCTGAAATTTTTTTTTGTAAAAATAAATCAATCCACTTTTGATCTTTTGCTTTTAAAAACTCAGCTCCCAAAATCAAAGGCCTGTGATTTCGATTTTTCTTAATTACTTCTCTAATTATTCTCAAATGCCCCCTTTGAGACTGCTGCAAAGCATGAAAATCTCCAAGCAAAATCAATTCTGTTTTTTGCTGCAGAATTTCATCAATCATAATTTCAAGTTTTGTAGGCGACCAACCTTTCGATAATTCTTTTTTATATTTCACTTCAAGGGGCTTCAAAATAGCATGGGAACTCCCAAGTTTATTTAAAACCTGTTCTTTAGATGTGAGATATAGTTTTTTATGTAGCTGCACCCACTCTCGGGTTGCTTTATCTTTAATTATGAATGACATTTGTAATATTGTAAGTCGCTTTTTAAATTGAGAGCAACTACAAACAAATAAAAAAACTAAAATAAATTAACGATTTAACGAAATCACAAAATAAGGAATTTTTAAAATGTTAGAAAACCATCTTGATAAAAATAAATCCTATTTTTACTTAGCCCTATTAAGTGCTTTAACTGCAATTGGCGTTCATATTTATCTTACTCTCCATTATTATGAATTAAATTTGGGAATTTCATCTGGTAGCGCAATTTGCAATATATCTTCAGTATTCAATTGTGATGCCGTAGCTGCATCAGGATATTCTCAGTTTTTAGGTATTCCTATTGCTCTTTGGGGGGCCACTACAAATGCTGTTTTATTTATTTTATTATCAATGGCATTTTTAAGATTATCAGAATCATTACATCATTTGCTTAAAATGACTTTTTTACTTTCTACGTTTATTGCTCTCACATCACTTATAATGGGTGCTATTTCAATGACAAAACTTTCGCTTTTTTGTCTATTCTGTATTGTAGAATATCTACTAAGCTTTGTGACATGGGGAGCACTTTTTAAATTACACCCGACAAATCCATTTGAAAATTTAAGTAAGGATATTAAATATTTCTTTACAGTACAAAGAGGACTAATCATCTTTATAGTCTCGATTGTTCCAATTACTTTTTTATTTAATTCAATGTGGATAGACTCCTTAGGAGGAGACAAGCTCCAACAATACATCAATGATGATTTTGCACGTTGGCAAGTGGATAAAGAATTTATATTTAATGATGAGGGACTCAAAGAAGGTCCTGATAAAAGCTTTATGACTATTGTCGAGTTTGCAGATTTTCGTTGCCCTCACTGTAAACACGCCGCACCCTCTTTAAGAGCTTTTGCAGCTTCACACCATGATGTAAAATTTATTTTTAAGGCTTTCCCCCTTGATGGTGGTTGTAGTGCTAATTCTCAAATCCCAGCTCGCGACGGAGTATCTTGTCTATTGGCTAAAGTGGTTTATTGCTCAGAAAAAGTTTCGCAAAAAGGTTGGATTGCATATGATAAAATATTTGAAAACCAAGAAAACTTTTCTAGTCCTGACTATAAAGAACAAATCAGCTCAGTCCTTGCAAAAAATCAAATTTCAGAGGTTGATATCATGGGTTGTGTTCAATCAGAGGAGTCCCATAAAGCATTAATTCAACAAAGCCAGGAAGGTGTAAATGCCAATGTTGAGGGAACTCCAACCATTTATGTGAATGGTAAAAAAGTTAAATTGGGACATTCGATCACAATGCTTGAAAAGTTATATACATTTTTGAAAAATCAATCTGAAGTAAAGTAATGAAGCATGAGTATATAATTGAAACACGAGAGCCACAACTAAGTCGATTAGCCAATGAGTATATTGCGTTGGCCAATCTTAAAAGTAAATGCTCATCTCAACTTAAATATGATTGTGGTGACTTTTATATACTCAACCAAAATACCCACATCAACCAAGACGAACATATTGATAAAATTTCATGTCTAGATTTTCTTTCTAATCAATTGAGTAAAAATCAATTTATAAAGAGATTAATTTTTTGGGATATTCCCATTCAGAATAAAAATATATTTGATTTAAATACCATTAATAATCTTAATGAACAAATCAGTCTTGAATGGACTCAAAAAATTTTAAAGTCTTTTATTGAATCAACTCGAAAAAATCTTCCCATTTTATATAGTTCGTTACAGTCTCAAGATCAGTTACAAATTGCCAAGACAGCCCATTACTTAAAATCATCATCACTAGTGGTGGGAGCAATTGATCTTAATATTTTTTGTGAAATCTGTTTAGAAAAAACAAAATACAATGAGCCTTGGACTGAAAAATTTCCTGCACGACTCGAACAATTATCAAATTTAATTTATAACTGCTAATGATTAAGTCTGATCGCTTCGCGATTATATCAGACATAATCATTAGCAGTTATTATCCTATTTGTTGGGGGGGGTGATTTTTTAATCACCCCATTTGCTAATGATTAAGTCTGATCGCTTCGCGATTATATCAGACATAATCATTAGCAGTTATTATCCTATTTGTTGGGGGGTGAATTTTTTTAATCACCCCATTTGCTAATGATTAAGTCAACCTATATCCTTCACCAATTACAGTTTGAATTTCAATTTGTGATTTACTAATTTTTTTTCGTAAATGACCAACATGGGTATCGACAGTTCTGTCCGATAAAAATACGTTTTCACCCCATACTTCTCTCAATAAATAATCACGTTTTAAAACTTCACCTTTATTTTCTATAAACACAATAAACATTCTTAGTTCTAAAGAAGTTAAATCTAAAATTTCATTTGTAGTTAATAATACTACTCTCTGCTTTGGAATATTAATTTGTATGTCATTTATTTTGATATTTTCTAGTTGATTTTTAAGTTTTGCGTCTCTTTTAAATTTTCCATCGACACGCGCCCTGATTTCTAAGGGGGTAATAGGTTTTGTTAGATAGTCTTCAACTCCAAAAGAAAAAGCTTTTAATTTTTTTTCTAAATCTCCATCTGATGTGACAATAAAAACTGAAGTCTCGTTGAGATCATTCACAATATCAATACCTTCACCGTCTGGTAATCCTAAATCTAAAGTCACTAAATCAAATTTATTATTATTTAAATAATTTTTTGCATCCCCAATACCACCTGCAATTGTCACATTATACTTCGATAATGCCCCTTTTAGTAAAAGAGCCATTTCAGGATTATCTTCAATACACAAAATATTCTTCATAGTTTGGTCTCCAAAAACCTATAAATTCTTTAAAAGCACTTATACTACTCACCAAAATTATCTAAAAACAAATTCAAAGTTTGTTGTAGTTAAAAAATCACATTTCAACTAAATGTGTTAAACTATTAAATTTTGTTTATCTCCAATAACCCATCTTCCATCCTGCATCCGAAGTGTCCGAGGAAATTTTTGTGCAAAGCTTAAATCATGGGTTACAACTACTAAAGTGATCTTTAAACTTTTAATTAATTCAAAAAATAAATCCTGTATTCGAGCAGCATTATGTGAATCCAGGTTTCCTGTTGGTTCATCAGCAAATAAAATTTCAGGGTCATTAATCAATGCCCTTGCGATTGCAACTCTCTGAAGCTCTCCACCACTTAATTGGCTTGGAAAATGATTCATACGATCTTGCAATCCCACTGTTACAAGGAGTTTTTCTGCCTTTTCACGAGACTTTAAATTATCCTTATCGCCTATTCGTGCTGGGAGTAAGACATTTTCTATTGCTGTAAATTCAGAAAGTAAATGATGAAACTGAAAAACAAAACCAAGCGAGTTGTTTCTAAAAGATGCCATTTCTTCATCGTTCATTTGAAATAAGTTTTTACCCTTATAAAGCACTTGACCTTCATCTGGATTATCCAGCGTTCCTAAAATATGAATCAATGTACTCTTACCCGCTCCCGAAGACCCTACAATACTTAATGCCTCATTAGATTTTATAGTTAAATCTATTCCTTTTATGATATGAAGGCGCCCTGATCCTTGAGGATAAGTTTTATGAATATTTTTTGCCACAAGAAGATCTGTAGCAAGACTTGAAGTATGCATAGAAGATGCATTTGTAGAAGATTTCGATGGGGATTTATTATAATTATTCATATCGCAAACCTTCCACTGGTTTTAATCGAGCCCCACGCCAAGCAGGAGCTAATGTTGAAATCAAGCATATTAATAAAGTAAAAGAAAATATTGCGATATTATCTGTCCATCTAAGCTGTACCCCAATGTGATCCAACTTATAAACACTTCCATCAATTAATTCAAAACTATCTTGCAAGACAATAAAAATACCACAAAAAAGTAAACCCACAAAAAAGCCAAAAATAGCCCCAAATGCGCCTATTAAAATACCTTGAAAACAAAATATCTGGCGAATCATTTTTTCTGTGGCCCCCATAGCCTTAAGAACGCTAATATCAGAATATCTTTGAACTACGTTTATAAACAGGCTCCCAGAAATATTAAATGCGGCCACAATTACAATGAGTAAGAGAACAATAAAAATAACTTTCTTCTCAATACTTGTGGCCTCAAATAATGTATCATCCTTCCAATCTTTAATCCAATAACTTTGACCAAGTGCTGAAGATAACTTCAAGGAAAACTCTCGCACTTCATCTGGATGTTTTATTTTTACAATCATCCCGTGGTATTTATTTTTTAACATTGCAAATTCTTGCGAAGATTTTATATCAGTAATTATATATCGCTGATTAAAAGCATGCTTACCTAAATCAACGATACCCATAACTTTAAATTTTCCTAAACGCCTTTTAAAATCAACTGGATTCAGATCACTTGCAAGAGGCAAAACAACTTTGAAATCATCTCCTACTTTAAGTTGAAAACTATTTGCGACCCCTTTTCCAACCAAAACTCCCATTGTATCGCCATCAGCAGTGAAATTAAACTCACCTGCTATAAGTCGTTTTTTAATACCTAAATTATTAAGGGCTGTTTTTGTATCTACACCTTGTACAATTACACCTTGTAATTTTCCCTTATGAGCAGCCACTGCCTCAATCATTGTAAACGGAATTGTAACATCAACATCTGAAGAAATATTTTTTAAGCGTTGATTAAATTTATCAGGTGATTCAATTTCGCGACCACGTCTCATTACTAGAAGGTGACCTGTTACATCAGTAATTGCAGTTTTTAATGTTGTTTCAAAACCGCTCACAACGGCCATTGCAACAACCATTGATGCGACTCCCAAAACTAATCCAATAAAGGCAAACCAAGAAGTAACTCCAGCCATTTTTTGTGAAGTCCGTAAAGTTTTTAAAGAAATCCATAACCAGTTTGGAAGTTTCATTTTTATTTATTTACTCTTTCTTGTTTGTTGGGGGCGATTTTCAATCCCCCCTCTTGTTCATATTTATTAGATTAAAATTCTAATTTGCTTTCGCGACATCCCCTGAATTCAATGTTTGTTTTAAAAAAGCCATTATAAAATCTTCGATTTTTCCATTCATAACATCATCCACCTGCGAAGTTTCAAAATCAGTTCTATGATCCTTAACCATATGGTAAGGATGCATGACGTAAGATCTGATTTGACTTCCCCACTCATTGGCCATTTTTTGGGACTCAAGATTATCCTTTGCTTTATTTCGAGCTTCAACTTCTTTTTCATAGAGTGCGGCCTTTAACATTTTAAGGGCTTTCTCTCGATTTTGAATCTGACTTCGCTCCACCTGACATTGCACAATGATTCCTGTTGGAATATGGGTCATACGAACAGCTGAATCAGTTCTGTTTACATGCTGTCCTCCTGCACCACTTGCGCGATAGGTATCTACTTTTATATCTTCAGGTTTCACTTCGATCTTTATATCGTCATCAACTTCAGCCCAAGCAAATACAGATGCAAAACTTGTATGTCGACGAGCATTTGAATCAAAAGGTGATATTCGAACTAAGCGATGCACTCCAGATTCTGCTTTTAAATAACCATAGGCATAGGGACCTTGAATAGATAAAGTTACAGATTTGATTCCCGCCCCTTCACCATCAGTCATCTCTAAAACTTCAGTGGCATAACCTTGCTTTTCGGCATAACGAAGGTACATTCGTAACAACATTGAAGCCCAATCGCAAGACTCTGTTCCTCCAGCACCGGAATTTATTGTTAAGTAACAGGAGTTAGCATCAAGTTCTCCGCTTAAGACTCTTTTAATTTCTAATTCTTGGGATAGTTTTTGAAGTGAACTCACTTCAGTTTTTACCTCTAAGAAGGAGGCTTCATCTTGTGCATCAGCACTCATTTCAAATAAGACTTCAACATCATTAACTCTAGAGTTAAATCCAGTCCACTCTTGAACAGCTTTATCAAGAAATGCCTTTTCTTTATTAAGCTTCTGCATTTCGTGAGGTTTACTCCATAAATCTGGATTTTCAGATTGCATTTCAATTTCTTGAAGTCTTTTTATTTTTTTTTCAACGTCAAAGATACCCCCTGAGTTCATCAGAGGATTTTTTTAATTTTGCAATTCCAATTTTAACTTCATAAGACTCTGTAACTATTGACATGCAAATAAATCCTTATATTGGTTCAAAATTCTATTTATACTTATTAGTATAAGCATAACAGTTTTAAATGAGTCAATAAACACAGGGCCAAATCAAACTGGGGAATTTAAAGTTCGCAGGGTCAATTTCTGTTACCAGGATGGTAAAAAATCTCTATTTTCTTAGTAAATATGAATTTGTGATTTACTTATTTAAGTTTTAACCTTACTTTCATGTTGGTTGAAGAAACAACAAACATCAACCCAGTATTGTCATTAATTACAACTTTGAAAGGAATAATTATGAAATCATTGTCATCATTAGCACTTGCCTTTGGAATGTTTTTATCTGCATTAACTGCATCAGCTCAAAATGCTCCAGATAAAAAAGTTGAAGTTTTAAATTTTGGTCCAGACCAATTCGTTGCTGAAGTTACTATTCCTAAAAATATATCTCCAAGAAAAGAATATAAGTTTGAGGTTCAATTAAAAGACATGAATAATGAACCTTACGCCCTTCCAGCAGAATTTTTGAAAGCAAAAATTGATATGGTAGGCATGAATATGGGATCTCCAACTCCAAAGGTTACTGAAGTTATCGATCCAACTACTAAAGATAATAAAGGTAAACTAATAATTGAAAATCTATTCTTTTCTATGTCAGGACCTTGGTATATTTCATTATATGCAACTTATACTTCAACTGAAGGAAATCTTGTGGATGAAGAACCTCAATCAATTAATTTAACAGTTAGATAATTAAATTTTTAAATATTTTAAGAGAAGAGAAATTAAGTCGATGCTTAATTTCTCTTTTTTTTTGACGCAAATGGAACTCCTAAATAATCACCTGACAAACTTTTTGTTTTTGATTTTAATGTCTTGCAATTGGATCAAGGCATTTAAAGCATAATTCAAAAAGGATTTTCAATGATTTACGATATTTTCTTTTCAATTTGTCAAACGGAAGTTGATGGTTATTTACCGAGTGAAAAAACCATGTGGCAAAACTTTTTTGATCAAGTTAAATGGGCAGATCAATTGGGATATAAAACGGCTTGGCTTGCAGAAACACATCTTTCTTGCCAAGTTCAAAAAGAAAATCCCAATTCAGTTATTCCTCACTTTAAGGGAGAAATTGGTTTAAATACTGATATTTTGCAACTTGCCCATCTTATTTTTTCACAAACTAAAAATATTAATGTGGGCTCTGCAATTCGAAATATTCTTTGTAATGGTGGACCTATTGCCCATGCTGAAGCCGTAAAAACATTCTTATCCCTTCATGCATTAAAACCAAATGAAAAAAGAATTCTTGAATTAGGTTTTGCCGCTGGCCGTTTTCCATTTTCATATCATGCCTATGGTATAAAACCACGTGATGCTGTAGATGAAGCGGCTTGGGATGTTGTAAAAAATAAAGCTTTCCAAGAGGCAACAATTATTATGTTACGTCTTCTTAGGGGTGATAATATTTCAAGCCAAGATATCGGTCCTATTTATTTACGAAAAGAAGATTTTAGAGATCAGATGACTTGGAACAAAGTTTATAAACTTGCAAAAGAAGATCATAGACGTTGGGATAAAGAATCAATACTTCACTTCCCATATTTTGTATTTGAAAAAGTAGGTGTAATTCCATTTGAAGCTCCGCTTGAATATTTAAAACTAACTATCGGATCCCACGATCCAGAAACCCAAAAACTGGCAAATCAAATTTTACCAACTGGAGTCTTTAATTTATCAATCACTCCTGGAGATATTATAGAAGAGACCCACGAGAGAATGAAAAAAGATTTCCACCCTGATGGAGGAGCTTGGACTCGCAGTCATATGCCAAGAACGGCATTAATATTTTTAAATGGAGATAAAAATTTATCTCCTGAATTACAATCCCAAAAGGCCCGTGAACTTTCTCAAAAAGCATGGAAAAACTATTGGGTTGCAATGGAGAAAACCTTAGATCCGAAAAAAGTTGAAAATGCTGTTGAAAATTCAATTGCAGGTAATCCCGAAGAAGTTGCTCAGGCCATTGTTAAAAAATATCACCCTGATGATCGCTTAATGTTGTGGTTTGATTTTAATAATCATAACAACGAAGAAATTAAAAATAGTATGCAAGTTTTTATGGAACAAGTTAAGCCTCTCATTAGCAAATTACATGAACAAAAGAGATAATAATTGAACGACACCCAAAAAGCATATCCACAAATAAATAATTGTAATTTTAAAATTATTGATATCTCCCCAATGATTTCATCAGAACTGGCAGTTTTTCCTGGAGATTTAAAATTTAAAAATAAGTTTTCGATGGATTTTAATCAAGGTCACCATCTTTCTTTAAGTTCAATGGAAACAACCATGCATTTAGGAGCTCACGCAGATGCTCCTTATCATTACAATCACCAGGGCGTCACTATAGAGCAAGTCCCCTTAAAACCTTATATCGGCCCTTGCTGTGTCATTGATTTTGCAAGTCATTGGCAAAATAATAAAAATGAAAAAAATAATAAAATTGAGATTGATCTGCAAACTTGGATTGAACTTTTTAAATCTTTTGAAAAAATAATTCCAAAAGAAAATATTTCACTTCACTTTAAAAGAATCCTTTTTAAGACTAATACATTTCTAAATTATAATGAATGGAATAATAATTTTTCTTTTTTAAGTTCTGAATTAGTAAATTATCTCGCAAACACTTTTAATGTAACTTTAATTGGTATAGATACACCATCAGTGGATCATGCTTTAAGTAAGTCATTAGACACTCATTCTGCTTTTTATAAAAATAAAATTGCAATTTTAGAGGGACTTGATTTAAAAAATGCAAACCAAGGACTTTACCAATTGATTGCCTTGCCTTTAAAAATTAAAGGTGCTGAAGCCTCCCCGTTACGAGCTATTTTATTAAATTTAAATTCTTAGTTTGAATCAAAAAAGATTCATTTGATAAACTCGCTGATCTCCCCCTATAGGTCCTAATAAGAATATACGTCGATGTTGAAAATCAACTTCTGTTTGCCATGAACCTGAAATACCAACGGGATCAATTTTAAGTGGTGGACGACCATCTATTGGTACAAAAATATTTGCAATTGGATTAGTTAAGTTATCATTATTAAAAGTCACTAAAAAACCTATACTTGTCATTTTTAATGAACTGATATATTTAAAATTAGCAGGAAAATTATTTATCAAAGTGCATTTTTGGTTATCTTCGATTTCATAAAAATAATACACCAACTCCACACTATCAAAACTGAAAATAAATTTCTTTTCTCCTGGAAGCGAACCTAAAAATTTAATTTTACCTTTTTTGGAGTTACAAAGTTCTGAAACAGAATCAGCTTCTAAATCATGTAAAATTAATTTTGGATTAGACTGTTTTGGGTCAAATGAATATATTTTATTTTGAGTATATACATAATTAAAATAACCTTCATTGGTATAAAACTCATTTCCTAGATTTGACATTGCTTCAAATGGGCGATTAGTTAAAAATTTATCATGCTCAACCGAATAAATATAATTTTTTATTTTTCCATCAATTGAGTTAAATGCTAACCAATTATTATCTTGCGAAACCCACGATAAATACATAGCTGAAGCTATTTTATGAATAGACCCATTTTCTATATTTAATGTAAAAAAATCACCAATACTAGAACTTGGTGTTTTTATAATTATAGAGATCTTTGAGTGAGATTGATAAGATGCACTTTTCATTAATAATTGAACTGTGAAATCATTTGGAATTTCAGTCATAATATATCGATAATTACCATCAATTGGATTAAATATTTTAATTTGATAACTTTGATATTGAATATTTTTTTCAAGATAAATAACTTGATTAGATTCTTTATGAATCGTAAAATTATTATTTAAGTTTGAAGACGTTAATTCATTATCATAAATTTGGCCAGTACTTAAATTAACTAACCTTAAAATTGAATAATTTGTGAAGTTATCTTGAACAAAAAAACTTAAAAATCCGTCGTGGGTTAATGTAGGGCTTAAAAATGTCGAAAAGGACAAGTAGACACTCTTTGGATCTTTATTTATTTGAGTGAGTTTAATTAATTTATTTGTTATATAATTATATGTATACCAACTTAAAAATAAATCACCAATTTTGGCTGCAGCGAAAATAAAAATATTTTCTTGTGTTGAAATCCGTTCATAAGATGTAAAATTATCTCCAAACATATTTAAAGTAAAATCCTCGACTTCATTATTATCGTTTAAAGTGTAATAATGCATTTTATTTAATTGAGTGGTAGCATAAGTTTTCTCATTTGAATTTGAAGTAAAATATAATCGTGAGTAATTATCTACAAACATCGTTTGAGTTTTAAGATCAGATATTTTTTTTGTTTTCCACAAACTCGTATCTAATGCGCCACCTATAATACATTCAACGTTTATTGATTTTTTTTGTTCATTAATTACTGTTGAATATAATTTTAAATTACTATTTTCCTTTAACTCCATCGAAGTATGAAATAATTTATCTTTTCCCATAGTTGAAAAATCCAAATTCAAATTGAATTCATTAGACTGATATAAAACTTTATTCATCGATAATATTCTTGAATTCGAAATTATAATTTCATTATTTGAATTTTTAGAATAAATAATACTTTGTGATACTTTAGAAACATAATTAAATTCTGCTACAATTTCTAATTTTGGATTCTTAAAGTCGTCTCGACAAATAACTTCAGCAATATTATCTGGAATTTTATCAATATTACCTGGATATTTTCGATATAATTTTCGATCAATTGCAACAAACTCGTCCTGAAATGGAGAAAACTCTAATAAACTAAGATCTATATAAAGAGGGGTTTGTGAACAATTATTATTGTCAAAACTTTGAAGTTGTAATTTTCCTTCGTGCAAAATTGCTTTTTCTACAGGTGAAGGATTATTTTGGCATAAGTAATTTGGAATAAAATAATAATAGTTTGCAGATAACTTGCCAGCATAACCCCCTCCGTTTCCACTTTCATATGAGCTTAAATTTAATTGACTAAAATCTTTAGCCTCAAATTTACAGTTTTGAAAAAATATAAGTAAAATAGAACTTATAAATAAAATAATAAGACTTTGAATTTTAATCTTCACATGTTTTAGATTCATGAATATTATTATATCCTAAAATATGATTTTGTATAAAAATTAAATAAAAAATCTCAAAATAATATAAACACTTTTATTTACTTTTATATCCATATCGTTTTGAGATTTTAGTATATAAACTTGATGACTATTAAATTTTAGTGGCAATAAAATCAAAACAATTCCCTGTTATTTTAGAGCTAGTAATTTTAAAACCACGCATTTCTAGTAAAAATATTATTTCATCCTGATAATATGCCTTATGAAGTATTCCCTTTTTTATACCCCATGAATTTATTTTACTTGCTAATTTAGACCAAAAAGAATCACCCTGGGGTACTAATAAAACATTCCCGGCTAATGTTCCGTTAGGTTTAAGGACTCTATACATTTCATCTAAACTTTGAATGAGGTTCGGCAAACAGTGAATTGCATTGGCAATGTTTATTGTATCAAAACTATTTTCTTTAAATGGCATCTTAGCTGCATCTGCAAGCAAGAGTTGCATATCATTTCGTTTGGAGAATTTTTTAAGAGCTCCTGCTAACATTTTTTCAGCATAATCAAATGCAGTAATTTTCGAATAAGGTTTGTTTGTTAAAGCTCTCCATTTTAAAATTAAGTCGAGAAGTGAACCTGATCCGACCGCAACTTCAAGATGTTCTTTGCCAAAATTATTTCCAAATAACCTAACTTGTGATGGCAAAGTACTTTGATATGCAAAAGTTAAAATTAAAAAACCTCTTACATCATACCACCAGGGTTCAGAATCATAGGCTTTATTTATTTTTTTAAAATCAATTTCACTTAATATTTGATTACGTTGAACAACTTGTTGCTCCTCAAATTTATCTAAATTTGCAATAACATGGTTAGAATTTTCTTTGTTTTTTATTTTTTCAATTATTTTTTGCATATAATCTCCATTTTAATAATTAGTATTTAGTCTTTACTTTTTATATTTAACTCTTAACTGTTTACAGAATACTAATTTTTAAATAAGATTGAGAGTATCAAGTTTTTTTCGATTAAACCGAAATGTGCAATAAGATCAGTTTGTTAAAAAATATGTTTCAAAATGAGAAAATAAATAATAAAACTTAAGAACTTAAATATGAATAAAAATGAATTTAGAAAAATTTTGCAAAAATTGCATTTGGATACTCAACAAGGTTTTCGATCTTCAGTTTTGTTTGAATTAAATAAAATTAATCGAAGCCAAATAGATATTGAGCAAGCCACTGCATTTTCTGAACTTGCCTATCGAAATAATGATTTTTATTTAGCATTAAAATTTTTATATCGTTTTTTTAGAAGTGAAAAAGATTATGATTCAAAACTTATAATCGAAAGCAACTCTCTTTCTGCCTATGCAGCAGCCCTTGCTGGAATAGGAGCAAATAATGAAGCTAAAATAATATTTAAAACCTTGAATGCAGATGTGAATTCACTATTAAATTATGCTTTTTTATTATTTTCAGAATGGGATTATGAAAATTCCATCCCCCTAATTACTAAGTTTATTAAATCACAAAAGGATGAATATAAAATTTTAGTTGGTAGATTAAACTTAGTCGCTGCCCATATTGCTAACGGAGATTTAAATGAGGGAGAACTATTATTAAACGATTTACAAAATGATTTATTTAAAAATCCAAATGCATTCATTTTAACTGGGAACAGTTTTGAAATTAAATCACAAATTCACTTATTAAATCGACAATATAAAGAGGCAAGATTAAGTCTGACATATGCAACAAAATATCTCGATCAAGGAGGTAGCCGATATAAACTTTATGTTGAAAAGTGGAAGGCTGTCCTTGATCTAGAAATGAATCCAAAGTCTGAATCTAATTTAAGTAAACTAAATTCAATTCGCTGCCAAGCATTGGATTTAAAAAATTGGGAAACTGTTAGGGATTGTGACTTTCATCTAGCAAGAATCTTAAATAATGAAGAACTACTTCAACGCATTCTCATTGGTACACCTTACTCTGGATATAAAAAAAGAATTAAGAAAATATATGGCATAATTGAAGATCCTAAGATACCACTTATATATAAGCCAGGATTTCAAAATGAATCATCTTATTTAGAAAAAATTGATTTAGACTTTTCAAACATCCCCAGACTTTTAGTTCAAAGACCAACATCGTACAAATTATTACAAATTCTATGCCGGGATATATACAAGCCCCCTCGAATGGGTACTGTTTTTCATAGTCTTTATCCAAAAGAATATTTTAATCCCTTTTCTTCACCTGCACGTGTTCGAAACTCTATCAAAAGATTTAATAATTCAATGCGAAGTTTATCATTAGATTTCAAAATTAAAATCAACTCAAGTCATATTCAACTTCATTCAGAATCTCGAAATAATATTAGATTCACACAAGTATCATTACAAAATTCTTTTTTTAAAATTAAAGACCAATTTCAACATCGACATTTTAATGCTAAGAGCATATCTAAATTACTTAATGTATCAAAACCAACTGCACTTAAACTAATTTTATGGGGAATTGATAAATCCATTATTAAAAAATATGGTTCAGGACCAAATATCTATTATCGCTTTAAAAAAAAATAATTTTAAATGATCAGTCATCCAACTTTGCCTGAATTAAATTATATCGTGTAAAGCTAGCAACTAATTATCTTTTGAAATAATTCTAAAATTTTTAATAAGCCAACCATTCATCGAAGTAGTTGAATCACTTTCAACTCTGAATCTAAACTTAATTAGCCTGTCTGTGAATTTAATTTTTTGTCTTAAAAACGAAAAACTAAATTGAGTCCAATCTTGAGAACCACTGAGTTTTGCTAATTCATTCCACTGAATACCATCATCAATTGAATATTCCAGGTAACCAAAATCATATCCGGATTCAAAATCATATTTAGAATCAAATGAAACTATAAAATCATCATTTTTTATTTTGATCCCAGGTAAATTTAAAATATTAACTTTATGAAACCCATAATCTGTGCCAGGACTATCTGAAAGAACAGGACCTAAATTGGTTATTTTTTCGATTCCCCAAGTTCCATCAGTACTTAATCCCTCTAATGTATTACCATCATTTTTATAAATAACTGAAGCTGGTTTTAATTTATAGGGTAAACTGGCAGACACATCACTTTCATTTCCAAAATGATCGACTGCTCGAATTGCAATATATCCTGTTGAACTCAATGGAAATCCACTAATATAAATTTGATCCTGTCGGTTTTCAACTTCAACTTGCAAAGGAATCGAACGGTCCCAATCATTTTGAGTTTGAATTGGATTTTCTTTAGAGTAGCGAACTTCAAAAAAAATTTTCTTTATAGATGTTGTTAGATCTTGATCCATTTCCAAACTCAAATTTAGGGACGAAATATTTGTTTCGATAATTTTTAAATTTTTAGGTACTGCTGGAGGAATATGATCATCCGTTAGAGCATCAACTAAGTTCAACAATCCATTATGTACATAACCTTTTAATTTTGAATTCAGTTGTGCAGTTCCTAGCAACCTTGCTTTTATTTGTTTCGAAGTCAACTGAGGGAACCTTGATTTAATTAACGCAATGGCTCCAGTTACAAATGGAGCCGCCATCGATGTTCCATCAAGTTGTTCATATGAATTTCCTGGAGTGGTTGAAAATATATTAGTTCCAGGGGCAACTAGCTGGACTGATTTCTCACCATAATTTGAAAAGCTAGCAAGATTTCCCTCTGTATTAATGGCTCCAACTGAAATTATATTTTCAAATGGATAAGCAGCTGGATAATCTAAATTAACATCATTATCACTTCCATTATTACCAGCAGCTACAACAAATAAAATTCCAGCTTTACTTGCTTTTTGGATTGCAGCTGCCATAGTGGGAGAGTACTCATCTCCCCCCCAGCTATTATTCATTACAGTTACTCCTAACTTAATTGCGTACTCAATTGCTAATACGCCATTGGCAAGACTCCCCGCTCCCTCTGTATCTAAAAATTTTAAACCAACGATAGAGCTATTCCAATTTAATCCCGTTATTCCGATTCCGTTATTTCCCACAGCTCCAATTGTGCCCGCACAGTGTGTTCCATGCTTATTATCATCCATTGGATTATTGTTGTTTCCGACAAAATTCCAACCACGCCAATCATCTATAAAACCATTATTGTCGTCATCAATCCCATTTTTACTTTTATCTATACCATGAGAATCAATACCCAACTCTGCAGGATTATTCCAATAATTTTTAGCTAAATCCTCATGGTTGTAGTCAACACCGGAGTCAATTACTGCCACCAAAATTTTTTTTGAGCCCTTAGTAATATTCCATGCTTCATTTGCAAAAATATTAGTATTCACTGATTGATTTGAGTTATAGACATGTAATTGATCAAAGAGAGGATCATTAGGACCCATACTTAAATTCGTTCTCGCACGAAGTATCCAATTTGGTTCTGCATATTCAATCATATCAATTGCATTAATACTTTGAAACAATCCCAGCAAACCATTTTTGTTTTTATTTATTACTGCATCAGGAAACTCCACCAACATAGCCCCATTACTTGAAAATTGAGTAATAATACTGGCATTATAAATTTTAAAAAAATTTCTTTGCACATAGTTTAATTGAGGAGATTTTGATACTTTGAATTTGATAATTAATTGATTGGGAACATATTTATAATCTTTTTTTTCTATTTTTCCATTTGAGAAGGAACTTAATAAAATAATCAGACTGAATAGAAACAACTTCATATAACACCTACTTTTTAAGTGATATGACATAGCTTTATAACCTTAGCAACATCATTAAATTTTAGATTTGCAAATTTTAAATATACTCACTGCAGTCATCATAAAATTTTTTCTTGAATCTCCAGTGATCATACTTAATACTCCCAATGGTTATCAAAAGGAATACATATGACTTTTTTTTATAATTTAATTTTTCTAATATTATTTGTGACACCAACTACTTTTGCCTCCGAAATAAAGACATTTACTTTTAATGAAGATGACTCACATTATCTGTTCTCTCTTATGTCGCATTTTATAATTTCAACTTCTGAAACCCCAGAGGGGACTCTTTTTGAAAATCGAAAATTTTTAACCCAAGATAAAGCACTTATATTTGAATGCGTTGCTCTTAAAAAAAATAATTTATATTTATCTCCCCAATGTCTTATTAGTTATAATATAGAACTTTCAAACTATAAATTCACTTCAGCATCTCCTCTATTGAATACCAAAGGAATTAAAATTAGCCTGTATAGCGATACAGATAATGAAATAATTCAAAATAAATTTTTGAAAAATATAAAAATGTATAATTCACTTGAAACAGTATCATTTGTTTTTAATGGCGATGAGACCGATTTTCCAATGTGTTCCGTAAGATGTAGACTTGCAGATCTAAAAGATGTTTGTTCCTTTTATCTATTCTACAGATAATTAAATAATTCTTAAGGAGTTAATCATGAAAAAAATTATGCTTTTAGGTTCAGGTGAACTGGGTAAAGAGTTTGTAATTTCAGCCAAACGATTAGGTCAATATGTCATCGCGGTTGATAGATACAAAGGCGCTCCTGCAATGCAAGTTGCTGATGAGTTTGAAGTCATAAATATGTTAGATGGTGATGCCATTGAAAAAATTGTTACCAAGCATCGACCGGATATAATTGTTCCAGAAATTGAAGCTATTAGGACTGAAAAATTAATTTCCTTAGAAAAAAGTGGTTTAACAATTATTCCAACAGCAGAAGCTGCTCACTTAACTATGAATCGCGATGCCATCCGAGATGTTGCTGCTAGGGAATTAAAATTAAAAACTGCAAATTACTCTTATGCAACTTCAATCGATGAATTAAAAAATGCAGCTAATAAAATTGGTTATCCTTGTGTCGTTAAACCAGTAATGTCCTCATCTGGAAAAGGCCAAAGTGTAGTTAAAACTCCGAAACAAATCGAACTAGCTTGGAACTACGCCTGCGATGGCATGAGAGGAGATAAATTAAAAATTATTGTTGAAGAATTTATCCCCTTTGAATTTGAAATTACACTTCTGACTGTTAAACAACGAACCGGTAAAACAATATTTATAACACCTATTGGTCATCGACAAGAACATGGAGATTATAGAGAGTCATGGATGCCAGCAAAAATAAAACCCCAACTCCTTAAAAAAGCCCATACTATGGCAAAAAAAATCACTGATCGCCTTGGAGGTGCTGGAGTTTTTGGAGTAGAATTTTTTATCACTAAAAATGATGTCTATTTTTCTGAACTATCTCCACGCCCACATGACACTGGAATGGTAACCCTAGTCTCACAAAATTTATCAGAATTTGATCTTCACATTCGAGCTATTTTAGATTTACCAATCCCTGAAATTAGATATTATGGACCAAGTGCTTCAGCTGTTGTATTAGCAAAAAAATCTTCCGATGAAAATCCAAAGTTTGTTGGTATAGACAAAGCACTTTCTTTAAAAAATGTAGAGGTTAGAGTATTTGGAAAACCATCCACAAGACCTAATCGAAGAATGGCAGTTGCTCTTGCTTGCTCAAAAAATATTGAACAAGCAAAAAAATTAGCAATAAAAGCCGCAGCACAAATTAAAATATTAGATTGCTGATTAGGTCTGACCGCTTCGCGATTATTAAATTCCGCTTTGACTTAGACTATTAGCTAACATACCAAGTGGAGAATTCATTACTTTCAATTTTAAAGTTTCGATAAAGTCATGATCTTTTTCATCTAACAATTGTACGAGTACCCACAAGAGGTCATCTGTTGTCATAATTCCAACAACTTTATTACCACCATTTGTTACAACAACACTCGATATTTTTTTTTCTAAAAACAAATAAGCCACTTCCTTTAAAGGAGTTTCTTCGGTTACTTTACAGATGTTCCAAGTCATATAATCCTGAACTTCATCTGCCGGATTAAAATGCTCATCGATTATTTTTAGATTATCAGTTTTTTCTACTTTTGTAGAAATGGCTCTTTGTATATCTCTATCACTTATGACACCAACCACTCTATTATCTTTTTCAACGACCAACAAATGCCTGATCCGTCTTTCCTTCATTGCTTGATATGCTTCAAAAACCTTTGCATCTGGTAAGATACTATAAATTTTATGCGCAACATTTTCTGATAACCTGAAATCCATAAATCCTCCCTATTTCTTCTTGTGATAATCTGAATTAAAATCTCACATCACAACAAACTTAAGTTCGTAAGTTTATCTGATTTTATTGCTCTCGCAATCAGACTTAATCATAAGCAGATTATCAGTAGAATCTATTTAAATTTGATCTTTTAGATAATTTGTCTCAATTTTTAAGACAATCAACCAAGTACTTTATTTATTTTTCTTAAAATTAATAAATTATTTTAACATAACATTCCGATTCCAATTTAATTCCTTTTTAGGAATTTATCCCACACTCGTTTTAATACTATCTAATGTCATTTTTTGAATTACATTATTGAGATCTTCATCTGAAAAGGGCTTTGTAACAAATTCATTCATTCCAACTTCAAAACATCTTTCTTTTATTTCAGAAAAAACATTTGCAGTCATAGCTACTATTTTAACTTGCTTATCAAATTTTCTAATTTCTGTTGTCGCTTCAAATCCATCCATAGTTGGCATCTGACAATCCATTAAAATTATATCATAAAAATTTAATTGATGTTTTTCTATGGCTTCTTTTCCATTCATGGCAAGATCTGCTTTAAATCCATGGACTTTAAGCATTGCTATTGCGACTTGTTGGTTTATTATGTTATCTTCAACTAAAAGTAACTTAAGACTTGTAGATTTTTTATTTACATTTTTATTTTCCATTTCATCAAGTTTACAAATATTAGGCTCTTTTTGTGAAAAAGTTGATTTCATTTTTATCGAATTTATCAACTCAGCTTGTTTTATAGGTTTAGAAATAATATCTATATCAAAACCCTCATAATAATTTTGCAAATTAAATTTATCTTTTTGTGGACTCATAATAATAATATGAATTTTTTCGTTTTTTGCATTTAAAAAATAATCCCTTGCCGTATTCACCAATGCTAAATTGGATTCAATCAAAACTGTTCGATTCATATTAATATCACAGTCCCATTTTATATTATTTATTGAATCAAATTCTTCAAATTTTATTTTTAAATTAAATAAAATATTTCGCAATATTGATTTTACATTTTTATTTTGAATAATTAAAGCAACAAATTCAGGTGTTTTGACTTGATCTTGTAAGATTTGGTCTAAAAGAGATTGTGTTGAATTTTGCACTCCAGTAAAATTAAGAGTAAAAGAAAACTGAGTACCGCTACCTTCAATACTTTCCACAGAAATTGTAGATCCCATCGCTTCTATTATTTGTTTTGAAATAGTTAATCCAAGACCTGTGCCACCATATTTTCTAGTATTACTAGAGTCAGCTTGCTCAAAAGCAGAAAAGATTGAGTTTATCTTTCCCTCTGAAATTCCAATTCCCGTATCACGAACTTCAAAATAAATACTATGTTCATTCATTGCACGCCTTCCATTATAATCTACTCGAACTGAAACCTCACCAGAATGAGTAAATTTACATGCATTTCCAATTAAGTTTAAAAGAACCTGTCTAATTCTACTTTCATCACCCAATAATATTTTTGGAATATTTTTATCAATTAAAACTGGAAACTCTAAACCTTTTTCAAAAACCTGATGAGACATAACATCGACTAGTTCTTCAACAGTAGTTTTTAAATCAAAGGGCAATCTATTTAATTTAAGTTTACCGGCTTCAATCTTTGAAAATTCAAGTACATCATTTACTAAATTGAGTAATAGTTGACCTGATTTTGCTATTATTTCAACTTGTTCTTTTTGAGTCTGACTTAATGATGATCTCTGTAGTAAACCAATAAAACCAATTAAACCATTTAATGGAGTTCTTATTTCATGACTCATATTTGCTAAAAACTGACTTTTAGAATTATTTGCAGAAATAGCCTCATCTCTTGCTATTTTTAATTCATTAGTTCGAATTTCAATTTGCTCTTCTAAACTTCGATTTAGCTCATAAATTTCAGCACTCTTTTTTTCCAATTCAGTTTCTGCTTCATGTTGAGCCGCTTTGTGACGTGCAATCTTCTTTTTTAGAAGTTCAATCTTTTTCATATATTAAATCCATTCAAGAACTTTTGTTTTAAAATTATATTTTTTGCTACAGTGAAAAAAATGAAATTAATTTATTTCACTAAAATATAATTACTAACACTAAAAGAATAACATAAAAATATTAAATAACTTTTAATTTTTAATTGAGATTTCTAAATATTTTCATATTGATACATTTTCTAATGAAATAACATCTTCATTTATCAAAATATTTTTTATTTAAATTACTTAAGAAATATTTTAAAATAACCGATTAAACTGTTATGAGGAATAAAATTTTAGTTATAGAAGATTCAATAGATTATCAGATTATTATAAATGTCATTTTAAAAGATGAATTCGACTTATTTTTTGCAAAAAATGCAAATGAGTCAATGTCTATGATTGCCAATGAAACATATGATCTAATTTTAATTGATATTGTTCTCCCAGATATAAGTGGATATCAAATTTGTAGTTTTATAAAATCTCAAAAGCATTTAACAAAGACTCCTATTATTTTGGTAACTTCAAAGGATACAATTGAAGATAAAACAATTGGATTTACAGTTGGTGCAGATGATTATATTACAAAACCATTTCACCATAAAGAACTCTATTTACGTGTAAAAGCAAGACTAAATCAAAATTCAATTAATACAAATATTGATCAAATTAATTTATCAAACTTGCAAATAGATTTACAAAAACAAAGGGCCCGCATTTTATCAGAAAATAAATTTTTAGATTTAACTCGCTTAGAGTTTAAACTTTTAGTTTTTTTTTCAGAAAGACTCGATTTAATTTTAACACGACAACAAATATTAGACTGTGTTTGGCCAAATAATTTAAATATTTCAGAAAGAACCATAGACTCCCATATTAGTAATTTAAGAAAAAAATTAGGTGGTTTGGATTTTGAACTTAGAGCTATCAGCGGAATCGGTTATAGATTTTCTATTTGTTCTTCCGTTGGGAAGAAAAACACTGATAAACTTAAGAAACAGGGTTGATGGTAAAAGTTTTTGAAGTATTTCAAAAATAATGGCATCTAAAGTAATGGATACTATTGCTGGGGGATTTTTCTTCTTAACAAGTCTTAATACCTTATTCGCAGCTTTGTTTGAATCACAAAAAGAAATTTTCATAAACTTTTCGACAAACGGACTGATAAATTTATAATATTCAGAGTAGGGCCCATTAAGTGCAGAAGCAAGCTGTGCTTTTTTTGACAAAACCACTCTTTTATATGCTGTTGAATTAATAAAACCAGGTCGTGCAATAGTAACTGAAATACCAAATTGTCGCATTTCATACCACAATGAAATTGAAGCTCCTTCTAATGCATGTTTGGACGCACTATATGATGACATCGTCGGCATTCCTAAAATACCACTCACTGATGAAATGTTAATTATTTTTCCATATTTTCTCTCTCGCATACTTGGAAGCAATAATCGTATCAATTGAAATGCAGATAAGTAATTAGTTTGCATTTGTTGTAGCTCAGATTTTTCGTCCATCTGTTCAACGACTGATCTATAGCAAACACCTGCATTATTTACTAATATATCAATTCGGCCCCAAAGATTAAACACTTCTGAAACTAAATTATTAACATGATCGGATTTATTTAAATCCATTTCTCTAATAATAAAACAAGAGTTTTCTTTAAATTGGTTTTTTAACATCTCAATTGATTTAGATCTTGCTGTTATAACAACCTTAAACTCATTTAAATCATATAATTTTTTTGCTAAAGCTATACCAATTCCTGAACTACATCCAGTAATTAATATTACTTCCTTCGAAAAATTAGTTTTTGTTTTCATATAATACTCTCTTTTTTTAAAAAGCTGATGTAGTCATTATAGCGTACAGGTTTTGGAATAAATATATAGGGTAAATTTATAGAATTATTTTGCAGATAATTTCTTAAATTAATTTCCTCAATTCCAGAAACAATTAATATTTTATTTATCTTTATTGAATTTTTGTTTAACTCAATAAATTCAAGAAAATCAATTCCTGTTTCATCACCACTTAAAAAGATATCAATTATGATAAAATCATAAACTAAACTAAAATTCTTAATTAAAACTTCTTTACCGTCTTTAACATTCGATACATAATCAACTTCAGAATTCGGAAAAGTATACTTAAGAATTTGATCCCAAATAAATTTTGATATGTAATCATCTTCAAGGACCAATACACGTGCTTTATTTTTTATGTCCATACGCTCTTCCTTTACATAATATCCAATTAAAAGTTGCTCCTTACTTAAGTTAAGTTAACTTTAATTTATTAAGCCATTACTGTTAAAAAAATGTGATTTCTCAATAATCAAATTTTAATTTTACTTTTCTTCTCATATCATTAAACTATTAATAGATACCATTAGGAGGTTTTATGGATTTAGTAGATAGAAATACTATTCAAACTCTTAGAGAATTAGAAATTAAAAATGGAAGTTTATTTTTAGATTCTCTTATTGATATGTATATTGAGAATTTAAACGAGACAGTAAATAAAATGTCAACTTTACTTGAAAATAAGTCTTTTAATGAATTATATAGAGAGGCTCACACACTTAAGTCGAGCAGTGCAAATTTAGGTATAAAATTTGTCGAAGAAATTTCAAAAGTTATCGAGTATAAAATTATTAAAAAAGATTTTAACAATCCTGAAGAGTTTTCTTTATTAATCAAAGAAATTTCAAACAAGTTAATTGAAATTGCAAATTTACTTACCGAATTAAAAGTTAAAAAAGTTATTTAAAAATATATTTAGTGGATCTAGATTGACCTACTTTAACAAGCTTCAAATTTTTAATGCCAAAATGAATTACTTTTTTTATAGTACCAGAAGATTTATTCAAATATTTCACAGCTTGTTCTAATTTAAAACCCTTCAATCCAAACTGTTTTTTTAAATCATTTATTAAATTCAAGCTATTTTTAGTCTCAACATCTATTATTAAATCTTTTATTGAATTATTTTTTTTTAACACAATTTTAATCTTAGATTTTTTAGAAATACTTATTAAATTATTCTTACAATCAAAATAAAGTGGTATTTTTTTTTCTTTTAAAATGCCTCTAAGCCGATGCAAAGCTTGAAAAACTCTTTTGGGAGAAGTTTGGGGATTAAAAAATTCACCAGGATAGAGGCTTGAAAAAATTGCTCCTAATGATTGAGGTCTATAAAAATCATTCACCAATATTATTAATAATAGTAGGGGTACTGAATTCAAATCAAGCGAATCAGATTTCAAATTCCAATACCCATCGACAAGGTTTAATAAATTATTTTCTACATTTGCTTCCGCATTAAATTCTAAACAATACTTTTTTAAAAGAGTTGATTTAGGAAAATAATCAGTTATCTTTTTAATAAAATGGGATGAGGCACTTCCATAATAAAGATGATTTGCTAAATTTAAGTCTTTAGTAAATCTTGCAATATGAAAATCACATTCTCTCACTAACTCCCAATAATTTCCACTTTCTGCATTATTACGAATTTGAGTCATCAATTTTAATCCATTATTTTTAAGATCAATATCAGAACTTTTTAACTTTAAAAGGGCAAAATTTTTATTTATAAGTAAAAAATATCTATTATTCTCATTTCCAAGCTTGAGCATGTGTAATAAAACTTCTGTTTGATAAATATAACTTTCAGCAACTTCATAATTTTTTTGTTCTATATATAATTGGGTAACTAGCTCTAAAACATTGAGTTGAAGCAAGTCCCATTTATTTAAACGAGTCAAATTTATTAATTCATTAAGTTTTATTTTTGCTTTTTTTAAATAATTCACCTCTAGGTAAGCTGATGCTAAGTTTACTTTTATTACACATTGTTGATAAGATGATAACTCTTTTGATAATTCAATTTCTTCAAACAAAGGAATTGCTTTTTTAAAATTCCATTGCGATTGATATGCAAATGCCAAAAACTGTAATGCAAAAACATTATTTGCTGGAATTTTTTGCAGGCGAGAAATAGCTTCATCAAAGGATCCAATTTTGATTAATAATGCAGAATAAGTTATTAATTCAGATTCAGTAGGCTTAATATCAATGAACTGGGATCGAACATAGGGTGTAAGAATCTTTAGTCCTAAAAAAAATAAACCACATCGCCTCGATAAATCAGCATATAAATTAGCCTCCGATCGAGGTAAATTTATAAACGACAATTTTTTAAGTTCGTGCGTGACTTCCTTAAATTTTCCTTGTCTGACTTTTAAATCAAATGTTGAATATATAGTTTTCCAATCCAATAAATAACTCCTCAAATAACAAGGGTATTTTTATAATTAAAGTGTTGATTCATAAATCACCACCAATAAAAAAGAAAATAACTAATGTAAAAATTTAATCATGGTGAGTTTTTGATAGCAAGCTGAACTTGGTTTTCTACCTTCTCAATATGAGATTTTCTTTAATACTTTATATTTATTTAAGAATATAAGATTTGCAAAACAATATAAGTGAATTTAATTATCCCTTTTGAAGAGATATTCTAAAAACATCAATGAGGAGGCAAAATGAGCAATTTTCAACCTAATCCATTACAAATTTTTAAATTAATCTTTAGTCATTTAATAAGTGATTATTCACTAAAACGAACTCCAGAACCAATTTCATTTTACAATGATATTGAAAAATCATTAGAATATTCCAAATCTCAGTCGACAAATATGATGATTCCATATGCTATTGCATTAAATTATATTCAAAGAATAAGTACAACTGAAAAAATAAATTCTGCATTAGAATTATGTTGTGGACCAGGAGTTTTTACTCAGCAACTCGCTAAAATTACAAAAATTAATCATATTACAGCTGTTGATCTTTCACAAACAATGCTTGGGTTAGCCAAAGCAAATTGCAGTTCTTTAACTGATCATTTTGATATTCAATTTAAAGAAATGAATATCTTAAACTTAACTACAGAATTGAAACAAAAATTCAATTTGATAACATTTTTAAATGGTGCCCATCATCTTGAGAATTTGAATGATGTTAAGACTGTTCTACAGCAAGCGGAATCGCTAAGCACTGAAGATGGAATCATTTTCGTACTTGATCCAGTTAGACCAAAATCAGACAAAATTGCAAATTATTATATTAATTTATTTGGGAAAGAATATCTTGTAAAAGGATTAAATCATTTTTTTAACGACTTTAAAGATTCAATGTATGCATCTTGGACACCAACAGAAATGGGCTCTTCTATACCTGAAAATACAAATAAACAATGGATACAACTTATTCCTTTTGGTTTTCCTGCATTTCAAATATTAATTGGAATTCCAAAAAATAGAAAACAACTTTTCTTGAGAAATGATCTCTCTATTTCAATTTTTAAAGATCTTTTACCATCTCATACAATTTCTGATTTTAATTTATTAAAAACTCTTTTTAAAATAGGTTTAAAGGTTCAACTCAATCCTAATACTTACAATGAACTTGAGCAATATCATACACCAATTAAACCTAGCTCCATTAAAACTTTAAAACATTCTCATATTGATAAAGTAATGTCTTAAAATAAGAACGGCTTCTATTTTTTTCGTTCTTGAGATAAAATAACAACAGGAAATGAATATATTTGTTCGCAACGGCGATTATATCAGAAAAATTATAGGAAGTTATAATGAAAATACAAACTTTAGTTTGGATTTTCATAATAAGGGGTGATTGAAAATCGCCCCAACAAACAGGAAAATAACTGCTTATGATTATGTCTGATATAATCAGCGCAAGTTGATCAGACTTAATCATGAGCAGTTATTATGAAAATACAAAATAGTTTGGATTTTCATAATAAGGGGTGATTGAAAATCGCCCCAACAAACAGGAAAATAACTGCTTATGATTATGTCTGATATAATCGCGAAGCGATCAGACTTAATCATGAGCAGTTATTTTAAAATTAATAACTCACTTGCTAAAAGGAAAAAATAAATGAAATTACATTTAAATAATATTTTATTTAAATATTTTAAATTAATTTTAATATTATTTATTTCACTTCCACTTTTAATACTTTTTCAAAATTGTAGCTCACCTTATGAACTTGCAATAAATTCTTCAACTCATTTGAACATTCCAACCGCGTCGCGCGCATCAGAAAATGGGGGAGGAGATACATATGATGGCAAAATCGTACGCTTTCATTTTTTTGAAAATGTAGAAGTACTCAATACTTTTGTGGCACCAATAGGCTCTGAGTCTCCATATGCAATATCAAATAATTTATTACCAGAGGGTTTACATTTTGATCCAGAAACAGGTTTAATTTACGGAACTCCCAGGGAAATAGTAACGTCACCACTAGTTTACCAAACAAGTGGATTTATAAATGGAAGTAAAATTCTACAATTTATTGAAATCACCGTTGGTAGAGTTTATTATATCAATTCTCCAATTTCTAATATATTTGATTCAGATATTGATCATACAGATAATCTTTGTTTTACTAAAGATGGGTATTGTTCATTAACTGCGGCGATTGAACAAACAAATGCCAACCTAGTAAAAAGTCGTATTATTTTACCGAATTTTGAAATCAAATTAAATTCACATTCATTAATCATTACTAAACCCGTTGAAATATGGGGTGGGGATCCCTCTCAAACTATTTTAAATGGAGAAAATAAAGTTCGCATTTTTGATATTTTTACTGACGATTTTTCACTTAAAGATTTACAATTATTAAATGGAAAAGTAATTGATCCTATTAATAACGAAATTTATGGGTCCTGCTTGCGACAGGACATCACAAAGTTGCCAAGTGTAATTAAAGAACTACAAAATAATTCTTTAGCATTATTTTCAACGAAATTACCGCCTTCCATCTTAAGTTTAAATAATGTTACCATCTCAAACTGTACGATAGATGCAATTCCTTCTGATAATGGGGGTGCATTATTTTTTAATGGTTCTCAACTTACTATTAAAAATTCTCGATTTTATAATAACAAAAATAATAATGGATCAGGATCAAATGTTGGCGGAGCAGCTCTCCATGCAAAACGAGGATATATTAAAATTGAAAATACTAATTTTGAAAACAACTTTAGTGTATATAATGGAGGAGCCATTTATTGCCAAGCATGTGGATTAGATATTTCTAGTTCAGTTTTTAGGCAAAATATTTCGGAATACGGTGGTTCTGCTATTTATCTATTTTCTGCTGGCTTAAAAGTTGAATCTTCTGATTTTGTGCAAAATACAAGTGGTACTAAAGATATTTTTAATAATGGTTTAGGCGGTACTATTAAATATTTTATGGGATCATTAAATATGTTTGAAACAGAAATAACAAATAATTTATTTTTAAAAAATAAATCAACTGTTGGCTCGGCAATAGATTTTGGTTTTAATGAATTTGGATGCTTTAGTGAAGTTAATGAATATAATTTCATATTTGATAACAATAAATTTGTTGATAATTTAGATACAATTGCAAAAGGAGGAAGTATTATTATTCCTAAAAACTGCAAACTCTTATTTGTGAATAACATTTTTAAAAATAACTTACCTAAAAATTGCAGTTTTGAGTCATCAATAAATAGTCAACATCCCTTAGGAGAAGTTATTTCTAAAGGGCAAAATATTGAATCTTCAAACAGTTGCAACTTTACTCATTCAACAGATCAATCAAATGTCACTTCAATTTCAATTATCAATAAATACAATATTGATTCAGGATATTTTACTACTTACGCACCAAAATCTTTATAAATTTATGCTATTTCTAGATTTATAAACTAAAAATATATATGTGAAGCTCGATACTAAAATTAAGTTAGATTTCATTATACATATAAATACCCTTCTTAGAATCAATAACCTTGGATGCAATATAATTTGAAATTAATACTGGAATTATTAATTTGAACCCAAAAAGTTCACAGACCATTATTGCACAAGCAAAAGGTGTTTTGGAAACAGCACCAAAAACAGCACCAAAACCAAAAGTAGTAAGAATTCCCAATTCAGTATTAAAATCAAACACAGTAATTGGTATCAAATATATTAAAAAAGGGGCAAGTGAACTTGCTGATACTGAGCCTATATAAACAAGAGGAATAAACTCACCTCCTTTAAATCCAATTGTCAGGGTTAGAATTGTAAAAATCATCTTTAAAATTGAAGTCGAGAATTCTTGCGGTATTAAAAAAGAAAGTTTTATTTGCTCAATCCCCAATCCTGAATATAAACCTATATAATTTGAATTTAAATGATACAAAGTAAGTAACACCATTGAACCAAAAAGTATTATAAAATAGGGACATAACTTTTCAAAAATTTCATTATTAAAATAATTTAGATTTTTTGGATTAATTACACTAAATAGTATTTTCATAATTTTAACAAAAAAAGTATTCAGATTTTGAATTCCTTTTTTAAAAAATTTATTCAAGCTTAAAAATAAATATCCAACTAAACCCATAACAATACCTAATATTATCGCTTTAAGAATTAATAATAAATTAATGTAATTAAATAGGGATAATTCTAAATTGAGTTTGGGCCATATAGTATGGGGTGTATTCAATAAATTAGCAGTTAGAATTGCAAAACTAGAAATTAAAAATGCCTTAATAAGATGAACCCAAATGAATCTATCTTTTAAATTAAAAGATTTAGTTGCTTCAAAACCAAAGATTAATCCAGCCAGAGGCGCCCCTATTGAACAGCCAAAAGACGCTCCTAAAGCTGAAATTAAAATTTGTCTTCGAAAACTTTTTAACTCTAAAAAATTTGGAATAGTTAATTTATTAAAGTGATTAATAAACCAATCCGAAAGTGATACTCCTATTTGTAATGCCGTTCCCTCTCTTCCCGCCGAACCTCCACATAAATGAGTCACTAAGGTTGAGAAAAATATTAATGGAGACATTAAAATTGAAATTGCTTCTAATTTTGGATGATGTATTTCTCTAAATACCAAATGAATACCATGTATAACTTGTTTACCCCACTTTTGATATGCCCATACAACAAGAATTCCACCTATTGGTAAAAAGTTTGTCACCCATAAATGCCCATTTCTATATTGAGTAACTTTATTTAAACACCAAAGAAAAAAACTTGTTGAAAGCCCAACAATAATACCTACACCTATAACAGCAATAACTTCATTTCGAAGTGACAATAATTGTTTATTCATTCAAAAGTTAAACTCAATTTTTTAGATTTTTTATTTTCTGATGCAATCATCTCAAAAAGGTACAAAGTTTGCTAGATCAAATCAATATGATACAGCTTATAATTTTTAATAATTATTTAGATTTTAGAACAACTATAAAAAAACTAATAATAATTGCAGGATTTTTATTGATTCAGTTATTAGCTTTTAAGACTTCGGCTTCATCAATTAGCTTAAATGAAATTGATGAAATTAAGAATCTCAGTTTTTACGATATCAAAAATGGGCTAGCTCAATTTCACTTTTGCAATCCCTCTAAAGATTCAAAAATAAAATTCAATGATCCTAATCTTTTAAAATACAACGAAAAAACAATTAACAAACTCATTGATTTTATAAATTCTTATTTAGAAAAAAATGCTACACAAAATAACCAATCAACATCTTATCATTTCAAAGTTTTAAAAATTATCCCAGAAAATCCTAGTTCCTTCTATTGCGATCTTAAACCCGCATCAATGAACTCACTCACTTCTAAAATTAAAGTTCACTTAGAACAAGTTCTCGATTTTAAATATGGAAATAAACAAATTATTTCGATCCCAGTTGAAGGATCAAGAGTTATTGTTGATTTCAATGAGTTTTCAAAAATTGAAGATGTTCGCTTTGTGAAAATTTTTAAATATCCTTCTATTGATTTAAAAGAATTTAAAATTAATATGGAATCATTAAAAACTGGAATTGAAAAAGAAATTCAAAATTTAAAAAATACAATTTTAACTCCATTTATTAATAAAAATGGTTTATTAGAATTTTATAAAAATATTTCTAAAAAAAGTGCAGATTTTTCAACATTGAAATTTTTCGATACGTTTCAAAATTTTAAAAATGGCGACAAGCCTATCTTGTATTTTCTCGCTCGCCCCAAAGCACTCACTCCTCCCTTTCTTGAAAGTTTTAATTATGTTCTTCGTTTAAATGCCCCCTTTGGAATTAATTCCATTTTTGAGTTAACTTTAGACTTAAATTCAACTCCTCATCAAATTGTACTCACCCGCACAGAATCTAATATAAATAAATTGAATGATTCTAGAACTGATAATGCAATAATAGAAATCCAAGATGGAAGTCTTTCTGGACTTGTTGGAAATATTCCATTTAATCCATTTTTATCCAATAAGATTAAATCCAATTCTGAACAGCATCTATTAGAAAACACCTTTCAAATTATATTAGATTATTTTAAAAATTGTTTTGATTATTTAAGTTTTGATAATAAAAACTCTCCATTAAATGTTATTTATAACTTAGATTTAGAAGATCTAAAAGAAAATGCAGCTTGGGTTAAGTCACCAGTGAATAGATTATTAATAGGCAAATCTCAAAATACTGAATTACTCTTCGCATCTACAGACATTTTAACTCATGAGTTTTTTCATGGGATTATGGATTCTCAGAATCCACTTGTATTTGAAAATGAATCTGGAGCAATTGCAGAACATCTTTCCGACATTTTTGGCATTGCAGCTCGACTTTACAACACATATAAAAATGATAATAATCAACTTAAGGATTTAAATTTAAATAATGAACTACGTATTGGTTATAAATTAACCTCACCCATTCGTGATTTTATAAATCCAACCCAGAGTGCAGTAAATATTTTCACCAATAAAGCAGATGCTGAGCGACTTATAGGATACTTTTGTCCACCAACATCATCAAATGACAATTGTGGAGTTCATATTCAATCGGGCATACCATCCATCGCTATTGCAAAATCAATTTTGCGATTAGGTGTAATATTTAAAAATCGATTTTTAGATTTACCTGAATACAATGCTGTACAATCAATTGCTCAATTAATTTTTAAAGTATCAATTTCAGACTTAAGTGGAAATCCAAGTTTTAAAGAATATGCTTCCCAACTTGTTAAAGAATGTAAAAATCCAAACTCAATAATTAACTTCAAGCTTAACGCAGACGATTGTAATATTTTTGAGGAAGAGTTTAAAAAAGTTGGTATACTCAAATAACAGCTCATGATTAAGTCTCATCGCTTCGCGATTATATCAGTCATAAGTATGAGCTGTTATTTTCTTGCTTGTTGGGGGCAATTTTCAATCTCTCCTTATTATGACTATACGCAAAAATATTCAAAATTAAAAGTTGGAGGAAGTTTGCACTTTAAAGTCCTTCATGATAATTCCAATGGTTTAAATTAAATTTACTACAAATAAATTTTGCATTAATGAAAACATACAAGGAAAGGAAAGTCTCATGGCTAAATGGGATATTAACACCGTAAGAAATATCGGAATTTCCGCTCACATCGACTCAGGAAAAACAACACTTTCTGAGCGTATCCTTTTTTATGGTGGTAGAATTCACGCCATACATGAAGTAAAAGGTAAAGATGGAGTCGGGGCAACAATGGACTCTATGGATCTTGAAAGAGAAAAAGGGATCACTATCCAATCAGCTGCTACTCAGGTGACTTGGAAAGATCATACTATTAATCTTATCGATACTCCGGGACACGTGGATTTCACTATCGAAGTAGAAAGATCACTTCGCGTACTTGATGGTGCTATCCTAGTACTTTGCGGCGTTGCGGGTGTTCAATCACAATCAATTACTGTTGATCGTCAAATGAAACGTTATAGCGTTCCTCGTTTAGCATTTGTAAATAAATTAGATCGTCAAGGAGCAAATCCATTCAGAGTAAAAGATGCTTTACTTGAAAAATTAAAATTAAATGCATTCATGGCACAAATCCCAATCGGATTGGAAGATGGCCACAAAGGCGTTGTCGACTTAATCACAATGAAAGCATTTGTTTTTGAAGGTGCTAATGGTGAGATCATAAATGAAATCCCAGTTCCAGCTGACTTGTTAGAGTCAGCTCAAGAACACAGAAAAATCTTAATTGAAAAATGCGCAGATGTTGATGATGCTATTGCTGAAAAATTCTTAATGGAAGAAGAGCCTACTATTGATGAACTTCATGCAGCTATCAGAAAAGGCGTAATCAGTCTTAAAATGTGCCCAGTATTCTGTGGATCAGCTTTCAAAAATAAAGGCGTTCAACTTTTGTTAGACGCAGTTTTAAAATACTTACCAACTCCAGCTGAGAAAAAAGAATTTGCTCTTGATTTAAATAAAAACGAAGAAAAATTAGAATTGGTTCCTGATTCAAATAAACCACTTTGCGCTTTAGCATTTAAACTTCAAGAAACTCAATTTGGACAATTAACTTACATGAGAGTTTACCAAGGTAAAATGAGCAAAGGTGATTTCATCACCAATACTTCTACCGGTAAAGCTGTAAAAGTACCAAGACTCGTTAGAATGCATTCAGATAAAATGGAAGATATTGAAACTTCTTTTTCAGGTGATATCGTAGCCGTATTTGGTATTGACTGCGCTTCTGGTGATACTTTCACTAAAGATGATTACAATGTATCAATGCAATCTATGCACGTCCCAGATGCAGTTATTTCTTTAGCGGTTTCTCCAAAAGATAAAGCTGGAGCAAATAATTTTTCTAAAGCTCTACAAAAATTTAGAAAAGAAGATCCAACTTTTAGAGTTCACAGAGATGAAGAGTCTGCTGAAACAATTATCTCTGGTATGGGCGAACTTCACTTAGAAGTATATATTGAGCGAATGAAACGTGAATTCAATTGTGAAGTTATTGCGGGTCAACCTCAAGTTGCATATAGAGAAACAATTGGTCAAGAAGCTGAGTACGATTATACTCATAAAAAACAAACTGGAGGTTCGGGTCAATTTGCGAAAACAATTGGTAAAGTTGAACCTCTTCCATCTGATGCTACTGAAACTTTTGTATTTGAAAACAGAGTTGTGGGTGGACGTATCCCAAGAGAGTTTATTCCTGCTGTTGAAGAAGGTTTCCGTGAACAATGTGCTAAGGGCCCATTAATAGGTTTCCCAATTGTAGGTATTAAAGTGTACTTGGATGACGGTTCTTACCACGATGTGGATTCATCTTATATGGCCTTCAAAATTTGCGCGATGGCAGCAATGAGACAAGCCTATGAAAGAGCAAAACCTTCTGTTCTAGAACCTCTTATGAAACTTGAAACCTCTGTACCAGAAGAGTACCAAGGTCCAGCTACTGGTCAAATCAACCAACGTCGTGGTATCATCTTAGGTACTGATTCAAACGAAGGTTATGCGATTATTACTGCAGAAGTTCCACTTTCTGAAATGTTTGGCTACTCCACTGACCTTCGCTCAGCAACTAAAGGTAAAGGTGAGTTCTCAATGGAATTCTCAAGATACTCTGTTGCTCCTCGAAATGTTCAAGAAGAGTTAGCTAAAAAATACCAAGAAAAACGTGCTAAAGAAAATAGCTAGTAAATTTTAGATCTTAACGTATAGCATTAATTCAAAACTCCCACGACAAACCACGTGGGAGTTTTTTTTTGCCTACCTTTTTGCAAAAAATTGATTAAAATATATATAATGTTTAGTTTAGCAATTTTAATTATATTTGTATTATTCACTTCTTTTATGTGTTCACTTTTTGAAGCTGTACTTTTAACAGTTCAACCTGCATGGATTGCTGTTAAACTTCAACAAGGTCGAAGTTACGCCGTCTTGTTACAAAAACATAAAGACAATATGAATAAAGCTATTAGTGGTATTTTAACTGTTAATACTTTTTCCCATACAATGGGTGCATCTATTATTGGTTCTAAAATTCATGAAATGTACGGCGAAGCTTACATCACCGTTTTTTCTGTTATTTTTACTATCATGATATTACTTTTCACCGAAATCTTACCAAAAACACTTGGCTCTTCTAATTGGAAATTATTTGCTCCAATTTCTGCATATGGAATTCAATTAATGATTTGGTCCCTCTACCCAATAGTTTTAATTTCAGAAAAAATTGGCAAAGTGATCCGCTCCGAAGAGGAACAACCTTCAGTGACCAGAGAAGAAATGATTATGCAAGCCGAAATTGGAGTTCAAGAAGGTGCAATTTTAAGAAACGAAAGCACTGTTATAAAAAATCTTTTAATGCTCGATAATATATATGTATCAGATATTATGACTCCAAGAAGTGTAATGTTTGCCTTAGAAAGCACAATGACCGTTGAAGAAGTGGGAGTAAAATATAAACCCCTACGATTTTCCCGTATTCCAGTTCATTTAGGTGGACTAGATCATATCATAGGAATGACCCATAGGTATAAAATTTTAGAAGCTCTTATGCATGATCAGGATAAAATCACAATTGGTGAACTCACACTTCCAATTCAAACCGTTTCAGAAAAAATGTCAGTTGCACAGGTTATTGATTTTTTTATCAAACAAAAAGAACATATTGCTCTGGCTGTAGATGAATATGGAATAATTACTGGATTAGTTTCTTTAGAAGATGCAGTTGAAACTCTACTAGGAGTTGAGATTGTTGATGAGTTCGATTCTGTCACAGATCTTCGTCAATATGCTTTAGATCAATGGCAGCAGCGTAAAAATCAACTCCGCAAATAAGTGCGTAAGATTAAGTCTGATCGCTTCGCGATTATATCAGACATAATCTTTCGCACTTATTTTCCTGTTGTTTCGGGATGATCTGCGATCTTCCCTTTGTGAGTGCGTAAGATTAAATCTGATCGCTTCGCGATTATATCAGACATAATCTTTTGCATTTTTCAACAAATAGAAAATTAACAAAAAAAGCCAACTATAAATAGTTGGCTTTTTTAATTTCTATATAATTAGAATTTAAGAACTTTTTTTATTTATTTTTATTATT
>SXGU01131141.1_pt1 | contig 53680 bp, 40 predicted proteins | sample 3174531 | NCBI WGS metagenome assembly SXGU01 (sample SAMN11356863, study PRJNA531348) | freshwater metagenome | isolation source: freshwater sample F1-140 | place: China: Fuxian Lake, Yuxi | collected 2017-12-25 | reverse complement strand
TCCATCAATTTTACAAGCAATATTATGACCGTCATCACCTTCAGTGAGACGAATATTCTTAACTTTTGTTCCAACTTTTACAACAGAAGATGAACCCTTAATTTTTAATTCTTTTACAACTGTTACTGAATCACCTGAGGTTAAGACATTTCCGAATGCATCACATATCACATTCGAATTTATCTCTTCAGTTATCAAATTTTCATTCAAATGATCTGCTGCAACCCACTCATAATTGCAAGATGGGCATATCCAAAGATTACCATCAAAATAAATATCTTCAGAATTACATTTTGGACAATTAGTTTCATTTTTTTCGATCATTTAAATTTCCCTCTCAAACTTGAAAATAAAAAATATTCTTTAATATTGTAAACTCAATATTTTTTGTTAACCTTATTACCATAAATCAAATTTTAATTTTTAAACATGACTAACATACATTTTATATAGGAACAAATATTATGTTTCATTTAGGTATTGATCAATTTATCTCAAATAAAAAATTAAGACAATCCCTTCAAAGTAAACGAATTTCATTTTTAGGTCATCCAGCATCGCAAACTAAAAATTGTAATCACTCGCTCGAAGAATTATTTCAATTAAAAGATATTAAAATTACCTCAGCATTTGGCCCCCAACACGGAATGCGAGGTGAAAAACAAGATAATATGATTGAATCTCAAGACTACTTTGATCCTGAATTTAAAATACCTGTTTTTAGTTTATATGGCCAAGTTCGCAAACCTACTCCTGAAATGATGGATACCTTTGATGTACTTCTTGTTGACCTACAAGATCTCGGTACGCGCATATATACTTTTCTAACCACGGTTTGTTATATGATAGAAGCTTGTGCTCATTATAAAAAAGAAATTTGGATTTTAGATCGACCCAATCCTGCTGGACGTCCCATTGAGGGAATTTTATTACAACCCCAATGGGAAAGTTTTGTAGGAATTGGACCTATTCCAATGCGGCACGGCTTAACAATTGCAGAATGTGCAAAATGGTTTGTTGATTTTAAAAAACTTGATGTCCATCTGGTTGTTGTACCTATGCAAAATTATAATATAAATGAACTTCCTGATTTTGGTTGGCCACAACAGGACCTAACTTGGATTAACCCCTCACCTAATGCAACAACTCTTTCAATGGCTCGCTGTTATCCAGGTACTGTTATCATCGAGGGAACAAATTTATCAGAGGGAAGAGGGACAACTCGTCCTCTAGAATGCTTGGGTGCCCCACAAATAAATAATAAAAAATGGATTGAAAAAATAATCAATAAAACTCCAGAATGGAGCAAAGGGTGTGCATTAAGACCCTGTTTTTTTCAACCCACATTTCATAAATTTAATTCACAAATTTGTGCTGGTTTCCAAATTCATGTTGATTTTAAAAAATACAATCATTTTGAATTTAAACCTTATCGCTTAGTAATTTCAGCACTTCGGCAACTTAAAGAACTCCACCCTGATTTTGAAATTTATCGAGACTTTCCTTATGAATATGAAACTACACGATTGGCATTTGATGTGATAAATGGGGGGCCATTTGTTAAGCAATGGATTAACGACTCTCATAGCACACCCCAAGACTTAGATCTTGTTTTTAACCAAGATGAAAAAATTTGGGAAGAGCTCACTCAAAAATATAAACTGTACTCCTAAAGTATAGAATTTCTTCTCCGATAAGAGACCAGGAGTTGAGATGAGCTTGTTTGCTGAAAATAAAAATGCAACCTTTAAAAGAAAATTTCCTCGTCGAAAATTTAACGGGTATATTGGTGTTCTTTATAGAGGAAAATACAAATTAACAAATAGCGCAGTTTTGGGCGAAGGTGGCTTGGCATTTTATTTAGAATCTAAAATTAATATTGGCTCATTAATTGTAGTTACATTTAAAATTCCAGGACATAATCTTGTTTCCATTCGCGGAGAAGTAAGAAATTCTAAACATGAAACCAAAATCTCAAACTTATATTTTCATGGAATTCAATTTTTTAAAATCCCCATTGAAGATCGCCGGAAAATTAGATCATATGTTTCTGCTCGACTTCAAACTGAAGAACTTGTATAAGTAAAAGTTAAAATATGACTTCATATAATATATTAAAATCTTGGATTATTTCAGATAGAGAATCTTATAAAGATGTTATTGAAAATTGTATTGAAAATTTTCAACCCAAACAATTTTTAGGATTAACAGGTCCAATGGGTTCAGGAAAAACATTTTTTACTAATAAATTAATCCATTATTATGGATTAAACAAAAACGTATTTTTTCAATCCCCGTCCTTTGCGCTTCATCATCATTATCAGAATAGTCAAATTTCGATTGATCATCTTGACCTTTTTCGATTAGAAAATCATGATGAATTGGAAAGTATTGGATTTTGGGATTTATTTTCACAGGATGATTCACTTATTATTGTCGAATGGGCAGACAGGATAAATTTAAAATTAATACCAAAAAAATATAATCCAATAATTATTGAATTTAAAATTGAAAATAATATTAGGCACTGTTATTTAAAAAAGTTAATTTTTTAAGTTCATCACCCAAGCTCTCACCTAAAGTTATTGCAAATTCTAAGGATGCTTTTGAATTCTCCTTATTTGATCGCAAAAACAATAACAGACCAATTACTATTTGATCATTTAAAACTGGAATTAGAGTTAAATATAAGCTTTCATAATTCTTTAGATCATTTAACCAAATTTTAAAAAATTGATTTGTAACTTTATTATCATGAATTTTTCCATGAAATGGTTTTTTAGTTGAAAACGAAATTCGAAATGGAGAAGGAACTCTCATATTTATAAATTTATCTTTTTCTGATAGTTCAGACTTTTCAGACTTTTCAAAATTAGAATCACAATGAACTGGAATACAATAGTCATCCCCAATACACTCTAAAAACATTGACCTATCAAAGTATTTATTTGATTGAAGATAAATATTTTTTAAAATTCCATCTAGCAGATTAAAAGAAAGAGTTGGTTTTTTTATTTCAGACTCATTTATTAACTCAAATTCTGAAGACTCATCTGGAAGTCTAAGTTTCAGAGGTGGCGAATCATTTTCAAATGTATCATCATTAATTACAACGGGTGGTGGAATTTTGGGGAGAGGGGGCGAATTCAAAGGTGTAGGTTCATCTTCTAACAATAATCCATCAGGATATAAAAATGGATCATTTTTTTTAAAATCATTTTCTTGTTCACCAGAGTCCTCACTGTCCGAATTTTTTTTTGACTCTAATTTTTCAAAATTCTGAACTTCTAATTTTGCAGATTTTATTTTAGCCCATCCATAAATTAGTTCTTCATAACCAGCCAATATAGGCTTAATATTTAAATCATAAGGTATATTCATCACCATATGGGGATCTAAACATGCAACAAATAAAATATTTTCCCATTCAAATAATGGAAAACACTCTTCGCTCCAATCAAATACTTCTTGATAATTATAATAATATTTTGAATCAAACATTTGCTCAAAATAAGAATGCTTTATTATTGCTACTCCATAATAATTACTTGCCCAAGCTAAGTAATCATCAGATTTTAGAAGCTTAACTTTACAGGCTTCAAATACTAATGAACTTTCTGAAAGAATTTCTTCTGAAAATCTTTCTCGAATTTTACGATAAACTAGTGGAAATGCATTACTCCAAGAGGCTTTTTTCATCTGAAGTTTACTCGGTAATTTTTAATTGATATTCAATAAATCCTTTGTCTAGTTTTTTTGGAAATGAAATTCAATTAGACCTTGTACAACAAAAACGTTCTTCCGTTCTAAAATGAGAAATAAAAAAATCAGATAAAACTTAGTGATTTTTCAATCACCCCGTATTATGAAAATCCAAACTAATTGTTTGTATTTTCATATTAAATTCTTCAAAAAAAAATGAATTTTCTCAATATCAAACACCATTTCTCAAATTAATACTTAAGATTTTTAAACAAACTTCCGACAGGTATGTTAGTCTAGTAAATGTGTTTTAATTTTGTTTTACAGAACGTTTTCAAGAAAAGGATATTTATGAAATTTAACAAATTAAGTTATTTTTACAAAATCTTAAATATGTTAATAAAATCATTTATCTTACTATTATTTTCAATTTCACTTACCTCTTGTTTTAATAAACGGGGTTCGGGCTCATCTGAATTACTTGATCAAACTTTTGGTTTGAAATTAACAGTTATCGAAGGTGATCAGCAAATTTCGGTTCCTGGAAAACTTTTTCAAAAACCTCTCACGATACAAGCCACAAATATTGTCGGTGAACCAATCTCCGGATTAACTGTTAAGTATTCTCTGATTTCAGGAGCTGACTTTTATATTACACCCTCAACTGTTAAAACAAATATTTCGGGATTTGCTGCTGTTGAAGTAAGAGGACCTGACAATTATAATCAAACAGCAGAAGTTCTTGCAACGATAGATGGAACGTCTGTCTCAAAAATATTTACACTTACTACAAATGATGTATCTCCAGGTACTCGTTTCCAAATTGAAAGCACTTCGGGGTCTGAAATTACTTCTGGTAAGCCAGTTGGTTTTATTGTGAGATTACTAAATGATAATGGTTCTATTTACGATTACAATGGCCCACTTTCTACAACTTGGTTAATTTCAACTCATTCAAGTTGGACTGGAGTTGCTCCAAGTAAATTTCCACTTAATGGTACAACTTACGAATGTAATTTTGTTGGTGGTGTTTGTTTAACTGAAGAAAATATTGTTTTTACAGATTCATCTGAACCAACCATTATATCTGTGGGAGATGGTCCCTCAGGTTTTGCCGATGCTTTTGCTTATACTTTAAATGTAAAATCTGATGTTCCAAAAGCTGTCGTTATTGCAAATGGCCTCGGTGGTCCAAATGCAAATGCTGAAGCTCTTACAGAAAGAATAGTTTTAAAAGCTTCTGATCCAGATATAACTTTTGCTGCCGCAATTATTGATAATTCTGGAAATTATATTCAAGATGCCTCAACTGTTATTTGGAACAGTTCAACTAGCAATATTAAAAATTATTTAAGTACATTAAGCGGTCAGACAACTACTTTTAGCCCAACTCGATTAGTAACAAGAGATTTGCCCGGAAAAGTGAGTGCTACGGTATCTGGGTATCCCATTGCATATAGTGGAGAAATTATTGTTGATTCCGGTGACCTTGATCATTTTATGATAACAGCATCTGATGGTGTTAATGGATCTACTTGTACTGGATCTACTCCCACTTGCTTTGCCGGTGATCCAATTGTTTTGAGCATGTATGCTGTTGATGTCGATGAAAACTTAATCGGACAAAACGAACTTGATTCAGGATTTAATGGTCAATACAAAATGAATTTTGGGTTAACAAATTTTCAAACTGGAGCAAGCCCGTCTGCTGGAACCATACCTTGGTTTGGATTAACAAGTAGTCTAACTACAGGGACATTCGGATCTAACACTTATAAATACCCAGGCCAAAAAACAATTGTATTAAATAATTGGAGCAGTTTTTTAAATTTCAACTTAGGCACTAATCAAAGCATTGGAAATTATTCTTTAATTTTTTTTGATGCAACAAATTTTCCTGATTCAAATCAAGATTTAAGTCCTGTTTTAACTGTCAATCACACACCTGATTCAAGATTTACCGTATCTAAATCAGGTTCAATAACTTTTAAAATTAAAAAGGGACCTCCACATCATATAAATTTACGTGCAGGTTTAGGGGCTGAAGCGACTCCTATTTGTAAAGCCAATGTCGTATTAAATACAATTAATTTTGAAAATATATTAAATCTAATTAATTATACAACCACAGGATTAACAAGAAGAGATTGTGATTTAATGAATTTTAATGTGGGTGTAACAAGTGGAAATTTATATTATGCCATTGAAGACAGAGCAGGAAATTTTATTGCGAATATAAATGGAAAAGTAATCTCAGATCAGTTTCTTTCTAGTACTACATATGATGATGGATGGTTAGGCGCAGTTCAAACACCTGGTCTAAATATAGATTCTAGTTACATTAAAATTCTTTCTAATTCAATTGCAACTCAAGGGGGGCTTAGAATTCAAGGTGATTACAATGGTGTGACTTATGATTCCGAAATAGGGGGAACAATAAATCCCGATCCTTTTCATCACTTTAAATTATATATAACACCGCCTTCGTCATATGCTATATCTGTACACTCTTTATCACTCAAAGCAGATACCAATTACACTGTCGCTGTATTTCGACAAGATCAATATAATAATAATGTCACCAGTGGACCAATGCAGTCTACATTTAATATAAATACAGTAGTATCTGGACCTACTTCAGGCACTTTAGCAAACGCTCCAAACGGATCAGCAAACTATCAACCTGTAAATGGAACTTATACTGTGACATTCTCCCCAGGAAATGCTTCTGCTTCTATAGGAATTATACCACAATTAATTGTACCGAATGTAAGTATTGGTACAGTAACTGTGACCTTATCTAACCATACCGGTAGTATTCCTTCATCAGCAATTTCTCCAGGTGATCAAGTCACTTCAGTAGTAACTACAGGTACCCTCAATACTGTTGATATTAGATCAGCACCAGGATTAGGAAGTGGATTTTCATATGTAAATCCACCTAACCAACCCCTTAATTTTAAAATTGGTCAACAGCCAGTTATGTATTTAAGTGGTTTAGATCTTCGGGGAAACTATATTTCGAATGTCACAGGAGATTGGCAATTTACTAATCTTACACCATTTGATGCTATTGGATATTCAGTAGTGGCTAATCAAAATGCTCTAGTTCTTAATAAACCAGGAGTTGCAGATAATTTAAATGTTAGAGTTTTAAATTACACTTCAACTAGTGGAATAAGTAATTACTTTAATTTAACAACAGGCTCAGTAAATTTAACTATTGGTGATTTTTATCGTTTAAAAGTTCTAGTAGATAACCCTGGTGTAAATAAAGTAGCAGGTACAACTTTTGGTGCTTTATTACAAATTGTAGATAGCAAAGATAACGTTTTAACAAATATAACAGGTACAACTGGTACGGTACCACTCTCATTTGATACTAAAGGGAGCACCACTCCAACATTATCTAATAATGTTCCCACACTTAATGGTGCGGCTTTATCTGCAACTCCTACTAATTATGTTTTTACTAATGGTGAGTTGACCTTAAATAATATTTCTTATTTTAATTCTTCTGATGCCAATCCCCTATTTCGAGTGTTTGCAACAATTGGAACTTTATATAAAGATGGTGTTTCTAACGATGGTGATATTAAAATTGTAAATGATTCTTTAAATAGACTCCATATTGATACTGCATTAGCAAATGTTCCTGTTACTCAAGCTAATAAATTTACTGTCTATGCCGAAGATGCCTGGGGTAATAGAATCACTTCTGGCACTGGTGCAAATATGACGGTACAGTTTAATTTAACAGAACCACTTCTTACAACACAAGATATTACATCGGTAAATAATTTTACAGGTGCGTCCTCAGTCTCTGGTTCAAATGATATAACAGTAACAGGACAACTCAATAATGGTTTTGGTGAAGTGTGGGTAAACTCCACTTTAACAGGAGTTATGACAACTTCAGCATCTGTATTATCTGGAGAAGTATTAACAGGTACAAATGTTTTTGAATCTGTAAACTATACTTCTTTAATTCCAGTTGCTGGTGTTCGGTGGTCAACACCTATATTAAGTGACCACACTGCAAGTCCAACAAATTTTATAAATCAATTTTGTGCGTCTTTGGTTGATTATTATGGCAATATAATTACTTCGAATAGTACGGATCGTATAAATATTTCTATTTCAAGTCCCATAAGTTCAAATTTTTATAGCGGTAACACAAATAAAAGAGTTACAAATGGTGTGGCTTGCTTTTCTGATTTGCGATTAACAAAAGTAGGAACTTACTCAATAAAAGCAGAAGCTCAAGATAATTTTAACAATCCTATTTCATATAGCGGTAGTCCTGTAAAAACTGGTGGAGTCCAAGTTTGTGATGGTAGTGTTTCATGTTCAGAACCAGAAGAATCACTTCTTGTAAATTTTGGTAGCCAACGAAAAACTATTGTTTTAATTGAAAATGAAATTGCAGCATTTACTGACGGGGCCGGTAATTTAACTAATGCTCTTGGTGGAGCAGGTAGACCTGTACCATTTAATTCTCCTGCTCCATCAACTGATGGTTACACATTACAAGCAGGCGCATATTCTTTTGCAGCGCAAGTTCGCGTCGTGGATGAAAGTTATAATACTGTTCCAACTGTTATCACTGTTAACATGCAATCTGTTGGTAATTCTGATCCCCATTTAATTTTTGATTCTAACCCTAAGGATACTGCTCCAACTGGTATAGTTAATTTCACTGTGATCGCAAATAGAAAAGGAAGTAATCAAAAAATCGTTGCGGCTTCTGGAAGTGTGAATTCAAGTGATAACTCTGTTGGTTATAATATTTTAGCCAATAGCCCCTCTAAAATTGTTGCGATTTTACCAGGTCAAACTTTATCTGAGGGAGCTCCAAATTTTCATGCAGCAGCGGTGACTTCGCCTGTTCCAGTTCCTCAAATTGCAGGAACACCTTTTAATGTATTAATATATAACGTTGATAATCTTTATAACGTGACAACACTAGATTCCTCGACTTCAATAAGCTTAACAACTTCTGATACCAGTGACACAGATCCGACAAGTAAAACTCTGTCACAAGGTACGACCTATTTTTCAGTTACAAATTATAAAGCAGGATTATCTGGATCATCTCACTGGGTATCTCCTGGAATTTCAAGTGGTACAGCATATTCAGTTATTACATCTTCCACATTCACGCTTAATGGTAATAGTGCAACAAAATGTTTAGTGTATTTTACTCCTGATCAAACTCTCACTCCAAATGGTTCTTCGAATTTAGCTACTGCACTTTCTGGTTCTGTAGGAGCTAAGTCAGCATGTTCATCTTATAGTTTAAAAGTATTAGCTTTAGATAATTGGAATAACGTTGATACCACTTATGCAAAATCATTTACTCTATCAACTCCCAATGATGCCAATGCTCAATATACACCTTCTGCTACAAACAACTTTGTTGCAGGAAGTGCCGATATCACTTTAAAAACTGTTAGCTCTGGAAACACTAAAGCACTTAACATTAGTTGTCCTGGTGATGCCGCAAATGGATTTCCTGTTTTAGGAAATAATAATTCTCCTAGTTACAATGTAACTATTGGTACAGCAGCACACATTGTATCTTGGTTTCCAACAATGGGTCAATCTTATGATTTCACTTCAGGTCACCAAACTTTAACAGGTGCAGGAGGTGCAATTACTGGTACACTTGCAACTTTCACTGCTGGTCAAACTTATCCTGTTTCTGTAATTTCTACTGATGCATGTTACAACTTTAGAAATACAGACTCCCATGCTTTAGCAATGAATATAAAACAAAGTGGTTCGCCAGTTTCTGGAACCTCTTATTCATTTAGTGGATCTGGGCCACTATCAAGTGGTAGTGCATCTTTTAATTTAACTTATTATTTATCTGGACTTGGATTTAATATTGATTCAGGAAATTCATCTTACTTAAATAAAGCGACTAATTTTGATGTGAATCAAAAATCAGATACCGGCTTACGTTTGTTAGTTAAACTTCCATTACAAAATTTTACTCCTGGTCAATCATCATATACAAGTTCAATTACTGGAACACCTGCAAAACAAACTGTGAATTATAATTACAATGTTACTATTTATGCAGTTGATAACCATGGTAATACACTTGCTGATTCTACATCTACTGTTTCGTTAACACCGAGTGGTGGCTCAGCAGATTTTATCAGCGCTGGCACAATTACTTTAGCTAACGGAGTTGGTAGTATTACTTTAAATCATACGTCACCAATAGCATCACTAAGCTTAACTCCATTAGTTGTTAACTCTGGAACATTCACATATAGTCCTGTTGCCTCATCTTCATTTCGTGTATTACCTACTCTTGGAACTCCATCACTCGCTCTCTCAGACAATACAACTTCTAATGCTAATTATATTAAAGCAACAAATGTATTAAATGCAGCAATCACTATTTCAAGTGGAACTGCATACAAATATTGTTTAAGCGAATCTATGAGTTCAAGACCGAGCTCTGGAACTAATACTCCAATTAATTGTACAAATGGTATTGGAAATGTTGATGCTTCAGGTTGGTCATCAGCTCCTCTTCCAACACCTTTAACTATTGCAACCTCAACAAATAATAATAAAACTTTTTATTTATGGATTCAAGATGATGCCTTTAATGTCACTCAAGCAACAATAACTGATACAATTATTCTTGATAACGTGGCTCCAAATACTCCAACTGTAGCTGTTACAAATGGGTCATTTATAAATGCTTCACCCACTGGAATTACAATTGGAAATGATACAGATATGGAAAGCGGAGTTTCTGGCCCAGTTAATAAATACTGTATATGTGATCAGGCTTCAGCTACTGGTGCCCCAACCGTCACATTTAACAGCTGTACTGGTACTACTTGTTCAGGTTGGTTATCTTCAAAACCAACCCAAGTCACAGTTGGAGCATTAGGTTCTCGAAAACTTTGGCTCTACACAATGGATAATGCAAATAATATTTCTTCAGTAGGAAATTATAGTTATTTTTATGACCAAGATTCTCCAACCACATTTGGAATTGGTGGACTTCTAAGTTCTGCTGATGTGACATCAGATCAATGGCTTGGTGGTGATAATGTACCAAAACCAACTTGGACACCTGTTGTTGATATTAGTAATATCACATACGACTTCACTGTTAAAAATTATCCATCAGGTACACCAGTCGGAGGAAGCTGTACTCAATCCTTAACAGTGGCCCAAGCTAATTTAGCAACAACAACAGTGAATACACTGACTGGATGTAATTTAAATAATGGATCTCAGTATTCTCTCAATATGAAAGCAACTGATCAGGCAACTAATTTTCAAAATGCTATGAATAATGATTTCGCATTCACAGTTGATACAACTGCACCAAATAGTCCAACAAATTTAAATATTACAAATGGAACATTAAATGTAAATTATTACGTAAATGCCACTACAATTACTGTCAATTGGGATGAACCAAACCCAATCGGCGATCTGAGTTCTTATAAAGTAGTTTTAGCTACTAATAGTTCTGTTGATGGTATTTCAAATCTTGTAGGAGGCTGTACAAACACTTATAATGTTTCTACATCTGGAGTCAATGGATCAACACTCTCACAAACATTTACAGGCTGTACTTTAGTTAACGGCACCACCTACAAAATATTTTTAACGGCCTACGATCCAGCAAGAAATCCTACGGCACTAGCCGCTTTCCCTTTCACAATTTCAACTGGAGCAGACAAATTTATTTTAACCGCTTTAAACACTACACCCACTGCTGGCACACCTGTTAATTTTGAACTTGTAGCTCAAAAGCCAGATGGTTCGACTGACTTAACTTATAATTCAAATATAAGCGTTAACTTCACAACTACTGCGAGTAGTTCAAGTGGAAAATGTAGTTTTCCAAGTGCAGTACCTGTAGCTCCAGATTTAACGGCTGTTACAACTGGAACTTTCTCTGCAGGATCACTCACATTAAATGTTGCTTTCACAACTGGAACAGCAACATTTTCTGCACGACTTTACAAAGCTGATGTTTCCAAAGTTTTAACAGCAGCAAAAAATGGAGATGCGAGTGTAACAACAGGTACCTCAGCTGGAATTACTGTCTCTGCTGCTGGAAGTTCTTGTACTCGAATCATAGACGATGCTGTAACTCAAACTCTCTTGACAGGTACAACACAAACAAAATATTTAGCAACATCTTCACCAACCCCACTTCCTTTAGTCGCTGGCCTTTTTGATCAATATGGTAATTACATAAGTGTTGACAGTGCAGCTGTATGGACAGGTTCCGGAATAGCAGATGATGCCGTTGTAACAAGTGTTTCAAATTCACTTTCGAATGTTGGTGGTTCTGTACGTATATTTCCTGTGACCAGTAATAATCACTATACGACAACAGCAACTATTTCTTTATCAACTTCTGTAGATAAACTTGTATTTTCTGTTCCACCTGTGACTTATGCCACTGCAACTTGGGACTCAACAACAAAAGATGGTGGTAATCTTAATTTGTTAGCTAATAATTCAAATAGTGTTCTTTTTTATTATAATACTGCAAATGACTCAAGTAGTGTTTGGAGAACAGATTCTGCAAAAAGTTGGTATTCAGAAAGTTTTGGTGCCCATCGTGGAGCACGTGGCGAATTCCCATTGCGGGCAGGTCTTGTTGTATCTGGTGGAACAACTTTAAGTATTATCGACCTTTCAACAAATATGTTATTTATGCGTTTTAATCGTGGATCAAATAATTCTATAAACAGCACAACAGATACAATCACTGCAGTTAGTGCTAGTGAAGGTAAAATTTATCTTGGTTTAAATAATGCTTCAAACTCAGGTTCATTGGTCGTTTTAGATTTTGTAAATGATAAAACGTATCAACTTTCATCCAGTATAAATGTAAAATCCAATTTATCTGCAAGAAACGATGGTGTTGCAAGTTGGAGTGCTGTAAGTGGAGGAGATAATTACTTCGGCTTAACATATGCATCAGATGCCGTAAATTCATTATCAGCAAAACGTATTGGAGGAGTAAATTACGTTGCAATTGCAACAAGTAATTCTTCAGGTAATTCAGGAAACCTTTGGATACTTTCTCCGACCACATTAATAAAAGACTCTGATGTTTCTCATCCTATTACTCATGTAACATTAACAAGCCAGGATTCTGGAAGACTTTATTATTATGAAAAAAATAGAGGATTGAAAATAAAATATTTTGCGTCAACTCCAATTAATGTTGATTTTAGTGATGCAAATTTATTTGATCAATCATCCACTCCTCGTATTATTACTGCTGGAACTGTCTCAGGTGGTACTTTTTCAATAAATGATCTTGATGTTTCAGAGCAATCTCAATTTGATGGTGTTGGTAATACTAATAACACCATTATTTTATCTTCAATAAGAGGACTCACAATATTTAGAGAAAATGTTTCTTCAATATCTTCTTCTGATGTAAAAAATATAGCATCCAAAGGACAAGGTATAACCGGGGCACTTTCAACTAGTCTTCCACCTCCCACTTCTCATAATGGTGCCATTATGTTTAGTGGACTTGGTGCTGATAGTTATGCTTCAACAAACACAACTGGAGTTACAGCGTTAACCAATATCGGAAGTTATGAGTTTTGGTTTAAACCTGAATCAACACTAAATACTGCATCAGCAACAACTCACTTACTATCCCGAGGAACAATTTCTGGTGGTACATTTAGCGAAGGTAGTGTTGGTTTTACAATTAATCCAACAGGCTATACAGGTACGGGTAAACTATCTTTTTGGGTTATTTCAAATGGAACTGCAAACCATGTAACTTCAGGAACAACGACTTGGACTGCTGGTCGATGGTACCACATAGCTGCAAACTTTAATGGAGCTTCAGGAACTCAACTTTGGGTGAATGGCGCAAGCCAATCAACCAATTCTATAAATCTTACATCATTTAATGCTGATGACGGAATGTTATATTTGGGTGGTAACACAACTTCTATACCAAACTTTTTTGGTGCAATGGACGAAGTTCGAGTAACGAGAACAACAATACCAACTCTTTATTCAAGTAGCTCTTTTACTCCTGATTCATCAACACCTTTTGTTGCTGATACAGATACAGTAGTTCTTTACCATTTAAATGAATACGGCGGAATTACTGCAGCCTTTGATACTTATGGAACGACTTTAAATTTAGGCTCAGGTAGCTGGCTCGCAGACAATGTTTATAATACAAATACCCTAGCAGTTGTCGCCTCAACTGCAGATATGTATAAACCCGCAGCAAGTAATCCTGTTGCCATTTTAGAAATGATATCAGCTGGGGCTTGGATTGAACTCCAAAAAGTTGGCTTTTACAATACCAATACAACTTCTAAACCAGTTGAAAATATAAATAATACTGGTGCGACTTATACAAACGTAATTTGGTTTAGAAAAGATGATACGGATGCAAATTACTTTTTAAAGGACTTAATGTTAACTACCAGTTCAAGTATTAAGTTAAACCGAAGATAAGTCTGATCACATTTGCGATTATATGCGAGACATATTCATGCTCCGTTATATTCTTGTTTCTAAGGGGTGATTTGTATCACCTCTTTTTTTACTGCTCATAAACTGTTTAACGACATAGTGGTTTTGAATTAGTTCTTTGAACTTTTAATTTTTCTAGGGAACTTTTAAAAAATATTTTTTCGTTATACTTAAAAGTATTATTATTTTCTAAAGCTTTTATAAATAATTTTTCACCTTCTTCTTCATTCAAAGTTACTACAACATTTGCTAATACTTCGCGAAATCGTACAAAGTTTTTATGGGATATAAACCAATAAATAATCTCCCACCGGGATGTTGGACATAGTCTAGGTATCGAATCAAACATTCGATGTAACAAAAAGTCAGATGATTTTGCATTTGCAATTTCTTGAATTATAGTTTTAAAGTTTTTCTTTAATTCTTTATCTTCAACCTGTATTAAATATGTTAAAGATACAATTCGAATCTCATCTTGATATTTGGGATTTTTTAAAATCTCCAAAACATATGATTGTAAATTTATTTTTTCCGGTAAAACTTGATTTAACATAATTTGTAGAGCGTAAAATAAATCTGCATTTTTTGGATTTTTAACATATAATTTTAATTCTTCTATATATTTTAATTTAGTCTGCTCATCTGGTTGAAACTTAAATAAGCACTCTATTAATATAAGTTTTAATTTATCAGATTTTTTTTCATTTTTTTTATAAACTTCAATTAAAAAATTTTTTCGTGATTCTTTAGTCGAATTATTTGCTAACCCAATTAATGAAGCAAATTTGATATCTTGTTTTTTGGTACTTAAAAATAAGTTTTTTAAATACTCATCAAACGGTTCAAAATCATAGAATCCACTGGCTTTTACAATTTCTAAAAATACTGGGTTATTTTGATCATATATTTGAATTTGTGCTTCAATGAGTGACTTGACTTTTAAATTATTCTCGCGGGCAAGTCTCATAACTGAGTTTATATTTTGACTAGAAATTGTTTTTGAAGCTTCTATTTTTTTTAAATCTTCAGTTAATAGTTCAGTCATTAAACGAGGTTTTGGAACCACAACACTCGCTACCTTAGTGGTGAAAAAACGGCTATAGACTCCGTAAATTCCAAAGCTAAAAAGTATTACGCCAATTAAAAATAAAACAATTTTTAATATTTTTAATTTATCTAATTTAAATTTTTTATGATTGTCACTCATTAGGCACTTACCTTTCGAAGAATACAGAATTGAATCAGTGCTTTTATCTTTTCTTGATATTATATGCAGATCAAATATTCAATGTAATGATTTTTAAACCTAGATTTTAGTCTATAAACGCGAATTCGACAATAAATTTTGTTATTAGCTTGTTAATTTCATAATTCCATCGTCATAACTCAAAAAATTATCTGCGGCTTATCGCAGTGGATAGGCCTCAAAAATTTCCTGCGCTGAAAACAAAATTTATTGTCGAATTCGCATTATAAAACTTTCTGAAACTATAAAATAACTGCTCATGATAAAGTCTGATCGCTTCGCGATTTTATCAGACATAATCATGAGCAGTTATTTTCTTGTTTGTTGGGGGCGATTTTCAATCACCCCGTATTATGAAAATCCAAACTAAAGTTTGTATTTTATTGCTATTGATTATTTGCCTGTAGATCCAAATCCACCCGAACCACGATGAGTATCATCTAAAACTTCAACCAATTGAAACTCTGCTTGAACAACCGGAGTAATTACTAATTGAGCAACGCGCTCTTGATCTTTTATTTCTAAAGGTTCTTGCCCAAGATTAATTAATATAATTTTAACCTCACCTCGATAATCAGAATCAATTGTCCCTGGGGTATTAACGACGGATATTCCATGTTTCCATGCTAAACCACTTCTTGGACGGGCTTGAATTTCGTATCCATTTGGAATCGCAAAAGACAAACCTGTAGGTATTAATTCACGCTGACCAGGTTTCATAATAATTGACTCTCCAAGTTGAGCTCTGACATCAAAACCACTCGCTGCAACTGTTTGATATTGGGGTAATTCACCTTTAAAATGAGGTAATGTTTTAATTTTTAAACCAATTTTTGGATGCATAGACTTTTCTCCTATTTCACAGTTCCTAATAATAATAATGCTAATTTAGGGTTACTAAAATACTTCTCAATATAATTAGCAATACTTTTTAATGACACGCTTTCAATTTCTTGGATTACATTTTCTACTGGTTTATATTCTCGAAATGCCATCTCATTTACTCCTAATGAAGTCATTCGATTCTCAACATCATCAGATCCGAGTAATATAGAGCCTGTAACTTGAGTTTTAAATAACTTTAATTCAGAAGTTGATATTTTCTTTTCTCGCACTTTGAAAAACTCAAAGTGTATGGCTTTAATTAATTTCTCTAAATTCTTTTTTTCAACTGCAGAATACACAGATATAAAACCCGCATCCGTAAATGTATTTAAGGAGCTATAAATTGTATAAGCTAAACCTTTTTTTTCTCTAATGCTTTGAAAAAGTCGAGACGTCATACCTCCGCCAAGTAACGCGTTCACAATAAAAGCCTCAAAACGCATTTCATCTCTAAAGCTTGCTGCAGGAAGCCCCGTCAGAAGATGAATCTGGTCAGATGGTTTTTGAATCATATCAACAAATGGAAAATATTCTACTGTCTTTTGTCCTTTTGATTTTTTTTGTGTTCTAAATTGATCAGCACTAAAGTTTGAAGTTATATTTTTAGAATTAAATTTTTTAGGAAAATAGTATGAAACTTTTTTTACAAGTTCCTCATGATCAATATCTCCAGCACAGCTCACAATGATGTTTGATCCTATGTAGTGAGTACGATAATACTCATAAACTTGTTTTAAAGACATAGAGCTAATGCTCTTTTCAGTTCCTAGGATGGGAAGCCCAAGAGTGCTATTTTTATAAATCCGTTTTAAATACTCATCATATATATGATCTTCATGATTTTCTTCACTTGCTGCAATTTCTTGAAGAACCACAGATTTCTCTAATTCAAAGTCAGATTTTTTTAATTTCATCCCTGTGGTAATATCTGCAAGCACATCCAAACCACGCACCCAGTAATCTTTTAATATCAATGCATGATAACAGGTGTATTCTCTGGTTGTATACGCATTTAATTCGCCACCAACTTCTTCAAGAGCCTTAGCAATTTGAAAAGAACTTCTTTTCTGAGTTCCTTTAAAAACAAGATGTTCTAAAAAGTGTGAAATTCCAGCAGCGTTTTCTGGTTCGTTTCGAGTTCCTGTAGAAATCCAAACTCCAATTGAAACGGCTTTAGTATGGTGGTGAGTTTCACTCACCACTCGAATACCATTATCCAGTATTGTTTTTTTAAAAAAACTCACAAATTATTTTTTTTCTAATAGAGATTTACGAGAAAGTTTAATACGACCTGAACGATCAATATCTAAAACTTGCACATCAATAGTTTCACCTTCATTGATAACGTCAGTTACATTTCTAACTCTTTCTAATGAGATTTCAGAAATATGTAACAGTCCTTGTGTGTTTGGTAATATTTCAACAAAAGCACCAAAATCTGTTATTTTAACAACTTTTCCTTTGTAGGCTTTTCCAACTTCTGCTTCTGCGCAAATTCCATTAATTATTGCTATTGCTTTTTGAGTGGCATCAGGGTTTGAAGACGCAATATGGATTGTACCATTATCTTCAATATCAATTTTAACTCCTGTTTGGGCAATAATATCACGAATTACTTTTCCTCCAGCACCAATGACTTCCCTAACTTTATCAGCTTTAATTTTTATAGTTTCAATTCGTGGAGCATACTCAGAAATTTGACCACGAGGAACTTTCATAACTTTTTCCATTTCACCAAGAATGTGATTTCGACCCTCTTTAGCTTGTCTTAATGCTGTTTCCATCACTTCAAAACTAATAGAATCAATTTTTATATCCATTTGTAATGATGTTATACCTGTTGATGTCCCAGCAACTTTAAAGTCCATATCACCAAGATGATCTTCATCACCTAAGATATCACTTAAAACAGCGACCTTATCTCCTTCTTTGATAAGACCCATAGCTATTCCTGCAACATTTCCTTTTATTGGAATACCAGCATCAAGCAAGGCAAGGGTTGCAGAACAAACTGTTCCCATTGAACTCGAACCATTACTTTCTAAAACCTCACTTACTATTCTTAAAGTGTAAGGAAATTTTTCAAAATCAGGAACAATAGCTTTAACTGCTCGTTCAGCTAAAAATCCATGTCCCACTTCACGACGAGATTGAATACCAATACGTCCACACTCACCAACTGAGTAAGGTGGAAAATTATAGTGCAACATGAATCGACGACTTATTGAACCATTTAATCCCTCTACAGTTTGTTCATCATCAGCTGTACCTAATGTTACAGTTCCTAGCACTTGAGTTTCACCACGAGTAAATAAACCAGAACCATGTGCTCTTGGTAACAAACCTACTTCACAAGATATCGGTCTAATTTGAGTTACAGTACGACCATCAATTCTAATTTTACGATCTAATATCATCTCACGAGCTGATTTGTATTTTAAGTCTTCAATGATTTGTGATAATTCAGCATCTCTTTGTGATTTTAATTTATCGTCAGTGATCGGTGCAATTAATGTAGCTTTTGCCTCAGCTCTTACTGCATCAACAGCAGCATAACGATCTAATTTTTCTTTTATTGATAATGCATTATCAATTTTTGTTTTCAAAAACTGAATAGCATCAGCTTTAAAGCCACCATCAATTTCTTTTACTGAATAAGATCTTTTTGATTTTGAACCCGTTTTTTCCCTAAGTTCATCTTGGGCATTAAATAAAGGTACTAAACTTTGATGACCAAATTTAAGGGCTGCAAGTACATCATCCTCCGACACAAAGCGAGTTTCACCTTCAACCATCAAAATTCCGTTACGAGTTCCAGCCACAATGATATCCATATCTGATTTCTCTAGTTGGATAATTGATGGGTTTGCAACAAACTGTCCTTCTATACGTGCAACTTGTACTGCCGCTGTGGGGCCCTCAAATGGAATATCTGAAATATGAAGAGCTGCTGAAGCTCCAAGACTTGCTAATATTTCTAGTGGAAATTGTCCATCCGCACTTAATGTTGTTGCAACAACTTGAGTTTCTTGTCTGTAATTTTCAGGAAATTTGGGTCGCAATGGACGATCGATTAAGCGTGCATTTAAAGTGGCATCAGTCGTTGGCTTTCCTTCTCGTTTAAAATATCCACCAGGAATTTTTCCTGTCGCATAAAATTTTTCTTGGTATTCAACCGTTAATGGGAAAAAGTCAGCAGTCGATTCTTTTTTTGATGAGACCACCGTGACTAATACTATATTATTTCCGCTAGAAACAAGTACTGAACCATCAGCTTGTCTTGCCATACGACCAGTTTCTATTGTGATTTGTTTTCCACCTATTGATGTTGTTACTGTTGTTTTCATGAATGTAATCTCTTTTCTTTGTACTTAATACTTTGTACGACTTTCCTTAATCTTAATCTTAATCTTAATCTTAATTAAATATATATATTAAAATTCAAAGAATAAAGAATAAATACTTATTATTTATTCTTTAATTCTTTATTCTTATAATACGACGTAAATGACGACGCATGATTTTGTATACTTTGAATCTTAAAGCGATCAAAAGTAATCATGAGCAGTTATTATGAAAATACAAACGAAAGTTTGGATTTTCATAATTCGGGGTGATTAAAAATCGCCCCAAACAAACAAGAAAATAACGGCGCATGATTTTGTCTCGCATACAATTGCGAAGCAATCAGACTTGATCATAAGCAGTTATTTAAAAATTTAAACGGAAATTTTAATGACTCGAAATTTGAAGATAACTTTAAAGTTTTAACAATCTCAAATTCAATTTAAAACTTTAAACTGATCTTCAAAAATTGATATTCATTAAATGACAAACCCCCAATTTGGGGGTTTGTTTAATTCCGATCATTTTATTATTTACGTAAATCTAATTCTTTAATTAATGCTGAGTACTTTTCAACATTTGTTCTTTTTAAATAATCCAAAAGTTTTCTTCTGCGATTTACCATTCCAATTAAACCACGACGACCGTGGAAATCTTTTTTATGTGTTATAAAATGTTTTGTAATGTCATTGATTCGACTTGTCAAAAGTGCAACTTGAACCTCTGAGCTCCCAGTATCTAAAGTTGATCTTTGATGTTTTTTTAAAACTGCTTGTCTTTGATCTTTATTGAGTGCCATTAAACTCCTCCTAAATATTTGTAATTATTAACTAATAAAATCATAACCCTAATTATCGTCATGGCTGTCGATACTCGAGAAACAATTCAAACTTGTGGGGTAGTTCTAATCATGAAAAATTAAAAGGTCAACAAATGACTTAGGAACTTGAAAATATTGAGAATTAAATTGGATATGTTGAATAAATTTTGCATTAGAATGAGTTGTTGTCGCGATACTTAATACTAATAACAAAATGGCAAGGATTTTTTTAGGCTGAATAAAGCCCTGTGAATTCCCATTCTGAACAACTCTCGTTTCTGCCAATAAATTAATTATATGTCTTCTCTCGCGATTATAAAACCCTGAATAATACAATCCATTCCCTATAAATAATTTTAGCTTTTCACCGAGTGCATGAATGACACATTGATGCAAACTAAGACCTAACTCAGGATGATATAAGCTCACAACTTTTAAACCCAACAACCATTGCCCAGGTAAAGCATCTAAAAAATATAAACTTAAAACCTGGTAGAAAAAATTTACAGCAAAAAGTATAATAATCCAAGTCCATGGTATTAAAATTAAAGGACTAACATCGAACCAATTCATTATCACTTTAAATATTAGTGGGATATAAAATATAAATTGAAAAGTCTGATCAATGAGATGAGCGAAAACTCTCCTCTTTGTACTTGCTGTATACATTTTTTAATAACTCCAACGCCTCGGGTTTTGATTTAATACTCCCCTCCCATTGCAAATAAAGCAACTCTTTTAAAAAAGAACCTCGTTGTAAAGGGGGCAAATTTTCCACATCTGTGCCATTTAAAAAAAGACTGGGTTTCACTTTTGCAATCTCAAATTCATTCTTATGATCAGGCAATTGATAATAAAGTAAATTTAACATTAAATTGGACTGACATTCATTTAAAAAATTTAAACGATATCCAAGTCTAAATTTTGGCCATTGCGATACATACCAAGAGACCGAAAGTAGTTCCTTAAATTTTTTAGACTCTAACTTTGAAAGATTAAAATAATTAGAAATATTTTTAAAACTTTTGTCAAACTTTAATCCCCAATTAAAATGAATGTTCATTTTTTGAGAAATTGAACTATGATAAGCAAGATATAACTCTTTGATAAGATTTTCAAAAAAATTATAATAAAAACTCAAAACTAAAAATGATAATAGATCAGCAGGCGAAAATAAATTGATTTTTAAATCATTTAATTTCCCTTCAAAATAAATCTGATTTAGAATTACTTCATTCATAAATTGCGTTTTAATAATTTCTTTATTTATTAATTTAATTTCATTTTTGATTTCAGTTATAAAGTTATCAAACAAAACATCATATACCCCAGATGTTTTTAGGTGAAGTACAAATAAACATGGAGCTCCTGAATTAATCCCTTTTGACAATTCTTGCTTGATTCGCTCAGCACTGACTTTAGGTATTGAAGTGGCCCATTGCTTTATTGAGTTCCAAGTTTCACTTTCGATTTGAAAATCTAACTGAGCTTCAAATCTTAAGGCCCGCAATACTCTTAAATGATCCTGTTGAAAACGCAATTGGGGCGAACCTACAGCTCTTATTAACCTTAATTTTATATCTTCTCTTCCATTAACGAAATCAATAATTATATTTGTTTTTAAATCATAAAATAGCGCATTGATAGTGAAATCTCTTCTTTGAGCATCCAATTCTGCAGACGAAAAAATCACATTCTCAGGATGCCGACCATCAATATATTCCCCATCACTTCGAAATGTAGCAACTTCAAAATGATGACCTTTGTAAATAATTACAACTATGCCAAATTGAATTCCAACTTGAATATTTTTAGGAAATAGTTTGATAATATCCTTAGGAAGAGCATCTGTAACCAAATCAAGGTCATTGATTTCCCGACCAATTAAAAAATCTCTAACTGCTCCTCCGGCAATATAACAACAAAAACCATTTTCCCAAAATTTCTCTGCCACTTGACAAAGGACTTCACCCTTTGGACCTTTAAAAAATGGATTTAAATTTTGAATATTCACAGAAATATTTTTCCTTAAAATTATTTTTATTAATTTAATTTTATTTATGTTAAATTATTTAGTCTAGTTAATTATATTCCTATTATTTAATTTGTATTATAGAATAAATTAAATTGTAATAGTAAGATTATTGTAAGTGATTGAAAATCAAATCCAAAAAATAAAAAAAAAGGTGAATGTTATTGTCTTGTAAAATTGCAATGCAATAAGACTTAATCATATGAAAATATATGGAATTAAAAATGGAAAATAAATTTAGTATAAAAAAACTCAAAACAGATGTTGTTCTCAATAATAAAATGATCTCTAAAAACGAAATCGGAACTGATGTTTTATGGATCGTCGACAAAGTCATATTATTGAAAAATCCAAAATTAAAAGAGTTTTTTTCAAAGCAACTTTATGTTTATAAAGTGAATGCAGGAGAAAATCTTAAAGACATAATCCATTTTCCTAATCATGTTGAAAAAATATTAAAACTAATAAGAGGACTATCCCATCACCACCTTACGCTAGTTGCAGTTGGAGGAGGGAGCGTTGGTGATTTTTCTGGATTTATCGCCTCTACTCTAAAACGAGGAGTTAAATTTATACAGATACCAACAACTTGGTTAGCAGCTATAGACTCATCTCATGGTGGGAAAAATGCTTTAAATGTTGGTCCTTTTAAAAACCAAATAGGCACTTTCTATCATCCTAAAAAAATATTTATCATTAAAGATATACTCACATCACAACCCTATGAGAGATTTACAGAAGCTCTAGGTGAAATATATAAAATGGCATTAATCGATAATAAACCATGGGGAAAAGAATGCATTTGTAACCCAAATCTAACCCCTCAAAACATTGATGTCTATTTGATTCAGGCAATAAATGCTAAATATAAAGTTGTTTTAAAAGATCCGTTAGAAAAACTTGGCATTCGCTTTTTGCTAAACTTTGGGCATACACTTGCTCACGCACTAGAGCTTGAATTTAATATTCCCCATGGTCTAGCGGTGTCTCATGGTTTAAAATTTGCGCTATGGCTTAGTCACGAAAAAAGTTACTTAAAAACAAAAGATTATATATTTATAAAATCAACTCCCTTTTTTATTTTTTTAAATAATTTAACACAATATAAAATATCACAAAAAAAATTCGAAAACTATTTAAGCCAAGATAAAAAGAAAGATAAGAACAATAAAATACAATTTGTGTTTTTAAAAAAAATGGGAAAAGCAACAGCAGCACCAATATCTATTAAAGAACTATCCCAATATTTGATGAAATTTCAAAAATAGCTTCGCGATGGTACGTGACAAAATATGGAAATTTTTTTGTCATGAATCTCTGGGAAGTGATTGAATAATTTAATCTCGACCTCGCGTTTTAATGATGAGGTTGGAGTTTAGTAACTATACTTTTCTTGTAAACATTTTTGGATAAAAGCCATAATCCCCAGTATTCTTTAGGAATAATATTCTTAATAAAATCCAAATTTGGATTTTGAGTTTTTATTAAATCACCATGATTTTTAGAAACTCCAACTAACATTTGAATAGGACTAAAACCAAAAGCTTGAAGATGATACCATATTTTATTTGTATTTGGTGGCACCGCACTTATAAATTCTTCCTTACTCCAAGCAGCCATTACAGAGTGATAAAAGTCTTCATAAAAATATTTTTTACCTTTTAGAAGTGTATTGGCTCCCATCCACTTAACATAACCTTCAGCAAGATCCTTTGTTTTTGGGCGCAATAAATCAAAAATAAAGATAATACCTTCGTCGTTGCAAATCCTCTCAGATTCATTGATCATCTTTTTAAGATGCAAATGAGAGGGAAGATGGTGAGATGCATCTAAGCTTGTTACCAAATCAAAACTTTTATCAATATAAAGATTTAAATTAGTAATATCACATTTAGCAAATTCAATATCATTTCCTTGGTTTTGTAAATTTACATATCGATTTGCAACATCTATCATTGCTTCTGAAAGATCCACTCCAATTACTTTTTTGTATGGGGTATACTTGTTTATTAAAGTTGAACAAATTCCTGGACCAGATCCTAAATTAATAACTTTTAAGTCATGGTTTGCGTTTTTAAAAGATTTATTTGAAATTCTATTAATAAAAAATATGAATAATCCATATACAACACTATAGTTTAATTTCAACGTTGAAGTAAAATCAAGAACAGCATTTTCTTCTGTAGTTAATAACATTGGTTCAATTGTACGCTCTAACTTTTGTCGATTTAATAAAGTACGTATAGAATAGGTTATAAAATAATATAGATAATAAAACATAATTAAATCCTTTTAATATATATCGTATACCAAGATTAATTATATTTTTCAATTAAATCTAGTTATTTATAAGTAAAATTACTTTTCTGGTTACAAATTTACGAACCATAATTGCAATTTTAGAATAATTAAAAAACTTCTTGTAATAAACACTTTTTTTTCGAATTATATTTTCACTAATAAAAAACTATCAAAATGGAGCAACCTTGGATTTTTATTATAGTAATATTAGAATAGTTTTAAATTCTTATTTAAAAGAAGTTCAAAAGAGAAATCCAAAATATTCATTACGGGCTCTTGCTAGAGATCTTGAAATTTCACATTCAACTCTTTCATCTATTATTAATGGCAAACGAAAGCCCTCTGCAAATTTATTTATACGTCTCAAGAAAAAGTTAAAATTTGATGTTAACCAAAAATTCTTTAAAAGTACAAATTATATTCCACTTGATGATCAAATTATCAAACTGACAAATAAATGGTATTTCAACGTATTACTTGAGCTTCCGCTACTTGAAGATTTTAAACCAAATCTTCCATGGATTGCTGCAAGAGTTGGAATACCAGAATCAATTGCCAAAAACTCAATCGAACTACTTAAAAAACATAAACTAATTAAGTTAAAAAAAAATGGTTATTGGACTGCTATACATAAAAATACATCAACAATCGGAAATAAAAATCAAAAATCTATTCAAGATATTAAAAAGTTACAAAAAAGTTTTTTATTTCAACAATTGATTTCTCATGAAATAGATCCAATTGAAAATTGCAGTCAAGTTGGCAACACCATTGCAATCGACCCAAAAGATTTACCTGTTGCTCGTGAAAAAATTTACTCTTTTTTAAGAGAGCTCTCTGATTTTCTTGAAAGAAATACGAATAAACCAAAAAAAGAAATTTATAGACTTGGTATTAGCCTTTTTCCATTAACTAGAAATTGTATTGATTAATTTTGATCGCTTCGCAATTATAGGATTCAAAACTAAATTCGCATGAATTATATAAATTAACAAGTTCAAACAAATAGTTATTATGAAAATACAAACGAAAGTTTGAGTTTTCATAATAAGGGGTGATAGAAAATCGCCCCCAACAAACAGGAAAATAACTGCTCGTGATAATGTCTGATAAAATCGCGAAGCGATCAGACTTTATCATGAGCAGTTATTATGAAAATACAAACGAAAGTTTGAGTTTTCATAATAAGGGGTGATTTTTTATCCCTCACGATTAAAATTCATCAGCATTTCGCGAATTTTATCTTTATGGGTAATATGTAAAAAATGCGAACTATTTTGTAATTCATGAAATTTAATTGATTTTAAACATTTCATGGACTGATATGAATCATCTGAAATGCCACTAAATTTTTCAGCTTTTAAAACATGAATAAATTTTTGTTCTTTATTAAAATGCTCATCTATTTTTTTATATTCTTGACCTTGTTCATCAATTTCATGTCTTTGCAATAATGATTTAAAATTTTTCATTCCAACTTTCCAAATCGCAGGTGGTGCACCCGTTGGATAAGAAATTTGTGTTTGAATTAAAATTCTCAAGTTTTTATCTGGAATATTACTTCTCAAATGGGATTTCATGTCTAACCAATTCAAATTTAAATCAACCTTATTTATGGTCCCCTCAACAAAAGTATACAAAGGTGAGCTCTCAAAACTTGCAAGCCCCACGTCAGTAATTAATCCACCACGAAAATATTTTGGATACTTTATTGCAAAATCGTAAACTACTTTTCCACCAAGACTTATGCCTAAAAAGAAAAAACCTTGTTCATGGTAATACTCATTTATTAATGCATTATATATATCAACAGCTGTTGAATCGTAACTTACTTCATTGAGTATTTCGGGAGAGAGTCGGTTTAAACCTGCATCCCTCGCGATGACAATTGGGTTTATAATTAAAATATTAAAACGATCTTGAACTTCGGGGAGAATTCCGGAAAAATCTTCTGGCCCCCCCAACAAACCTGGAATACAAACTAAAACTGGTCCATTTGGGTTTCCAAATTTAATAAATTTGCTTTCTTCTGTAAGTTGTATTTCCATAAAAATATTTTCCTTAAAAAGATAAACTTAACATAGATTAACTTAGAAGAGTTTTTCCACCATCAATAATTATAGTTTGACCAATAATTTGTTGTGAATAGGGTTGACATAAAAATTCAACGACATGTGCTACATCTTCAGGAGTTGTTAAGCTTCCAGTTGGAGTTGCTTCTGTTGACTTTTGAATACGTGTTTCTTTTTCAGGAAAAGCATCAACTGCATCGGTCAGTACTAATCCTGGACATACCATATTTACAGAAATTCCCTCAGGAGCAAATTCATAAGCATAATGCCTAAATAAAGATTCAAGAGCTCCTTTAGAGGCTCCCACTGCTGTGTAATAAGGAATTACTCGAGTACCACCAGAGGATGTTATACCAACAATTCTTGAGCCTCGACACATTTTTGGTTTTAAATTTAAAATCAATGAATGAATCGCAAAAACATTAATACTAAAAGTCCAAGCTAAATGTTTCTCTGTCAGTTCAGTTGCTGGGCGATGAACACCACTCGCTGCTGAATGAATTAAAAAATCTATTTGAGAAGCGTGGTCATTAATTTGTTGGTAAACTTCTTTTGATTTTTCGGGATGAGTTAAATCTCCTCGAATTGTTGTGAGATTTAAATTATTAGAGAGAGCCTCTTTTTCCAATTCATCGGCAGCTTCACGATTTCGAGCATACAATGCAATAACTTTCGCGCCTCTTTGAGCTAGATGGAGTGAGATTGCTCGCCCTATTCCACGTGTTCCACCTGCAACGACAGCAACTTTATTTTTAAAAGTTAAATTTTGATTTATCATGACAAAGGATCTCCTAAACTTCGGCCACCATCAATGGTGTGCACTTGTCCGGTAATATAACTTGAATTATTCCCACATAAAAACTCAACCAACGCCCCAACCTCTTCGGGCCTTCCAACTCGACCTACTGGAATTTTCGAACGAATATTTCCATTATTATCAGCTTCAACTTTTTTAACAAATTCTTGAGTCATGGGGGTATCAATTAAACCAGGAGCTATAGCATTAACTGTTATACCTCTATGGGCAACTTCTAAAGCCAGTGTTTTTGTAAAACCTTCTAATCCAGCTTTTGCAGCGGCATAATTTGTTTGGCCTCGTTTAGCAAAACGGGCGCTAATTGAACTCATATTTATTATTCGACCATATTTTGCAACATTCATGGCCTTAAGACAGAGATGACTAAGCGCCATTGGAATAACAAGGTGTTCTTGTATTAAATTTTGATGATCTTGAAAATTTGAACCTAAAAAAATTTGATCTCTCAATTTACCAGCAGAATTGACTAAAATAAGTGGTGGTTTTTGAAAATGAGATTTCACTATATCATATAAGTTCTTTGCATCATTGTAGTCATTTAAAGGTTGTTGAAAAATTTCGACTTTTACATTTGGAAATTGTTTTTGAAGTTCAATTTTTGCATGATTTGCTTTTTCTGTATTGCTCGCAAAACTTAATGCTAAATCATATTTAGGTGCTAATTTGCATGCAATACCAAATCCAATACCAGAAGTTCCACCGGTAATTAGAGCTAATTTTTTTGGACTAGCATCAATCATAATTGACCTCTACACTTTTTCAAAAACAATACATGCATTTTGTCCACCAAAACCAAATGCATTACTTAAAACATATTTCATATTATGACTTCGTTTAACATTTGGAACATAATCAAGATCACATTCAGGATCTGGAATTTCATAATTGATTGTCGGTGCTATGATTTGTTTTTCGAGCATAAGCAAACAAGCAACAGCTTCAATTGCACTTGATGCTATTGTCGCATGACCAATTTGTGATTTCAGAGAACTCACAGGTATTTGATACGCTTTTTCGCCAAATAATTTTTTTATGGCAAAAGTTTCTAAGCGATCATTGAGAGGGGTGGATGTACCATGGGCATTAATATAATCTATTTGTTCTGGTTCTATATTTGCAGATTTAATTGCAGACCGCATAGCTTCAATCACACACAATCCATCATCTCGCCCATCTGTAAGACGAAAAGCATCACTTGTGTTACCATAGCCAACAACTTTACCTAGGATTTTTGCACCACGTGCTAATGCCGCTTTTTTTGATTCTAACAGCAATACTGCAGCACCTTCACCTCTTACAAAACCTGACCTGTTTTTTGCAAAAGGTTTACTTGCCATTGCTGGTGAAACATCTTCTGTGGTCACTGCTCCAAGTAAAAAGAAATTTAAAAAATTACTAGGCTCACATCTTGAATCCACGCCACCCACAAGACATCGTTGTGATTGCCCAGAACGAATTTTTTGTAAAGCCACTCCAAGTGTTTGGTTTCCAGTGGCACATGCAGAGTTAATCGAAATTAGTTCCTTCTCAGGAACCCCTGCAAACCCCATTGATTTCATAACTTCATTAAAAATGATTAAAGAGGACTCAGACCTTGTCACCAATGGAATAAACTTATCACCATGAACACCAGACTTTAAAAAATGAGTAACCAACTCAAAACTAACTCCATCTGCAGTTCCATAAATTATTGAATCAATGGGTGTAGTATTTGGTACTTCAGCAAGTGCACGCTCAACTGCCAAAGCTGTCATTAACCAACTTTTCAGTAAAAATTCATTTTCTTTACCTTTGAAATAATTACTTTGGTAAAGCGTATCACGAGGAACCATTGCCGCATAGGGTACTGGAAAGCTCGAATGAACCATAGAATCTCGAATAGAAACTACTCCAGAATCTCCAGCAAACATTTTACTAGAAAACTCTTCGATAGTCGAACCAATCGAGGTAACTAAACTGTAAGAGGTGACAACAACTTCTTCCATATATAATTATTTTTTAGCTTCTATAAATTGAACTAAATCTTGAACTTTAACACTTTTCATATCTGAAACACTATTGCCTGAATTTGCTTTAACAAACTCTGCAACTTCTTTAAAATCAATTTCAAGACCAAGAGCTCCTTCTAATTCAGAACTCACATCTAAAAGATCAATACTTTCTAAGCCTAAATCATTCATTAATTTACTATCTAATGTTACACTTAAAGATTGATTATTTAATACATCCTTAATAGCTTTTGATACTTCTGTTAAAATTTCTGTTTGGCTCATTTTTCCTCCAATTAAATTAAATATTTTCTTATATTAATTTTCTGTATTTTTACTATTTTATTTTTAAAATTTAAATCAATCTATAAGTAGATTGATAATTTGATCACTCACTCCATAATTATTTTTTTTATTTTCTTTGAGTAAATCACTCCAGGGTGTTAATGCAGATTTATGATCTCGCACTAAAACCATTGCAGCAGCTCCCTCACAGAGTCTTCGTTCGGGGTGTTTTAGTTGTGACCGTTTTACAACTAAGTAATCATCAAAGGCATGAGCCGTACAAACTAATGCTGCTTCTACAACTCCTTGTTGCAAATCAATTTCAGCTTGTTCAAGAGCCTGAATTCCCCCTTGTTCACTATGAGTATAGACATTCATAATGCCTTGAATATTTAAAAAAATACCTAATTGTGCCGGTACTAAATTAGGTAATTGTTTTAAATACATTTTGGGGTTTCTTAATTTTCTGTACATTTCCGCAAATTGTTCAGGAGAAGCGTCTAACATTTTTAATGTTGTTGGAGCATCAATTGGCCCATTTTCAACAGCACAGTAAATTCCAACAGAAAAAGGGTTTTTTAATAAATAAGGTTTTAAAACTGTTTCTTCAATCCCAGTGCATATATGTGATAACAATAGAGCTGCACGGCTCATTGAGCGAAATGCTCTTGGATCTTTTAATACAATACTTTGAGATTCAATAGGAACTTTTAAGGTATTTGGTAGGCTATCCTTAAAGCTTGGATCAAATAGTTCTTCAGATTCATCTGAAGAACTATTTGGAGTTATAAAATTTTTCCAGATTACATGACTCATAATTCACTAAACCCTTAATTTATTATTGGCTTTGATCTTCAAGCTCTTGTTTTTTTAACCACTCCTGGGTCACCCCATCAAAGTTTTCAGACTGTAAATGAGTTCTTGGTAAAAAGGCAAAAAGAATTTCAGCACTTGATACTTTTAAGCCATCGACTTCAATATAACACTCCGCCGTTCCATATTGTTTCGCAATTTTAGTTATTTGAGCATAAATTTTACACTGATCCCCAGGATTTATATTCCGATAAAATTTTGAATTTTTAACTGAACCTAGAACTGGTAATATTAATGGGTTTTTAATGGCAATACATTTTCCAGCCATTTGCGCCATCATTTCTATTTGTAAAACACCAGGTACAATAGGAAACCCAGGAAAATGATCCATAAAAAATAATTCCGAACGTGAAAAACATTTAATACCTACCGCAGAAATTCCTGGTTCACATGAAATAATTCGATCTAGAAATTGCCATCTCATAACTCAATATTCTCCATATTAAGGTTGTATACTAAATCTTCTGCAAAAAATTGTTCATTTTGCTCATGCTGAGAATATACATTGTAGATATAATCAGTATTTTCTTGAATATAAATTCCAAAACAAACTTGATCAGTTATTAAAACAAAACCCTCACCGTTACAACTCGAAGGATTATTTATATCTATTGAGTAATTATAAATATTGGGCTTAATCTCTTTTATACTTGTCACAGCTATTTCACTTATAACATTAAAATTATTTTTTTTTGAAATAGCTTTAAACGCTGATTCTTTTGCAACCCATGCAATTGATGGATGCAAAAAAGGGAGTTCCTGAACATCCCTGACATTTGAAATACGCCGAAAAACCTGTGAATTCACACGCTCGACCCCTTCAACATCAATTCCAACTAAAAAGGTTTTGTCGACTAATGCATAGCCCCCAATTTCTTTACAATGAGAAATAGAAATATGGCACGCGGGATGTTCAGGAACTAAGTTTAAATCTAAAATAGAATTTTTAAAATGAGATAATATACCAGGATCAGTTGCTAATATTGCCTCACGAATATGGGATCTATAATTTTCATATTTAGAAGACCACTCACGATGAAATTCAAATTTAAAAAAAGAAACTCGCTCAAATAGTTCACTACTTAAAACTTCATTTAAGAAATAATTTATTTCCCGATGAATATTAAGTTCAGACACAAGACTTTCAGGACTATACCATCTCAAGATGCTATTTGGTAAAACATTTATTCGATTAAAATCATCATTTTGCCATAACATTTGTAATTCTGATAATTTTATTTTTCCATTACTGGTTCGGGGAAATCGATTTAATAATACAATATCTTTAGGATAAAAACTGTGGGCCTTGAGTTTATTTTCGAAATCTCTAAAAATATCATTCTTATGAATTTCAAAAACTGACTTGAGTGGCTCTATTTCTAAAAAAAGAACAATTTTTTGTGTCAAACGCTTTTTGTCATATACAGCTAAACATTTGGCTGATTTTACAAGTTGTGAGAATTGCAACGCTAAATTTTCAAAAATGGAACCGGCAATACGTTGCCCACTTATTTTAAAAACACCATCCCGACGGCCTAAAACAATGAGCTGTCCAGCTTCATTAAGATACCCAAAATCACCGGTAGGAAAAAATTCATTTTCATGACCAACCATAACATTAGGTCCTTTAACATAAATCTCACCCTGATCACCTTCAATTTTCAACTGTACAAATGGCAAGGGATGCCCAACACAATTTGTTGTAAAATCTGGATCACGGCTATCGATCATTGCGACTCGTATTGCTTCAGTCAGTCCATACCCTTTGTAAATTATTGCATTTGGAAATAATTCCTGGGCCATTTTAACGTATTCAGGTAAGACTGGTCCACCCGCTAATTGTACATGCTTAACATGTACAGCAGAAGGAAGATTTTTTTTCTTTCTTTGTTCCCAACACGTCTGTAAAACATCACCAATAAGAGCAAGCGAAGTACCCTGACTTTCGAGTATTAAAGAATATAACTTCATATAATTTAATCGCGAATTTATAAAAATTGAACGAGCTCCCAATAAAAGCGTTGGTATAAATTGAGTATTTAAAGACATACTAAAACAAATTGGTAAGACAACTGTTGCTACATCTTTATCAGTTAATTTAAAATAGGAATTTAAATAATCTGCTGTAATTTCTATACCCTCAGCTGGAACTGGAATAGGCTTAGAATCACCGGTTGATCCCGAAGTATATAAAACAGCAAATGTATCTTTATTGGAATTCAAATTAACTTGAACTGATTTATTTTTGAATGAAATAAGTTCTTCGGATAAAAAAGAATCTGTTATTGTAGCAAAGCGATCTAACTTCATAACTGAGTGAAAAAAATGTATTGAAGTTTTATTTTGCTTATGATCCGTAATATTAATTTTTGTTAAAAGTGAGTTTTCTAAAATCAAGTTTTCAAGATTTTTATTTTGAAAAAATAAATAGGGATTATCTTCGCTCACATCAATATAATTTACTAATACAGGAATATGGCCAGACAAATAAGTACATATAATAGTTAGTGCAAAAACCCCTTGATTCGGAAAACACAGAGCTATTCGAGACCGTTCTGGTAATTTTATAAAATACTTATTATTCAATAACTCAAAATGATCAAGGATATCACGGCCTGTCCATTTTACAGCCTCATCTTCGATAAGAACAGCATCTACTTTTATTTTTAAAATTTCGAAAAGTCTTTTTTTAAAATCCAATTTAAATCCTTTAAATTCTTTAAATTTTTTAAAACAACAAGCCAATTAAAAATAGAAGTCAATTCTTTTGACCACTTCTACTTACATAACAAAATAAAAAATGTCTAGTTCTTATACAGACAATTGTTTTTTTTGTAATTCTATAAATCTAATACCATTTTCCGTCAGCCACTGAGAAGTATTTACAGGGTAAATAAATATTTTATTTTCTTTTTATAAATATACTTCATTATTTTAATATTAAATTTTCTTTTTTAAAAACGACTCCCCCTGAACACCTTCAATTGCATCCTAATAATTTTGATTTTGACTGGGATAATTGGTTGTGGCAACTTCGTTCATCTTTAAAATCTAGAACCGATTTTGAAAAATGGTTTACATTAACACCAGAAGAAAAAATTATATTCTCTCAAGATAAATCAGAATTTAATATCAGATCAACACCCTATTATTCAGCGCTTGCGACAGATCACCCTGAAGATCCCATTCGAAAAATACTAATGCCACATGCACTAGAATTTGATGATGGCAATCAAAGTTTAGAAGATCCATTAAACGAAAAAAATAATAACCCCACATCACGTATTATTCATAGATATCCCGATCGCGTGCTTTTTCTAATAACAGATATGTGTAGTGTGTATTGTCGTTATTGCACGAGGAAATATTTTACAGGTCATGAACAAAATTTATTAAAAAAAGATGAGTTAAATAATGGATTAAAGTATATTAAAAGTCATCCCGAAATTCGTGAAGTAATTTTATCTGGTGGTGACCCCTTAACTCTTTCAACTGAAAAATTAAGTCAAATTTTATTTGAAATAAGAAAAATTGATCATGTTGAAATAATTCGAATTGGCACTCGAATGCCTGTCGTCTGTCCTATGCGTGTGGATCTTGATTTAGTTAAAGAACTTAAAAAATATAAACCAGTTTTTTTAATGACACACTTTAACCATCCTCGAGAACTTAGTCTTGAAGCTGCTAATGCACTTGAGTTATTTGTCGACAATGGAATTCCAACTTTTAATCAAATGGTTCTTTTAAATGGTGTAAATAATCATGCAGTCATAGTTAAAGCCCTTTCTCGGCGATTGTTGTACTTGCGCGTGAAACCTTATTATATGTTTCAGTGTGATCCCTCTCGAGGTACAGATCATTTACGAACAACAATTGAAGACTCAGAACAAATACAACGTGAGTTGTGGGGCAAGCTTTCTGGGCTTGCACTCCCACAACTATCAATTGATATTCCCAACGGAGGTGGCAAGGTGGGCCTCACTCCTAACTTTGAAGTTTCCAGAAATGAATCAGGTAGATCTTACCAGGGGTGGGATCAAATTACTGCAGAGTACATTAACCCTAATCCCAAAAATATTTTAAAACCTATTGATATTGATACTTATAGTAATGAAATATAAGTAGACTTAATTTTTATATCATCACATGATTATCTTATGAAGAAAAAAGTTATTTTATTCATAAGATATTTACAAAAGTATATTTTATATATTTTAAGTTTATTAATATTTTTATCAATAATGAATTTTTTTTGCGTCTTATTTATAGAGAATTATGAAAAAAAACAGGCCCCTTTATTATTTGAACAACAAATTCTAAAACTAAACCAATCATTATCTGCACATTTGCAAATTTCTAATATCCAAGATTTTTTAAATTCATTTTCATGTGAAATATATAGAGATAACGATAATATTCCACATATAAAAGCCCAAAATAAATATTATCTCTACACTTGTCTAGGAATCATTCATACCAGGGATCGTGGTACTCAGATGGATCATTTAAGAAAAATGGCCTATGGTCAAAAATCATTAATGGGTGGATTTGAAGATATTAAATCTGATTTTTTTATGCATCTTATGGGATTAAAAGAAAAATCCATTGAATTAAGTCAAAATCTAAAAACTGAACATTTAAAAATATTAGAAGCCTACTCTTTAGGAGTTAATTTAGGGTTCAAAGAACAACTCAATAATCGTTCAGGTTATGAGTTTGAAATATCTAATTTAACACCATCCCCTTGGCAACCATCAGATACTATTGCATTGCTCTTACTACAATCTCTTGAACAAACTAAAGATAATTTTTTAAGGAAAATTGATGAACAAAAATGGATAACACATTTTGGTTATGAAAGAGCAAAATATTTATTTGCAAAAGAAAATATTCCTTGGCTCACTACAATTTTAAAAAATGAAGAAATACCAAATATTTCAAACAAGCAATCAAGCAACTTCAATTTAAAAACTAATAATAGCGATATTAAAAAATTAGTTAATTCTAATAGTAAAGGGAATTTAGTTTTAAATAATATAGAAAATAAAATAGAAAATTCTTATCCCAGTAAAATTGACATTAATCCAAAAGAAGATTGGGGAAGTAACAGTTGGGTTATTGATTCTAAATATACCTTAAATAATCGTCCACTATTAGCAAATGATCCTCACCTGAGTCTAAAGCACCCCCCTTTTTGGCACCTATCTCATCTTGAATCTGAAAATGATAAAATAAATGTTTTTGGTTCAAATGTTCCAGGAATTCCTGTTTTTGCAAATGGTTCAAATTTAAATGTCAGTTGGGGAATTACAAATTCTTATTTGACTGCTGGACAACTCTATTTAGTAAATGACGAAGACTTAACTAATTCTAAATTAGAAATTACCAATTATAGACCTTTAATATGGATAAAAATGGGTCCATTGAGAATTCCATTTTTCTTTAAAACATATTCACGAGTATTAAAAAAATGGCCAATTCTTCCCATGCCAATTCAAAAAAACTACCAAGCCATTTACCACTGGAGTTCGTTAGATCTGAAAAGTGAAGATATGTTTTCTTTTTTTGATTTATTACAATCTGAAAGCGCTTTTGAAACAGATAAAGTTTTAGGCAAAATATTTCTCAATAGCTGGAATTTTGTATTTGCAGACACAAAAGGAAATATAGGTTATCGAAGTACTGGATTAATTCATAACTTAAATCAAACAGAAAATTATAAATTTGGAATTCCAACAAAAACAGCATCTGAGTTAGAGTTTCAATTGACTCAACCTAAATACCTTTCACCTACTGAAATGCCACAACTTCTAAATCCCTCAAGAGGATTTATTGTTACCGCAAATAATAGTCAATGGTCTTCTTTTAATTCAAAAGCTCCAACTCCAATAGCAGAAAGTAGTAATTCAGAATTTAGAGCTTATCGAATCGAAGAGTTAATAAAACTTAATTTAAAAAAGCACGACTTAAAATTGACACAAAAAATTCAGTGTGATGTTCAGGCTCAAGATGCTAGAGTTATTCTACCTTTAATGATGAAAGAATATAAGCAATATGAATCGCGACTTGAAGATATAAAAGTTTTAAATCTTTTTGAAAATTGGAATTATAATACAAATGTAGATTGTAAACCCTGTTTTTTATATCGACGTTGGATGGATTTAATTTATAAAAAATATGATCTTAATGTCCTAGCATTATTTAAAATAGTTGAAACATGGGATAAACCCAATAAAGCAAATGCCAGGTTTCAATCAACATTAAATTATAAAGATTTATTTTTAAATGAATTAGTTAATGCACATAAAGAATACCTTGATTATAATAAAAACAATAAATCAATTTGGGGCCAAGTTCATATCAATGAATTTAGCCATCTTTGGGGTGCAAAATATAAATCGCAAACCTATATACCTACTTTTGGTGATGAACAAACAGTTAGCCCAGGAACCTCCGAATGGAAAGATGGTTATTATAAACACAAATCTGGGGCCTCGCAAAGATTGATAGTAGAAATGACAACTCCACCACAAGTTTACTCAATCCTTGCAGGAAGCAACTTAAATATTGAAAATCCAAATCTAAATGCTCAAAATGAAGAATGGTATTTATGGTCGCAATGCCAATTAAAAAAACGTGAATTTCCTCTTGATTGGTCAAAAGTGATTCCTAAAACCACTATATTAAATGCTTCAACTTTTAAATTGGGAAAATAGGTAAACGGATATGAAATTTTTTCGTTTAATATTAATACTATTAATAAACATAAGTATTTTAATAAATTCATCATGCACCAAAGAAAAAATCATTACTCCCACTCTAGAAAAATATAAGGAAGATACTGAGCTCATGTTAAATATTTGTAGTAAATTTCAATTGGAATTAGATCCTAATAAGCTTCACAAAGTTGCAGTTTCAATGCAAGAATCTAGGGTAATAAGCTGTGCTAATTTTAATAATGAGTGCAATATTTATGGTGATTTTTTAAATATCGCAGTAGAAGTTTCTAGTGATGGAATTATTACCCATGAAGAAAGAAAAAAAATGGAGTTGCAACTACTTAATTTAAAAGCTGCAATAAAAGAAGGGTTATTTTTGCTTAAAACTGCTCATGATTAAGTCTGTTAGCTTTGCGATTCTATGATATAAAATCATATGTTGTTATATTCTTGTATATTTGGAGTGAATTGTATTTATGCTTTTTATTTTACTAATTATTATTATTTTAATTACTATTAGTACTATTAAATTAGGATCCATTGAACTTAATTTTAATCAATTAAAGCTCTTGAGAATTTTATTTCCATCTTGGAGATTTTTTGAAGGTTTAACTCCAATTCCAAAAGCGCAGTATAAATTAAAATTTAAAAACAATACTGAATCAGTTTGGATTAATCTTGATTTTCATTTTAATACTAAATTCAATATCTTTAAAAATTTAATTCATAATCCAATAGGTAATTTAGCAACAACATATCAAGTACAAATTGAGCAGTTTTTAAATGATCTGGCTGAAAATAGTTTAAATGATGAATTTTATATTGAAAAACTAGCATCATTTAAAATAATTAATTCTTTTATACTAAATTATATCATAATCCATCATCCAGCTGACGAGGTTTTATTTTATGATTTTAAAATTGGAGTTTACGAATTTAATTCAACTCATTTTGAATGCTCACCTGAATGGAGCGACTCACTTTTAGCTGAAAATAATTCTCTTAAAAATTCTTCAACCCCTAAGTTAAAAATAAACTATTTATGAATTGGAATTTTATTTCTTTGAAAATGAACGCTCACATCCTATTTGATTTGACTCGATATTTTTTAATTTGTTCTTTATTAACCCAAAGTTTTGAAATGCTAAAAATTGCAAAAGTTTTACAAAGCACAACACACCCTTGGAATTGGAAAAATATTAAAACTGATTTTGAAATATTTCCCATTTTCATTAAAATGTTTTTTGATAAAATTTATTCTAATTCATTCGAGAATGTGATTTATATACAGTTAGCAACATGTTTTTTTCTTTTATTCTTTTTAAGTCCTTATTTGATTTTAGTATTAATAAGTACTACTTTATTAATTTGCTTGCGTTTTAGAGGTGTATTTAATGGTGGAAGTGATTACATGACTATGACCGTACTATTAGGTTTACTTATAAGTAGCATAATAACTTCATCTATTGATTTTGGATTAATTTATATTGCTATACAGTCAATGCTTTCGTATTTCATAGCAGGAATTGTAAAACTTAAAAATCCTCAGTGGCGAAATGGATTAGCATTAAAAACTTTTTTAAAATATTCAAATTATTTTATTCCAAATTTTATTAAAACAAATTCTGAAAATAAAAAAATTATACTATTCAATACATGGTTAGTAATTTTTTGGGAATTCACTTTTCCTCTAGCATTATTAAATATTAAACTATTAACCTTATATTTAATAATTGGTTTTTTCTTTCATATTACAAATTTTATAAGTTTTGGCTTAAATAGATTTATCTGGGCCTGGTTAGCAAGTTATCCAGCACTTTTTTATATTCATTTAAAATTAGTTCACTAATTAACAACTTCCATTTATCTTAATCATTGTAAAAAAATATTTAATGTCGAACTCTAGTTAATACTTATTAAGATGTTTAAAAAATTCTGAAATCCAAGTGTTAAAGATGATCGATGTATCAATAAAATCTAAATTCCAATTTTGCATTTTATCTTGTGGGCGATTCCATACTCCACAAGCAGAAATAAATTGAAAAGGTGATAAATCATTCTTAACATTAATTGCTAAACCATGATAGACCCAATAACTTTGCACTCTTAATCCAACTGAAGCAATTTTACCTTTTTTTGTAAAAACGCCACCTTCTTTGAAATCAATAAAACAATTAACATTAAATAATTGAAGAGTGCTTTCCGTAGTTAATAGTAATATCTCAACGTACTTTTTAACTCCTAAATTAAATTTTAATAAATCAAATTGAGGATAAATAATCAACTGTCCTTCATTATGCAATGTGAGTTGTCCTCCTCGATCAGTTTCAACGATAGGAAAACTAAATTTTTGCAAGCTCTGAGCACTTTGATTAATATTAAAATTTTTTACTTCTCGTCGCCCAACAGTTACAACCAATGGATGCTCTAAACCCCAAATAACAGAAGTTTTATTTTTATGGTTTTCTTTCTGGCCTTTAAATGCGACTTCATATGGAACTACTCCCATCCACTCATAACTTAACATTTAATATAAACCTCTTTGAATCTGAAAAAGATTCAATAATGCAAAATTATGAATTAGACCAGAAAAAAGATTTTATATTTTACCTGTGACTATTGATATAATTCCACAAGATCATTTTCTTGAAATCCCGCGCCAGAATGAACTACTGCAATGGCTCCATCTTGTCCAAAATAACTTATGACTTCAAGAGTGCCTTTCATATTTCCAGGAGCTTTTCCAATTGAGTCTCCAGATTCAGGATCAAATATTTCTTCACCCTTTTCATCAAAAACTCGCAATAAGTCTCCAACTTGAAGGCCCGACATTCGACCTACATTAAGATATATTCGATCTCCTTTTACAAGAGCTAATCGTCCATTCCATTTAAATTGGCTCAATGTTTCTTGCATCGGAATAATCAATTGATCAATATCTAACTTTACTAAGTCACTTAATACTTCTGGTTGAGGAGGAAGATGGGTCCGCTCACCCTCTCTGATCAGCCACTTTAATTCTTTGTCTGAAGTTTTATTTTTTACTGAACGACTCCAAATTTCTTTTTTTCGACGGGGATCATAAATTTTAATATTGATTGAAACTTCTTTTTCCCATCTCAATGTACGAACTATACCAACTGGATCTATACTTTCAATCTCTTTTGGATTTTCTAAAAAACCTTGAACAACGATTGCCACTCCTTTTTGAGAGATATAACTTAAAAGTTTATCCCAATCTAGAAAAGAACGATTAAAATTTAAATTAGTTATATTTTGAGATTTATCTTTTAAAAGGTCAGTTTTTAAAAAATTTTTAAACTCAATTCCAATTTCTTCAGGCGTAACTAGAACATAATTTTCGGTGAGAGATATTTGCTTATTAAAATAATTTGTAGCCTCGTACTTTAAATCAACTGTCACTAATTCAGACTGAACCTCCCAAGGCAAAATTAACATTCTTTGCTTTAGTTGATCTTGAATGGGGCGAGCTTGAAATGGAATATTTTTTGTAACAGCTTGTTGGGATGACCAATTTCTATGACTTACATCTGCACAACCGTAGTTATTAATAATTATAAAAGTAATAATTATGACATAAAAAGTATTCATAAAATTCAAAGATAACCTCCAAGAATATAACTGCTAATGAAGACGTCTGATCTCTTCGCGAATTAAACAGACTTCATCATTAGAAGTTATTTTATAAATAAAATTAGGTTGCAGGAAATCATTTCTAAAATTATTTAATTAGCTGGACTTTTGACTTAAGAAATATTTTTTTTGATTAATTTTGATTAATTGACACAGCTTCAACTGGTAGAGGTTGAAGAAAGCCAAAGTTAGGCTTTACTCCCCATTTAGCTAAATTATTTATTACATTATGACGATATTCTTTGCTTAAGTTATAAGGATTATAAGAAACACTTCCAATATAAGCATCTGCAGTAAATGGGTTTTTTAAATCAAAAGAGTCTTTTGCTAACCAAGATAAATTTAAATTAACAATATTTCCATATAAAATAAATGCCACTTCAATAAATAATCCTTCACAAGAAATTAACTCACTTATATTCAATGTGGGCCTACCAAAAATTACACTTACTGTTGCATAATTTGCATTGGCAATATCAGCCAAAGCTCCTCGCCGAGGAGGAATTTTGTTTTTTGAATTTAACCTTGCTGTAATCCAAAACAGCATTTCAACTTTTTCTGGTCTTACTTTGTCACTGATAACTTTTTCTGGTTCATAAATATTTGATGTCACAACTCTATTAAAATCTTTTGCAAGTAACCCACCAGCAACTTTAATATGTGCTATTTTAGAAAATTTAGAACTTAAAACATCCTTTGCACTTTTTTGTACAGCAACAGCTAAATTATGTTTTAAATGAACACCGCCAACTATTCCCTTAAAACGAAGTTCATCTTCTGGTGGTCGATGAGATTTTATAAATTTATTCATTCCCAAAATAATTTTCTCTGTTATTTTATTTTTTTGTTCAATTGATAGTTGAAAATCTGGATTTTTTTTTATTTCTTCGGCAAATTCTTTATGCAAACTTTCTAAATCAGGTTGAATAATACCTATTAATTCATCTTGATAGGCTAAAGCACTCGTCTCTGCAATATTTAAAGCAGTATCAATTGCTTGACCGACAACAAAACCTTGAATAGTCTTTGGAATTATTTCCCCTTTTGATTCCATTAAAAAATCAACAAATTCAGAAAATGTTGTCATTAGTTCATTTGTAATAGGTTTATTACTTTTTAACTCATTCAAAGCCGTATCGATAACCATCTCTTCACTAACTGGTGAAATATTATTAACTTCTGATATCAATGAAGCTACGAGTTCTCCTGGATTTATCTTTTTATCTTTTCCAATAGTAATGGAATCTTTATGATCATACTGATTTTGTTTTCCTGAGGTTCTATGTTTAGAAGTAATAATTATATCCCATGGATTTGTAATTGGGGATGTTTGGATAAGATAATCCCCCTTTTGCTCAAAGTTTATTAAACTTTTATCAACTTCAAACTCTTCTGCACAAACTGGATTTTTATCACTTTTCAAAGTATCTGCATTAAGAAGTTCAGAACTAACTATAACTAAAAAAATAAAATTAAAAATAAAATTAAAAATAAAATATTTTTTTTTGAAATTAATCATCGAAAATCCTAATTGCAATATTGTATACAAAAAAATGAATCCCAAATGTTTATATCATTTTTTAAGCTAAAAGTAAATTATCTATTATATAACTTTTCGACGATAGTGTTACATTTTACCTGAGTCAATTCGCTTTAAGAAAAACAAATTTAGTCACATTGTAAAAAATAATAACAGGTGAATTTAATCCTTCAATTTGATATTTTAGATTTTTACGAATTAAAATATATTTTCTTTTAAAAAGGGATACTAAAATGTTAGATATTGCAAACAAAATAAAAATTACTTCAACAGATTTATTACCTGTCATTAAGAAATCAATCAAGATAACAATTGCGACTTCTATTATTAGCTCTGCATTTGCAACAACCTCTAAATCCAACTCTGAATCTAAATATGATTCCCGTGTTGTTATGGAGCTAATTAAGTCTGCACAAGCAACATTTGATGCTGCTAATGAATCAGCTCAACTTTTAAAAGAAACGCAAAGCATATTAAATCAAAATATCTCCCAACCTCAAATCGTAAAAATTCACAGTGATAATAAAAATAAAATTGATTTTTATATGACCAATGATTTTTATATTGCAAATGTTTTAGATGATGAATCTTCAATACTTTACAATTTTAATATGGCTATGTCTGATTTCAATTTAAAAGCATCTGATTTTTTTACTCCAGCAGCTGAAGTCTATTATTCTACACCTTTATCAATAATACGATTTCCAATCCAAGGCGCAAAGAATGCTTTAAAAAATATAAGTGAATTTATTGTTGGTTTAGTTTCAAACTTATTTTTAGTGGGTCGCCCAAATGATGCTTTAACGATTTCAAAACGATTTGCAATAAATACTACTCTTGGTTTAGGTGGATTGTACCCTGCTGCTGATAGATTAGCAGAAGCTAAAGTGACTGATGAAAATGTCGTTGGAAATTATAATGCTTTCGAAAAGCTAGAGAATTCAATTCGCCAAAATTCTGAATCCTTAAATAAACCCAGTATTACAAATTTTGCTGAAGTTTTTAGAGAGTGGGGTTTTGGTTGTGGAGCTTTTGTGGTTTTTCCATTCATTGGACCAACTTCTACACAAAACATGCTTGGTGGACTTATCGAAACTCCACTAAAACCTGATATGTATGTTAAACCATTAATAATTGTAAGTGCCGTTACACAAATTGATCAAGCCTTTACTGATATCATAAAAGCAAAAGATTATCTTTCTACTTTAGATAAAAACACTAAAGATGGTCGCCTAGAATATTATAAAACAGTTCGTTTAAATTTTTTAAATGGAAATAATTGTGCTCCACAAACTAAAATTAATCAGTATCTCAAAGACCATAACATTGAAGTCGAGTATAATGATTAAGTTTGATTTATAAAAAGTTCCTAACAAACAGGAAAATAACGGGGCATGATTATGTCTGATACAATTGCTGAGCAATCAGACTTAATCATGAGCAGTTATTTTTTACATTCAAATAATTTTAAAAGTCGGGCTCCGTAGAAAGTTCCCGACTTCTCGATATTCCAAGGAGGATACGGAAATATTTTAATTTCTGCACAGTAACCTTTTGTAACTGCAGCCCATTGTCGGTCTTCAGAGGATGCCGTGTATATCTCCTGAGATCCTGATTCTTTGATGGCAACGGCAAAGGAAAATGCCTGATTTGCATTAGTTAAATTATTAGGATTTAAAATAGCAAGGGGAATATTTACTTTTTCAACCGCAATTATTTCACCTGTAATGTGTTTTGAAAAAATATAAGAATAAAAAATCACAAATCCTGCACCTAAACCAGCCAACACTACAAACATTACAATGCGAGTTAAAATCTTTTTCAGCATAATCATTTTTAGAGGTTCCTTTGTAAACATCAACTTTATCTCTATAATTTAGCGCAATGTTTTTGCTTGAGCAAGTTAAAGCATCAACAAATTAAATTCATCTGGAACTTTTGATTCAAAAATTTGACCTGCGATAATTATTTTATTGCAATGTAAAAACATTCGTTGAGTTTTGTATAATGATTCAATTTTGTCATTGTATTTGGGATCTCCATAACGTGAGTCACCAACCAATGCGTGCCCTGATATTGCTGAATGTTTACGTATTTGATGTTGTCGACCAGTTTTAATATCAAATTCACACAAAGAAAAATAATTATTTTGTTGAATCAATTTAAAATGTGTTTCACAGGGAATTCTTTGTGCTGCTATACCTTCAGGATATTTTCTACCTTCTGACTTATCTGTTAATGGTTTTTTCCAAACCCCATTTTGAACTTTTAATTTACCTCGCAGTATTCCAAGATAAATTTTTATAACAGAGGATGTTTGAAACTCTTCAGCTATTTTTTTCGCACTCTCAGAATTTAAAGCAAATATTTGAATACCACTTGTTTCTTTATCTAACCTATGCACTGGGTATAATTTTTTATACTTTAATTGTTTTCCCAAAATATTTAACAAATCGTATTGATTAGATACTTTTGAATTTGAATCTCCATTATGGATCGATATTCCAATAGGCTTATTTACAATTATAAATTCTCTGTTTTCAAAAATTACTGAAATAGTCATATTGTAGCTTTTTTATTTTTTAATTTTTCCATAAAATCATTCACTAAACTCTGCCGACTCTCACCGCTTACTGGACGATACATATCCTCATACTTTGTAATTAAATGATCTGAGATTTCATATAAAAACCTAGAGGCAGACACATTTTGTAAACGACCATATTTTTGTCTTTGCATACATCGAGAAATTAATAAATTTGTTTTTGCTCGAGTTAAAGCAACATAAAACAATCTACGCTCTTCATGAATATCTGTCCCTAAAATTCGATGAGGAATAATATCTTCTTCAACTCCAACAATTAAAACCACAGGATATTCTAATCCTTTAGAGGCATGCATGGTGAGTAATTGAACTTCATCATCGTGATCTTTTTCATTTTGAAAATCACGAAGCTCCATGGCATCTAAAAAATCAGAGAACATTTTATAATCACGATCTCCATTTTCAGCAAATGAATCTAAAATTCTTCCTAGGATTTCTATGAGAATCCATTTTTTATCGCCACCTTCTTTATTCTTGCTCGACTTCAAAATATATTCTTTATAGCCTATATTAATTAAAAATTCCTGTAAAACTTTGCCAGGACTATCTGAACTTTTAATTAATTTATCTTTAAACAATTGGAGTTGCGAATTAAAATTTTGAATCACCTCAAGATTCTTTTGATTCAATTCAGAAAACAATAATGTGTCATTATGCCAAAATGGTTTTTGATATTTTATTGATGCTTCATGAAGCTTTTCTAATACAGAATCACCAAGACCCCTAGGCGGAATATTAAGAATTCTTTTAAATGAAAAATCAGTTGGACTAATAGCAGAACGTAAAAAAGCTAACCCCTCTTTTACCTCTTTACGATCAAATAAAGTATTACTTCCTGTTAATTTATATTTTATTTGATGACGGCGCAAAGTTCCTTCTAATAAAGCACCTTGGCTATTTGATCGAAATAAAATTGCAATATCACAATGTTTAAATCCTTGTTGTTCAAAATATTTGATTTGTTGGACAACCCAATCACACTCTTCTTCATCTGTAGGGCAATTAAAGATTTCTGGTAAAAGTCCATGTTCATTTTTTTCAGATTTTAAAATTTTACCATGGCGATCAGTATTATGACTAATTAACTCATTAGCTACTGCTAATATAGCAGGAGTAGATCGATAATTGCGTTCTAATTTTACAACTTGGCAATTTTTATATTTTTGCGGAAATTGTAAAATATTTTTTATCTCTGCTCCTCGCCATCCATAGATGGATTGGTCATCATCTCCAACAACTGTTAAGTTACACAAAGGTTGAGCCAACAAATCTATAAATTCCATTTGCAAAGAATTTGTATCTTGAAATTCATCCACCATTAATTGCTTCATTCGTGGTTGCATTTTTTCTAAAACATCAGGATATTGCTTAAAAAGTCGAATTGGTTTTAATAATAATCCTTCAAAATCTACGGCACCCAATAAATCTAATTTTTTTTCTAATCGGGGCAAAAGAACTTCAGCAAGTGCCAAATAATCTTCATCACCTGGAACATTTTTTTTAGGATTTGCTCTCCAGGTATTAATAATATTTAACAATTTATCAACAGCAAAGGCCTCTTTACCAGGAACAGCAATTTCAGTCATGATTTCTTTTAAAATAGTTTGAGTGTCTGTTCCATCAAGAATAGTAAATTGCGTCGGTAAGTTAACTTTATCGTGGTGTTGCTTTATAATTTCGAGTCCCAAAGCATGAAAAGTTCCAGCCCATATTTTTCGAGCAACACGTCCTAACCTTTGCTGAACACGATGTTTTAATTCCCGTGCTGCTTTATTTGTAAAAGTTAAGACTGTAATTTCTTCGGGTTTACAAATACCTTCGTGAATTAAACGACCAACCCTAGAAATAAGCACCGTGGTTTTACCAGAACCAGCACCTGCTAAAATTAATAACGGGCCATCATTGTGACTGACGGCCAGTCGCTGCTCTGGATTTAATCCCTCTAACCACATGGACATTAAATGATTTACTGACGATTATGAATTAAAAATCGTGACTCATCTTCAAAATAAACTTGTATTTTATCGCCAATTACGGCTTTAACAAAACCAAGGCCAAATTTTGGATGCTTAATCAATTCAGATTCTTGAAATAAAGCTTTCATATTATAAGCTTTTGCTTTTGATTCATCTGATTTATTTTTTAGTTGTGAATATTCGTCATTATACTGAATTTTGGCAGCTGCTATTTTTTGAGTTGATAGGCGAGGTGATTTTGAAGTTGTTTTTACAGATTTATTTAGATCTGGTAATTTATAAGTACTATTTTTTTTACAGACTTCACATTGTAATTTGGCAGATGTTGATGAAGAGTGAGTAATTACTTTATGGTAACGTTCAACTTCACATTTTTTACATAAGGTATAAAAACTTGAAGCTACTGGAGGTAATGTCTGGGACATATCTTATCTCTTTCTAAATAAAAAATGAAACATCAGATTGATAATATTCATTTAAATCATTAATACTTTGTTAAAATAACCCCTGATAATTAAATCTTAATTATAAATAATTAATCTAAATATTATCAAGAATTGGTATTTTCTTATTATTTTAAGGATATAACTTTTCTATTTTATAATTAAATTTCAATAAGATCAATAAACAATTATATGATTCTACAATATTTCATAAACGACTAAAGAATTAACATGGAGTAGTGTTTCGTCGCTCTGCCTCAATTATTATATTAGAATCAAGTTTTTGGGACATATAATGTAAGAGATTCATCTAAATTTTTTTGTGCAATTTCTGTTGCACTCAAAAAGTAGGGACCCGTTCCCTTCTCTATATTATGATGAATTGATATTAAATTAGATTCATTTTTTGGTTCAACCATTAAACCTGAAGGACGATAGAGTTCTAAAAACTCAAGATCTGGCTCTTTTGTAAAAAATTGCAACCAGCAATTTGTATTTACTTTTAATCTATATGTTAAGGTTTTAGCATGGGAATGAACTGGTGAATAGGAGGATAAAACTTCCATTGGACCGTAATGAGAATGCAATTTTCGAGCTGGCGATAACCACTGAGTCATGCCAATGCATGTTTCTACATTAGCATACCATAAACCAAAGGCCTTAGATAAAAAACCAAGAGCATAAAGCTGTTCTTCTTTTTCTAGAAATGAGTTTACTGAACATAAATTATGAGCAACCCACTCCCCCTTGGCCATCGTTGGGATAATGATAAATAAAGATAGAGGAGTCCACTCGGAATCCTTTGACCAACGTAAATTTTTTTTGAGTGATTCAGGCAAAACACTAGATCTCATTGCAAACCCCGCAACAAATCCAGGCATGACTGCACAATCATAAAAAACCCATCTAGGCATTGCCATATTTGATGGGCCAAAGGCCCTATGTTCAATATGATAAATTTGTTCAGCAAATTCTAATTCTTTTAATTCTAGAGGGTTTTTATATAAAATAGGATAGTCTTTAAACCAATCTAATTGGGAATGGCGGCTACCTGGATGAATGATATGGTTCTCGGTGCGAACATAAACATAAGGACAGATATCATCACTTTTAATCCAACTGGCTTTATTTAAAATCTCAGATGTATTTCTCATCTCATATCACCGCCATCTAATAATGAAGGGGGATTAAAAATCATCCCCAACAAACAGAAAAATAATTACTTATGCTTATGTCTGATATTTTCAGTGAATCTGATCAGACTTAATCATGATCAATAATTATCACCATACTTTAATATTTAATGAGGTCCCTAATTGTTTACATTTTTGAACCATTTGTCCAAATTCCTCTGGTGTCATTGCTTGTTGACCATCACAAAGTGCAGCTCCAGCATTATCATGCACATCTACTAAAATAGAATCAGCACCGACAGCCAAACTTGCATAGGACATTGGAGCTACGTTTTCTTTGCGTCCACTTCCATGACTTGGATCTACAACTACTGGTAAATGAGTAAGATCTTTAACAACAGGAATAGCACCTAAATCAATAACATTTCGAGTGTATTTGGCATCAAAAGATCGAATTCCTCTTTCACACAACATGACTTGTAAATTACCACCTGCTAAAATATATTCAGCAGCTAATAACCATTCATCAATTGTTGAAGACATTCCACGCTTTAACATCACTGGCTTATCTAATTTAGAAACATCTTTTAACAATGCAAAATTTTGCATATTTCTTGTTCCAATTTGAATAATATCTGTATACTTATAAACTAAATCTAAACTTTTTTGATCAAGAGCCTCAGTAATAACAGGCAAACCCGTTTCTTCACGGGCTGCTTTTAAAATTTTAAGTCCCTCTTCAGCTAATCCTTGGAAACTATATGGTGAAGATCTAGGTTTATAAGCTCCTCCTCTTAACACTTGAGCACCATTTTTTTTAACAGCTCGTGCGATACTTAAAGTTTGCTCTTGTGTTTCAACAGCACAAGGCCCCCCCATTATTACAAAACGTCCTTGTCCAAATTCAACATTACCAACTTTAATAATAGTGTCTTCCTTTTTATATTTTCGAGACGCTAATCGAAATGGACTAGCTATTCGAATAACATCCTCCACTCCTTTTTGTTGTTTAAAAATATTTATATCAATTTTTGTATCATCCCCCAAAACATTGATTGTAGTACTAAATGTACCCTTTAAAATCACAGGTTCACACCCTTGCAGCTCCACCAATTTTTTTAAGTTCTCTAAATTCTCAGCACTACAGTTTGGTTTTAAAACTATTAACATTTTTTCCTCTTCTTCCTATTCCTATTCAGTTATTTTTTTAACTTCTTAAATTCTTGTGATTTAATTTAGACCAGATTCAATCGATCAACAGATCAGATTTAATCAACAGTTACTATTTAAAAACTTTTATTTTAAAATCCTTAGCCATTTCAAATAAGCTCTCAAACCAAAGCCTTGTCTTATTAGAATTTTCATTTTTTAAATTCACTATAATAGTTTGAATATTTTTATCAAAAACTTCAATGTATTTTGCAATATTCTCTTTATTGGTCTTAATAATTTCATTCCAAATTTTAAAATCAGACGAAGCAAGTCTCATCATTTCACGATAAGCAGGACCAAAGAGTAGGTTTTCAGTATTCCATTTATTTTGATCCAATAGTTCATGTGAGGTCTTTGACAAAGTAGTGGATATAAGTTGAACCATATGTGATGTAAGAGCTAACTCTTCATCATGAAGTTGTGGATCACATATTCTAATTTTACTTCCCAAAATTTGACATAATAAATGTGCATAATTTTGAGCCAAATCTGATGGTGAATCTTCTGCATACCAAGACAATACAAATATTTGATTTAAAAATAAATTCGAATCTGCAAATAAGGGACCTGCATGTTCTTTTCCAGCAAGAGGATGTCCTCCTACAAAGTTTTTTAAACCTTGAGCAACTTCAAGAACTTCTTTTTTTGTGCTGCATACATCGATAACTAAATCTACTTTTGCTAAGGACTCTTTATTATTATTTATAAAATCAATCACATCATTTATTGGTGTCGCTAAAACTATTACATCACATTTTATAATTTCATTTTTATTTTGTAGAAATATAATTTTTTTATCTTTTGCATAAATAAGATTTTTTGTTTCATCATTAAAAATATCATAAGCAAATATTTCAATATTGGGGAGAATCTCTCGTAATCGTAATGCAATTGAGAATCCTATTAATCCTAATCCTAAAATTCCTATTTTTTTTTTAGCAAGTTCTTTTACATCAAAATTTTGTGATATTTTATGCGTTAGAGTTCGCTCATTTTCCCAGGTTCTAAAAATTGAAATAATATTTTGAAATAATGCTAAAACAGAAGCTTCAGAAAGAGGACCCAAATTTTCACTTTTAATTTTATTAAGAATAAAAGCTTCACGAGATTGATCTAAAATAGGCTTGTTGTTTTTTGTTTTCCATTCACCAACTTGCTCAACAAGTTTTGCTCGCTCATTAAATAGTTCTATTAATTTGCTATCTAATAGGTCGATTTTTGCTCTTAGAACTTCTAATTCAGATTTCATTTTTTGCAAGTCTCCATACATTCAAGATGAATTCTGGTTAAACGATCATTTATTTTGAAAATCCAAACTAAAGTTTGTATTTTCATAATACGGGGTGATTGAAAATCACCCCAAACAAACAAGAAAATAACGGCGAATGATTTTGTCTCGCATACAATTGCGAAGCAATCAGACTTTATCATGAGCAGTTATATTGTTGATGCACTTCAATAATATTTTTTTCTCAAGGCACTTATTAAATTTTATTATTAGTTTGAGTAAAATACAAAAAATCTGATTGAATTGATGACTTTCTAGACTTTATCAATTGGGATGCTTTGCATAAATTCCTTTTTCATATTTATAATTCTTCACTAATTAAATCTCTCACAGTAAAAGTTTGTCTGATCAATATTAGTTACGGATATTAATGAGATTAATTATTTACTTTTTGAAGGGGTTATTATGTCTGGAGTAGTTGTTGTAGGGGCTCAGTGGGGAGATGAAGGAAAAGGTAAAATTATAGATGTCCTTTCTGAAAATGCAGATTGTGTCGTGAGATTTCAAGGAGGAGCAAACGCAGGTCATACTTTGGTCGTAAAAGGTGAGAAAACTATTTTACATTTAATTCCTTCTGGAATTTTACATCCTCAAACAACTTGTATTATTTCTTCTGGATGTGTCATTGATGTTGAAATTTTAGCTAAAGAAATTCAAAAATTAAAAGAACAAGGCTTCATTCAAAATCCTAAACAATTGATGGTTTCAGAAACAGCAACTGTTATACTTCCTTTTCATAAAGTCTTAGATTCTGCCAGAGAAATGGCTCTTGCAAAAAATAAAATTGGAACTACTGGAAAAGGCATAGGTCCCGCTTATGAAGATCGTGTTGCAAGAAAAGCAATTATAGTTGCTGATCTTTTTGATAGAGAAACTTTAAAATCTAAAATTGAATTTAATATACGTGAAAAAAATGTTTTATTAGAAAAATTATATAATCAACCAACTATAAAAGTTGATCAAGTCATCGATCAAGTCATGTCTGCAATTGAAGAGATTAAACCCTATTGTACTAAAGATACCAGTTTATTTATTCATAAAGCATTAAACAATCGCAAACGTGTTTTATTTGAAGGAGCGCAGGGCACTCTACTGGATGTCAATCATGGGACTTACCCTTTTGTAACAAGCTCATCAACAATTGCAGGATCGGCTTGTATCGGCGCCGGCATTGGCCCCACTCCATTAACAAAGGTCATCGGTATTACAAAAGCATATACAACTCGTGTTGGTTCTGGTCCATTTCCAACTGAACTTGATAATGAAATCGGAGAAAAAATTCGATCAGAAGGATTCGAATTTGGTTCTACAACAGGACGACCTCGTCGCTGTGGCTGGATTGATCTTATCGCTCTAAAATACGCAATTCGTATTAATGGAATAACAAGTCTTGCTCTAATGAAATTAGATGTTTTAAGTTCCCATAAGGAAATTGGAGTTTGCACTGGATACAAAATAAATGGTGAAGTTATTACTGAATTTCCTACATTATTGCACGAATTAGAATCTGTTGAACCTATAATTGAATTTCTTCCTGGGTGGAATCAAGATCTAACAAAAGTAACTTCCCTAAAAGATCTACCACGGTTTGCTACACAGTATATTGATTATGTTGGAAATCATTTAGCATGTCCAATTGATGTTATCTCTGTAGGGCCTGGCCGCGAGCAAACATTATGGGTAAAACCACTTTTTAATTCCTAATAACTGCTCATGATTAAGTCTGATCGCTTCGCAATTTTATCAGACATAATCATAAGCATTTATTTTCCTGTTTGTTGGGGGTGATTTTTGAATCACCCCGTAACTACTCATGATTAAGTCTGATCGCTTCGCAATTTTATGCGAGACAAAATCATTCGCCGTTATTTTCCTGTTTGTTGGCGTTGATTTTTGAATCACCACGTATTATGAAAACACAACCCAAGAATAATTAGGACTTTTAAAAATTTTGTTTCATTTTTTATTTTAAAAAATGAAACAAAATTTAAACGCCAATAAAGTTTTGCTCTTTATATAAATTATTCTAGATGCTTAGCATTGTTGTTATAAAAAAAATAATTTATGCTATTGACATTTAATTCATAATAAATCATCTTAGCAACTCATTCGGTTGAACGACTCGCTAGCTCAGTTGGTAGAGCACATCCCTTTTAAGGAGGGGGTCGATGGTTCGAGCCCATCGCGAGTCACCCTTTAATCCTCCGATAATGTGTAAGTTTCCTT
>SXGU01470022.1_pt1 | contig 53736 bp, 51 predicted proteins | sample 3174531 | NCBI WGS metagenome assembly SXGU01 (sample SAMN11356863, study PRJNA531348) | freshwater metagenome | isolation source: freshwater sample F1-140 | place: China: Fuxian Lake, Yuxi | collected 2017-12-25 | reverse complement strand
TGTGTTAATTTAGTTTCAAACGCTAACCCTATCCGTGTGAAGCCATTGATGGGTACACCCGAGAGATTTGTTGATGAAAGCAGAGTGTCTACGTAAGTTGTATAGCTCGGCTGCTTTGAATCGATCTTCTCTTCCAGTTTCCAAACAAGGTTTCTGGAATAATCTTTGGTCTAAACTTGATGTCATCGGAAGCTTCGTGGCGTACAAGAATAAACGGTGATCGAGTCCATATTCGAGCATCAAATCGATGAATTCTAACGGGATGTACAGATTTCGGTCCATATTCCCGAGTACTTCCCAAAATTGTTCAACAAACATATCATTCAAGTTTCCACAGATCATCTCGAATGCACTTCGTTGAGTAGGATCCGACCATTGGTCTATCAAAAGCGGGAGAGTGAAAAAGTAAGCTTCAGTAGGTAATTTTGTGAGGATATCGGGTACTAATCGAAACCTTAAAGTACAAGCTTTCAATAAAGTGTATGACGTATTTGCCCAAAACCAGCGACTGAAGAATGTAGTCTCTGGAATGACACACGCTAACGCTTCGCACTCCGCCTTTGGGTATTTCGAATTTTCAAAATACTTCAGAAAGCCGTAACCGGATAAAGAAAATCCGTTGGCATAAGTTTCCAATAGAAATTCAAATGGTATTTTTCCTCCAGAGGTATCACACGTATTCAATATGATTTCATAAAATATCATATTCGGACACTGCCATTGTGAATGGATGATCTCTGATTTTTTCAGATATTTGAAATTCTTCAGTGACAACTGTGCCTGTAGGGCTCCGGTGACAATCCGTAAGTTCGGAAAATCATCAAAGTCGAATTTCTCAGGGAATCTATCGAGGATGAACTTTAGACTCTTTTTTTTGTCCTTGTATTGTATATCCCGACCGATTCGGTAACTTCTCCGTACGTAGAGACATAATTTCTGTAAAACAACATCAGTTGGCGACTTTAGCGCTATTGAAAGTATTTCACAAAATTTCATAGTACAAAAGTTTGACTGATTGAAAAACGGTTTCAAAAAAATAGGATCCAAGTTGTCATTCGCGATCATGGATTCTATCCGCGGATTCCATCTACCCAACTTTTCTGCCGACTGAATGCTTCGGTTCAGCATGAGGTTCCAATCACTTTTGAACGAGCTTTGTATTTTGAAAGAGAATTGTTTGACTTTTGACAGAGGTAGAATTCTCAGTCTGTACAGGGTAGCGAGACCGAATGCTAATCTTTGATACTGAGACATAAAAGATTGGAAAATTGATTGATGCCATTTTCTATCCGATCCTACAATTTTCCATAGTTTGTCCAGTTTTCTCTGCGTTCGGTTTCTATTCCGGATACACCAGCTGTCCATAGAATTCGGGTGAGAAGAGATGAACAAAATCGCATCTTTGCATGTCAAACTAAAGTTGAACAACTCGAATGGCGACAGGTAAACAAAAAACTGTGGTAATTGATGCAACACCGACGCATTGGTTTGAACTTCAACCTTCTCCCGCTTACTTTGTTGAACTTCTAGATCAGTTGAACTATGCACACAGTTGGAAACAGACTCTACACCTCTTTTCATACTTTCTCCCTTTTGTCGGATTGAAAATGGTCGAGTTCTGACTGAAATACACTCTTTCTACCTTTCACAACACTCCTCCGTGATCAATTCGTCACCCTTCTTACGCGTGCCATCGCTCGATCAACGCATGCCACTCGCGTGCATTCCTAACGTATAGTGTGCTCCGCAAATTTGATGGGGCGCCCTATTAAAGGGGTATTTGAAAAGTATATTTTGGTATGCGGGGCAGTCGCATAGCCACCGAACATTATATAGTCTCATTTTTTAAGGGGTACAAATAATGATACAAATTGACAATTTAGTTGAACCATCATACCCCTGATTGAAATTGTACTTTTTGACTACTATTGGGTCCATATTCAGTCAAGGGCCGAAAATTCCAACTTTGTCTCAGAAAGGCGCTCGATGAAAATTTTAATATCAGTAGATAGCCACTGTCGAGTTACGCTAGGAATGGAAGGATTCAGCCCGGAGAAGAGTTGTGGGGTAGAGACTTGATGCGCGGATTGAATTTGGGGTACGCGCGGAGTACATTTTGATTGAAATTTGTACCGAGCGCGAATACAAAAGTGTACTTTTGAGTTGAAAAGTATGCGCGCAATTGAATTTGGAGTACAAATTTGTACACAGGGTACTAGGGTAGTTGAAATTTGTGTCAGAGTTGTACTCGAAAATTGACCCAGTGCAAAGTTGTGACACAATTGTACTACTTTTGTACTGTGTGCTCCGAAAATAAAAAGTGATCACACCTTATTGAAATTTAGAAGTTTGTGAGTATTTAATTCATTCCAAATAGAAACCAACTCAATCATGGAGGCAACAGGCTATGTGGTTTATAACCATCGCTATAACAATTTCGGGAAATTACATCAAATTTTTCACAAGATTCTACTGCAACTAGGATTCAGAGTACTGGTGTATCGTTTAAATGACAACCCTTTGGTTGAAATTCCCGAGAACGAAAGACTAGGGCATGTGTACCGTTGTGAGGAAGTTGAAATTAGTATCGAGGGTCAAGGGATTACACTTTTAATCAACAACGGAGTCGAAACGATCGATGCTTCTTTTTATGACAACCCTCTACTATTTGCACGCAAATTCGCAGAAATGGTGGGAGTATTTGTTTGTTTCTTCGACTGGTCCACAAAAACAATCATACGTGACCATTTGGTGGTGAAAACCGCAGATATGCCAAAGATTATGAGCACCATTGAACATCGGATGCAGGGTAAACCTTTCACCTCGGTTGTTCGTGCAGATAACTACCGTGACATGCCACCGGCTTACGAAATTGCAGAAGTCACCGAGTTTTTTGTGTTAGAAAAGTAAACCGCCAATGTGAAAAAAAAGGACAGAGTGGTGGAAGAGACGGTTGTTTATTATCGTTGAAGATGAGCAGTGAAACGATAGGGGAAATGGTCACTTCCGCAAGCCTGCATAGCCTCACCGGTGCGATAGGGTTCCATGGTATCGACACGGTTGGGATTGGGTGCTGGGTACTTGGTCCAAAGTTTGAAGTCGACCACACCGGAACGAGTGGCGTTGGGGTAACCGTAGAGAGATCCGTCTCCAACTTTGAGCACAGGGTCCGCGATAGCAGTGCCAATTTTGACCAAACAGAAATCGATATTTCCCTCGTGTTGGTTGTTGGAGTACCAACCGGTTCCGAGAGCTTGAGAGGGAACAGCAAGAGCCAACTGACCTGTTGCCTTCATAAAGTCATAAACAGGGTCAGTGTAGCCAGAGGCATCGAGACGGTGTTTGAACGCACCGAATTGTTGGGCAGTGTTCATATCACCGCAGACAACTACGATACCAGGTTCGGTAGCGGGATAGAGGACAGTGAAAATCTCATCGAATTCTTGATTGCGCTGGCCTTGAATATCAGAGTCGATATGCACTGTGACATATCGGAGATTGGAGGTTTGTTTGTAGTCGACCAGTGCAACAGCAATCGCTGAACCATTGTTTAAAAGATGAGACTCAAAACGGATGTTAGAGAAGCTGGCAGTTTTGACGCAAATTACATTTCCAGTCGGAGTGTAGGTATTGTACTTGTCACAAGTGTCATAGTCGTAGTACTTCCACCAATGACGTTGATCATGGAAGGCTATGTGGCATTGATAACCAAGTTCAGTCATGGTTTGGGAAAGGGGTTCCCAATTTCCACCACCGACAATGTAGGAGGAGTTGGTTAGGCATGCAGCGTTGATGGAGACCTCTTGGAACATGAACACATCAGAGTCTGACATGAGGTGAATATTGAGACTGACAGTGACATAACGAACAGCGTCGACAATGTACTGCAAAAATTGGGATGCCATGGGAAACCAAGGGATGAAGTTGTATCGAGGTGAAAGAACATTCCAAGTTGTGATTTTCACCTCCTCTGGGTAGAAATCAGCCGTTACTAATGCCGAACAGACGAAGATAAAGGCGAGAAATTTCAACATCCTTTCAGTTTGTTTGGGAAAAGTGAATAGAAATACAGGACAAAAAAAGTTTAATACGATATTCACACTTTTAATCGTTTTTACTTCCTTGCCCAAAGTTTCACAATTTTGAAATGCCTTTATCTCCCGAACTTTCTCTACTAGCCGAATCGTGCAGTCTCGATGACTTACAGCAAAGTGAAACAAGAGGGAAATTTGTAACGATACAAGAATATCCTACCATGAAACACTTGTGGATTCAAACAACTGACATAGAATTTTACATCGGGTGGTGTAAAGACCACTTAGAAAACCGACCCATGAAACGCAAAGAGAAAATTTACTACTGGAACAAACTTGGGCAATTACAAATCCCCCATTTGCAGCACTATTACATCGTCAGCCGAGAAGAAAAAGAGTACACTGTAACACCTGTAGAACTTGAACTCATGAAAGCAGTCATCACAAGTAAACTTTAGTAACGCGATTAGAATAACTTCGTGCCTAAAAAGTCCGCATTGAATTCATTTCTTCGTTTGCACTTTCCAATGCCTGTTCTCGGGTCTCGCAGAATTCTCCCTCTGCTCCAAACGTGGCATGTCCTTCACCCGGCCAATCGATATCTTTACGCTCCACAGTATGAGTGATCTCCACTCGCCAGGGGTTTGGCCAAGGACAGTCTGGCCACGGTCGATACCTCTTGTATTCGATCTCAGCTTCGTATGGTGTGCCATCTGTGCATTTTTTAGATGCAAATTCGACTTCAACATCAATCAGCCAGTCTTCTGGATTGTCAGGGTATAGTTTGCGCTTTGCTTCTCCATGGTTGCGTGCAAATTGTAAAGCTCTTTCTTTTTTGTTTTGAGGAAACGGCATTATGGCTACGCTTTAACTTGTGAAACTTTTTTTAAAATCTATTTCGAGCAAAACAATCACACGAGTCGTACTTCGATTTAAGCTACACCAAAAGTTAAACGTAATTTACCGTTCTATAACTGCTGGTCACAGGCGAACACTGCAATGCCTTTTCTAGACCAATACGTCCGTGACCTACTAAGTCGAGGCCAATCTTGCAAAGTCGAATTAACGAAAAATCAGCTACACCCATGTGCGCTCAGTGTAATATCCGGACATGCTTTTGAAGAACCCCTCGAACCCTTTCGACTACTAATCATACCGGAAGGATTGACAGTCCCGATCGAACTTGGTCTGCCCGAACAACCGCCTGGCTGGATCCGTCATGATGTTTTAATTTTACACTACTTGCACATACCTCCAGGCAATAGAAAAGCTACTTTATCGGAAGTTTTGGAAATACTCGAAAAAGCAGCAACTGCTACGGGAAAATGGGTGATCGTGGACAAGTCTAGTATGTTCACCTCTAAGACAATCGATACAGTGGCTCAATCTCGAGGATACAAGAAAACGAAAGAAATGGGATGGGTCTGGCACATTTGAGTAAATATCAGTCGTTTTTCACCAGTAGCGTCAAGTACATTTAACTTTTATTAATCTTCTACGATGACCACCATCCCTCCCCTTTCACTAAGTAATTTCGTGCATCCAGTGGCTGATTCAGATTTGCAGACTAAAATCGACGCTATTCTCACTCACCTCGCCAATTACCCACCTGTACCACCGGGGTTTGCTGTTTACCGGGAGGAAGTTGATACAGCCTGGAAGATTGTATTTGAAAGGTTGAAATCAACCGGTTGCTCTATTTTGGAAAGCCCAGAATTTTATTTTGTAATGAAGTATTCATCATATGTCTTAGTCGTTTTTTATGGACAAAATGTCAACTGTGTAGGTATTTTTTCGAGACGTGAAACTATTGTAACACCTATCACACAAAGTACACTTGAACCCGTCAACTTCCAGCTGTAGGCGTTCCATCTTTTTGGACAATTTGTTAAAAAATTCAGTTTCGTTGGTAATTCTGTCTCCTTGGAGTTTGATCAGGAACCGGGGGCTATTTTTGAAGGAAACCAATTCAGTTGAATCGTCAAGTATAACCTTGAAATCGCACATTCCTCTGCGCTGGAACGTGTACGCTAGTGGAGGGTCTGACTTTTCTAACATATTGGTAATTTCCACTTGGAGATGAATGCTTTTGGCACAAGAGTAGTCCCGAGGAGGGAGTATATCGAAAAAAGGGTCGCAAAAATCATCCAAGTAGACACAGTAATTATCCATAAATCCACCCGGATACAATACAAACACACACAAGAGATAGACAACACCGGCAACGAAGAAATCTTTTGTGTTCATTTGGTAGACTGTGTAATTGAAAAAATTACACGTGTAAAAACAAGTCTTAAACTTTAACAATAAAATCCGGGAAATTTCGGACATAACAGTATGCTAACATACCATTTACCGGGTTAATTCCTGCTTTTATTTAACTTGTGACTTCGGATAAAATCAAAGGTTTCTACAAATCTGCGAAAGTAAAACATTAGACTCAAAAAGCACAGGTGAAGAAACCCATAATACTCCCATATTTTTAAAGTGGCAAATGTCGAGCGAATCCAACGACATCAATTTCAACTGTTGACTCGATGTCTCAATTATTGCAGTCGATACCATAGCTTGATTTGTCAGCCGTAGTTCAAGTGCCAAAACTGCGATCTGGACTACAAAAACGGGATACATATGTGCAAAAACTGCTGCTTCGAAATACATTGGCGGGCCTTGTGATAGAATTGCAAAACATATCACCATCAAAATCAACGTTAGCTGTAGAATTGAAGGCATTATTTCTATTTTGAAGTAAAATAAAAAAGTGATATACTCAAACAAGATGATTTTATAGAAAAAAATCGTCATGTAAATCATAGAGAAACTCTGAAATTTCTCCCCCAGTACTGCACGACCAGTTCTGAGCCTTGTAACTACCAGCATCCTTCCACATCTTCCGAAGGGTTTCGCATTTTTCTGATTCGTTTTTGATTAAATGGTCAGCCCATTCAAACTCACACTTGATTTGTTCTTCAACGTCAAAGACAAAGTCCACCTCGGGAACGTCAGTCCAAGATTGATGAGTGTAATCGTATGTTACACAAATTTGTCCGATAATAAAGTCTTCTGATGACCAGTGTTCCGGTGCCAGTAATTTCATTTTTTGGATAATCTCAACTGGGACTACGTCACCTACAGGACCTTTCATTATCACATTCATTTCTTGTGGAAAGTAAGTTTTTGTTTGGTTTGTTAAGTTTTTAATATTGCAATTCTTCACAATCTTTGAATATACCTAGAATTTTCTCAATTCTGGAATCACAAAGAAGATGAAATCCAATCGCATCTCTGTCAACAGGTTCCTCGAATTGACTTCCGATTTCACATGCTATCACCGACCTCCAAAGATTCCAAAGTTTTTCACTGCAAAATCTACCTCCGGGATTCAGTGAATACCTTCTCTCGATTTCTCGATAAACCTCGCACTTTTCACTCAATTCAGGGAAAAGGTAATCAAATGATACTCGACTGAGACTCCGTAACACAGGGAAAAGAAATTCAAACGTAGTTTGCGTAATAGTGCGCACTTCTCCTGACCTAGACTGGACGGGGGCTACACCGACAAGACAAAATGCGTTGGCATACGGACAATGATAAACGTCATCCACTAAAATAAATCGTATGAAGAATGGAATTGCAACAACTAAAGCAGTAATTACAAGCCCCGTTATTCCCATAGACTTGCATATCTTACTTGAGCCAAACATGTTGATCAGTTCTTGGCAGAATGTATTGACAGTTGCCTTTTTTAAATGTGATTTACTGGAATAAATTGAATTTTCTTGTCTGTCATAGAAAGGTGGTTTGTCTGAGCCGGAAGTTGAAGTGGTGGAAATGAAAATGAAGGAATATCCAAATTGATAACACAGGATCTTTCAGCGGATTCGACTTTGATTTCATGGAGAGGGACTGGTGTTGGACAATCTGCGAATACTTTGGTATACCACATTTTTCCCAGATCAAAGAAAACTATAAAAGTGCACCTTCCGTCTAGTACTGTGTAACTTTCACCCCGTACTCCACCTAGTTTGTAAAATAGATTCAGAGTTTGGAACGGTTTGAAATCGAACATCGCATTGGGAAATTTCTCCGCTTGTGTGAGTTTCAGCGGGTACGGAAAGAGTTTGATCCCTGTGGTAGTGGTGTATTCAAAGGCAATTGCACCGTTGAACATTACAGCGAGCCAAAAATCAATCGTCTGTATACCAAGCTCAGAAAACATTCTCGCCAAACTAAGCAATTTTCCGTGATCTAGTACAATCTCCTTGATTGTATCAAAGCTATATGCATCACGGCACACCAACAATGATAGATTTCCATCAGAAAACGTATAGAAAGCAGGGGAATGACCTGTTGCTATCCACAAAGGTACAGGAGAAAAATGAGTCATTGTACTTCTAGATTCGTTGTTCTAAAGTTATGTCAAATCCTAGGAGGTTGACTTTGTTATATTTTCATCAAGGGCTTTCAAAAAGATCCCAAATAGAACAATTCCCATGAGAACAAATCAAAGTACTTTATTATTATCGAGTCCAATCTGTGTGACACTTTGGACATTCTAATCCTCGTCCGTCAATTCTGATTCTTTGTTCATCCTTCTCGAATAATTCGTAGTAGTGCCAGATCACATGACACCCACACGCGCATTGAGGAGATTTTTCTGTCAACGGCCACCATCTATCGGGATTCTGGAAAAATGCCAACTTTGTAACAGCCTCGATCTCTTCCCTGTTGTCTTGTAACATTTGCCGATATGCCCTTTTCTTTTTCAACTGTTCAACGCGGAAAGCTTCGGATTTCTTGGCTTCTTGTAAAATTTTGAATTGTAAGTTTGTCAATTTTTCCAGATTTGTTTCTGTTTTTGGTATCATCCATGTCTTCGTTTTTGGGCTCCATTTTCCTCCAAGGTTGGCCAGTTTGGCCTTGTATTGAAACGTGTTTCCGGTAACATAGTAGTTTTTGACCTTAGGAGTAAACCAAAACGCGAATCTCGATGTTTTAGGTGAAACTACAGACGTCTTTGACAATTCCTCAAGTTTGTAAATATCCGAGACCCCCTCCACGATATTCCAAAACCCAGTTGATTCCGAAAACTCCAACCCTGCGTTGAATAACTCATCCACATAGTTGTAGGTATCACCTGCAACGTAAATCAATGGAGGTTCGGTATTGTGGTCGGTGACAATATAGATCGGCATCAATGAAATTGTTTGCGAAATCGTAAAACTGTGATAAATTCTTTTATTTGTTTTCTAAAACGTCGCAATCTTCCGATACATGGGAAGTACAGTCTCCTTGAATACTGGTGAAACTTCTTCTGCAAGGAACTTCTCAAATTCCTCTGCTCTTTCGTACTTGTTAACAAAAGCAACAGCAGGGATCAGTGAAAATTGAGTAGGGTGATGATGCCACTCAGACGAAAACACTCCGCCATGGAGTTGATGAGCTTGTCCAAGAACCTTGTACACCCTGCTACGAGACTTAACTTCGACAGTGTCGATGATTAGGCCGTGTTTGACTTCAACCTCGTACTCATCGTACTTAGTTTCTCTGTAACCGTAGACATCGGTTCCTACAGCGCCATTACGAATCGCAACTACTGCCAAAGTGGAACCAATTCCAAGGGCTGATAGAGTTTTCGCTATGATACTCTTCATTGATTCTCACACTGAAACTTTTTGGAAAACAAATATAGTTTCCAAATTAGGATTTTAAGCTTTTCAAAAACTTTCTTGTAATTCACATTCATTTATCGCAAACATGAACAACGAACGTGCCATAATAGTTCACACAGAATTCGTCAAGCAATGCGTAAAAGTCGGTAGAACAATGGTGGAACAGTTACGTGAAGCTCTGGAAAACAAAGAGGAGATCAGCGATGAGAAACTGGAACAACTCTTTGAACCTTTGATCAAATTCGTAGAACAAGAAACCGACACACGTGTCAGCAGAGAAAGTGATGAAATCAGAGCCAAGGTCACGGAAGAAGTGGAACTACAGAAAAAGGAAGAACGTTTAAACGTAATCCGTAACCACTTCGCAGGAAGAATCGCTTTGAATGTCAATGGAAAACGTTCTACTCAGAGTCATGATAAGAATTCAGTCAAAAGATTGAAAAAAGCTGTACTCAATCCAGAAATACAGGAACTTGTTCCCGAATTGAAAACTGCACTTTTTGAGGATTTACCTCAAGTCAAAGACCCTGAAAAGTTGATCGAAGATCCTTTGTTGTGTACAGAAACTGTATTCTCGACTGTTTGGCTCGACTACTGTACTCAAATCAACTTGAAAATTGACCCTCCTGCTGATAAGCTTTTTGAAAGTACGCTTTACAGTTTCACAGAATACACAAAGAAACGGGGCTTCAAATTTCATGATATAACCAGCTATGCAAAGTGCGCCACTGTTATTTTACCGTGGTACGGATGGTCAGATACTGAACGGACTATCAGGTTAGCAAAAATCTGCGATGCTGCCCTACAGAGACAATTGACTCCAAAAGAATTGTATGATATTTTACCGACTCAATACCCGGAGGCTGACAATACCGAGCGCTATCGAGTTCAGTCAATAGTCAAAGACATGTATTCGAAAGAAATTAGTTACGCAAACCTTGAATAAATCTAGTTTCGAGAAGAACCGGTTCCGATTTAATTATAACACTTAAACCTGAGTAAATTTGCAGTTCTTTTGAATCACTTAAACAACACTCAAATGAAAGCCGTCCTATTGTTGAACCTACATACAACTGGCGCTCTGATCGAATGGACGTTTGTCATTCTCCTCAATATTGCGTTGATTTTGTTTTGTGCACTATACGGCCTTTACGACTCGGTAAAAAGCTTCTACGATACCGGTAACATGTTTGCTATTGTATTTGGCCCTGTCGCTGCCTGTATTATCTACGCAATAAGTTACTTCTCTTTGCTATGTAACGATGATTGTTGTAACGCCCCTGCATTTAGTCCCAGATATCCCTTGTGGATCTTTAGGGTTGCTAGTATGTTTTATCAAGTGGTACACGCCGGTCTCTTCATCTTGTTTCTCGCCAGCAACCGAGATTCCCTCATTATAACTGCATTTTGGCTCTACGCTATAATCCCTTTTGGATTTTTAATGTGCTACTGGTCATTCCTCCTCTACATAGAAATCCGTACGATAATCTCCGTTGAGTATAAGGAAGCCCTCGAAACCGAGCAACGACAAGTCCTCACTGCTACAGAAACTGAAACCACGATAAAAGTTTAAAGGAAAATTTCTCTTTTAATTCCGCACAGGGGATGCATCACGGTCGGTTTTCTTCTTCTTGTCCTTCTCCTTAGGTTGGCAGGTCTTGCACCGGCCTCGATAGATCCTCCGGGCCGCAAGGGCCTCGGATAGATCCCCGTAGAAGAAAGGGGAGCTAAAGTACAATCCCCTGACTACCTCCACAGCAACAGCAGGGGAAACACCGTCTCCCTCAGTAAGCACAGGGGCAGCAACAAAATGCATGAAACAATCACGTACCGTGTACCGTACCTTCTCTTTTTGTTTCTTGGCCAAAAAAGAGAAAGGTTCGATGACAAAGTCGGCAATTGCATCTGCCAATTCGTAGATGGAACTGACTGGGAACTTCTGAACAAAATCCTCTTCTTCCTTCTTGAGTTTCGCCTTCAACTGTGTCAATTCGGCCATCTTCTCTTCGATGAAATCCTCATCGTAGTAGTTCGGGTTCAATCTCTCCTCTTCCTTTGGTTCAGGACGCCTGGTGGGCCAAGCATCGAATGTTTCGGGAACTTGAAAAACCGCCTCGTGTACTCGGTGATAGAGTGCGGGGCAGAGCAGGTCGTCGCGAAATCCCAACCTCCAGACCAGAGTAGTACAAAGGAGATTGATTTTTCCAGTCTCGTTGACTAGTCCGTAAAGATTGGTTAGCTCCTCTTTGGTCAGGTGAGCCCAGGGTAAAGGTTCTGCGAAAGTTTCAGTTCCCATGTTGTCATCAAGTTCAAAGTTTTCAGCGTCCCAAACAAAGTCTTGTGCAGTTTGTGGTTTGTCGTAGTCCATCGTTGTTGTTTGCTCGTGTGTTTTTTTGTTTTGGTGTGTGAAGCCGGAAAGTCGGAATTGAAATACTTTGAACCAAGTCATATTCATCAAATTTGACGAAGTATACAATAAACGCGAATTTCGACTTAAAAGTAAGAGCCGACATGTACAGTCATTTTCTGATGCAAAGGTATATTGTTTGTGTTCAAAAGCATTGAGTAGATGAACACATAATCGAAAACACTGGATATCCGCTGGGCTATTGGATTTGTAGTTTTAAATGTCGTAAACAAATCTCGTCTCATCTCCTCTGATAAGGTGAAGAATCCAAAGAGTTCCATCAGATAATACGAAGAGAAAGGTGTATTAACATCCAACACAAAAGCTATCTGACAAGAAAGTTCCCAATGCATTAAGGCAAATTCAAATTCTGCATTCCGATTGAACATCGGGCAGCAAAACTTGAAACACAAATAAAGCGGGTAGCTTAGTTCCATGATCTCGACTGTTTGTAATAGAGTAATTGCAACGGAAAATTTTGTTTATTTGGTGCTAAATTTCAATATAGGTTCTAATAACCAAGTGAGAGAGGGGCAAATGGGACAACAGTAGATACACACTACCGCCTAGCTAGGTAGGCAAATAAGTAGTCATGCAGGGGATCTCGCCAGAGAGAACTGGGGGCTGCTGTGCAGGCCTCGAAGCCAGGGCGTAGAAGAATGGGGGTAATATTTGAGTTGTATTTAAAGATTGAAATGATAATCGAAGTACGGAACTCTTGTCAGGATCCTTGACTCCGACTACTACTACCACAGGATGAGCTAAAGAAGCCATGTTTCTCAGTTTGTGATGTTTGCGACTGAACTCTAAAAGCTTTAAATTCTAAATTAAGAAACAATTTCCACAACACGCCTTGTATTTCATTTATTCGTCAAAGATTACAAGTTCCGTCATATTTTCACCAAACAAAAAAAGGTTTCTTGCGATTGTAACTTCTCAGGTACTCCACAGTGTAGGAATGTTCAGTGGAACTGCACAAACTTTCTTTCACTAAATCGGCCAGGTACAATTTCCGTGCAGAATCGCCTAGTAATTTTGGCTCGGCAAATTTTAGCTCCGCGGTTACTGTCGGGGTGTCACTGAATTGTACAGTCCTACTAGTACTGTCTTTCCACCTCTTTTGTTCGACAGTGATAGCCTGTATGAAAGCCTTCTCCTCTCCAATTGAAACCTTGTATTCCACTTTCAGAATAGGGTCGTAACAGGAACAACTATCTGATGACCCCTCGCAGTAGCATTGAAGCTCGATACTTGGATCATAGACCTTCCCGTACAAACTACATTCTATGGTGCAAAATTCTCCGGTCGGAAGTTCGTACTCGCGTAACTCTGTCATTTAGTCTTAGTTGTCCAAATAAACTCTTTCCCTGAGGAGTAAAGTTTTTTTTTAATTATACTTTCACCAATTCTCGAACTTCGGGAAATTTCACAATTCCCAAACACTGCATGAACTCTTCGTACATCAAGTTTAAAACTTCTTCTTTGGTCATCAGTAAGCTTTCGTCCCAGTGCCCTAGCTTGACGAACTCCAACAATTCATCATGCTTCCCGGTCTTGTCGAATATGGGTGAGAACTGAAGATTGAAACCCATCACCATGCGGGTCAGCCGAAGTTTCCTTCCCTTTCCTGTGTGGAAAGTACCATCGTGAAAAGGACAACTCTTCACGAATCGGAAAAACTCAGCAATCCACTCCTTCTGATCTCTGTTCAGCCAGCCATAGGGAAGTCTTCCAGCTTGGACCAAACTATCGAAGTTCTTACTGTACACCGTCTGTATGGCCCAGTGCTTGACAAAAGTATCTAAGTTCCTACGGGGTATCCCGTTTTCAGAGAGGCGTCCTGCTGAAATTTCCACTGTTGTCATGTTTTTGTTTTTTGAGTTTGAACTTCAAGGTGACGTCAGTTGATTACTTACCTTCAGTGTCGAAGTTCCCTTCATATCCGAACTTCGAATTAAAGGGAAGTATCGCAGCTGGGTTCTCCTAAGGTTCAAACAAAAGAAACACCAATCAAGTGAACCGAAAAAAAAATGAAACAACCCACCGAACAACGACTCCAGTATCTTTTCGAACTTTCCAAGAAAGCCACCCGTAACAAAAAGATCGGCTTCAAAGTCCCTGATCTTAGCCAACTTGACCTTGAGCTAATCGAGTCCACTCAAGCCTGTACTGACCCGATTGACTACCCTCAGTTCAACTCCCTCAAACACATGGCTACCTTATTCAACCTGCTATGGTCAGACGCTATTGTACTTCATTTCTACGATGAAGTATCACAATGCTTTATCTTCGAAACGATAATCGGTGACATTTACCTCAGTCAAGAACGACTAGCCCTCGGTGCAATGGTCATTTTCAAGTGCAAGAAAAACGGCCACGGTCCGAACTACTTCTCCAATTTTCTAAAGGAGATTTACATCTGGGGCTGTGGATTCTTTTGTGATACTGGATTTCAAAAACCAGCTACAGTTGACAGCAATCTCATTTTCCTTCCAACTCTAGAGGAGAAAATTGGAGAATGGTACCTCCCATACGGCAAGATGCCAGTAATGTTAGCCTACTTGATCGAGGAGTTTGGCTGGGAACAACTAGAGATTCGCCTGAAGAATTTTACTGAGACCTTCTGCCCTTCTGACTTTGCCCAAAAACAATACACACTCCAAGCGCTATCTTTGTTCCTGGATTCCCAGACACAAGTCAACCTACCGCAAGTTATTACTCTTGATTAACATTTGTAAAAAAAAAATTAAACCGAACTTCGATTTCGACACAAGTATCGAGTCTTGTTTACCACAGTGATCATTACTTTACCCCAACAAATGAACAAGAGAAAGTTTGAACAATCCAGTCCAAGCAAACGTCAAAAAATACCTCCTTCCCTTGGAGACCCTGACCGGGACTACATCCGAGAAATACTATTATCAGACCAGTTTCACACTTTCATGCCTTACATCGACATCAATGATATCTGGGTGTTGGCTTGGACTTGCCAGAGTATTTATCAGAGAATTCGAGCGTTTACAGAAGCTCAATTATTAGCCTTTGTACGTTCAGACCGACCCTACGACAATACATTATGTTTGCACGGCACCTCTTCGACCTGGGATGCGAGATCCGATAGTGAAAGATTCAAGTACAACATAAGGTTCGTGCTTTACTTGAGATCGAGAAAGTTGATCGGTTTCGAAGTATGCGAACAGATGCTACTGAAACTAGCAAACTTTAAGCCTATCTCATTTTGTCACATTCTTGGTATAGGTTGTGAAGTAACTTTAATCGAAAAATTACATTCGCTACAGCGCCTTTCTTTCAGTAGAAAGGATGAAAATGGATTTCTTGTCTTCTCCTCGTTTCGTTTCTCGGCAAAGTATCTTATTTCCATTACAAAGATAGTATCAAACAAGGTCGACTCAAAGGGTACCGAACCAAAGCGGATGAGGACAGCACCATACGATACTGGCTCGAACTCAATCATACTCAGTATTCTCGAATATTGCAATGCAATTTGGAAACCGAAACTGATTCAAAAATATTTCCAATACTTGGAGTTTTTACTCGAAACTTACCCAAATTATGGACTTGTTGTTCTCGAAACCATTTTGACAAAATATGATAGCGGTCTGAGTATTGAACAATTGGAAAAATTGTTCAGTCATAGAACACGTGATAACGATTTTCTACACCGAGGAATATCCAAATCCGAGGACTCGCTCTTTGTAGCTGCAAAAACTGGCAGAATCCACCTGGATAGTATGTATTGTTCCATTTTATATTACGCCATGGGTAACATACGGTCCATAAGACTGCTGTTTAGACTAGGGAAATTCTGTGATTTTTACCGCACTTATGGAAAAGACTTCAGTTCCAAAAAGACGATAATCGAAATTGCTAGACTTTACAAATTGGACCCTTCGTATGGACTCGAAGAATATGACAAATTAAGGAAATTAGTATCGGAAGACCCTGTAGTCCGACCACTAAACAATGTCTTGTAATTCAAATCTTTACTTAAACGGACTGTACAAATTCACAAACCCTGTGTTGAATTTCTCTCTATATTCTTCTTTCACGTTGGATAGTATAGTTCCCCATGACATTTGTTTTGCTTCCGCCCATTCAAGATAAAGTTTAAGTCTTCTCTCGTAATTGGAAGTTAGACCCTGTCTTACTTTAACCCAGCATGGGATATCAATAATCGCTCGAGGTAATCCCTCCAACTTTAGCACAAGCTCGAAATCTCTTTTGATAAACGCTAACTTGTTGACTAAACTTAACCCACTTGGGTTATTCATGAGTCTGTTAATCTAATCATTTAATAAAGTTCTAAACCGTAAAAATCCAGTTGATCAAATTCCACACCATCAGTACTTAATTCTGTGTACGTAATCGGTTCAACTGTTCGCCGTATGACAGGTGGTATCTGTTCTACCCGCATCCTGTCCCACCGACCGTAGACGTGTATATTCAAACACTCGCGGAGAACTCGTAACTCATGGGCTTTCAAATCGAAGAAAAAAGTCATAATGCCTGTCGTTACTACCATAGTGGAAACTACATTGATGTTACTTTTGTTACGCATCTCTGGAAACAATTGTTCCATTTGACGTTTTGTAAGACAGTCTATGATAGTCGGTGAAATAACGTCAGGTTTCCAGGTCTCAAATTCCATCGTGTTGACCGGAGGTAGTCTCACATACTTGGATGTATTTCTCCTTGGTATGGCAGTGAGGTTGGTTTGCTTCAGAATAGCAAACGATGGTTCCGCTTCGTTATTTTGCAAATTATCAAGAAGCATCACATTCAGTGAAGGAAGTTGGATAATCAAACGATCTGTGGAAAGTTCTGGCCAATTTCTCTTAGGAGCGTAAAGTTTCGCCCGAAAGTGGCCGTTTGTCAAAGTCTGAAAGATTGGGTTCATCTGTATTTTTTATGTCTTGAAATAACTTTAAAAAGAAAAAACAACAATTATGGACGAAAGTTCTTTCGAGGAATTTTGCAGATCTCATTCATTGACTTGGGAGACATTGTCCATTGAATCGGTTGGTGCTTTGTGCAAAGTCTCTATCCTGGTCTCTAATGGCAAAAAGAAACGTTGTTTCACAGCAACCTCTGCTGAAAGTCAAACTGCTATCGCTAAATGCAAGATAGAAGCATTGCAAGAATTACAGACAAATCCGTCAACGCTGATACTCCCTACAACCTACATCAACACCTTGTGCAAAGAAAATCACTGCGACTACTCAGTTACATTCTGGTATACAAAAGAAGGATACGAGGGTAAAATAAGTATCACTGGTGCCCATACTATCGATTTGTACTTTCTTACACCATACTATACCACCATACTCCTGGTAGCCTCTGAAAAAGCGATAGCTTATTTCCAACAGCTGTAAAAATAAAACTTCTGTTATGTAGTTTCACTTAATCCTTTATTTTATCAACTCCAACTGGTGCTTCAAGTTTGAATTCAAGATCTCCTTCTTTCAAACTGAATGCATGGAGCGAACCGTCATGCATTAAAATGTGGATCTTGCTAGCAGTCGCGCAGATTACAGAGCTTTCAATTTCAGGCTTGGTTTTGGTTGTGATCTCGTGAACTATCAATTCCTCTGATGTATCGTAGACACTCATTGTAAACATGTAACGTGTGTCTTCCAGTTTCGTTAGTAGCAATAGATAGTCCGCTACAATTTCAACTGCAATACACGTCACGTTTTCTATTACTCTCACGTAGGGTCTCACTGGACCGTCTTCGAATGCAAACACATTTTCCGTTGTAGCAAAAACATGTTTGGCACCGCAGTAGGCAATTTGGCTGTACGTACCCACAGGGGATAATCTAACCGAGGGAGAACCGTCAGTGTAATCGATAGTCCGAATATGTCGTTGGTAAACCTCGTTCCAAGTGGTGTGATACTTTCGTAAAACCTGACTCGAATGACCGAACCCTCCGACCAAAAGCTCATCCGTACCAAGTCGAATCGAAAGAGGTGTTGGACCCGGTGAAATGTCAGTGCAGTGATCCCCGGTTTGCCTGTTGAAAGTAGAGATCATCCCTTCTTCTGTAAGGAGAACCACTGACTCGTCAGAGACATCGATTAGCATTTTCCGTTTGGGTTTCTTAGCTACTTCCCGCTTTTGTCTCCATAGGAATTGCACTCGATTACCGAGAATCCTCCAGCACCTCAGAGTTCCATTCGGTTCATAGCTGGCCATAAATCTACCATTACGAGAAATTGCCAAGGAGCAATTGTAGTTCAATGTGATTCCTAAAGCTTTCCACCGTTGTAATCCAACACGCCAGATGAATAACTCAGATCCGTTGGTAGAACATTTCTTTGCTATTGCTGTATTTTTCGATCCAGACCATATGACGAACTTAGTATTCACTGCTTTCATCACAGGCCTTTCGATCTCGGAGAGTTGGAAAGTCCAATTTTCAGACCCTCCTCTCCAAAGTTGAAGGAAACGTTTCAACTCTGTAAACGTACTTTTAGCGTCGATACGTAGTGACTGTTTTTCTTCCGGTACATCGAAATCGAAGAGAGTATCAAATGTTCCATATCGATCCACTATCTTCAATTCAGGGTCTGGTACGATGAGTTGAGGGTGATCCTTTGATAGTACAACCAAAGGGTGTGGTACTTCATCGTACTGTCCAAAATCTGGAACTGCTGGTACCGGAGGTGCTGTTTCACGTTTACCCAATATAATACCGGGGAACATGAACTCTTTGCCTAATCCGTAATTTCGTGTCCTAATCAATTTTGACCAATCCAACGCCGTGTTCACTGTCATGGTAATATAGTACTGTCAATTTCGTGTTGGTATTGTTTGTGTCTGTGATGATGAAATTTGAATTTTACTTCTTAATCCTCAGTATTTTAGAATCGAAAAAAAAGATCAAATTCAATAAGTAGTGGATTTGCTCTTTTTGTAATCTTATTACCCTTTTTTCAAACAAAACTGATACCATGACAGAGCCAGGTTTTGTCAAAGAAAATGATCCCTTTGAGGAATACTTTGACGAATTTATACCGAAGCAACCAAAAGAAATAGCCGCTTTTACAGGGTTAAGATTTGCATTCGGATACACAGGTGCTATGGACAAAACCGCACTCAAAGCTCGACAAGGCCAACGATTCAACACACAAGGGATAATCGTTGGAAACAACAAACCGAAAGTGGCAAAATACAAAAGTCGATTACTCAACGAACATGACGAAGTAATGGAAAAACTGAACCCGTTGATTGAAAAATTGAACACAGTAAGAAAGTGTTACTTTTGTCAACACAGTTACAATCCCAAGGATAACTATGGAACTTGGAATTGTAGCTATCACCCGAAACCAGGAATTTCACTTCTGCAATACGATTGTTGCGGTAAAAAGAAATCCCCACTGGACAATCCTAATTCTGGTTGCACTCCCTGTGATCATCAATCGATCAGTCAAGATAGAACTCTCCGATGGGGTCAGTACATCGTCGACATCCCACTGATAGCAGCACTGAAAATGCGAATACCTGTAGATTCCTATACCACCACAACCAATGAGAAGCTAGCACTTTCTAGAGCACATGTTAGACGAGCTAAAATCTAACACTTATCTAAACTTTGTTTTTACTGTTTTCTGTAAAAGGGTACAATTTTTGCGTCGTACATCTCAAGCGTACGTAACCTCCCCGACGTCAAGGATTAAAGAAATCTGAGGTGTTTTTGGCATCATCTCTTCGATTCGCTCGGGTGAAGTTTTTTCCAATCCAGCAAGCATATTTTGTTTGACTGTACGAGGTCCTGTGTAATAGGAACTCTTCGGTGCGAATTGACCCTTTCCTACTTGAATGAATGCACCACGTTGAAGGAATCCTGCTGCATCTTTGAATAGTAACTCGGATGGACTTGGCACATCCTGACCAGAGTAAGGTTTGAACATGTATGGGCCATCCTCGGCTTTCGTTAGAATGAAGCCGACGATATCTCCCATTGGGACAACCCCCCAGTAATTGACACACATGAAATTCGAACCGGAAAACGCGACAGTTGCACCACCTTCGGGTGCACTCAACTCTGTACCGTGACCCGACGTTTGGATACCAAAGGGTCGCCACATTTCCAGTATTAGACGACTGTCACAGAACACCAAATGCTTCATGTCATCTTGACCTGAAATGTATTCAGCGGTACCCCTTGTGCCTAGTCGATGAGAATAATGTTCTCCGTAGTTGAAATAATCAATGGCCATTTGGTTGTTGTTCTTCTTTGCAGCTACCATCTTTCCCATTGCTTCGGCAAGCATTCCGTTGATGATATGCAAAGTTACCATCAGCGGCCCGTTTACATTGAATTTGTTTTCGCAAAACAAAAATGACCCAACTGTGTTGATCGAAGGATTGAAGAGTCGTTCTTGGAACTTTCTGTACCTCTCGTAGCTAAAGGTGTTCTGATTATTCAAAGATTCATGTTGATTGGTTTGCGGATCGAAATTTGATGACATATTTGCAAATGCGCTCATTTTTGGGTCAAATTCGGTACCAAATCATATGTTTAGATTGTCTCAGATACAGTATGTAGGTACAGTGAAGATTTATTATGCATTTTCACTTTTCGGTCTTTTTTTCACTTTTCTCATCTTCGTCCTCGTCATCATCGCTCTTCTTTGATACTTTGTTGCGTTTTGGACTTTGTTTTTCTGGTTCTGCCATAGAAGTCTCGGGTTTCTCGCGTTTTCCAGAAACAACCTCGAACATGAATTTGTCAATTTTCTTGTACTCAGCGTCTGTGTACTTGTGGTGTATATTCAAAGGGTATCTTGCTGCTCCTATCGCAAGTTGCTGAGCTGTTTTCATATCAATGTACCCTTTCTCCTGCAATGTCACAACTTGTTCGATGTTGCCCTTTTTCGCAGGAGAAAATGTGACCAAGATAGTAACTGCTTTGCGAATCAAAAGCTTATGTTTGATACCGTACTCGATTTTGTAGAACTTTGACCTCGCTTCGGGTACATCGGTTTTGGGTTTTGACTTCTTCTGTGGGGTTTCAATTGGTCTATTTGGAAGACTCTGCAAAATGACACTGTCGTTCTGGGTCAATTGCTTTCCGATATCGGTAAAGTACACACCGTAGACATCGGAGAACATTTTCGAAATCGCCATTTGAAGTTTTGGACGATATTTTTCAATCGTGGCATGGTAGTTCTCGTCCATAGCTTCAATCGAGGCTGAGAACCTCGCTCTTTGGTCATGGTTGGGTGGTACTCCCAGAACCATGGCTATGGATTTCTCAAGGTGCTCCTTTTCAGCCGGGGTCCAAGATGGTAGGTCTATCTTAACCACGTCTTTCTCCAGTGTTAGTCCAGGTACTAAGGTGTAGCTAGGATCAAGCGGTTTTCTGTTGGTTATCTTCAACAAATCGGATTCATAAGTTCTTGACAGTGGGTCCAATTTTGCGTATGCTTCTCCTTTCTCGTTGCTAGTTTCAGTTTTGTGGTCAGCATCCGTAATCATTTTGGTGTATGCATTGTGTAAGCCTCTTTCCACTGCTTCCTGTACTTCTATACCACTGATTGGAACAACACCTGGTAGAGCACCGACAGGATTCGGTGCGCCCAACATATCCGGGCTGATGAAATCAACTGGAAGTTTGAAATCAGGAGCACCGACTTTCTTCACTGTTAAGGGGAACACTTTTTTCCCCAAGCCGATACTCATAAGAGCTTTGATCTTGCGAAGTTCAATGATGTCATGAAGTGCTTCGAATACCGGCGATCGGAAGATAGAATCAGTTGAACTTAGAACTGAAAACGGAAGAACGTGCGAATAAGGTATTTCGCAGAGAGTTTCTTCATCTTTTTTCGACGTCTCAATACCACTTTTAGCAGTCGATTTTGTCGAAGCAGTGGCATTCTTGATAAAACATGCAGCATACTCGACGTTATTGTTTTCAGTGTATCTCCAGTAAATCCTGCACTCAGCTGGGTTGACTATGTGGAAATTGACACTTTCCGGAGTTCTAGTACTCCTTGTCGTATCATCGTCGTAGGTTTGACGGTAAACTGCCACACCATGCGTAACCCATTGACTGATAATATTGGCGATAACTTCTCTAGTTTGCGAGTTAAAAGCGATATTAACTTTTTCATCAGTCCAGCTAACTTCTTCCGGCCTATCATTGAACTTGACTTGAACGGTTGAGGGTTGGTGTAACCTATTGGTGATATCGTTAATCAGTGATCTAACGAAAGGAACTGCGTAGACCAAATCTTCTATGGTCCGCATCACTCCCATGTTTAGTGGGAATGAATTGGCCAGAGAAAAGGGATTTTTTCGTTGCGATTTGACTTGGTTGTACTGAGGTCCAACAACGTTGGAAAACTCCATATCTCTTTCTCTCTTAAATTACTTCCAGTTATCACTGCACTGTAATCAATAGGTTAATAGACTGACGAATGTAGCATCAAACCATCTTTTTTTTATTTATCTTTCACTCGTTCAAGGGTTTCTTTTTTGGTTGAAACCCGAGGTCCTTTCCTTCGACGATATGAGCTGCTGTAGTAAAATCCTGCTTCTTTACAGCCGATATTGTAACCAATGCTGGTTCACATGAGTCAAAGTTCTTGTAGCAAGTCTCACAGAAGTAAGCGTGCACCGGTTTCCCGGCTACATCGTCTACAATATACAATGGGCTCGCTCCGTGTTTGCAAACGAGATCTGGCTTCCAGTACTCGTAAAAAGGCTCCAACAGTTCGTTGACGGGACAACTTGGTATCGGACATCGAGAAGCGCTGCTATTTCCAACAACCTTTCTACAGGAAAAACACAATATCTCATACAATAGAGAAATTTCAATATTTGACCTTGGAAGGCATGCACCACAGTAATAACCGTTAACACCCCAGCAATGAGGACCAGTTCCTCTGATACTACCACAGCAAGGAGATAAGACGTAAGGAGGGTTGGACATCATCAGCGGGAGTGATTTGAATGGTTGATATAAGGAAGAAGGGTCTTTGGAACCACGATTTTTTCTCTCTTGGAATTGACTAGTTTTGCGCTTCAGAAATGCATGTCGGATCTTCTTGTTGACGGTAAGGATCCTTCCACCGCGTAGATTAACCTCCAGCGAAGGTATATCACCGCAAGCCGGGAGTCGTTTTTCAACGATGCGAATTTTGTTCAACCGTTTTGGTTCAGTACCGTGAATGCGATTGTTTTCAATGTACTTGGAGGTGACTGTAAAGAATTCACTTTCTTCTTTTGGTGGAGGTACTGGAATTGCACGAGCGTTGCCTTTTTTCTTCTTCGAGGGTTTACGATTGGCTTTGCAGTAAACTTCACCGGTAATCCAGTCTATAACGACAGATTGATTACCATGAGGCATTAGAAAGTGCTTTCTGTCACCACTAGTGTATTCTAGTTTGTGGTACTGTGAATTGCTACTCACTCCATTCCATGTATTACAACACATTGAAATTATCGTCTTGTAGATAGCTTCGGGTAGACGATAGACTGTCTCGGAATTCGGAATACCTGCTACTTTCTTCAATACTTTTTCTTGACGCTCAACAAAGTCCCGATTCCGTACCACAACCTCTCCGTAGACCAAGTAAGCTTGAAGGGTGTTGAAGAAATAAGCAACAATCGAAGCCTGACGAACCTCCATGGACTCAAAAAGCTTCACTGCCTCTTGGATATCATACTTTGTCTGCGAAACTACAGTGTGGATTTTGGAGAGTAGTTTCAAAGTATCCGGTTCAAGTTTGATCGCGACCAGTTCCTCAGCAAAAATGGTACCAGTGGGTTTCAACTTTCTGATAAAACGGTGGACTATCACTTTGTCTGCGGGTTGTATTTGGTAATCCGAGGGAAGGTGCGCTTTCTTCTTGTAGGAGCTTGCATACCTTGGTTCATCACTTTTCAAAATCACTTGGCATATTCTGTCGATCGAAGACATACAAAACTCATTCACAATCTTCGTTGAAAGTTTCACTGGATTTTTCTGTCTCATTTCGAACAAGAGGTGTAACGAAAGTGAGTTTTGTGAAATTCCGAGTCTCACAAAGTCCATCAAAATAAGGGATTTTCTTGCGGGGTCAACACCGTAGATTTTCAGCAAAGTATTCTGGATAGGAGTATCGGAATGAAGTCGATGTAGGTACTCTAGGTAAACATCGTTCATAATTTTTTCAAACTTCAGTTTCTTTCCCTTTTCACCGATTACAGTGTGGTTGACAAAATGGTCGAAGAGGTCACGAACATCCTGAGTGTCGGCATTCTCAAATACATTCGACAGTTGACATGATATCCTGAACGAAGGTTTGATTGTAGCATGCTCGTACATACCCATAAAACTACATTTCATCAATTGTAGAATTAGCAATCTCTTTGGAACAATCAATCCGAAATCGATACTGTCTATTATGGCAGATACGTTCTTTTTCTTGGAGAGTTTGGCGATTGTAATTTTGTTACAGTGTCTTACTGCGTCATTCGAGAAGATAGTTTTCGTTTGCTTTCCAATTATCGGTGTCATTGTTGTCTTGTGTTTGAAAACCATATTCATGTACTTCTCCGTGTCATCGGAAAAATAATTCGTATGCAAAAGTGTTGAACTGAGATTCGGCAATCTACCCTCATGGAATACCAAAGAAGAATAGGGAAGATTTGCAGTAAGAGTGTCTATTGAAGGTCTGTACGATGTGGATTCATGGCTAATAAAACCAGCCGGTTCCATAATTGGTCTGTAGCGTAACCATGCGTCATTTCGGTGAAACGGAATACTCGGAGGTAGTTCACATATCACTTTCACAAGATCAATGTGTGAATTTCGTAGCATTGTTAGCAAATGCCGTTTCCGATTATTAGCGACATTCTCTAGGGTAATCAATCGTTCCAAGATATGAACTCTGACCAAAGCCGTAAGTAGAGCAGTGTTTTCTTTCCACTCAAGAAAATTGACACCACTAACGTCAGCGATGTATCCTTCCGGGAGAAGGTAACTCAAGTCTGGATTCCCAATCTCGTTAAATATGGCCACAGCAGAACGAACTTTGATTGTTTCGCGTAATTCCAGGAATGGTATTAAAGCATAGTGTAGAAGACCGACAAATCTATTGAAGTTGAAGTTCTCCAATCGAAGCAACTTGAAAATTTTCCTCAAAATCCTTTCCATAACAATAATCATACCAGCAGCAACCTCCTCAAACTCCGGTACGCGAGGGTCATCATCGATTCTCAACTTCTCACGCTCACGATTTTTGTTGAACTGGATAAGTTGATTTTTTGGCCATGAAATATTTCTCTCTTTGAGCCAATCAAAAAACACAGAAGGTTCACGGAGCAATGTCAAACATTGGTTGTAGAAAGAGGTGGCAGTATGATAGGGACCAGAGTGCGACTTCAGTAATGCATTCAGCACACCTTCGATCTGAGTTTCCCGAATTAGAGTGACCTCATCATGCAGAACGTTTGGATTACTGTAAAGCTGAGCAAGTTCTTTTTCTGGACTGAGTACACGCAGGGTAACGGTTTCGAATGTAAGGTAGGCATATTCATGCACGGTAAAGCCGAGCTTTTTCGTGCGAGGGTAACAGGAAAAATAATAACTGCAATCCAAATCTAAGTCAGTGTCTTGTGTACGAAAGGTTTTAACTCTCAGATCTGAAAAGTCACCTCCGCAATTACGATAATACTCTTGGAATTTCGAGAAGGAATTGATGTATCGCTTGAGTTTCTTCGAAATGTCTACGGGAAACTTTTTCTTGGAGTTCTTCAACTCTAATAAACCGTTGATTATATACAAGAATGTGTAGTAAATCTTCGAGGAGGATTTACGCGGTGGACTGGAAGCCTCGTGTAAACATACATTCTGCCAAACGTGATACCTCTCCCAAACGTCAGAAGAGTCGTCTCGTATTTGCTGAGCGTTGCATTCGTAGTACTCGATACGATTAGGTTCAGTCATCGGATGGGGTTGATTCCATATTGTTGTAAAGTTAGAGAGTAAGGTTTCGAATTCATCCAATAGATTGTACTTCTGAGTGTCCGTACGCGTCGCAAAATATCCTTTCAGTATAACCCTGATTGTCAAAGCACCCTCTTTGAGTCTCGTGTAAGTGTAAGATAGCGGATTTATCTCCGCACACTCAGGCACGGTGTTGTTATTTTGTTTGAAGAATACACCACGTTCTCTCCAACCATAGGCCAATGCAATGTCTGCCAGATTGTCTTTTTCAGCGAAATATTCTTCCATATCAAGTACCCTCTCGATTTCCCTTGAGTTTGTTCGACTAATTACACCCACAACCGGGACGTAGGTGTTGGGATCGTAAAGTACCACATTTCCGTTGATTCCCCTGCAATTTCCACCTTGGTTTTGGAAACAAACGCTGGATTTGTACTCTCCTTCTACGTCAACTTGATGGTAGTAATCTGGGATTTCGTAGGTGATTGAACTTCCCGCCATAGTAGAGTCATCTGCCAGTAACTGAGTCAAATGATATCGGTAACAAAATACACAAATGTTGTTTTTGAAAAACTGGTCGCCATGCGAAGCCAAGGGACTGATGGGTTCTTGTTTTCTGAAAGCTTCGTACTGGACTGATGACATTTGGGCCATACAAGCTATGTCCGGTTTCAAAGGATGGCGTAGTTTCGACTCGTTTACACTCTTGCATGTTTTGGTTTTGCTACAACAGCACTGAGAAAACTCCTCATGCCAAGGCTGCCAAAGAATGTTTTCGATATGTCTTGCAGAAACATTGGTAGGTATTCGAGACAGTGGTAACTTTGATGATCTATGAGGAGGATTGCTGTAGTAGGAGATATTGTTCCCAAAAATGTCCTCAAATGATTTTACCGCAGTTGATTCTGCAAAACTAGCAAATGTAGGCACTCTCTGACGTTTGGACTGACTGTTTTTCGGTGCAGGATAGATATCACTCGAGGATCTTTTTTTCTCTTCTTCTGCTTTTCGTCTCAACCGTTGTAGTAGTATTTTAGGAGAAGAAGAGGAAGTGTAAACCAGTTTCTCCTGACGTGGGGGTAAAGGTATTGGCGTTTCAACTCTGTCGTAATGCGTACGCCCCAATTGAATTAATTGAGCAGCAACAGGAGTGGTTGCAGTTTTCTTTGTTTCGGTGATCTCGTAGTTTGGTTTCAGATTTGATACGTCGTGTTTTTTGTTTTCTCTCTTCGCATCTTCCAAAGAAATATTGATTTGCTCAGCAGTCGCCTGGGCAGAAGTACTTTTCATATTCTGGTGCAAATTGTATCTAGCTACTTCGGAACTGTACGACTTTTGTTTCTTGACAGTGGGTTTTCGTTTCCTTGGTCGAGGTGTATTTTCGCTACTCTCGCTCATGTTTTTAGGTGGAATTGATTTGTGTTGTCTAAGATTTGGAATAAGCAAATAATGTTATTTAATTTACCAAATTCAATTGCTATTTAGTTGAAACACTCCTATTTGACTCTTAGCCTATTCAAGTTGATAGTTGATACCTAATTATAATCAGTAGGAGTAATGCCAAGTTTGGAAAAACTACCACATGATGTATTTTGTACCTGCTTGTTCTTTCTCAATCTCATTGGGTTCATTATCGTGTCTTGTTTCGCACTGAGCTACGGAGATCCTGCTAGTTTGGTGACTCCACCGCTAGAGCAGTTCGAAGATGAAATCTACACTTTCAACATAGAAGAGTTTGATGCTTTTCGGCATGACTATGGTTGGATAGCACTGGCGATATTCTCTTCAATCATCGCGTCTGTGATATGGTTCTTTGTTATCAAAAGACTCTCAGCCTTTATGATCTACATAGCAGCTATGGCGGGAATCGTAATTATCAGCATCCTCGGTTACTATCTTTACCATGTTTCCAGAGTGTATGATAATTTTGAACTGTTCTTGCTGGCTTTAGTTTGTTGGACAGTCTCTCTGTTGCTCACTGTCATGCTTTTTGTATTCCGAGACAAGATTCTTTTTACTTCCAAACTTTTGAAAAACTCCGGAAGCATACTGCAACGTAACTTAGTCATCCTTCTGCTATGCTTGCTTTTTTCAATGGCATTTTTTATGCTAATTTTATTTGCAATAATCGTCATCCTCTATCTTTACAGTGTTCCAACCGAGGAAAACACAACTTTACTTCCCATAACGATCTCTGGGGATGCGATTGTAATCTATGATAGAGATACACGATTGTTGTCTTGGTTTGTAGTGGTCTCTGTGCTTTGGATAAGCCAGTTCCTTTCAAGTCTGGAGACCTACATCATTGGCTACTTAACTTTGTATGAGCTTAGCGTTAAAGCTGGCACTGTAAACCCGGAAAGAAGTCCAGTAGTCAGAGCGTTCAAAGAGGCTTTCGTTTACAGTGCAGGTACAATAGCATTCGGTGCTCTTGTGAAGGGAATTCTTTCACTTTTGAGTATATTTTCGAAACACAATCGCAATGACTCCAACTCAGCTCCGGCTACTTGCTGTACCGAATACTTTGTCAAATTGATGAAAATTATTGTGGATTCTATCGTGGATTTCGCGATTATCTTCTCTACCTTTAACAACACCAATTTCTGGGATTCCGCCAAAAATGTTGCAAAACTACTCAGACAAGATGCAGCGACTGCGATATTTTCAAAGTTGATTGTTCATTACATATTCACTACAGGTGAAATTGTCGCGTCTTGTTTCATTACTTTGGTTACCGTAGCTGCTATAGAAATTACTCATGGTCATTTGAGTTTCTTCGTAGTAGTTACGATATTCTTCTCTTCCTACTTTATCTTTCGTACTGTTTCGCACTCGTACACCAGCGTTATCAACACTGTATTGTTGGTAGTATTATGCGACAAGAACAGTCCTTTAAAGAGAGTACCAGAAGAGTTGACATCGATGATTCAACCCAGTTTCGTAGAAATTTAAGCCGTAAATAAAATACCAGCCTCTAATTTATTGTGTCTTTAGCTCAGAGATTTAGTTCATCCAAATCCCAACCACCCTCTGACAGACTGATGTCGAATCCTATTGTCTCTTCTTTCGTTAACTGTACTTCCGAAGTTCTTTCATCGGGTACTTCTTTTTCAATTGCAACATCCGAGGCCAACGGGACTTCAACTGGTGTAGGTTTGAAATCTAAATCAATTCCGTGTTTGTTAATTGAACTCTCTGTTAGTAGACCCTGTAGACGTGTTTTCAGCGATTCAGAGGTTACATCATCGATAATTTCTTGGAGTATCTTCTGGTTTTCAGTAATGTGGACTTTTTCATTCACACCCATAATTGCAAAAGGCCACATATATTCATCAACTGAGGATTTCTCGAATACGATCTCAAATGACCCAAAGTGATCAACGAGAAAATACTCAGCTGCTGATAACTCAGATATGTACTCTTTGATTTCCACTGTCATCTGCATTCCGAAAACGGAAGCTAGCTTAGCCAGGATAACAAATCGATCTTCGGTGGTAGAACTGTCAAAGGAATCGATTTCGGAAAACTCTGGTATTTTTTTGATTGCATCTTGCAATCGGTGTTGCATGACAACTATCCGAAAGTACATCCTGAGATGTAAATCGATCCATTTCTTCGCAAAATCTGCACTTGAAAGACAGCTGGTCCACTCGGTAAGTTTGTTGTTGAAGAACATAAAAGCTTGTACGACAATTGGTGCAATTTCATTTTCGCTTGTCATGTTGGTGATCCAGACTAGAAATTCAGCAACTACGCTGCTGCAATCCCGCAAATTCAAATAGGGTATATTGATTGCAGATGCATCGAATTTTTCAAGACAAATTCCTATTTTCCTTTTGAACTCGTCATCGTTATCGTTATCCCAGAAGACTGTCCTGATGAATATATCAGTGAACTCTGAGGAGATCTTGTCTTTCAAGGATTCCACCGAACCTTCGTGTGATTGAGCGAAATTGAGAAACTCACTGAACTCAGAAAGTACTCGAGACAAACGTCCGTTTCCGAGAATTGAATAAATATGAGCCTTCATCTCGATCATAGTCCTTGAAAATGCAAAAAGTGGCTTAGTGCTTTTCAAAAGCATTTGAACCAGATCTTCAAGTTCCGGTGGGGTTGTAAGGTCAACAAGACTCTCCCTTTGTGGGTACAGAGCATTGTTTAGAGTTTCAGTCACGATAGTTTTCGCAGTTTCAAAATCTCTATCCTCGAAAAAACTTTGTTCCTTGAATTTCGGACCATACGAATCCAAGTATGATTCAACAGAACCAGTCAATATTACATAGTTCAAATCTGACATACCCGCCGTAACTTTGCTCGATACTCTGTAATCCTAACCAAATGAAATATGACTGCTAATATACTAAATACTATTTTTAATGTTTGCCCAGATTCAACTGGAAGAGTTGACCAGGGTTTGCAGATGTCTCTGCTACACCAATCGGGCGGACAGCTTCTTTTGCATCTGAAATTGCAGCATGGATGTCGACAAATGAGTACCAAGAACTTTTGATCTTGTCATCAGTGTAAGCTGAAGAGACGAGAGCTTTGTTGGTAGCAAACTTGTCAACTTTGGTTGGTGCTTTCACCAATCGCATACCAATGACGCCACAATTATGTACCAACACAAGATCAACGAGAGACATTGCGAGTAAACTGGCAGTAGTGACTAATGGATGTACAAAAAGACGGTGTGCTAGTACGTCCATAGGATTGCTGCTTTTGCCCAATGACTCAAAGCCTTGCCTCAATTCATCCACATTGTTTGCCTCGTCAATAATTTTCACGAATCTTTTGATAGCAGGGTCCAGGGTACGAAGTTCCAATTCAGGGGTCACGCGAACCAAGTTCACAAGCACTGCCTGCCCACCAGTGAAGTAAGCACCAGCCCGCCTCAGGGAGGTAACGTCAGAGGTGTAATTTTCTGTGTTGATATCTGGTGGTAACCAGGTAATACGGTCACCGACTGCGTATCGATCAGTTGCTACGGTCGTAATAAGACCGCTTGTTTCAATTGTGTGAGTTTCAACATCGTTGAGGGAAGGATCGACATTTCCAGAGACGGCAACTCCTAGACCAACGCGTTTCTTTTTCAAGTCCCACATAGTGTCGGTGTTGTTGAACTTTGTTCCGGTAAATCCAGAGAGGATCAGGGGAGGTTTGTCACTTCGACGACCCGGTGTGGCTCTCGAAGTTGTAACAAATGTATGAGGGAAAAGCTGACAGGCTTCTTTCGATGCAAGATTGTCAATGACTTGATCTCCATTCTCCCTGGTACGATTTTCGGCATCACCTTTTGGGTTTGACTCAGCATTGATACTGGTTGCTGCAACACTGGTGTAGGTACGATTGGGGAATCTTGACTTCATTTCGCACTAAAATAGGATAGGAAATTAGGAACAAGCTAATAGCACACAAACAATTGGCTTTGTTGCGCATGATTAGTTTTAGTACAATCTGTACAATAAACGATTGAACCCACAACATACAAGTAAGACCTAATAACTTGGTATGTGAAATGTATATTAGAAAGGCTGAATATTGGTACCGATAATTGGTCTTCCCCAAGCTTGTAATATACAAGATTGTGACAATTTCCAGAAGTTCGACTTAAGGTTTCGGAACGCACTAAGGATAACATTTATTGCTTTCCCGATCAATCATTTCCGAATGAAACACAATAACAACATATCAAACTAGTGAAGTTGATTACACCTTTCAAGATATGTTTACTGCTGCTTCTCTGAAACGCAATCTACCCCCGAATTCACAAACACTGGACGGGAGGAAGAATCAATTGCAAATGAGATTAACAAATACCGGGACTTTAGAGTTGCCTCCTCCCCCTCCACCGCCGGTGACGCAACCAATCCAACAAGCTTTGCCCAAACGCAAAGTCTACAATGTATCTGCTCGTGATCAAGTCACTGCGAGAGTCGAATTACCAACTCCGAATTTCTCCGGACAGTTGATAACGAAACTATCCGGAGTGATAAAAGGTAAAGTAATTCGAATCGGAGAGGAAGTTGTTGTCAAATTCATACGAGATGATACCCATCGATCTGTAAAGTTGAAGGGTAAAATCCCAGTCGTAGACAATGGCTTACATTACACTCTTGAAGCGAGGCAGGCTTGGCTCAATGGGAGTCAGATATATTATTTCCAAAAGATCTGCCCTCAGGGATTGGTTGCTTTACCTGTTAACGGAATCTATTTTCGAAACCTTGTAAAGCAGAGATTGGGCGCAAACAATGACATTGCCACCGCAATTGCTATGATAGTAGCGGAGAAGTTCGCACCCGCTGATCCAAAAATGTCAACAATTCAGAAGTTGACCAACACTGAAATTCCAATCAGTCATATCTACGATAATTTTCAAACTCACGATTGGTTCCCTGAACTGCGCGACAAATGGAACAAACTGAGGAACAAATTCTACCCGGACTTGTTGATGTTTTGGGATTACTCAGAGTTGTCTAGACTTTCGCTTTCAGATTTGAACCAACTTTATCTACAATTGAAGAGACAGCCACTGAATTTTTGTCTTACGAATTACCGCGAGGGAAGATTGAAAGCTCTACCGGAAACCAAATTCGAACTTTTCAAGCAAATTTTGAATGTTGACTTCACCCCAAAGATGAGAGCTTTGGTGAAATTTTTCAATGCATTTAGCGAAGAGATTATGGAGACCAAGTGTTTAGCTGCACCACTTGATCATTTGCAGAAGCTGGCAGAAAATGTCTGCCCTGCTTACTCGAGTGAAGTAGTTCGGATGGCTTTGAGTGCAGAGTATAGTCTTTTGAAAGGCGCATATGAAAAGGAGCTTCAATTGGACCCGAATCGAATCGGTAATAATCTAATGAGGTTCTACCGTTTTCGAGATTTAGCAGACTTGCGTATTATCAAAGCCAGACTGAACCAGATCATGGCTAGACCACCAGATTGTATAGAACCACTTGAAGGTGTTGTACCAATGCGACTGAAGAAGGAACAACAACGTGCTGTTACAGCTATAACCTCGAAAGTTAACGTTGTTATGCTTTCCGGAGACGGAGGAACTGGTAAAACATTGACCAGTAAGTCAGTGTACCAAATGTACGGAGGTCTTCGATGCTTAGCTGTGGCAGCGTACACTGCACTTGCAACGCGTAATCAAAGGGCTTTCAGTGAGAAACAACTGGTCAGAGGGATGACAATTGATCTAGTCATCGAGAGTATAGTTCGTGGAACTCAGCAAGGGAAAAAGATTGCCGCTCTAACGGAGGTCTTGATCCTCGATGAAGCCGGGGTTGTACCTATGGAGAAATTTGCAAGACTTTTGGAGCTTTTGCCAAATATCAAGAAGATTTTCATGACCGGTGATTTAAAACAGTGTCGCCCTGTCACAGCTGGAAGAGTATTGGATGGGTTTGTGCAATCGTGGGCCGGTACTGAACAGCTGCTCTATTTAACCAAAAACAGACGCGTTGACAAGAATTCTCGCCTACTGGTTGAGAATTTTAGTGCCTTTCTCAAAGGCGATTTCGCGGCTATGACTTTTACTACGGATATGCTGAACGACATCCCCTTCAAAATAATTAAGCGATTGGATTACTCTGGACTTGGGGAAAACGCTGATGCACGTTGCGGTTTAATGCTGCGTGAGTTGCAACCGATATACTATTCCTTGAAACCTCTAAACGTTGAGTCAAGTCAGCTGAGAATCATCGCTCAGACGCATTCCGATGTGGAATTACTGAATCATGCTTGGATGAGTTTAACAAGAGCTGGGAAACCCTACAGTCGTGACGAGAATGTCTTTTATCCCGGAGATTTAGTTAGATTCAAACAACCTTTTACGCACACTTATCGTGGAAAACGCACAATAGTTCCTGGGCATTTGAAATGCGATGTCATATCCACAAACAACGTGGCGGAAATTCAAGAAATCTACGACATAAGTTGCACAGAACCTGCTGTCGTTGCCTATCGTAATCGCAAGATGGTATCCTCTACTGCACATGAATATGTCAGTGGTGATACACTGAGGATGATTTCATTCACTGACGGTACCAAGTTGAACCTACGTGATTACAATTTGGCAAATATAGTCCCAGGTTACGCTTCTACAATCCTGAGTACTATTGGACACGAATGTGACTACGTAATAGTGTGGATCTCTCCGTGGCAAAGACATTTCTATCGTGAGCTTTTGTATACCGCCATAACACGAGCGAAGAAATGTGTCTATGTTGTTATGAATATCTCAGAAGACATGAATTTGGCTAAGTCAGACATGGCACGAATTTGGACTCACGTGCCAACTCCAACAGAAAACGTGATTGCTTGTTACATCCCGCGTGTCGGTGTACCGGATGTGGATCTTTTGGATAAGCTATTTGAGAACATGCCCGACTTCAACACTTTTGTATTCAATCCTACAAGTGAGTTGGAAAAAGATGCCTTCGAGGAGACAATGCGAAAGTACGAGTCTGTTTGTCCGATGATTGGTGATAACTACCTAGAGAAAGAGACTGAAAAAATACTCAAACGCAACGCGTCACTGGTCGGAGAATCTCAGTTTACTGACGATCTCTCTGGTGGATTTGACTCAGATCACTCCGAGGCGGACCCTCCGCTTGCTATTCACCGCAGGGTTATAGATTTGGATAGAACGCATACACTTGATTTGGATTTACCGACTCCTAGAGAAATTAGTCCACGTCAGTCAAAAAGGCATTTTGGTTGGATCACCGAAGAGAAGAAAAGAAGAGACAAGAATTCTTCGCCCATTTTCGAGGAGATACCTTCAAAACGTCTGAAGCGTCAGAATACCAATGAATGGGATCTTCAAATTGAAGAAATGGATACGCTATTGGACGACGAAAACTTGTCTAACTCTGATTTATTCGAGGAACCATTTGAAGGCAACCCGTTTGACTTCGTTTCTAACAAAAAAATCAAAAAATCCAGGTCAACCATTTTGGACGATTGATTATGTTTAATTAAAATTTTAACATCATTTCTAACAGTTTGTAAGAATGTTTGGAACTCAGGAGGGTATGGATTGTATGAGCTTCAAAAACGACTTGAAGGACCCTGTTTACCCAGAATTACCTTACCCTTATGTAAGATCAGAAATTAGTCCGGATTACATACGGGATATGACCCCGGTTAGATTTGAGATTACTGATGGCAACGGCGACCCTGTCACTATTTCAGCATCGAATGTTGGACCAGCTAGCAAGTATGACTATCACGCCCCTTGTGAATTACACAGAATCAAGATTTGCTACGCGTGTACGATAAGCGGTGGCTCAAGTGATTGGAAACCCTCGAGTAATTATTTAGATTTGGTAGATGCTGAATGCCCCACGCATGGTTTTAAGTTATGTCTTGAGTGTGCAGTGAGGGATCCACCGAGGGGGGTACCGAAAATCGTTACTAAGAAGATTGAATGTGACGGGTTTAACAGGAGAACAGTCGAAATTGAACCGACTCACTCTCAGCAAAATACCAATGAAGAAATAGACGACAATGCTATCAGTGTCATTGGTCACGCCACTAGGGAATTGGAGGTGTTAGTACCCGATGATCCAAACTACGGTAGACCTGGTTCAGATTTTCCCTTGGACCCCGCACTCCGATTCCGAGATGATTTGAAAATGTTCGAAACGGAAGAGAAGTTTAAAAAAATGCAACTGCTGAAAACTATGTACGCCCATGTCAAAGCTTGTGAAAATGACACGGTTAAGAGAGTAATCAATCAAGGACAAGTTTTCTACACCGAGAGGGCTGAACTGCCCAACTGCTTTATTCCGGGAGAACTTTACGAAGGTCCACAAGGCAGAGAGACTGTAGAGTATGAAGATAAAATGGAAATTTAGAGTTCTACAACTTCCAACTCTCTCGGTGTCGATTCGAGAACTGTAAGACTTCATCTCCAACTAGCAAGTTGTGACATTTTGTACTTAAATAAACCAACCAGGCTATTTTCAATGCGGTTTCTAGGTTGACTGAATAAGCATCACCATCCCAACAATGTGTAACAATCCAATGATAGACTGTATTTTTTCTTTCTACATGTACAAAATCCTTGCATTGTTCGCAACCTCTGTTGTGCAACTGGTGTGCTAATTCCAGTGGTGGTATTACAGCATGGGCGTCTACTTTGTCGACTAACCATTGATAAATCATCGAGGCACAAAATTCAATTTCTTCGTCTAGGTTTCCATCGGTTCTGATTACCGGAGCGGAGAACTCTGGTATTTCACTTGGACAATAGCAGACTTGTTTGAGGATTTTTGAATTTGTAGTCAAGGTCTCTTCTAGAACCTCCATAGAAGTCTTGATTTTGGAAAGTTCTGTTGTATCCGGGGACTCGCTAGGATCAAAATTTACAATAGTCTCCATTCGGTGCGGTAAAAGTGGAATACATACACGATTGCTTTCTGGATGGACCGAGAACGGTGATTTTTTTGGATGAACAATTTGCTTTGTCACCTTTACATCAAGCCTAGGAAAGACGTAGCGATAGGTGAACTTTTTCTTGATTTTGGAAGCTTCCTCCGGTGAGTACTCCGAGTTGATGAAGTTTTTTAGATTATGCCATAGCTCCCAACTTGAAGGTTTGCTTTCTACGAAGCCTGACATCATGGTTTCGTATTTCGTAAATCGCGGTTCTTTCATGTTGATCATGTCAAAGTTGGTTAGAATTTCCTTGGCTATTTTTTCATCTTCCAATAAGAAAATCTGATTGCTATTACATATCACAGTCTCGAATATCAACTCTATTATCTCATCTAAACTTCGTGAAAACTTGCTGGAGCTAACAGTAGTCTCGCTTAATAAAATGTTCAACTCTCTATCTTTCCAGGGGTCGAAGGACTGTATAAATCTAGTTCTCTCTTCCTCAGTGTATTCTTCGGTATAAGGGTCGAGTATCCAACAGTGGATTCCTTTTTTACCCGAGAATACAAAGTAGAAGTCAGTGAAACCCCAGAGATTCCGCAGAATGAAGTCTATAACTAGCATTGCAGATTTAGCAAAAAGCCAGCAAACAGGGCATATAGACAGGAGATTCTTCCACTCACATATACAATCCTCAGCAGTGGTGACACAGGTGAAACAGGTTCTACCAGTCGAGGTTTTACACGTGCAGGGACGGATATCATTGTAGTCTTTCAAATCCAGATCGAGTACCAAAGCACTGGTATGATTTCCATCGTACTCTTTCTCGGTGGATTTCAAACTCTCGGCTTGACCGCGCCATAAACACGAAGGTGTGTAACCGTACGATCCGATCTCTAAACGAAGTGGACGAGCGTTTGAGGCGAATGTTTTGAACTCGGTTTCGATATCAAATGCAAGATACCGTCTCCAACCGACCTTTGCTTCATTTCTGCGATAAACTAGTGCAATCTCCAAATTTCCGGCGTAGTAACCATTATCTTCGGTAGCAGTATTAAGCGCCAGCATCTTTCGTATCGTTGAATAAGGGTAAGATTGGGAGTAATAGCAAAGCGCGTACGGGTTGTAGTGTTTCAACTGAGGGTCAACCGAATCAAAGTTTCCCAAACCTTCACTTGAAGATTCATGTCTTTGTCGTTTAGCCGTATGTTCTTCACTTTCGTTGGTCATTGTTTGTCATTTGTTCAAGCGCGATCCGAATTTTGGAATTTATTTTTCGAATCACGCCTGGAAACAATTCTCAATCCAAAACCATTCAACTTTGCAAGATAGGTCACAACCTTCGGATGTAAACTCTACAATTCAACTCTATCTACCCCCTTCACCTATATACCTCATCGATGCAGTCAATATAATAACAGTACAAAGTCTTTGAATCGCAAATGTCGGCTGACTACACCACTCCAAATCTTCGCCAAGGTTTCGTTGACAGAGATTCAGAATGGGTTCGATTGACTCCTGCTGAATTGGAGCAAATGAAACAGAATGCCAATCCTTTGGAAATTCAAACTCGAGATATTGTCTTCACTGATGTTTTCACGTTCGATGACTTCAAGACAGGAACTCCTACCATCAAGTTCGACGGTGTGTCGAATTCTGTTTTTTCAGTTGGCCACAAGTCCCCCATGATCTCAGATTCCCTCGCCAGCATGGACAAACGACCTGATTTGGACGCCGAAGTACCTAAGAAAGCCATGATTACCTGCCTGAAGATTTCCTTGTCGCACAGTGAAATGCCTGTCCTTATCGAAGGCTCTTTCAATGGCATTGAAAACCGCTCCAGCAAAGGCTTCACCAACAACTGCACTGATGGTTACAAAGGTCACCACTTCGTCATGCTCCCCAATCACCCTGAGTCTTTCGAACCCGGCAAGGAAAAAGTCATCCATACAGTGGACGATGTTCTAGATCTAGAATCAGCTGTTGAACTTCAGTCGTTGACACCCGCTGACATCGACGCTTGTATGGGTGCGAGGCATATGCTTCCTCTTCAAGAAGGTGATACGGAGCTGGTGGAGCATTGTGAGGTTGATGTCAAGATGGGTAACGCCCTTCACAAAGCCGTCAAAGGACCCAGTGGAGAGGGTTGGCTCGGCCGTCAACTGCCTGCCCACTCTCAACGTGTTGAATTGGCTCCGGGAAACCCCCTCTCACCTGTACGTGCTATGATTCCAATCACAGTTATGAACAAGATCCGAGAGAAGGTTGCACAAGGAAACTTGATCTCTGAGAAACACCTCAAGCCTGTGGATTTGACAGAGTTCTCAGTTAGCTTTCAACTTGCTTCAAAAAAGGGTCTAAATGGACCCAACATTGAGCAGCATAAGTACTTGCAGTCATTGGACGCTCGTAAGCGTGAAATCACGATGAAGAAACCGTACAACTTCACTGTCGCTGCCCACATTGAGTACATCCCCTTGTAGTATTCAGGCCAAAAATAAAATTTACAAAATCTGATATTGTTAGTTAAAATAAATCAGGTAATGAGTGAGAGGGATATCAGTCGTGTCATCGGTGATATCGTGCATTTATTGAAAGCATTTCCAGATGAGAACACTAGATTGTTAATCATCAACGAAGTTACTGCACGCATTTGTACAGCTAACACGGGAACCAAAGTCCAAAGTTCTGGATTCGCGGAGTTACTTGCCTGTACGACATTGGGATTGGTTTGGCAAAAAGACTCTATCCACGGAAAAGACGCAACCGATGCAAAGGGAAGACCCGTGGAACTGAAAACCAGCAAACGCTCTAAAGCTGGGAATGTGAATTTCAACTACAGAATTCCTAAGCGCCAAAAGGGATCTACTTTGACTGAACACAAACGTCAGGTTTTTCGCTATTACCAAGATGACAAGAAATTTGAAGGAGGACATTTCTTAGTGTACATGAACCAGAGGAAAACTCAAGTCCTCAGTTGGTATTGGATACCAAAGGAGATTATGGCTAAGACTGTTGCAAATTATGCTCAATTGCACCCTGACTCGGTGTCTATGAATCTTGGTCGTGTACCTTGCAGGTCGTGTGGGCACTGTTGCTGGTTAAGACATCTACCGGCTTTGCGGATGATGGTAGTTGGAAAGGATAAGAAACTCTCGGAATTGAAGTGCAACGAGGGATAGCTAACTGGAGTTGGGCTCTCGTTTAATCAAATACACGTAGTAAACTAGATTCTCCAGTCGGTGTAGTCGGAACACTAACTCCGGTTTGATACCAATAGATTGAAGCCAATCGGTTGTTGGAGAGATCTGAAGCCATTCCCAGTACTTGTCCGTAGACAGAGGATTGTTGCAGTTCGATTGTGATCTGAGATGAAACACTGTAATGGAAAAGTGAGTAGTAGACAGCAGCTAATCCACTGACAACCGGAGCAGCAACACTGGTTCCACTGGCGACAGTGTAGTCGGTATCACCGGTAACATCAGCACCGGGAACATCAGTACCTCTAGCCCAAATATCAATACAGTCTCCGTAGTTACTGAAGTAGGCGATACTGTCAGTTTCATCGATTGCTCCCACGGACAAAGCAAAAGGTGCACGAGCTGGGGAATTCAAACAAGCAGCAGTTGGTGATCCGGCATTTCCAGCAGCGGTAACAATAAAGTAACCCAGTGAATAGAGTTGTCCAATTACCGCGTCCAGTACGGAGTTTCCAGGTCCTTGCCAACTAAGATTGATTACACCTGGTAGTGTTCCATTCTCGTAAATCCAACTTAGTGCACTGATGGCAGTGGAAGTGTAGAACGCGCACTCCAACTCTACCATACCCACATGAAGATCATGGATTGTAGATTGAGAAGCAGGACCCATTGTTTCGCCGGCAGCAGCGGAGGCTACCCAAGATCCGTGGAAATTACAAGGAGTTGCATTTTGACCAGGAGCAACGAAGTCCAAAACATAACGTCCGTTGAATTGTTCATGGGATCCTAGAATACCGGAATCCACGATGTAGAGGTGTACACCTGCCCCTTCTCCAATAGAAGTGTAGCTGTTATCCAGGGGTAGAGTTGCTTGGTCTAACCTGTCCAAAGTCGGTTGAGTATGCAGAGTATGTTGGTAGGATTTCTCTACTTGGTAGTTGAAGTACCCAGCCGCGCGTAGTTCTTGAAGGACAGCGTCACGGGATTGGTCGGTTTTTACGAGAATAACTTTCAATCCACCGACGCTCATGATATCTTTAACTTTGGGTATTTGAGAAATACCGCTAGGCAGCGAGTTGTAGCCGAGATTGATGCTTATCAGATAGTACTCACTGGGTGGCGCGTCGATACTCGTAAGATCGGTGGTGAGTGAACTACTGAGCGGTTCTACCGAGGCGAGATTGGAGTTTTTCTGGTTCTCCTGGAATATCTTGTTGGCTAGAGAACGTTTCGCAGCCTGTTTCAAAGGAAACAATGTTTCCTGCGACATATCCTCGACAAAATCGGCATTGGCGCAAATAATGCTAAGTGCAACTAATAGACATACTAACAGTCCACGCATAATAGGCCGGATTTACAATATTCGTCATGTAGTGGTAACGTAGATAGGTTGATAGAGGGATTGGGTTAAGCTTAAACGAAGAATGGCTGAAGGGTGTTTCTTACCGTTTCAATTTTTGAAGTTTAAAATATCTTACCAGTACGTAAGAAGTTGAACAAGTGATGAAGTCTTCGCGAAGATTCATCGATTTATCATCCGTGTGTGATTGGGCAAACGATTACCTCGATGCTATTCGCAAACTAACCTACATCGCTTGGTTGGTTATCATCGTAAATGGAATCACTGGATTCACAAGTTTCAGTATAGATCTTGACATGATGGCGTTTTTCAAGTATCAATTGGATATGACAAATAAGGAGGCCGGGGCTTTGTTCGGAGCCCAAGGTATACCAACGATGCTCGTCGGTATCATAGCGGGTCTTTTAGTGGACAAGCTTGGAGTTAAGGTTTCGTTGATTATCGGAGCTTTGTCTGCCACTTTGTTTGGTGTCCAACTTGCACTTTCTGACAACAAACTATCATTGGAATTGGTTGTTAGTTTCGGTTTACCATTTGCTGGATTAATGATGGCTCTACCTTTGCGTATAGCAGCCGGAAGAATTGTCCATAGAGCGACTAGAGCACTTTGCTTTATGCTATCGTATTGGTCAAATAACGTCGGGGATGTAATAGCTGCATTTTTGAATCCACTTCTAGTCGCAAGTTCCGGTGTAGGTCAGTTTGAAAAAATGTTCCTTATGACTTCCGCTTGTCATTTCGCACTGGCATTGGCTCTCATGGTATTATTCAAAGAACCACCTGTCGTTGTTGAAGTTTCTCAACTGGATGATGAGGGCAATCCCATGAAGGTCTACGCCAGGGAACCGCTTAGTACAAGTAGTTCAGAAGGCAGTCAGAATAGTGATGCTGAATTAGAGTCTATCGTCGGTGAGACGAGAGCAAGCAAAATAATAGCAACGACTCTTATGCCAATTGTGAATGTAGCATTCTCTCGATCTCTTTGGCGCTGCTTAATACTTTCGTTTGTGTTCATGTGGGCTCGTATGCCATTTATGCATATGATGACTATTGTACCAATCTACATGCAGAATCTCTATGGATTGGATGTGAACTACAGCTTTGCGATTGCGACTAATCCAGAAATACTTACTGTGTGTTTATGGTTGGTTTCGGTTAGGCTTAGTTCGGTCGAGAACAAATATTCTTTGATGTTCGCAGGAACTCTCTTTGTCGCGTTGTCACCATTGCCTATGGTAATTTGGCGTGGAGATTCACAATGGCCAGTATATCTTGCTATTGCTCTACAAACCGTCGGAGAGATGCTATTTTCACCGCTATTGGATATGATTGTAAACGAATTAGCACCAGAAGAACACAAGGGTTTGTACGGAGTCCTTGCTGGACTTCCTCATGTTGCTGGTAGACTTTTCGCTGGAATAGAAGCTGGTTATTTGTTGGACACTTTCTGTCCTTCGCCTATTAGTGATAATTACAACCATTGGTCTGCTTGGAGTTGTGAGAATCTTTGGATACCTGTCATGTTGTTCGCTCTACTGACATGTCTCTTCCTTCCCATAGCTCAACCGTTCCTGGAAAGTAATACACAAGGTTTGATTTGCAGTAGAACTGACTTAGACGAGCAAATAAATTAGAGCAGTAATTTTTTTTTAATTTCTTTACTTTGGATGTACGCGTAAAGTTACATTTCCTTTAAGAGCACCGACCTCAGCGTCTGAGAAACCAGCTTTCTTCAAATTGTCGTCAGTCCAACCAGCGTAATCAGCTAGATAGGAAACCTGCTCTTTGTTGAGCTTTGATGTACCGTCGTCTTTCATGAATTGCCTTGGTACCGCATCGAACGTTTTCATCCAGTTCTGCGGTGATGTCCTGGATGCCATAATGACTTGAAATAAAGCAGGGTCTTCAGCTAGGTGCTTCATTTTGACTCCTATCTCTGTTAATTCATTGACTGGGACACCAGCGTTCAAGATACTACTGGGAGGCATTCGAAAGTGACAGGCAATTTCGGTCGTGGTCTTTCCGTACGCAGCAGCAATTCCCTTCAAAGTCCAAAGTTTGCTGTCGAAACTTTCCGCTGTGAAACCCGCACTCTCAAGATTCTCTACTGTAGTAAACATGGTTTTCAAGTCAGATGGAGTACGACCGGCAAGTCGAAAATGCATCATCATTATGCCTAATCTGCTGAGTTGAAGCGAATTGACATTCAGCAAACCGGAACCTGCTAATTCTTTCGCGGATACTTGACATACCATGGCACGTTTCAGTAAGTGTTGTTCGGGTGCTGTGAATTCAGGGTTGAATGTCATGATGTTTTTGGCTTTGACACCATCTACAAAGTAGTTCTGATAGAAATCAGGGGCCGAGATTTCAAGTTCCGGTGGTGTTTCTGTTTTCTCTGCTGTAATTTTCTGGCCTATCGATATGAGAGATTGTAACCAGTTTGGTTTTGAAGAAGCAGTTAGTGGTTCTCGTAGTGTGTCCAAATGTTCAATCTCTTCTTTGAACTCTGCGAGCTTTGCTGTCGGGGTGAAGTCTACATCCCCGGTAATCCTCATTGCCCTGGATTTTTCCAATTCCCGCTCTTCATAACCTTTTTGAACATAGACATCAGGTCGGAAAAGTTGCTCGTATTGGCTCGTGTTTGACGCGAAAGATGAAAGCGAAAAATCAGGCGAAGGTTCAGCTAGCTCATCTTGTTCCGTTGGAGCAGAGGGTACAATTTGAGGTTTGAGGTCAATCGGTTCGTTTTCTGACTCAAGCGAGTTCGCGTTCATCATTGATTTACACAAGCCATTAATAATAAGATAATAGGGAGAAAAACTGAAAAGTACTTTTATTATATGTTCTACATTGGTAATAAAGTGTAGTTCTGGACGAGATGCGTTCAATTCAACGATTCCATAAGCTCCATCTCGAGTGTACACTGTGAACCGGTAAGCAATTTGGTCGTTGAGTAAACTTCGAGATAGATACCCGCGTTCTCTTTGTCTGTTAAACGAATATCAAAGGTTGTACCATCGATACGGTTACTATTCGAACAGACCATGAACCGTTTTTGAGTCTTGCAACAAGAATGTATTGAAATAATCTTTGAAAAATCCTCGGATGTCACTCCTGGAATTCCAGATTCTTCATTGGCTGGAATTCTTTCCCATTCTCCAAATTCGGAAATAGAGTAGTGGTAAAACACACTGTAGATTTGTGAAGTCTTTTGTGCATTTTCACTACTGTTTGTCCATGCGATGTGTACTCCGGATGCATGAACCTGGGTTTGTTTTTCAAATGACGAATGCAATGTCGTGGCTATGACAGTGATCAATAGGCAAATCATGAGGAGAAAACTGACAATCACGCAAATTCTAATATGCGAAGGATTGAATTTCTGAATCACGGTAGTTTCTGTGAACTTCTGTTCCTGCGGTGTAGATTTCAAAGCTACATATTCTTCGTGTGTTTTCTCCTCGATGTAGGTTGGAGACTGTTTTCTTTGCGGTTGTACAGTTTGTCTTGGCTCCGCATGGTTTCCTTCGGGCTGCATTGAAGCTACTGGTCGGAATTGTACGGTTTGATCTTTTTGACCGGGCCATTGCACTGGTTGATGCTGCTGTTGTTGTTTGGCTAAGTGATTGCGTGTGATTTCCTCAGCCCTACTGGGATTGGGAGGTTTTAGTGTGTAACTACTCATTATGGTATTTCAAAGTTATACCAATCCCATCAAATACAGCTTTGCTATTGTAAATATTTGTATAGCCGAGATTATAGTAAATGGTGCGCAAAGTAGATGTTTATTTTTTCTGTTTGGTATTTGCGATTGTCGAGGGGAATGAGATCTTAACCGAGCGTAAGGCAAAGCATCTTTGTGATTCATCTTTCTCTAAATAAACAATAGCGACACCCTTATCAGCAAGGTTCATGTGAAAACGAAAAGGTGCATTGTCGAAAATCGCATCAAATGTATTTTCTTCATAATCGTTATCCTCCGGATCTGAGACCTCCTGATCTCCATCGTATTTTGACTGATAGGCGTCCAGTGAATCCATTTCATCTTCGTCGGATTCTATTTGGTCATCACGTTCGGCTAGTCGGTCTTCTAGTTCAAGTCGTTCTATTCGCTCAAGATCGATTCTTCGTTCTTCCGCTTCAATTCTTTCCAACTCCTTGAGTTGCTCTGGGGTAAGTTTGGTCCTGTCGATGTAGCCCATTTCTTTCAACTCGGTTTCTGTAAAGAGAACAGGCACTACCTCTCCTTCTGATTCGTCATCGGACGCAGCTTCTTCATCTTTGTTTTCAACGTTCTCAATTTGTTTTTTTGTAATATTTTTCTTGATTTTTGTAATAACGGTTTGAATGAGATCCGGTGTAACTTTAGAGAAGTCAACCAAGCCACGGTAAAGTTTCTCAGGTGTAGATTGACGATGGACTTCCCAGATTTCGAGAACATCACTTTCTTTCAAAGTCTTATCAGGAAATTGAAACTCCAAACGGGGGAAATAAGTTCCATTGATTTCGAAATGCACGTCAATTGTGTCCCGCTTGAATTCGGAAATTCCTGCGGAAATGTTGAGACCATCCTGCCGCTTTGACTTAAGGACCCAATAAGAAAGATTTCTTTTTTCCCCGTTGGGTTCTGTTTTGTTCATTTTCGATTGTTAAAAAAACCAAGTTCAAAACTTTTAAGATTAGAAACTTGGAATTTATTACTTCATCAAACTTGACGAACAGCGATGATAACCTTGAACATTCTACGAAGTGAGGATTGTGACAAAATAACGATAAAACTTGAAGAGGTTGTTATTCAACCGTCGCTATTTGATATAACCTACTGGATTTGGAAACGCAGACAGTTTAGACTCCGACTCAAACTCGGGGCTGGATCGTATTTCGAACCAGATACCATTACCGTGATAGAGACAACCACCGAGAGTTCAAAAACTAGTGTAGCGACATTTGGAATTATTGTACAAGGCAGGAGATTAAATGAACCCAGTCAGTCAGCCTTCAAAAGGTCCTCCCACTTCGATGCGTACTTAAAACCCTCAGTTAAAACTCTGCGGTTGAAATTGTTAGTGGAGTCTGATTCACAGAACCTTTCCCTAAGTTAGGTTGAGCGAACTTCGTTTATATAAAACTTGAAATTCTTACTGGCGAAAATCTATCACATTTCAGAATTTAACAAACCACAAAGAAAGTTATCATGGGATTGAAAAGCGCATTGAAAGTATTCTTGAAAAACAAACTCGGGGTATACGGTCCCAATTACGAAAGAACTTTAGAATCATTTTTGGAGATTTCACAACATTCTCAAGTCGGGTTCCTTGACGCAGCTTCGTCACTCTACTCAGTGAATCTTGAACCGAACGAAACCGGACGATCACTTAAGCTTAATGACTTAGTCGGGCGTTATGTGACCTTTGTTCAAGACATACTGCACGACCCAAAGTTTGATACATTCGTGGTCATGTTTGATCGAGAAACACCCCTAGCAAAGTATGTTAACACTCGCTCTGATGCCGAGCCTACACCTCTTGACACAGACGACGATCATCACGAGGCTTGGTCGAACTACTTTATTCGGTGTTTGGAGTCCAAGAATATCGCAGATTTGGAATACATGTTGAATAGCATAGCCGGTCCTAGCGACAAGGCTCCAACTCCATTCGACTACACACTCCCAGGAGATGGGAGGTGGTTTCGACTAATGGGCAACAGAGCATTCAAGGAGTACATTTCTTGGATAATATGCAATGCTGTGTTTCATTTCTGTAAAATTCCTGAAGGAAAGACCCTGGTTGTTCTTGGACCCAATAGTTGTTCAAGGCAGCGTGTCGGCAATGCTTTGATCGACTATGACCCAAAGTTTGATTTTGAAATGACCGAGGCTGATTTTTCAATTTCATATGTGGTTAAGCTATTTCCCGGCAAAGATATTATCGTCTTTTCGATAGACGGTGATGTGATGCTAAACTTGTTGTACACTCACTCTGCGAAGGTCATACCAGAACAAATTGAAGGAGTAAGGCAGGACAAAGTGTACGTAGTGCAGAAGTTCAATTTATTCAATCGAGAATGCACCTACATCGATATTCATCAGTTGTGGAAGAACGTTCGTTCCTACATTGGTAGCATCAAAGGCGGGAGAAAAGTAACCAACCCAGTGGCTACATTTTGTACACTCTGTATGCTCTGTGGTAATGATTATGTTTCTTCTTTCCCTCAAATTGGCCCGGTCAATATGTTCAAAGGTTTCGAAGTTTCCGTGGCTGCTGGTGTTACAGATTACATCTACAACCCCAATTCCATAGCGAACAAAAAACTCAACGCAAAGTCGTACTTTCAATTGGTACTGAATTGTTATCAAGTTGCTTTTAAGAATTTGCACTTCAAGGTGATGACCAAGTACGAGTACTACACTACGGTGATTGCAACGGAACTCGGTAAACGCAAGAAAACTCAAGGTGTACAATTTTCCCTCGAGACAGTTAGAATTACACTTGCTAACCTGAATTGGACCGTCGAGTATATCAACTACTCAGCAGAAGGAAAAAGTCCAAGGAGTTCGGTTACTCGCTCCAATTCGGGTCAATCGTTATACGGATTCGATTCTGACTTCATACAAACACCTTTCGCTACTTACAAGGTGTGGCGACCCGAAGATACGACTTTGGAGTTGCTACACAAACCATTTTGACAGAACAAGGGCGGGTTGTGACCACACACACACGACTACTTCACAACAAAGAAATGAAGAATAAAGAAAATTTGGCTTACATCGTATTGACCGTTTGAAGGGAATGGGACAACCGTACTTTCTTCTCCACCTGGGTGATAGACAGTTGTTTTCTTCTTTGTAACTTTGATTGTTTTCCCTCGAGCTATTTTCCTTAAAGCGTGACCACAGAGGTTGTTCATTTCAATAGCACTGTCGAATCCACCACTGAATACAACCACTTCGTAATTGGGAATATTGTTGGTCAACGCGGCTAGTCCTGTAGAGGTACCAATTGATTTTCCACCACGTCGCGGTGCTATAAAAACCACGTTCATAGCAGTATAGTCCCATCCTTCCAACGCAGAGATTCCATTGTAACAGAGGTGATAATCGTTACCCAGGATATGTTTCATACTCACGCGAAACATTTGCTTGTGAAGAGTCTCCTGGAAGTCGAACCTACCCTTTGGGAAGAGTTTCTCTACATCTTTTTTGATTTGCATGTACCGTCTTTCTCCAGTCATATTGGAACTCTTTGATTTGGCTCGAAGCTCATGGTCTACAAGGTTGACTGTACGTTCTTTTTCCATTTCAGCGATAGCTATTGGTTTCAATGTCCCGATCAGTGCATCGAGACGGTTGTGTACAGCCAGAGGGTTGAAAATTTGGTGTTTCTGTTCATCTGGTATACGCAGGTCTACCGGCCATACTTTTGGTATCTTCCGCGGTTGCAATAGATTGTTTGGAAGTGCGAACATCTTACTACACAAACAAAAGCCATCAGTCGACGCAATACATACTACAGTGTGTAGAAAAGTGCTCTCTTTTTTTTAACGACACATTCTCGAATGTAAACGCGTTGATCTATATATTGATAAAGCTTCGCTTAACTAAACTAGTAGTTGTAGGGGATGTGTTTCGGTAGAAGGAAGTATCGAGAAACTGCGAAGAATGCACGCACAGGGCGTGTCAACATTGCGGAATTGGCTACAGGTGATGTGATTTTGTTCAGTGACAATTGGTCGGACTCGAAAGTGAAACGAAAAATCCGAAATGTCAACGGTAGACTTTGGTCATCCGGTGGGATTGTTGTAAACAACCCAAATCTATTCGGTGAAGTGATGCTACTGGAACACAGTGCTTCCTCTGAAGATGATACTTTGCTAACAAATGCTCTTAACCCTAGCAAAGCTGAAGCTGATACAAGGTTGGTCAGTTTGAATGCCAGACTAAATTATCCAAATTACCAAGTCTGTTTGGTGAGAAAAATCAACTCCAACGTAACCAGTTTGTGCCAAAGAGACTCTAAAATACACACGCGAATTTGTGCAGCTTTCACCCGAAATATCGACACAGTGCAATACACGGACCCTTCTCAGATGCTATTCAGCGCCCTCTCAAACTCTGGTCTTCTGAAAGAGGGACAAGAACTTCCAGTTGATTTCACATTAGCGAATTGTGCTGGGACTACATTGAATGAAATTGGTTGCCGACCAGATCTCTACTCAAAAGGAGAACTGTACTTTAGGGTTTAATCATAAAGAGATCTTTGTGGAGTAGCATTGGTCTTCACGTATTTTGTAAGGTCAAGGTCGGCACCTTTGGATAGTTGTTCAACTCTGTCGGTCTGTTTTCCAACCTCATCCTTCATTGTTTTCAGTTTTGGTCCGAATTCTACAGCCAAGATCAGTGAAGCAATTCCAGCAAAAGTGGTCCAAGCAATCGGTACAGCGAGGATCAAATAAACGAACCAGCTTTGTCCAGCGTACAGGATGGTGAAAATTAACAAAAGAATGTGCCAGATTCCAATCATAACACCGACCATACCGACTGCGTAGAAGCAGATGACATTGAAATAGAGCCAATTCCAGGTGACCATTAGTCCGACAACAGTAACGTAGGTGAAGAAGTTGAGGTTGTAGTAGATGTCGAAAGTTGAGTTACCCGCGAAGAAAAGCACTCCGAAAGCTGCATCACAACAGATTACAATCAACCACGCAGGGAAGAAAACCCAATGAGGAATGTAGAAACGAGCTTTGACAGTTTGCAGTTTTGGGACATAGAAACTGGCCATACGCACAGCATGGATCGCGTGCAAAGTGAAGCCAAGAAATAGCAGAGAGTTACGAACATCGTCGTAGCTATCGATAATCATACTGGAGGTCTACTAATGACAGTGTCATACAGCAGTAAGGCTATAGGATAAATTGGAGTTAAGTGAGTTTTTGTTTTGCTACATCAAAATTGTACTAGTTTTGCACTCAGAATTGTCAAGCTATGCGCGTGTACACGCGAGTGATCGTACGATTGCGCATGGCATTCGTGTAGTATATCATGTTCCGAAAACTTGATAGGGCGCCCCATGTAAGTCGAGAATAAAAACTTTATAGGAGGGTTATTTTGGGTGACGGGCAGTCGCAAAGTCATCGCAGGTTATAATGTACCAAAATTTAAGGGGTACAATTTAACAATACAAAAGTGACAATTTCCAATTGAACATTACTCAATACACAAAAACATACAATTTCAACCCCGAAACTGAAAATGGTCGACTCTCATGTATGCGGCAAAGGTGAATTGTCATTGCATCGAGTTCAGTACATGAACTCCAAAGTTCGATTGGATACTGTGAACCGCAGAACCCGAAGACAATTAGCAGTACAACTGTGTCGTAGGATGCAAAAACCAGTCTCCGAGTGGATTGGTGTTGGTCGAGGGAAAGTGGGATTTTATTTGTTTTTGGACGCAGTGGTGATACTGTACGCCTTTGTCCATACTCACTGTGAGTCGAACCAACCTGTACCGATGAAACGAACTATCGTGGTCGATTGTATGTGTTGGTGGAGTTACAATAGGAAGTTATGCGAGAGATTGAAACTTGAAGTTTCCAATGGTTACATGAGCGAAGCTGAAATTACACTGTTTCAATTGACAGCGAGTAGTCATTAAAAAAAAGGGAATTGATTTTGACATTTATTTCAGTGAAATTTGCGAAGTTTGAAAACAGTGACAATTTCGCGTACGTGACCGAACTTTGGATGCGGTTGCAAGTTGAGAGGTTCTTCAGGTGATTCAATGCTACCCCGAAACCGATGGATACGATCCATGATTGATTTTCTCCACTGTTGATTAAGTGTTGGAGCTTGGGGAAAAAATTCAAGGTTGCCAGAAAATTCATCACGAAGTTGCATCAGAATTTCCCATTCTAAGTCTTCCCCAAACTCGTAATTTGTCGGCTGACGTTCCGAATGCGACAGAGTCATATCATCCGACTGCCAAGTAATCGGTACCTGAACTTCTGCTGTGCAATAGTCTACAACTAAATGCAGTCCAGGTGTGTAGGCGATTTCTACCAAACCGTTTGGGGTGTTTGGAATTTGACCGTCACGAGGGTACTTGATACTGAAGAAGGAGGACGGTGAAGAGTTTGGTTTGGCAAAAAGAAGGCATTGTTCCGCGGTTTTTCTTAATTCACTCGTATTCTCCTCGAAAACGATTAAACTTCGTCCTTGTATCAACCTTCTCATAAATTCAAACTGAGGTGATAACTTTTCCTGAGAGGAAAAACGATGTACAAGGTCCGTCATGATAGTCAAGCATGCACGGTTGTCGAAAGGTCGACCCTTCCATAACGACCTTTGCCCGTAGAAAGCGTCGTTTAGACGTGTAAGAAACAATATTTCTTCAGGGTTCATGGTTTCAAATTTGTGATTGGACGAGAGGGAAAGTTTTTGAAAAGTTTAATTTGACGAAAATGAGAATTGTCCAGTTATTCGGGTAACTGTGCACAAACAACTGGTTCGGTTTTCACTGAACTTCGAGTAGATTTCCATTGTAGGTACTCCTCAAACTCTTGTTTGACCTTGTCCTTTTTTGAAATTGACAGGAAATGAATAGCAGTTCCACTACAGACCGAAACTGAGATCTGCGGAGTTTTGAGTTGTTCAAGAACGGAACGGTAGTCCTTCATAAGAGCACATTCAATGCAACAGGGAGCGTGGTTGTCTATTTTCGCTTGCAATGTTAGCTTTGTTTCTTCCACTTGCTCGGGAAGGATCACCCTGAATGGGGTTCCGTCTGCACGATGAAGGGCAATAACCCCTTGAGCGTTGTCCAGTCCATCAATCAGAGTTTTGATAATTGTTTCGAAGGCCGAAGTTCCTGCTTCGTATTGCACTTTTTGCATTGCAGTTGTTTTTTTTTTTGGTTTGTGAAGTCCAATCAGAATCTAATGTAATTCTAAAAGATGTTTGACGAACAAACAATATATGAAATTTCCCTTGAATTTTACGATTTCAATTTCATTACCCATAATTGTTTGAGTTTTCTGAACACGATTTGCAATACCAATATTGTCAAAGTTAAAAAGTACATGGCAAGAAACCAACCGGTTAGAACCAACAATGCGAATAAAGCCGCTAGCTCCCCGACACACAACAACACCACTATATCTCCTAGCATCATAGGTTTTCGAATAAAATTCAACTCCCTGATTGCTTTGTCAAAAGAAAGAAATGGTGACCGCTTTGACGATTTGTTCCTTAAATTCATCGAGGGCTTTACTTCTTGAAAAAGCTTTTGATATCCGTCGTTTTCGAGATGAACTCTAGCTTACGTCTACCTTTTGGGGCGGTTGGTTTTACTGGAGTAGGTGGAGGTGACTTGGCTTTTGGGCGTCGAGGGGTCCTAGTTGGTTTCTTGAACCTTGTCATACTGAAATCCCAAGGTTTTTCCACTGTCTTCCCCTGGAATGTAGATTGACTGCGTAGACTTGCGTTGCAGTTGTCACAAGTCCCTTTGCAGACGTCACCCTTGGGTTCTTCACCGAAGTGACGCAGGAGGAAAGCACGTCGGCATGTTTTCAATTTGCAGAACTCCACTACTGAATTCAATGCCAATTCCCTACTTTCCTTTTTTCTCTCGTTTTCAGTTTTTGAAATGATAGCTTTCATCATTTTTACATCCCCTCCGCGGTAGAAAACAACACTTTTCGCTTGGGATCCGTTTCTTCCTGCTCGGCCACTTTCTTGATAGAAGTTCTCGATTGATTGTGGCAACACTTGATGTATTACCATTGAGACGTCAGCTTTGTCGATACCCATACCAAACGCGATCGTTGCACATACAATTCTGAAATCTCCTTGATTACTTTGCCAATCGATGAGAGTTTGTTTGCGAACGGATTTTTTCAAGGTTTTGGAGTTAGCATGATAGGCTCTAGCTTTTCGGTCAGTGAAGTTGGCATTGAGATACTCAGCGAGATTGTCACAAGTTTCAGTTTTGAAACAGTAAACAATTGCATTTGCCGTGGGCGGTAGAGTCATTAACTCTCCGAGAATATCTTCCTCCACTTTGTTGGTTTTTCGGACTACGTAGTTGATTTCCGGTCGATTGAATGTGCCAAATACGGAATTGTACTGTTTGAATCCAAGCTGATCTATAATATCAGTTTTGACCTTAGTAGTAGCCGTCGCTGTCAAAGCTATTATCGGTATGCTAGGGTAGTTGAATTTCAAATAACGAAGGTTATTGTACGCAGGACGGAAGTCGTGGCCCCAAATACTGATACAATGGGCTTCATCTACGCCAAAATACATTATCTTTCCAGATTTTACCAACCAGTCCAGGAAATCTCTGAACGCTGTCATTTGAATACGCTCTGGACTAACGTAGAGAAGTTTGCAGGTTGAATTTGTCCTACCCAATTCAGAGAGAACCGCATCGTTCTCAGTTTGAGTTTGGGAAGAAGAAATCATATGAGCGCGGATACCCTTGGAGTTCAATGAAAGAACTTGATCTTGCATTAATGCGATCAGAGGTGATACGACTACTGCCATCATAGTAGCTCTCATCAGTACTGGAAGTTCGTAGAGCATCGATTTTCCAGAGCCAGTGGGTGCGACAACCAGTGTATCATTCCCTTCCAGAAGTGAGATAATCGCATCAAGTTGTAGAGGACGAAAACTCTTGAATCCAAAGTATTTCTGCAATGCCAAATGTGCCTC